>RCUL01000112.1_pt1 | contig 81171 bp, 78 predicted proteins | sample 2167521 | NCBI WGS metagenome assembly RCUL01 (sample SAMN09932745, study PRJNA488358) | compost metagenome | feature: garden; material: soil; isolation source: compost soil in acetic acid-enriched culture | place: Germany: Experimental Botanical Garden Goettingen | collected 2016-01-27
ATACCGGCCTGTCACGCCGGGGGTCGCGGGTTCGAGCCCCGTCCGCTGCGCCATTCTCTTGATTCCCTTGTCTAGAGAATGTAGAGTATAAAGATACATTCGTTATCTTTTCTCATTAAGGGCGCTTAGCTCAGTTGGTAGAGCGTCTGCCTTACAAGCAGAATGTCGGCGGTTCGATCCCGTCAGCGCCCACCATTATTTCATTCTGAAAGTTAAATTTTTCCAATATTTAAATTGCTTATTTATCTATAATTCTTAATCTGTATTTGAATTTTTTATCTAAGTCACTCTAAATTTAGTTGTTCTATTCTAAAGCTCAAAGTTTATATCTCCAATTGACTGAAAAATCATTAGTTAAGTTATTTCTTATATGGAAAAATTACTTTTGTGTTATTTAATTTGGGGTTATAGGTTTAAAACCTAAATGTCTTTAAAAGCGATTGCCTGAGTTATAGACTAAAATTATTTCACCTAAAATTTTCTTAAAAAATTTATTTTATATTTTTATTGAATAGACTCTTTCTTATATTAAATTTGCCATGTAATGACTCGAATAGAGCCTTATATATTTCTTAACCTTGCTAAATCTATTTGTAAGCAGTGACGATACTTTCTTGCGTAAAAAAAACTGCTATTTGTTAATAGCAGTTTTGAAATAAGTCATTCTTAATATTCGTTAAAAAACCATCCACTTGCAAAAGCGAAATATTCTCGTAACCAAGAATTGTAGCGAGTAGCTAATGGTGTTTCAGCCGCCACTGTATAAACTTGCGTATAACCTTGTTTTTTAGCAATAGCTGCTGCTCGTGGAGTGTGAAAATCGCTTGTCACAATAGCTATCGGTTGGTCTAGGGTAATGTGGTGCTGTGCTAATAGTGGTTTACTATTTTTTAAATTAAGTTCAGTGCTGGTACTTTTATCTTCAAGTATCATTCGTTCTTTTGCTAAATGATAATGTTGCTCTAGATAACGAGACATCACTAATGCTTCGCTTTCCTTTTCTGAAAAATCAAGGCCTCCCGTTACAACAACTTTTGCTTGGAGTTGTTTTAGAGCAATAGGGGCGGCTGTATCTAAACGTTTTGCAAGAGTTTTGGATGGTTGACCATTTTCAACGCCACTACCTAATACAATGATTGCATTTACTGGAGGGAGATTTTGATTTGTCTCTTTATTCTCTTTAATAAAATCAAAGAAATAGCCTAAGCTAATTAGCCATATCCAGAGGCATAGCCAACCGAAACGCCAAAGTGTGTGTAAGCGATAGTGATAGAAGAAGAAACGCTCTAAATGATAATAGAATAAAGAATAGAGGCAGAAGAAGGCGCCCAAAATTAAAGGGATAATTGTGCCGACATTAATTTTATTGAGACAAATTAAAACTAACCCATCTAGAAATAAAATCGAACCAATGATTGCTAGGAAAATACGGATCCACTTACTGACTTGCATTGTGTTTACAGTTGCAATTTAAATTGCAGACAGTGTATGCAAAATCATTTTGAATGCAATAAAAAACCGAGTAAAGCATCTGTGCCATTACTCGGTTTTCTGATTTATTGGCCTTTAATAAACATCACGGCGATAACGGCCTTGTTGTCTTAATTCATCTACCTGTTCATCACCTAGAATTTCAACCAGTGCTTGGTCGACTCCACTTGCCATACCATCAATGCTACCGCAGACATAGAGAACAGCGCCGCGTTCTATCCAGCTTACTAGTTCTTCTGCATTTTGACGGATTACATCTTGAACATACACGCGTTGTTCTTGATCTCTGGAAAATGCTAAATCTAAACGTTTTAACATTCCTGTTGTTTGCCATGCTTCAATTGTTGATGCATAGAAGAAATCACATGCTCTTTGACGTTCACCAAAGATTAGCCAGTTTTCAGTGTAGTCATGACGAGTACGTGTATGTAACAGGCTCATTAAACCTGCAATACCGGTTCCGTTACCAATACAAATAATAGGGCGGTTGTCATCAATAAGATGGAATGATTCATTGGTACGAATACGTAAAGCAACGTCATCATTGACTTGAGTATGTTGAGTCAGCCATCCAGAACCTAAACCTAAGTTACCAGACTCATCATGCTGTTGACGGACAACTAAACGGAGCACTTGTTGAGAAGGAATACTGGCGATTGAATATTCGCGTGTTGGTAGAGTAGGGAGCTGTTCTAATAAATGATCTAGATTAGCAAATGGTTCAATTTCACCAGTTAAGTCTTTATTCCAAAGCGCTTTCTCAATTGAAATCTCTAATGAGTCAACTTTTGCATTTTTAAGAATATGATGCTTCTGCAAGAATGCGTGAATACGTTCAGGGCTATTACCAGACTGAATTTCAGCAATATCACCCGCTTGCCATAGTGCTTCGTGCTTTGCATTAAGCTCAATATTATAAGCAGGTTGCCCTAAGCTATTTGGATTGAGTAAGTCACGTTGTTTTAATGTCCATGTATCAAAAATTTTTTCTAAATTTACAGCATGCAAATCTAATTTAGTTGCTTTCGCGAGTGCTTGATTCCAGTTTTGAATATCCGATAGGTTTACATTATCAACTTCAATTGTATTAAAGAGGGCATGAGCACCATTAGTTTTAAGCCAAGCATCTACTGCATGACCAAAGCTACAATACGTATCAGGATATTCTTTAGAACCTAGCGCCAAAACAGCATAGTTCATGTGCTTAAGGTCCAGATTCACTTTTAAAAGCTTTTTAGCAAAGCTTGTAGCGAGATCGGGAGCATCACCAGTACCGTATGTACTAATCACAAATAAAACCTGCTCATGCTGCTCTAAATCAGATTGTGTTAGCTGCTGTACAGGTTTAACCAGAACTGGTTGATGAGCTTCTTGTAAACTTGTTGCTGTACTCCAAGCAAGTTGTTCTGCTACACCAGTTTGAGTTGCGTAGGTAATAAGCCAAGGCTTTGCATTTGGATCAATATATTGCCCAGCTAAAGACTGACGAGCCGCCTGTGTTAACTTTTTCTGTTTGCGGCGTTTAAGATAAAGCATCAACCCTGTAACAAAGAATAAAGGCATTGCCAATGAAGCAAGCATCGCAACGAATTGATAAATTGGTCCAAAGAAGCTACCACGGTGTACAGGTAACATACTGCTCATGATTTTTTGATTAAGCTTTTTATCTTCGTAAAGCTCCATCTTTTCAATATTGCCAGTTTGATAATTATAGATGGCTTGGTTGCGTGCACGTTCGTGTTGCGGGGTAGCATCGACAAAGCTTAACTCAATTTTCCCATCATCTTTTTTAGGTAGACTTAATGTTAGCGTCGAATAATCACGTCCGACCTGACTATTGAATCCACTCCATGTTTGATTAAGTACTGTAATGAGCTGAGTATTATCTAACTGAGGCTCTGATTTTTTATCAGTATTATGCTCAGATCGGTTATTTTGTTGCATTCCTCGATTTTGAGGAGCGGGGCCATGACCTTGTGGCTTAGGTTGTTCCACCCCCATTACTTTGAACATGCCACTACGCCACCAGTCATAAGACCAATATAGACCTGTACATGCGAATAGTAGATAAAAAACAATTACCCATGTGCCGACAACAGCGTGTAGATCCCAAATAAAATTTCGGCCTTTCAACTTCGGTTTAACCGCGAGCCATTGACGGGCAGAATGCTTTTTAGGCCAGCGTAAATATAATCCACTCAGTACAAAGTAAATTAACATTAAGGCACAAGCACCAGTAATTTGCTTGCCAACTTCGCCTGCGGTTAAATTACGATGAATTTGTTGTATTAATAACAACAGTTTTCTGCCTTTAACATCGGGCAGAACCTGAGCGTTATAAGGATTCACCATCATATTATAGCCACGGCGTTCACCTTCTTTTTCAATATTGACAGTAGAAGAGGAGGTTGGATCCTTGGCAATCGTAATGCTATTAATTTTAATTTCAGGCTGAGTCGTATTGAAATGTTGATATAGCTGAGCAGGGGTTAATTTTGGAGTGCTTTCAGCTTGAACAACATAACTATCAGAATTTACCCATTTTAAAATTTGTTGGTCATAAGAATAAATTGCACCTGTTACACCCATAATGGATAAGATTAGGCCAGCAGTAATACCCAGAAACCAATGAATTTGAAATAAAATTTTTTTAAACATGGTCGAAAATGTGAATATGATGGAGATCTTGTAACGAAGTATAGCCGAAGATTGAGTAGATAATATGGATTTTGGAGATAATATTAATTTTCATTATCATTTGTTTTTACTGCAATAAAAAACCTCCATAAGGAGGCTTTTTATGAAATCAAAACTTACAGAGTTTTCGGTTCGCCTACAGCTTCTTTTAAATGCGTGCGAATCGTATTGAACGAGAAGTTTTTAGAATCCATGCGCTTAGGTAAAATATAAGCACCTTGTTGTTCTTGGCCTTTTGGATCTTTTACTTTGAAATTTACCAAGATGAAATCAGGTCCATTGTACCATTCGTAAATATTTTTCCATCCAATTGTACCAACGCCTTCTTGTTGGCCCATTTTTTGGCGCATCACAATACCATGAGGCTGCACGCCTAAACGAATACCTTTGATTTCCTGTACCGGAAATTCATTCATTTTGCGTTTAACGTACCATTCTAATCCGTATTTACGACCTAGGTAGTAAAGTACTACAGAGACAATAGCAACCCAGCAAAAAATAGTAGAGTAATTCTTGATAAGAACAAGACCCAAAATAGCTAGGGCTAAAACTACACCCATAATCGCCCAGATTTTTGTGCTGATTTTATTGGTACTGCGCCAGATAAGAAGCTGTGCATTACGTTGTTCAGCTTCTGACACGTCATAGGGAACAGGCTGAAGCGTATAAGCGTATAAAGTTTTCGCGGTCATAGTGCAAATAACAAATTGTAAACTGTTTTAAGTTTAGCACTAATTGGCATAAGTCAGGAAAGGATATTATGCCAATTTAATACTAAATTCCGAGGCAAATTTATAATGATGCAAGCTCACTGGCATCATTATCAAGATCATGACTTAGACGTTGTTTTAACATACTAAATCGGTTCAACACGCCAAGCATGAGTGAGAGCTGTTGTAAAATAATGAGTGCTTTTTGGTCATTTTCATCATTTTGGCTTAGACGCTGACGTATCGTTTGGAGCATATTTTGTGCTGTAAGATCAGGCATCTCATCTCTTAAGAGAGCTCCTTGAATATCATCTAGCGCTTGGTCTAATAATTTAAGAACAGCTTGATCCTGAAGGCTTTCTCGATGTGCCCCAAGTGCCGCGATATAGCTTAAAAATGTATGGTTTAAACATAAAAATTCAAAAATATCGGATTTACGAGTTGGGTCAAAGTCTGGCTCAGTCGCTAAAGTTGAAATAAGTGAAGCTACTTCAGCATCTGTATTGTGTGCAGCTCGACGTACAATTCGGTAATTGAGCGCATGATTACGGCCTTCATGATACTGTTTCACAACTTCAGCTAAATAATTACATTGAGCTTGTAATGAACGTCTGATGTTGCGAGGTAAACGACGGAACTTCCAGTCGGGCCAAATAAATGTCACGCCAAACCAAGCTAAAGCACAACCAATTAAGGTATCTAAGAATCTTGGAATGGCCGCAGCCATTGCTGAACCGTCTAGATTAAAGTTAATTAATGCCAAAATTGTAATAAAGGCAGTTGCTTGCGCATATTGTTTACTGCGTAACTCAAAAAACAGAACCCCACTTAATATCAACATGAATAGTTGCCCTTCAGTTGAAGGAATTAAGAAGATAATCGCAAGTCCAACAACAATACCAACTAATGTTCCAACAATTCGTAGACGTAAGCGGCGCTTGGTAGCGTTAAAATTAGGTTGGCTTACAAATAGAGCTGTAAGCATAATCCAGTAGCCATATTCAATATTGGTCATTTGGATGAGCACATATCCAATAAATAAAACAATCGATACACGAATCGCGTGGCGGAACAGCACAGATTCGGGAGTTAAATTTTGCTTTATTCGAACAACAATATCATTCCAGCCTTGTAAATCATCATCTTTCAGCTGGTTTTCGGCTTGTTTTACTTTATCAGATTGAATGTGTTGTTCTGTTTCCAGATTGAGTAACTGGGAATCGATAGATTTTAAGTTTTGGTATAAAGCGAAAAGCGCATTTACCCATAAAAGGTCGTAATGTTGATCATGACGTAACTTTTCTAATGAGAGGCGGAGGTTTTCAAAGCTTTGTTTAAACCTTTTATTATGGTTATAAGGTTTGCGTTGTAAAATACATTCATTTAACTCTTGGCAAGCTTTGCCTTGGATCGCCAAAATTCGCTGGAATCTAAATAAAATATCACTGTGCTGAAAAATTTTGGCTAACTTTTGATAATCGATATGAGCGGAGTCAGCACGCTCATGAATGTCTTGAGCGACAAAATAATAATGTAAGCTTCGGCGTGTATCTTTTTGCCCACGGTCGCCTTTTAAACGAGTTAATAAAGCTGTTTTTAAGTCGTTAAAAATCGTAATTAACTTGCCGTTTTCTAATGACAGTTCGATCATACTTTGCTGATAGCTGGCAGCAGTCATATCTACATCAAACAAATTTGATTTTGCAAAGAGAAAATCGCCTAGCGATGCATAAGATGCAGCCAGTTTGTCTTGTAGTTGTCGAACCGGAAATAGTAAAAAACTAATAGTTGCAATCAGTCCATACCATGCTGCACCTGCAACTAAAAGGGCGGGTTGGATGTACCAGTGGTCAAAGAGATGAACACCTAGCATGGTATAGACTGAAACAACTAAACATCCATAAGAAATGGTTGCATAACGGCGCCCTAATGAACCCAGTAAAATCCAGCCAATACACGAAGCAATCAATCCCAAAGCAAAAGCCATTGGGTAGGGGAAAAGTAATTGTACGGAAGCTGCGGTAATGAAGAACCCAATATAAGTATAAATCAGGTTCATGATTCGTACTGAAAAGCGATCATCAATATCGCTTAAACCGGCTGCAACCACACCTAAAGTAAGTGGAATTGTTGCTAATTGATAGCCCAGAAAATAAGGCACGAAAGCAGTTCCTGAAAAGGCTATCAGCATTCGCACGTTATACATAAATGTTGTGTTATAAGTCGCTCTTTTTAGGCGTTTAAACCAAGATTTCAAAGGAAGTCCTTGCTGATCAACCTGAGGATAAAGGATTTGTGTATTTCTACACCAATGTTGCACAAATCATACGATAGACAGTGTAAGCTTGTCTGTATGCAAATGATTGAAAAATGAAATATCGTTATGTCTGAACAAACAGCCCAGCGTCAATATTCTATTGGCTGGATTATGTTGCTCGCTTTACTTACGGCTTTAGGGCCATTATCCATCGATATGTACTTACCTGCTTTGCCACAAATGGCGCATGATTTTGGGGTAAGTACACAAATGGTGGCCAATACACTACCAGCTTACTTTTTTGGTTTAGCTGTTGGGCAGTTGGTTTATGGTCCTCTAAGCGACCGGATTGGTAGAAAAAAACCACTTTATTTTGGTCTCGCACTTTATGCAGTCGCAAGCTTATTTTGTGTATTGGCTACAAATGAATGGGGCTTGATTGCTGCTCGTATTTTGCAAGCTTTAGGTGGCTGTGTTGGTGTGGTTATGGCCCGTGCAGCAATACGCGATAGATTAGATGTTCAAGGCTCGGCACAAGCTTTTTCAAGCATGATGATTGTCATGGGGTTAGCACCTATTTTGGCACCTATGATTGGGGCATGGATTTTAATTTGGTTTCCGTGGCAAGCGATTTTTATTGCGCTTTCAATCGTGGGAGCAATATGCTGGCTATGCGTACATTTCTTTTTTAAAGAAACTTTGGCAATCGATAAAAGACTCAAGCTGTCACCATATCAAGTCGTTACCCTCTATGGGGCTATTTTCAAAGATGCGAGTTTCCGCTTACCTATGTTTGCAGGCTGTTTAACAGGGGCGGCGCTATTTTGTTATATCAGCTCAGCACCAGCAGTTTTTATGGATCAATACGGACTGAATCAGCAAGAGTTTGCTTATGCCTTTGGATTAAATGCTTTTGGCATTATGTTGATGTCATCTTTAAATAAGCATTTAACATCACGTGTTGAAATCACTAAACGGTTAAAGGCAGGTTCACTTGTACAAGTGACTGGAGCCATTATCGTATTTATTGCGGGTTTAATTCCTGCTGCGCCTTTATGGCTTGTTATGTTAGGGCTATTTTTAGCTATTTCAGGCATTGGTTTAACAGGACCAAATGCAATGGCGCTGGCAATGTCCAAACAAGGTGCCCGTGCCGGAACAGCCAGTGCAATTATGGGAAGTATGCAATTCGCTTGTGGCCTCTTGGGGGGCGTGCTGCTTAACTTCCTCATTTGGTCTGCATCGCTCAACATGGGCGTGATGATGGTGTTATTTACGCTGAGTGGGTTCGTTGTCGTTTTAAAAGCGGCGCAACAAGTAGAAATCAAACCATTCTCATAGTTTTAAAAGAATGGCGACTTAGATCTTATTCGTCTAGAAAAACTGTGAAATTTTCGACAGGTTCTCTAGGTGTAATGAAGGTATTTACAATGTGATTAGGATCAGCATGACCTAACGCAATTGCACAAACTAGCTCTTCATCATCTGATGCACCCAAGATATCTAAAACAATAGGGTGAAAATGGTTCCAAGCTGCTTGTGGGCATGTATCTAAACCACGTGCCTTGGCAGCAACCATCACGTTTTGGATCATCATTGCGATATCCATTTTAGACCCGATTCCCATGGTTTTATTTACTGTAAAGAAAAGGCCAGCTGGTGCATCAAACAGTTTAAAGTTACGTAACTGTTGTTCAGCCATTTTTTCTTTTTCGCCCTTTTTAATTTCGAGTAGACCATAGAGTCCCCAACCATTTTCTCGGCGGCGGTCAATAAAAGGCGATACCCATTTTTCAGGGTAATAGGCAAAAGTTTCTTTATATTGTTCTGCAAGTTCTGGGTTTTTTGAAACTTCGATTTGTGCTGCACAGACACGTTCAACCATTTCATTACGCTTGTTGCCTTTTATTACATAGACTTTCCACGGTTGAGTATTTGTTCCAGAAGGTGCTCGACTTGCGACTTGTAATATATCTTTAATAACTCCTGACTCAATTGGAGTATTTAAAAAAGCGCGGACAGAATGTCGAGAAGTGATAGCTTCATCAACGAGACGAACTTGTTCCAGATTCATGAGGTACTCCTATATCTTTGTCTTAAATATTTTCATACTTTTTGAAGCTTAATTTCATGCTTTGAAAGTACTTCATTTATAAGCAAAAAATATTAGAAAAGAGATATTCTTACAGGTATGATAATTTAATTAGTTTAGACATATTGTCTGATTAATCATAATTCGAATATGCCACTTTAGATTTAAATAGACAAAATAGTGTGATTTTGTCGGTTATAAAAATAAAAGCATAACAGTGAGTGGGTGAAAAATATTCAATTGAAAAAAAGGTATAATATGTTTAAAAACAGTACAAAATGGATAGTTTTGTATAAAATATGACCATTTTTTATATAAAATTTTAATGAAAAACATACACAAAACTTTAAATTTCTGCATAATACCGACTTTTTTACGCAGGTATGATTTCTCCATACTCACGTTAGGAAATACTGGATGCAAACAAAATCCCTTTACAAAAAGGATTTGGGTGCAGAAATGGAGAAATACATGAGGTATAGGAGCTTTACATGAGTCTACCACTCATCAACAAGCAGTTCATGAAACAAGGATTGGCGATTACCATTGCAACCATGAAAATGAACGTAACTCAAGCAGCTACTGAGTCACAAAAAATACAACAGCTTAGTACAGGTCTCAACGCACTCTTCTTTGATCATGGAGATAAGGGCGCAGATAGTCGCGTTATGGCGATCGCTTGTTACAGTCTTTGAAATTTATATCCAGTTTAGACATTTGCTCAAAAGTATATGTAAATATGCTTATTGGCTTAAATCCAGATTTTGTATAACTCGCTTAATTGATGGGAATCATTAGACGAGTTTATTTAGCGGTGGTCATTTGTTAGTTTCCAAGTTTGTAGCTGAGTCGATGCCTACTGTTTTTCCGCAAGCGGAAAAGTTCAGTGGTGCAATGATATTATTTCGTCTGAAGGTCGCTTTCTCTCATGCAACCTTCAAAGGCTTAGTGTTGGGCATGATGTTGCTTAAACTTGTGACGATAATTGCTATTCAATTGACATTAAAAATTTTTTCTTGAATTTACTGGAAAGTCCCGGTTTCTAGGGGCTTTTTTGTTTATTGCAGTATTTTGGCATGTGCTTTTAGCACATTAGCAAGGAACGTAAGCGGACCGAGTATGAATGAACAACTCAATGCCACACTGATGTCGTGGATAAAATTTTTTAATGATCCTTTATGGGACTTTTTGGTTATTTTCTTGCTGACTGTAGGTGTTTTTTATACGGTCTTAACAGGAGCTGTGCAAATTCGCATGTTCTTGCAAAGTATCCGAGTGATGAAAAGCAGTCGTAAAGAAGGTGAAGATGAGCATGGCCTTACACCTTTTCAGGCATTTGTAACAGGACTTGCGAGCCGTGTTGGTGTTGGCAATATTGCCGGTGTGGCAATTGCAATCGCAATCGGTGGTCCTGGTGCAGTGTTCTGGATGTGGGTGACTGCTCTTCTTGGTATGAGTTCAGCTTTTATTGAGTCTACACTTGCTCAGCTATTTAAAGTTAGAGATAGTAAGACTAAACAGTTCCGCGGTGGACCAGCCTACTATATTACTCAAGGTTTACGTAGTAAAACGTTTGGTGTGGTCTTCGCGCTTGCATTGATCTTTACCTACGGTTTCGTATTCAACTCAGTTCAAATCAATGCGATTGCTAATGCATCTTCACATGCTTGGGGTTGGGACAAAGCTAATCTTATTGCTCATTTAGGTGGCGTTGATCTAGAAATTTCATGGGTTGGCCTTGCTCTTGTAGTTTTAGTGGCATTGGCAATTTTTGGTGGTATTAAGCGTATCGCTAGATTTGCAGAGATGTTTGTACCTTTAAAAGCAGGTCTTTACCTAGCCGTTGCTCTATATATTGCAATCAGTAACTATGCAATTTTGCCTGATATTTTAAAGCTGATTGTGACTGAAGCTTTCAATTTTAATTCTGCAGCAGGTGGTTTCTTTGGTGCGGCAGTGTCAATGGCAATGATGCAAGGGATTAAGCGTGGTTTATTCTCTAACGAAGCTGGTATGGGTTCTGCACCAAACGCAGCGGCTGCATCTGATGTAAAACATCCTGTAAACCAAGGTTTGGTACAAATGCTGGGTGTATTTGTAGATACTTTCATTGTATGTACAAGTACTGCAATCATCATTTTGGTTTCTGGCGTTTACCAAGATGCAGGTTTTGTTGGTGTTGAATTAACACAACGTGCTTTAGAAACTCAAGTTGGGCATTGGGGATCGGACTTCCTTGCAGTTCTATTATTCTTATTCTGTTATTCAGCTGTACTAGGTAACTATGCCTATGCAGAAGGTAATGTACAGTTTATCAATAACAATCCGAAAGTCATGTTCATCTTCCGTATTTTTGTATTGGTGATGGTGTACTTCGGTGCAATTGGTAGTGTTCCACTCGTTTGGTCTATGGCTGACTTGTTTATGGGTATCATGGCAACCATTAACTTGATTGCAATCGTACTATTAACACCGATGGCACGTACATTATTGAAAGATTACCGTGAACAATTGAAAAAAGGCATTAAAGAGCCTGAGTTTAAAATTGATAAGTATCCAGAATTGAAGAAAAAAGTTGATTCAGATATCTGGTAAGTTAAAAAAGGCCTCTTATAAATAAGGGGCCTTTTTCATAGGGGGAGAGATAAAATACTTGAGTCTAAATTTTAAACATGACAAATTAAATAAATTCGATACAGCTTTTCACAAGACTAGCAACTAAAATTGCAATCCGAACTTAAACCTCATAGTGCGAAGATAGGCCATGAAACAGCTTAAATTGTGGGTTCTCGGACTCTCTATGGTGTTGGCAGGATGCCAGACCACTACACACTTATCTGCTGCTCTAAAACCGCAAACAGCGGAGGCTTATGCTCGCTCTGTCGATCAGCCATTTGCACGAATTAAAAAACAGCAAAAACGTCCAGTTGTTGCGCTCGTATTGGGTAGCGGTGGAGCACGAGGTTATGCTCATATAGGTGTTATTGAGGTTTTGGAACAACATGGTATTCGACCAGATTTTATTGTAGGTACCAGTGCCGGTAGTATTGTGGGAGCCCTTTATGCCAGTGGTAAAAGTCCTTCTGAATTACGTGATACTGCATTAAAAATGAAAGCTGGCGATGTGCGTGATATTAGTATAGGGCTAAAAGGTTTTTTTGATGGCAAAAAAGTAGAAAACTACGTTAACGAGCAAGTAAACAACATGCCACTCGAAAAAATGAAAATCCCAATGTATGTGGTTGCAACCGAATTAAAACATGGCACTAAAACTGTGTTTAACTATGGCAATACTGGGCAAGCCGTAAGAGCCTCGGCTTCAATTCCAAGTATGTTTGTACCAACTAAAATCGGTAAATCTGAATATGTCGATGGCGGTTTAGTGAGCCCTGTACCTGTTGAAGTCGCTCGCGATTTAGGTGCTGATGTCATTATTGCCGTTGATATTTTAGCTCAGCCTATTTATACAGAAACCTCGAATGTCTGGGGGCTGTTTAACCAGAATATTAATATTATGCAAGGTCGTCTGGCAGCAGAAGAATTACAATATGCGGATGTTGTTATTCAACCAGATTTAAGAGAAAAAGCCCATATTTTTGATGTGAAAGGTCGTGAAGCTACTATGAAATCTGGCATAGATGCAGCTAATGCCAAACTTTCCGATATTCAATTTGCAATTGATGAAAAAATAGCTGAACAAAATCTATCTACGGATGGCTTGAGCGCACAAACCCAATAATTTAACGTTAATCTTTTGAAAATTAAATAAAAAGCCTGAGCAGGGCTTTTTTTATGCGAGTTTAAATCCTTAATTTTTGGAATAAAAATTTTTGTATATTAGGTACATGTTGGATATGCTGAAAACTCTGATGACTAATATGAAATATTGAGGTCATTTTTTAAAAATAATTGATTTGTAATGTATTGAGGCTGACTAGATAAATGATACAGCAACAGGTTAAAAATGGGTTTCCAACATTAGATGATGTTCATGCTGCCGCAGAGCGTTTGGAAGGTTTAGTCGTAAAAACTCCTTTTGTTTTCTCAGAAACCATTTCTAAAACCTTAGGGGCTGAAATGTGGCTGAAATTTGAAAACTTACAATTTACAGCTTCTTTTAAAGAGCGTGGGGCACTGAATAAACTGTTGTGTTTATCTGACCAAGAAAAACAACATGGTGTTATTGCAGCTTCGGCAGGCAATCATGCGCAAGGTGTAGCGTATCATGCTCAGCGCACAGGTGTAACAGCGACCATCGTGATGCCGAAATCTACACCTAATGTAAAAGTACAGCGAGTGCGTGAATATGGGGCACGAGTGATTTTACATGGACAAGACTTCTCAGAAGCTGCTGCTGAAATGCACCGTGTTGCACAAGAAGAATCTTTAACGATTATCCACCCATTTGACGATGCAGAAATTATTGCAGGTCAAGGAACCATTGCGCTTGAAATGCTTGCAGCTGTGCCTGATCTAGACATTTTAGTTGTGCCAATTGGTGGTGGTGGCCTAATTTCTGGTATTGCGATTGCTGCTAAAGCCATAAATCCAAAGATTAAAATTATTGGGGTGCAGTCAGTCGTTTACCCAAGTATGGCAAAACTACTGTGTAATTATCAGCATGCAGTTTCAATGGGTTCTACAGTTGCTGAAGGTATTGCGGTAAAAACTCCGGGTGAGCTTACGACTCAAGTTGCTAAAGAATATGTTGACGATATTGTGGTTGTCACTGAAGACATGATTGAAGAGGCAATTGCACTCTTACTTAATATTGAGAAAACAGTATGTGAAGGGGCTGGTGCAACAGGTATTGCTGCAATTATGTCTCGCCCTGATCTATTTTTAGGCCATAAATTGGGTGTGGTGCTGTCTGGTGGCAATATTGATACACGCGTTATGGTTTCAGTATTACAACGTCATTTAACGCGTACAGGTCGTATGGTCCGTATTCGTGTTGAATTACCAGATAATCCGGGTGCTTTAGCTCGTTTAACAGCAATTATTGCTGAGCAAGGCGGTAATATTTATGAACTTCGCCATGAGCGCTTTGCTGCAACAAGCCGTGCCAAGGAAAGTGCAGTAAGTGTCGACGTTGAGCTTAAAAGTGCCTCAGACCTAGATTTGCTCATTCAGGCAATGCAGTTGGAAGGCTATATTGTTCGTAAAGAAGAGATTTAATCTCTGATATTGCTGTGTTATAAAAGCCGTATATGGCTCTATCGAGGGTCATATACAAGGCAATTTAAATGGATTAAATTGCTCAAAAGGGATGAATTTACAAAAAAACGATTAAATCCTTCAATGAAACGAGAAAAACTGACAATTCTCTAAACTTTATCCTTCACAATTTTAAGGTTTAGGTTTTAGTATTCTTCTCATTGTAAATTTGAAGAAATATAAGGATATCCGCGCTCAATGTTCAAATCATTTTTTCCATCACCACGATATTTCTTTATATCTGCGGTCATTTGGCTCGCGTTAAATATGGTGCTCTGGTACACAGGCGGAGATCACTGGGGTGAGTATCTAGGCTTTCCTCATGGTTATGCTGAAGCTGAATTGCCAGTTGGTGTAAACCGTTTTTGGTCACCTGCTTTTTTATGGTTTTATCTTTGGTTTTTAGTCTCTACCGCTCTCTTTGCTGGCTTTTGGAAAATTATTTCCAATAATCCATGGCAGCGTTGGTCTATATGGGGCTCGGCATTTATTTTGTTTAATATCTGGTTTGCTGTTCAGGTCAGTGTTGCGATTAATGCATGGTATGTGCCATTTTGGGATTTAATTCAAAAAATGCTTTCAAATGGTGGGGGAAATCTTTCGGCACTTTATAGCGAGACCTTAGTGTTTCTTTATATTGCAATGGTGGCTGTAACTCTGGCCGTGATTAATGCTTTTTTTACCAGCCATTATGTATTTCGTTGGCGTACGGCAATGAATGAATATTACACTGAGCACTGGGAGCAACTGCGCCATGTTGAAGGTGCCTCACAGCGTGTACAAGAAGACACGATGCGCTTTGCAACTATTTTGGAAGATTTGGGTGTTGAGCTGGTAAAGGCAATTATTACACTTATTGCGTTTTTACCTATTTTATTCCAACTGTCTAAATACGTTCCTACATTACCCATTATTGGAGAGTTAGATCATTCTTTAGTATGGGCGGCAATAGTCTGGTCAATTTTCGGGACCGTCCTATTAATGGTAGTAGGTGTAAAGTTACCAGGGCTTCAATTTAATAATCAGAAAGTAGAGGCGGCATATCGTAAGGAATTGGTTTACGGTGAAGACCATGAAGATCGGGCAAAACCCGCTACCTTACGTGAGTTATTCAGTAATGTACGTAAAAACTATTTCCGACTTTATTTTCACTATGCATATTTTAATATGACGGCGATTTGGTATGGGCAACTTGATATTTTGTATAACTTGGTTGTCCTTTTCCCATCAATTGCTGCTGGTAAGCTCACATTAGGTTTAATTCAACAAATTGCAAATGTATTTGGACGTGTACGTGAATCTTTCCAATATTTAATTAGTTCATGGAAAACAATTATTGAACTACTTTCAATTTATAAGCGTTTAAAAGCCTTTGAATCGATATTACATAAGTAAAAAAAGCCCGCGAAAGCGGGTTTTTTATGAGCTTGGGTTTAATGAGTTGCGTTATAAAAGTTGAGAATAGGGCCAACCAAAGACTGTTGAGATTTATCTAAGGTCACTTGAATCTCTTTATAGTTAAACGTGTCTTCGTCGTAATATTTCGCAATGCCATGTGTTTTATTATTGAGTTGGGGAATTTGATAACTAAAAAAAGCTATTTTTTTAGAGGGATGAACAATATTGATCAGTTTTTTAGGGTCTTTATATCCACCAAACTCATTTTCAATACTTTCTTTTAACAGTTCAGGAAAGTAGAGCGTTGCATTTGGCAATCCACATCCAACACAAAATGAAGAGTCATAAAGTTCTATTGCTTGTTTTTGATCTGGACTCATTATTAGAGCAAAACCACTACCGTTGGCACCTGCATTTGCTTGCACATCTTGCCAATTTCTAGGTACAAGCACTAACCCTGTTTCAGGTAGTGCAAGAAGCTTAAGCTGCTTGGCATGTTGAGCATCAAGCTTAAAATTAAAGCGGCAATTTTTTAGTGTGCATTTTTCAAAATCTTTAAGCAAACCATCATCTGTTGGGCTCAGCGCAGTAACACCATAAAATGGCACGGTAATACCATTTAAAAATTTTGCTTCTCCGAGAGCGTAGAACTGATTATCTGCTTTGCGGGTTGCAGCAGAGCTATAAAACTTTGGGAAATAGGGAGTAAAGCTTTTTACTTCGGCATGTGTAATTGAAGCTGTACTCACTAACGCGACACATAGTAAAAAATATAGTTTTTTCATTTTTAAAAAGTAATCATTTAAATTTTCTATCAACCTAGCATATTCTTTTAAACTAGGCGGTAACCCAAAATTTTATACTGTTTTTAACTTAATAATAAAAACAGATCTATAGAGACATGAAAAAATGAAAAAAATGCTTTCAATTTGCTGTTTATCAGCCATGAGTTCTTATGGTTTTGCTCAAGACATAAAAGGCATTTCATTTTCACATCAAGAGTGGGAAATCTCTTGCAGTAATACGGGAGCATGTAAGGCCGCAGGGTATCAAAATGAAGAAAATGGTGATAATCCAGCATCGCTGCTATTAGTACGTAAAGCGGGTCCAAAGCAACCTGTACAGGCTGAATTTGCTTTATCAGACTATGAGCAGAGCTTGCCTGCAAGTCAGCTTAAAAATATCCACTTTTATGTGAATGGCAAAGATTTAGGCACTGTCACTGTGAATGGTGTCGGGCTGCCATTAATGGGGAAACTGAATAACTCACAAGTTAACGCTTTACTCCAGCAGTCAAAGGAAAAAACTGAAATTATATTTAAAAATGCGCAGCATGAATGGACGATTTCCGATGCAGGAATGACTGCTGTGTTGCTAAAAATGGATGATTTTCAGAAGCGTATCGGAACTGTTGGAGCTTTGGTCAAAAAAGGGCCTGCTAATGAATCAAAAGTGTTGGCAGTCCAACCCAAATTAATTGTAAAGCATGTCAAAACCGCGGCTAAGCCATATTTGACGTTGCAACCAAAAAGTAAGTCGTATCAATCTGTTTATCATAGTTTAATATCAGCTCAAACGAACCCAAAAGAAGAAGGATTTTGTGAAGGAATCTATGGTAGTAGTGATGGATCTGAACCACAAAAAATCGAGTTGTATAAACTGACCAATAAGAAAGTTCTGGCGACCACTCTATGTTGGAGAGGTGCTTATAACGAAGGGTATGGTGCTTGGGTACTTGATGAGTCTTTGACTGGTAAAGCAACGTTTGTAACAGAAACAGCATCGGATTTTGATAGTGGCATTATTAGTAGTGCTCAAAAGGGAAGAGGTGTTGGAGATTGCTGGGCGAGTGAGGAATGGGTGTGGGATGGTCAAAAGTTTGTACATACGAAAGATATGTGGACAGGCATGTGCAAAGGCTTGGCAGCAGGGGGCGTGTGGGAGCTTGATAAAATTGAATCTATTATCAAATAGCTTAGTGGTCGACTAAAAATATTTTTAGGAAAAGAATAAATGATTAAAAGGAAAATAGAGATAGCTTTCTTGGTTGTAGCTGGAATGTTTGCTTGTTTTGCTAATCCTACTTTTGCTGCACCTTTAGATATTTTAGAGTTTAAAAAAGATCAATTGCCCCGAACTGAACAGAAACAACTATGTGAGCAAATAAGAGATTTATGTCTGCAAGGCGTGCAATGGCGTAGCCTAAAAACTCCAGACCAGAATTTATGGATATTATCGAGTCGTAATGATATCGCACAGTTTAAACCTACATCTACGGGTTTTAAATTGGTCAGGAAATGGAATATTGTGACAATAGCAAGCGAAGATGATCTTCATAAACAATATATATTTCCCAAGCTTTTTCCACTCACTCAACAACGTTATGCAATTGCAATAATTGATCAGTTTTCTGAGATGTATTCAGGAGGCGGTGCAAATATTGAACGGGCTAGTTTCTATGAGTTACAGGAATCAGGTAATGAGCGTCTCTTTATTAAAAATTATCCATTTAGTTTTAGTCGGATGATCAGAGCCTGTTTTTCTGAGCAAGACTATGAAAGTTCCAAAGGAAATTGTCATGATGAGGATTCTTTAAGTCTGGATATTCGTCCAATCAAACCGTTATTGTGGCAATTTCGCTATCGTTATAGTTTAGGTGTATCACCGGCCTCAGATTCAGGTGAGAAATCATATAAGGGCAGTAGAAACTTAAATATTGACTTAAATAAAGCACCAGAACAACCGAGCATTCCTGAAACATGGAATTATGCCGGAATGGGTTAAGGATTAAATCAGTTGATAAATTTGAAGAAGTAGACGATTTACAGAGTCATAACAGGTAACTCCACTCGCTCTGTGATACAAAGAACAGATTGTTTATTGGAGCTAGACCTATGTCACGTCATGTTTATGCGATTGCCCGCCGTAAATTTTCACATTTGAGCCGTTCAGTTTGTATGGCTGTTGCTGTACTGGGTACAACACAAATTGCGATGGCTGGCCCAACGGTCGATCAGTTGAGTGACTGTTTAGTTAAGGCCACAACCACTTCAGACAAGACCACTGTACTTCAATGGACATTTACGGCTTTAGCTGCCCATCCAGACTTAAAAGCATTTAGTAATGTAACACCTGAGCAAAAAGATCAGTTAGACCAAAAACTGGCACAGGTTTTACAACGTATAATCGTAGAGCAATGTTCTACCCAAACCAAAGCTGTGATTCAAGCGGAAGGTGTGAAGGCAGTTGGGGAGGCTTTCCAGCAGTTAGGTCAAAGTGCTGGTGAAGATATTGTGAAAGACCCCGCAGTTAAACAGCAGTTGCAGGGCACATTACGCTATATTGACTTAAATAAATTGGTAACGACGTTTTTAACCCCAGAGATTTGGAATAAGTTGGGGGTGTTAAGAGGGGAGTAATTTGAGGTTGTCCTCTATGAGGCCTTTAAATAAAGAAAATTAAAAAATAGCAGTGCATATACCTTGTATAAGTAATGCTGTTTGTTAAAATTTGCATCAAATTTTAGTTCATTCTTATAAACTTATGAAAAAAATATTGATTACTCTTTTAACTACGCTGCTTGCAGGGTGCACTGCTGGTGTTGTGAACCAATCAAAAAAACTAATAGGCCATAAATTATATCAAGATTCAACAGCGAATTTAGCAAGTAATATTCGTATACAACAAGGTCAAAATTTCAGTGTGAGATTATATCCAAATGGATGTATGACCTCCATGCAACCCAAGTTTTTAATGTCACCAGAAGTTGAAAGTATTGGCGCATTAGGTGGTGACATTCGCTACAAACCTAAAACGTTAAATATGCCTTATCCACCTAAAAACGAACAATTTGCTGAATTTAAAATACCAGCAGAACGTTTTATTGCTTTAAGTGCATATAAAAGTTATCACACAGGTGCAGAATTACGTGGTTGTAGTGTAGATGCTATTTATAAGTTTGCTTCAAACAAGAACTATGAACTGCTTGATCATAAAGGTGGTGCTCAATGTTCTTTGGAGGTTCAAGAAATTTTGTCTAATGGTGAAAGAATTGAGTTTAAACCATTAAAGTATTTACGTAATATAAATGAGTGGGCTGGGTGCGATGCGCAGCTTGAAGGACTCAACTAGGAATATGCTCACTGAATATAGAATAAAATTTGTCTGTACAAGATCAAGCTATCTTGTACAGATTTCATTTGATGCTTTACTTCTCTAAATACTAATCGTCGCACCTAAAACTTTTACAAACTGCGCTAACCAAGCTGGATGCGCAGGCCAAGCAGGCGCAGTCACTAAATGTCCATCTGTAACAGCTTCGGTCACAGCAATATCTGCGTATTGTCCACCAGCTAATTTTACTTCGGCAGCACATGCAGGGTAAGCAGAACACAATCGATCTTTTAGTACGTCTGCCGCAGCAAGTAACTGAGCGCCATGACATACCGCTGCAATTGGTTTTTTCACTCTATCGAACTCACGCACAATTTCGATAACACGTTCATTCATGCGTAAATATTCTGGTGCACGACCACCCGGAATGACTAAGCCTACATAGTCTTCAGTATTAACCGCCTCAAAATCATAGTTAATGGCAAAATTGTGACCGCGTTTTTCGCTATAGGTTTGGTCACCTTCAAAGTCATGAATAGCAGTAGCAATATGGTCGCCGTTTTTTTTATTTGGGCAAACAGCATGCACGGTATAACCTAAACCAGTTAAAAACTGAAAAGGAACCATAGTTTCATAGTCTTCAGCGTAGTCACCGACCAACATTAAAATCTTTTTAGACATGATTTATCTCTCTTTTTAAAATATAAGTTATCTAAATTCTTAATTTAAATTAGCACAGTCACTGTGTCATTTTTTAGAAAAAAGCGCATTCTTTAGTTGAAGGATGTTTCATAAGTGATGTAAAAAAGCCCCGATAAATCGAGGCTTTTTCTTGAGTTAACTAATGAAATTAACCAATCAATTGTTTCATTAATTCATTGACTTGAGCAGGGTTGGCTTTACCCTTAGACGCTTTCATGACTTGACCTACAAGACCGTTAAAGGCTTTTTCTTTACCAGACTTGTATTCTTCAACCATTTTTTCATTGGCTGCAAGCACTTCTTTAATGATTGCTTCAATCGCACCAGTGTCAGTTTCTTGCTTTAAGCCTTTTTCCGCAATAATGTCATCGGCAGATTTACCTTCCGATTCCCACATAAAGCCAAAGACTTGCTTTGCAATCTTGCCGCTGATGGTGTTATCAACAATACGTGCAATCATGCCACCAAGCTGTTCAGCAGAAACAGGAGAGTCTGCCAAATCTAGGTTGGCTTTGTTTAAAGCACCTGAGAATTCGCCCATCACCCAGTTTGCAGATACTTTACCTTGTGCAGCACCGCCCGCAGCAGCCACAACAGCCTCATAGAAGTCCGCCATTTCGCGTGAGAGCGTAAGTACATGTGCATCGTACTCAGTTACACCAAAGTCTGCGATAAAGCGTGCGCGGCGTGCAGCAGGTAGCTCTGGAAGTGCAGCGCGAGCAGCTTCAATTTGCTCATCTGCAATAATCACGGGTAACAAGTCTGGATCTGGGAAGTAACGGTAGTCATTCGCTTCTTCTTTAGAACGCATTGAACGCGTTTCCATTTTGTTTGGATCGAACAAACGTGTTTCTTGGTCGATGCTTCCGCCGTATTCCAAAATTTCCATTTGGCGTTCAATTTCAACATTGATTGCTTGTTCAATGAAACGGAATGAGTTGAGGTTTTTTAACTCACAGCGTGTACCAAACGGTTGACCCGGACGACGTAGAGACACGTTACAGTCCGCACGGAATGAACCTTCAGCCATGTTACCGTCGGAAATACCCAACCAACGCACAAGTGTATGAATTGATTTGATATATGCCACAGCTTCTTCAACTGAACGCATATCTGGTTCAGACACGATTTCAAGCAACGGTGTACCAGCACGGTTTAAGTCAATGCCAGACATACCTTCAAATTGGTCATGAATCGATTTACCCGCATCTTCCTCAAGGTGAGCACGAGTTACACCAATGCGTTTGGTTGTGCCATCTTCAAGCTGGATGTCGATGTGGCCTAAGCCGACAATTGGATTATCCATCTGACTGATTTGGTAGCCTTTTGGCGAGTCAGGGTAGAAGTAGTTTTTACGAGCAAATACAGATGCTTGATCGATGTAAGCATCGATACCTAAACCAAAGCGAATTGCAAGATCAACTACTTTTTCATTCAAAACAGGGAGTACACCCGGCATTGCCAAGTCTACAAGGCTTGCTTGTGTATTTGGATCTTGACCAAATTCAGTCGATGAACCAGAGAAAATTTTAGAGTTGGTTGCAAGCTGAGTGTGGATCTCGATACCAATAACGACTTCCCAACCGTCAATCAATTTCAACTTTTGAGCTTCAGCCATTATGCATTCTCCTCAGCAATTGCCGCACGTTTGGTATGCCAGTCAGTGTTTTGTTGGTATTGATGAACAATCGACAACAGTTGTGATTCTGACCAGTAGTTGCCAATCAATTGTAAGCCGACAGGCAAGCTGTCTTTGTCAAAACCAACTGGAGCATTAATCGCTGGTAAGCCTGCTAAGTTCACTGCAAGTGTATAGATATCGCCTAAATACATTTCAGTTGGACTTAAATTTGCACCAATTTTATAAGCAGTTGTTGGTGCAGAAGGAGCAGCAATCACGTCTACATTTTCAAATGCTTTTAAGAAGTCTTGTTGAATTAAACGACGTACTTTTTGAGCTTTTACATAGTAAGCATCGTAATAACCCGCAGAAAGAGCATAGGTGCCAATTAAGATACGACGTTGAACTTCTGGACCAAAACCTTCTGAACGTGAACGCTTGTAAAGATCCATCAGGTCAGCTGGGTTTTCACAGCGATAGCCGTAGCGAACACCATCGTAACGAGACAAGTTAGAAGATGCTTCTGCTGGTGCGATGAGGTAATACGTTGGAACATAGGCTTCAGTCATGTTGAGGTCAATCTCAACAAGCGTTGCACCCATTTCTTCAAGCTTTTTCAAAGACTCTTCAACGCGTGCTTTTACATCAGCATCTAAGCCTGCAACGTTAAAGTACTGTTTAGGAATACCAATACGTAAGCCTTTTACAGATGTGCCATTTAAGTTCGCAACGTAGTCATCAACTTCTTTTTTAACCGAAGTCGAGTCTTTTGCATCATGGCCTGCAATTACATTCATCAGGTAAGCACAGTCTTCAGCAGAGCGTGCCATTGGACCTGCTTGGTCTAAAGATGATGCGTAAGCAATGATACCGAAGCGAGATACACGACCATAGGTTGGTTTTAAGCCTGTTAAGCCACAAAAAGAAGCAGGTTGGCGAATTGAACCACCTGTATCAGTACCTGTAGCGAAAGGCGCTAAATCAGCCGCTACAGCCGCAGCAGAACCACCTGATGAACCACCAGGAACATGGTCAAGTGCCCATGGGTTACTCGTTGCGCCAACATATGAGCTTTCTGAAGTTGAACCCATCGCAAACTCGTCCATGTTCACTTTACCTAAAGTGACAAGACCAGCTGCTTTAGTTTTTTCAACAACAGTTGCATCGTAAGGAGAGATGAAATTGTCTAGAATTTTTGAACCAGCAGTCGTTTTGATGCCTTTGGTACAAAAAATATCTTTATGAGCAAGTGGAATACCCGTTAAAGCAGTTGCATTGCCTGCTTTTAATACGGCATCAGCAGCGTCTGCTTCAGCGAGCGCCTGTTCAGGTGTAACCGTCACATAGCTTTTTACTAGTGGGTCAATTTTAGCAATACGTTGCAAATAATGTTCAGTCAGTTCGCGAGATGAAAACTTCGCTTGGCTTAAGCCCTCAGCAAGTTCACGAATTGATAAGCGATGTAAATCAGTCATGATTAAAATTTCTTTACATTCAAAATAGGGAAGATGGGTTAATTGAGTGAAAGTTATTCAATCACGCGAGGAACAAGATACAAACCATCTTGAGTTGCTGGTGCAACTGCTTGGTACTCATCTCGATGATTGCTTTCAGTTACCACATCAGCACGTAAAGGTTGAGGATTATCAAAAGGACTCTTTAAAGGTTCTACGCCTTCAGTATCAATGCCTTTTAAGGTTTCCATCATGCCTAAAATTTTATTTAGACTTTGAGCATATTCAGCAGATTGCGTATCATCTAGCGACAATCGAGCAAGATTGGCGATTGCTGAAACTGTTTGTGCATTTAAATCTGCAGAATGCTGTGCATCCGATGTAGACATAACATCACCTGAGTCAGTATTAAAAAATTTCAAAATATCGTGCGTTATAATAAGCGATTGACTTGTTCAAATCATCACATTTAGTTTAAAGTTGCCACCTTGCATCCACATGAAAGTTTAACTGAGAACGAACCGTGATTCTAAAACGACTAATTGGCTTGTTTTCGCCGGATCTAGCCATTGATTTAGGTACAGCAAATACACTTATTTATGCACCAGGCCGCGGCATTATATTAAATGAACCAACAGTTGTGGCAATTCGTCACAGTGGTTCACAAAAAATTGTTGCTGCAGTAGGGCTGGACGCGAAACAAATGTTAGGCCGTACACCTGCGAATATTTCTGCAATTCGTCCAATGAAAGACGGTGTAATTGCGGATTTTGAAGTGACTGAAACCATGTTAAATCAGTTTATTGGTAAAGTTCACGAAAAACGTTTGTTCCCACCTGCACCTCGTGTGGTTGTATGTGTACCATGTAAATCAACTTTGGTCGAGCGTCGTGCGATTCGTGAAGCAGTATTTAATGCTGGTGCACGTGATGTTCGTTTGATTGAAGAGCCTATGGCTGCTGCAATTGGCGCAGGCATGCCAGTTGAACAGGCGTGTGGTTCTATGGTTGTGGATGTTGGTGGTGGTACAACAGAAATTGCAATTATTTCATTGCAAGGTTGTGTCTATGCTGACTCTTTACGCATCGGTGGTGATGTTTTTGATGAGCAAATCATCAATTATGTTCGTAAAGCTCATGGTTGCGTGATTGGTGAAACTACTGCTGAAATTATTAAAAAAGAAGTAGGTATGGCTGTTTCTGATGGCACAACATTAGAAATCGAAGTACGTGGCCGTAACCTTGCAGAAGGTGTACCTCGTGCGATTACTGTAACTTCTGACGAAATTACTCAAGCAATCTCTGATCCGTTACAAAACATTGTAAGCGCAGTAAAATCAGCACTTGAGCAAACTCCTCCAGAGCTTTCTTCTGATATTGCCGAGCGCGGTATTGTGTTGACAGGCGGTGGTGCGTTACTTCGTAACCTCGATAAATTATTAGCTCAAGAAACTGGTTTACCAGTTATGGTTGCTGAAGATCCTCTTACTTGTGTTACCCGTGGTGGTGGTAAAGTATTGGAATTCTTTGACAATCCGAACCATGACATGCTTTTTGTTGGTTAAGTTTAAGGATTAGGCGGTGCAACCGAATATTTTTTCAAGACAGCCGCCATCTTTCCGCTCGTTCATTATTGCGGTCATTACATGCTTGGTTGTGCTATTTTTTGATTGGCGCATGCCGTATGTGATTCAGCCAGCAAGGGATGTCTTGTACGCTGCATATAATCCAATTTATGCATTGGCCAGTTATCCAGTACTGTCGAGAGAATGGCTGAATCAACAAACAAAATCTGAAGCACAACTGCGTCGTGAAAATACTGCGATGCAGGCTGAGCTTTTACAAGCTCAAGTCCGCTTACAGAAGCTTTCTGAACTATCTGCTGAAAACACCCGTTTGCGAGGTCTTCTTGATACTCCATTAATTATTGATGGACGTATGGAGATTGCAGAAGTGATTGGGACGGATGCAGACCCATTGCGTCATATCATCATTGTTAACCGTGGCTCTATGGACCATTTAAAGGTCGGTCAAACGGTTCTGGATGATAAGGGGATTATGGGGCAGATCATTAATGTATACCCTCATAGCTCACGTGTAATGTTGTTATCAGATAAAGAACATTCACTTTCGGTACGTCTTGAACGCACTGGAATGCGGGCGATTGTTTCTGGTACAGGTGATTTGGGTCGTTTGAAAATGGAATATGTGCCGACTAGTGCGAATATTCAAGTGGGCGATAAAGTGTTTAGCTCAGGTTTGGGTGAACATTTCCCAGCAGGTTATGCGGTAGGTATAGTTGCAAAAATCAAACGTCATAACTCAGGTGAGTTTGCGGAAATTGATGTAACACCAGCAGCGCAATTAGCAACAGGACATCATGTAGTTGTACTTTTTTCGGATTCATTAGCAAAGGAGCAGCCATATGCCAATCGCTAAACTGAAACGAGAAAAGCGCAAAGATCCATTATGGGGGATTATTATCTCCGTTATCGTGGGTTCTGTGCTCATGGTTTACCCGCTGTCCTACGATATTTCAGGTTGGCGCCCATTATTCATGTTGATGATTATGCTGTTTTGGGTGGTATGTCAGCCAACGTGGTGTGGGGTCTGGTTTGCATTTGGAATGGGGATTTTTACAGACTTATTGCTTGATGCGCCTTTGGGCCTCAATGCCTTAAGCTTTGTAATTATGACTTTTCTTACCCGTTTTTTAATTCGTGAACGCCGTATCTTAACCTTTGGTAATTTATGGACAATTGCAACTCTGGTCATTATTGCTCATTTAGCGTTTATGTGGGTAACCCAGACCATGGGTGGAATTCATTTTTCGATTGCTAGACACTGGCAACCATTAATGACAAGTATCATCACTTGGCCAATCGTCTATTATTGTTTAGCAAAATGGCGAATATAGTTTTAGCATCTAGCTCTCCTCGTCGGAAGGAGTTATTGCAACAACTGGGTTTGGATTTTGAAATCTATAGCCCTGATATTGACGAATCTGTTCATGAGAATGAACTCGTTCATCAGTATGTTGAACGTTTAGCTAGAGAAAAAGCGCAAACTGTATTAAAACTTTTTCCAGAAGCAATTGTTATTGCTGCCGATACAAGTCTAGGGCTGGATGGCCAAATAATTGGTAAGCCTGAATCGAAAAGTCATGCTTTTGAAATATGGAAACAATTATCTGGGCGTTGGCATGACGTGTTTTCTGGAATATGTGTTGCTACTCAACAACAAATGTTGAGTCAGGTTGTACAGACACAAGTTGAGTTCCAACATCTGACTACGCAAGATATGGAAGATTATTGGACCACAGGAGAGCCTGTTGGGAAGGCCGGTGGATATGCAATTCAAGGGATTGCTTCTCAATATATTCCCCAAATTCAAGGAAGTTATAGTAATGTGGTAGGACTTCCTTTATACGAATTTGCACAGTTATTAAAAAGAGTAAAGACATAAGGGGTTGTTATCATTCTTAATTGAATAGCATTGTCGATGAACACTAGACAAAGTTAAAGTTAACAGCTTCTCTGACTCTTTAATAAAAATTTTATAATGCTTTGAGTTTATGTATGTCAGAAGAATTACTTATTAATGTCACGCCTATGGAGTGTCGGGTGGCATTAATCGAAAATGGAACTGTTAATGAGCTGTATGTCGAGCGTACAGTCAAGCGCGGTCTAGTCGGCAATATTTACAAGGGCAAAGTCGTGCGAGTGCTTCCGGGCATGCAAGCTGCTTTTGTTGATATCGGTTTATCCCGAACAGCCTTTTTACATATCAATGATATGGTTTGGCCTCGTTCACAGCCCACCCCAAACGTTTTTGAACTCTTACATCCCGGTCAAACCCTGACCGTTCAAGTCATGAAAGATATGTTAGGAACGAAAGGGGCACGTCTGAGTACAGATCTTTCAATTCCTTCTCGTTATCTGGTTCTCATGCCATATGGTAACCATATTGGCGTATCGCAGCGTATTGAGTCTGAAGAAGAGCGAGAGCGACTACGCAATATTATCGAAAGTATTCAATCTGAACATAATCTGCCGGGTAGCGTGATTGTACGTACAGCTGCCGAAGGTGTGGATGAGGCAGAAATTGCACGGGATATGTGCTATCTGAGTAAATTATGGGAATACATCCAACGTAAGCAGATTGATGTTGCAGTTCCTTCCTTAATTTTTGAAGAGCTTCCATTACCTCAGCGCATTATTCGAGATTTAGCAAGCGAAGAGACTGCAAAGATTTATGTCGATTCGAGAGAAATTCATGCCAAGCTTCTTGAGTTTGTTGAAGAGTTTGTTCCGAATATGCAAAGTCGACTCATTCATTATCCGGGTGAGCGACCGCTATTTGACCTCTATAACGTCGAAGAAGATATCCAGAAAGCCCTTCAAACACGCGTTGCTTTGAAATCGGGTGGTTATCTAATGATCGACCAGACTGAAGCCATGACGACAATTGACGTTAATACTGGTTCATATGTTGGCGGTCGTAGTCTTGAAGACACCGTTTTTAAAACTAATATGGAAGCGACTCAAGTCATTGCACGTCAACTTAGACTGCGTAATTTGGGTGGTATTCTCATTATTGATTTTATTGACATGCAAGAGGCAACTCACCGTGATGAGGTGATGCGTCAGTTTGAAAAAATGCTTGAACGCGATCACGCCAAGACCAAAATCACTCAGGTATCAGAACTTGGTCTGGTCGAAATGACTCGTAAACGAACACGTGAATCGTTAGAACATTTGCTGTGTGAGTCGTGTCCAACGTGTCAAGGACGTGGTTTTGTCAAAACAGCAGAGACAGTGTGTTACGAAATATTTCGTGAGATATTACGATATACCCGTGCATTTGAGTCAACGAGTGGCTTTACTGTTGTTGCTCACCCTTCTGTGATTGACCGATTATTAACAGCAGAAGCACCCGCAGTGGCTGATTTAGAGCATTTTATTAACCGTGTCATTAAATTTCAGGTCGAAAATTTATATACGCAAGAGCAATACGATATCATTTTAAGTTAAAGTTGTAACAAGATATCGCTTAATCCTTGTTACAACTGAAATTTTACTTTCATTCATGAATTTTAAATACTACTTACATACAGTAGCCCTAGACGTTCTCCCTATTTAACGTCTTAGCAAACAATAAGAGGTATAACCCATGAATGTAAGTGAAAACTTAATTAGCAACGGTCTTAAACATGTTTTAGAAAGCACGCCAGTAAATAGCTGCTATATGTTGAATGACCAAGGTAAAGAAGTACCGATTACAACTGCAATGATTCGTTCAGTATGTCATCAGTTGCTTAACCAGTGCCGCACAATCAAAAAATAAGGGGCCAATTCAAAGCCCCTTAACTTTTCTAACTTGCTGAATGATGTTTCAGTTGTTTCTCTGCAATAATTTCTTCAAAACGTTGAATCTCATCTTCTAAATGAGTCAAAAGGTTTTGCATTTTTGGTAAAGCATTTCGACAAGCCGTTAATCCCACTTCAAGCTTATCTAAATAACTGGTCATGGTAATATTTAAAGCTTGTCCATCCATGACAATCGAAGCAGGGTAGAGAGCATCTAATTTCGCGCCATTCCAATAAAGTGGTTCACGTGGCCCTGGTACATTGGAAATCACTAAATTGAACGCCTGACGCTTAGGAAGCATTCCTGACATGATGTTTAATCCTGCCGGACCATAAACAACCGCGCTATAGTTTAAAATTTCATTCGCAGTCATACGGCTAAAGCGTTGCTTTGAGTTTTGCATGCTGCGACGAATAATTTCTAGACGTTCTAACGGTTGGTCTTTATGAGTCCCTAAATTTGCCAGAATCATAGTAATCCGGTTACTCATATCAGAATCATCTGTGCGTAATGAAGCTGGAACCATGGCAATAAGTGGCTTTTTAGGTAAGCTATTTTGACTAATTAAATATTCACGTAAAGCACCAGAACATACTGCTAGTACAACATCGTTAATCGTTACACCTAATGCTTTTGAAATTTTTCTAAGGCGGCTCAATTCAAAGGATTGGGCAGCAAAACGACGTGAAGCACTTACTCTTTGGTTCAAAATTGAAATTGGCGCCTGAAAGGTAGAGACATAATCAGGATTTTTGCCCATTTCTTTAAATATAGTCTGAGATAACTCTTGCATTACTTTAGGAGCTATATCCAGTTGAGACTTAATGCCTCCTAAAATACTCTTAATTTTACTTGTACTTGGAGTAGGCACTTTTAGGCGTTTAGTTCTTTTGCTCTCAACACACCATAAAGGAACCACGTGTTTCTCTTCGGGTGTCTTTGAAAGTGATTTCTCGATCAAACGCATACCGGCAACGCCATCAACCATTGCATGATGGATTTTAAAATACATGGCAAAACGGTTGCCTTCGATTCCTTCAATAATGTCACAGGTCCAAAGCGGCTTGGCGCGGTCAATTAATGAGCTGTGTTGTTGCGAGATATAAACCAGAAGTTCACGAATGCGCCCAGGATGAGGTAAAGCAATGTGACGAAAGTGATGATCGATATCGAACTCTTCATCCTCATCCCAAAATAGACCATTTAAACGGTTATTGAAGGGAGGAATAGGAATGCTTTTTGAGCGTTTAATATCTTCTACTAAATCATGTACAAAGGTTTCAGGTGCATTTTCAGGAATTTCAAATAAAAATAATCCACCGACATGCATGGGTTGCTGTCTTTTTTCGAGTGACAGAAAAATGAAATCAATTGGGTGTAATGGACGCATAAATCATTGTGCCTCATGCATTTTTCTAAGAAGCCCTTATCTGAGCTCTTATTAGAATTATAGAACCGTAAAATTAAGTATATAGCGTTTAGAGTAGAGAAAATATGACTTTGTGTACGGAACATGACATAAAAAAAACCACTGATTTGCCAGTGGTTTTTTGATATCAAATTACTTTTTCATGTTGCCTGCATGTAATCCGCACTCTTTTTGAGTCGCTTCTTCCCACCACCAGCGTCCTTCCCGCTCATGTTGATTTGGTAATACAGCTCGTGTACATGGTTCACAGCCAATAGAAACAAAACCACGTTCGTGTAGAGGGTTATATGGAATTTCCATCATACGGATGTAACTCCATACTTCGGCACTTGTCCAATTCGCTAGAGGATTATATTTAATAAGTTGCTTATCTGGACCAGAGAAGCCAGCATCAGCTTGTACTACTGGAATTTCTGTACGTGTACCAGGGCTTTGGTCTTTACGTTGACCAGTAATCCAGCCATCTAAAGTTGCAAGTTTTTTACGCAAAGGCTGAACTTTTCGAATACCACAACATTCCTGATGCCCATCTGTAAAAAAGCTGAATAAACCTTTTTCGTTTACCATGTTTTGAACAGCTTCAGATTCAGGAAAGCAGATTTCGATATTAATATTGTAGTGTTTACGGACAGTTTCAATAAATTGATACGTTTCAGCATGGAGTCGGCCCGTGTCGAGACTAAAGACACGGAAAGGCTTACCCAAACGTGAAGCAATATCAATTAAGACAACATCTTCTGCTCCCGAAAAAGAAATTGCAATTTCACCTTGTTGGCTTAAGGCAAGTTCTAAAATTTCCCGAGGGCTTTTGGTTGCATATTCAGCAGCAAGAGCATCTACGATATCAATAGTCGGAATAACGGTCATGTGTGTTCCTGGCAAAAGGCTTGGGCGCATTGAGTTATGAAAAATATTCTAAAGGATAGTTGATAAAGTGCTTAGCACTTTAATTTCGATCCTTATGAATAAAATTGATTTGATCAATAACAACGCAAAACTGAAAATCTTAATGGTATGATACAGCAATTTTTAACCAACGTTGGAAGCATTCATGGAAATCGTATGCCTAGATCTTGAAGGGGTTTTAGTTCCTGAAATCTGGATCAATTTCGCTAAAAAAACAGGGATTAAAGAACTCGAGGCGACAACTCGTGATATTCCGGATTATGATGTTTTAATGACTCAGCGCCTTAATATTTTAAAACAACACGGTCTAGGCTTAAATGATATTCAAGAAGTCATTGCTGAGATGGGGCCTTTACCAGGTGCAAAAGAATTTGTTGAATGGGTAAGTACACATTTTCAACTCGTGATTCTGTCAGATACTTTCTATGAGTTTGCGCATCCTTTAATGAAGCAATTAGGATGGCCAACAATTTTCTGTCATAAATTAGAGACAGATGAAGAAGGAATGATTACGGCTTATAAGCTACGTCAACCAGATCAAAAACGTGAGTCTGTTAAGGCACTACATGGTTTAAATTTTCGTGTAATCGCTGCTGGTGATTCTTATAATGATACAACGATGCTGGGCGAAGCTGACCACGGTTTCTTGTTTGATGCACCTGCAAACGTAATTGCTGAGTTCCCGCAATTCCCTGCAATTCACGGCTATGACGCATTAAAAGAAGCAATACGTTCAGTTTCAAAGCGTAGCATTCCAGCTTAAAAAATAAATAATAAAAAAAGGCGCTTAAAGCGCCTTTTTTATATGAATAGTTTTGAAACTTAGAATTTATAACCAAGTTTTAAACCGTAAGCGATTGCATTGTTGTCAGAGAAGTCTGCAACATATTGATCAGTACCTGCTTGTGCGCCAGTTTGAGCTTTGGCATCACCCAACCAGAAATATTTTACACCGCCTGCAAGGAAGGTTTGTGGAGTAGGACTATATTGAAGACCTAAACCTACGTTCCAATAACCTTCGGTTGGACCTAAAGTAGTTACAGGGTTACCCGCACCAGAGTCCCAGCCTACTGAAACGTTACCCGCCCACTTGTCGGTAAGTTTACGGCCTACACCCGCATTAACAGACCATTGGTCATCTGCATAGCTAACTAAATCGAAACCATTTGGACGTCCAACAAGCCCACCAATAGCTTCTGATACTTTGCCAAATTTATATGGTTGAATCGAGAAATCTTTCCAGTTCACCCAACGTACATTGGCGAATGCTACAGTGTTTGCCATGATACCTGTTTGGAAATCAAGGTTTACAGATTGAGGGGTAGTAATTGTAGTTTTGCCTTCTGAGTTAATAGCTTGAAGCTTAGATGCTGGAACATCTAAACCAGCGAGTACAGAAGTAAGACCAGGGAAATTTAATAAAGATAAATCTTCATTAATATTGGTTTTATGATCGATTTCAGAGCGATAAGTTAAAGATGCTTTAAGCGCAATCTCTGGAATTTGATAAGCTGCACCTGCTAACCAACCTACACCAGTGGTTTCTTTAATATTCGCATCGTAACCATTATAAAGGCTATAGGCTTGGCCTCTTAGACTTACATTACCTTTAACTGTTTGTAATACAGGACCCGCATAGAAGTTAAAATTTTGAGTCGGTTGATAACCAAAAACAAAAGATAAGTTTTGTGTATCAACTTCAACTTTTGTTCCGCCTGTGCCTAAATAACCATTTGCAACAGCAAGAGCACCAGTTAAATCTTTGAATGGTTTACTTGCTAGAATTTGGCCCTTTGCACCAGTTAATGTTTGTTCATTAACTGGTATGCCTCCTGCTTCTAATAATTGGATTGCTTTTTTAGTAACAATCCCGTCAATTGCAGCAGGTGATAGAACTGTGTCAGAACCTGGGTTGGAAACAAATGCATTATTACCTGAGTATTCTGCATCTGAACCAAATGGTTGGTCATAAAGTAAACCAAAAGAAAATTTATCGTTAAGTTGTAGTTTTAAGGCTGCACTTGGAAAATAATAATCATCAGCCATATCGCCAATATTGCGGCGTGTTGCACTTCCTCCATCTTCTTTACCCGCTACATCTGGGTCTAAGATAGAAATACCAGCTTCAAAGTAGTTTCCAGACTGCAAAAATGCAGACATTGATTGTCCAGAGCGATCCAATGCTGCTGCAAAAACCCCAGTTGCAGGCAGCGTTGCTAAAATCATTGCAGTGCTCAGATGTTTTAATTTCATTTTAATCTTTCCTTGAACTTCAAGACATTTTTTTAAAAGTAACAGAGTTAAACCGTTTAAACTGTGTTGCCTTCAAAGCTTCTAATTACAACTTATAAAAGCTTTGATAACTCCATGTAACAAAAATAGCATAATTACAATAAGAGTAAATCTGTTATATGAACTGAGGAGTACTCACTTTTTATACAAATAAGGTCAATAATGGATGAAATATGAAGGAATATTTTCATTGTTAAATTATTTTAATTAATTGATATTTATATTTTTAATCTATTAGTGAAGTGGTTTGTTTTAGTGGCATTTTTGTCACAAATACAATAAAAATGGTCAAAGATTTTTTTGTAAAAATATGAATTAATTGATTATGAAATGAGTATTAGTTGTCATTTTTACTTGATAAGTCTAGTTTCTCTACATCTGTATATTATTGATTCGGCTTTATATTCTTAATCTTATAAAAAAGTTTACCTTTATTTTTTTACCATTTGATCTATTTTTTAGGCGATTTAATTTTACATTTGAGCGTCTGTAATTTAAAGAATAACCGAAAATAATAAGCTAGATTCGATTATTCATTTTTTAGAGCTAAAACACAGCGTTAGAGTGGGTATAACTTTTCATCAAATTGTTCAAGCTTAGGAAATTCTAGTGGTTCAAGTTGGTCTAGATGCGTTAGATAAGTTACATAGTCTTCGAGGATAGTTTCTCTGGCTTCTTCGCTAATATAGGGCACATGATAGGCAATAAAAGGTGGTAGAACTTCAAAACTAGCATATGCCAAGGTACCGCGTTGAATGGGTGATAGATAATGTTCGATTGGCCCGTGAATAGCATTTTCTCCAAACATATGTGTTCTACCGCCTAGTGTTAAACACAGCATGGCTTTTTTACCAGTCATTCCGCCATGGTTATAAAAGCGTTTACCACCGTAAAAGAGCCCTGAAACAAATACACGATCAATCCAGCCTTTTAAAATTGCTGGTACAGAGGTCCAGTAAAGTGGGAAATTTAAAATGACTAAATCAGCTTTTTTTACCTTTTCAATTTCTGCCTGAATATCCGGAGCTAGAAGTTGATTTTTACTGGCATTTCTTTGTTCTAGAGCATAGTTAAAATAGTCAGGCTGATTGAGCTCTAAAAAATCCTCTTTAGATGCAATGGGGTTAAATTGCATGGCATATAAATCTGAAACCTCTACGCGATGTCCTAATTTTTCTAAGGTTTGCTTTGCTGTACTTTTTAGAGCAGTGGTAAAAGATTGTGGTTCTGGATGAGCATGGACAATCAGGATATTCATAGGGGCACCTGTGTTTTTCAGAAATTGTGCTGTCTAGTGCAATTAAGCGGATTTTGTTTTGAATCACTATGCATCAATTTAAAAGCATGGCATAGTTCATGAACTGACAGTTTTTACCATTTTACGCCATTTATTTTGCTCAATGGGTTACTCATGAATCCAGAATTACCCGGAACTTATATTAACTTAATTGTCGAGACTGTTAAGCGGTGGGGTGTCTCTTGTGAGCAGCTTTTAGATGGAAGCGGCATAACAGTAGATCAATTAAAAAAACCATATTGGTATGTAGAATTTAATCATCTAAATCAGCTCATTGAGCGGGCCATCGAGTTGTGCAAAGAGCCTGCATTAGCGGGGTATTTGGCTTTAGAAATGACTGCTTCATGTTATGGTTCAGTCGGAATGGCTGCCATGGTTTCTCCAAATTTAGGGGAAGCACTGAAAATACTTGAACAGTTCATTGGGTCACGTTGCGAGGTTTTTAAACCAGAATTAAAACAAGAAAATAATTATGCATATTGGTTCATTCATCAGCCTGTAAAGGAATTTCAGTTGAGTCCAAATGCCAACATTTTTTTATTGGTAGGCTTTGTTCAAATTGCAAAAAATTTAACAGGCTTATCCAATTTAGGGAAAGTTGAATTACAAATGCCGGAACCGATAGGTTTTACTCAAATAAGTAGTCAATTGGCAGTCACTTGTTTATTTAACCAAAAACGCAACAGCTGGATATTTCCAAAAAAATATTTAACACAGCCTATATTAACGGCAGACCCGATGTTGGTATCTTTGCTAAACGCACAATGTAAGCGAGATATAGAAAAATTAAAGTTACACAGTGGCTGGAAATGGCAAGTCAAACAAGTTGCTGAAAAATTACTTGTAAATGGCGAGATTGAGATATTAAAGGTAGGGCAAGTGGCTCAAGTCATGAATATTTCAGAGCGAACTTTGCAACGATATTTAGCCATTGAAAATACAAGTTTTACCATCTTGGTTGACTCACTTAAAAAGCAACATGCCCAGAAACTTTTAGCTCAAAATAGCATGTCGATTGAAAAGGTGGCTTTAACTTTAGGTTATGCCGAGACTTCTCATTTTACCCGCGCGTTTAAGCGTTGGATGGGAGTCACACCCAAGTATTTTCAGACTCACAGCAAAATGGATGAATTGAGTTCACATTTGGGTTAGAGAGGCCACTGATTTAATTGCATGACCTCTAAATATGATTCGAGAGCTTTAAGCCGTTCGTTCTGGCTTAGATGAAAGCAACTGAATCACTTCAAAATAGCTAGGCGGTGCTGGAACATGTCCGCGGTCTCTCAATAGACGATGCATGCTTGGCAGTTTGAAGTAGGGAACCGAAGCCATTAAATGGTGTTCCATATGGTAATTGACGTGAATAGGGGCCACAAAGCTTCTAGCAATCCAACCTGCACGAGTTGTACGCGTATTTGTTAAGGCTGTAAGGCTCGTTTGCATACCTGCATGCTCCGCCATTGATCGAATTCTTAAAAATAATGGAAATGGGGTCAAATAAGCTAAAGGCCATAACCAATAAAAACGTTGCTGACCAAATCCCTTTAAAGCACCATAAAGAGCTGCATTGGTTGCAATGGCTCCACTGCTGTTTTTTGCAAGACTTTTTGCATAATCAACGAGACCTTTATTACTTCGGTCTAACCAGACTTGATCATTTGCAACGGTCCATTTCATTAAATCAAGATCCATTAACACTCGACCAAAGCTAAACTTTAATCCCGTCATACCTGTTAAGTCCCGTAAGAATTTGCGGGTAAGAGATTTTTTGCTTACGGGAAAATCCGACACTAACGAAAGATCAGGATCATCTGGGGTAGAGGTTTTTGCATGATGGCGAACGTGATGTTGACGGTACTTGTGTAGATCATTCCAGATTGGGCGGGCGCATAGCCATTCGCCTATAAAGTCATTTATTTTTTTATTTTTGAACAAGCTTTTATGTGATGCATCATGCATCAGAATTGCTAGGCATAACTGGCGACCCGCCAATATAGCTAAGGCAAGCATACAAGCAAGTAATTTGCCCCAGCTAGGTAAGTAATCCCACATCATGATTAAGCTAGCAAATGTTCCCCCAATAACCGCCCATGTACTTGCAACAGCCCAAGCGCCGTAAGCATCTGAAGGCTCTGTGAGTTCTTGTATTTCTTCTCTGCTAAATAGATCGGTAACACTCACCTGTGTATTCATTTTTATTCTCCCAAATCAGATTTTGGTATCCATCTTTTATATTACTAATATAATCATAAAATTTTAAAAGTTGTAATATTTGTTTGTAAAAAAATAAATCGCTCTTTAATGTGTTAATTCATTTTCATAAAGTTTTTGCCACAGCTTTTGTCCAATCGAGTCTAGCTGTTGTACATTTTGAGCAAATTGATTGCGGGCATGTTCATTAACAAAAGGAGAGGGTAGTAAAGGATCATTCATTAATAAAGTAATGGTTTCTCGCCCTAGTAACAATGCTTGAGCAGCAGCGTCATTGAGCGGTAATTTTTCATATTTTAAAAGCCACTGCTGAATATCTTGGCTATAGTTTTTGTAGTTTAATTCGAGTTGTTTGGTATCCCATAAAGAAGCAATCAACTGAAGGCTTTTTGAATCAAACTGTTGAATAACACAAATTTTTGTTTCACTTTCAAGGCCTGCTAAAACAAGTTCTTCACATGTTTTTTCGAAACTATAGGCCAAATTGTCTGGTCGAATATAAATACCGGTTTCGAGTTCTTTAAAGCCAAATTGACGTAATGCTCGTTCTCTCTTTTTTAAAGCGGTGCGATCTATGCGACCTAACGTACCTGTAAATACTGCAAGATAATGCTGTTGCCATTCTTTGGTTTGTTTAATGCCATTTTTGCGGTTCAAAATGATTTTTGCCCATTCTTTGGTTGATGGCGAAAGTTGATAAATACCGCGCTCGACACTTTCTATCATGCCTTCATTTAATAGCCGAGTCGTCGCAACTCGAATACCGTTGTCACTCATATTAAAAAGTTTAGCGGCAATCAATATTTGTTTAATGGTGAGCTGAGGATATGCTGAGGAAAGAAATAAATCGATAATAAGATGGCGTGCATTAATTTTGATATTTTTCATTCAGATTGAATTTTTGATATGAGCTGCATTTAATCACAATAATATCATGTTTTTTTAAGAGCTTTTTAAGATGATTTTGTAGAGTAAGAGGCGGTAAAAAAGTTTTATCTATAACAAGAGAAATTTTGGCAGTTCTTTGCCAAGTTTTATCTTTTTACGATAGTTAACCCAAGTTTGTCATCATGATGTGATACATTATCGCACTTTAAATAAACTGCCTTTAACTAGGGGCAATAACCACAAACGTTAGAAATGATCTGATATTGAACATGTGTTAAGTCAAATTTTAGGCTTACCAATTGCGATAAAACAAATTTTAGGTCGTTCTAATGATTAACTTTCTTTGAGCAAGTTATGGAAAATTTTGAAGTTATAAAAGCACTGTTTCTAGGCTTTGTTGAAGGCTTAACTGAGTTTTTACCCATCTCGAGTACAGGCCATCTAATTTTATTTGGTCATATTATCGATTTCCATTCAGACGGTGGACGTGTATTTGAGGTCGTAATCCAGTTAGGTGCTATTTTGGCAGTGTGCTGGTTATACCGACAAAAAATTATTAATTTGATTAAAGGTTTCTTTAGTGGAGACGTCGAGTCTCGTCATTTCGCCATTAGTGTACTTATTGCATTTTTCCCTGCAGTCATTATTGGTGTTTTGGCCGTCGACTTTATTAAAAGTGTTTTGTTCAGCCCAATTGTCGTTGCTATTGCATTGATTGTTGGTGCTCTCATTATTTTCTGGGTTGAATCTAAGCAGTTTGAACATAAGACAGACGATGCGACCAAAATTACTTTTAAACAAGCACTTTTAGTCGGGCTTGCTCAATGTGTTGCCATGATTCCGGGGACTTCACGTTCAGGTGCAACAATTGTAGGCGGAATGTTTGCAGGCTTATCGCGTAAGGCTGCCACAGAATTTTCTTTCTTCCTTGCAATGCCAACCATGTTGGGCGCAGCAACTTTTGACTTGATCAAAAATGCAGACGTACTTACCGCTGATAATATGATTAATATTGGAGTGGGCTTCGTTGCAGCCTTTATTGCCGCTTTATTTGTTGTAAAAGCATTAGTGCTATTTGTAGAGCGCCATACGTTACGTGTATTCGCATGGTATCGAATTGTATTGGGTGTAATTATTCTGATTGCAGCAATGTTCTTTAATTTATCGGCTTAAAATCTGATGAAGTGAAAAAGCCTAGAATATTCTAGGCTTTTTTATGCCTAAAAATTGATTTGAATAGCCTATTTATACAAAGTAAACCGAAGACACATGTTTTCATTTTAGGTTCATTGTTATATTCATTTAGACAAGATATGGAGCATATGAATGACCCTTCCAACAACTATGAAAATTATTGAAATTACCGCTCCAGGTGGACCTGAGGTTCTAAAAGTTCAAGAGGCTAATATTCCAGTACTTCAAACAGATGAAGTCTTGATTGAGGTAAAGGCTGCTGGAGTTAACCGCCCTGACGTGTTACAGCGTATGGGGCTATATCCAATGCCTAAAGGTGTTACTCAAATACCGGGCCTAGAAGTTGCTGGAATGGTGGTTGCGGTAGGTGACCAAGTGCAACAGTTCAAAGTCGGAGATAAAGTTTGTGCTTTAACAAACGGTGGTGGCTATGCAGAGTACTGTGCAGTTGCCGCGACACAAGTATTACCAATACCTGAAAATTTATCGTTTACTCAAGCCGCTGCTATTCCAGAAACGTTCTTCACAATTTGGGCCAATCTGTTTGATATTGGTCGTTTAAAGGCAAATGAAACAGCATTGATTCACGGAGGGGCCAGTGGCATTGGTACCACTGCTTTAGCCATCTGTCATGCTTTAGGGATTAAAACTTTTGCTACGGTTGGAAGCGAAGATAAAGTTGAGGCACTCTCTGATTTGACCACGGCAATTAACTATAAAACCCAAGATTTTGAGCAAGAAATTTTGAAACACACCCAAGACCAAGGTGTTGATGTTATTTTGGATATTGTGGGTGGCTCTTATTTCCAGAAAAATTTAAACCTATTAAAACGTGATGGTCGACTTGTCATTATTGGTTTTATGGGTGGTCGAATCGCAAAAGAATTTGATTTACAAAAATTGATTTTAAAGCGTGCCACGATTACGGGTTCAACGATGCGAGCGCGTACTAGTGAAGAAAAAGCACAAATTGCCCAATCTTTGCATGAGCATGTGTGGCCATTACTGGTAGAAGGTAAGTGTTTACCTCAAATCTATAAAACGTATGCTTTTTCAGATGTACAAAGTGCTCATGAATGTATGGAGCAGGGTGATCACATCGGAAAGATCGTTTTAGAAATGAATGCGTAAAGCTGTAATCATTGAAGTTTAGGTGAACGTCATGTTTGCCTAAACTAAATTTTATAATTTTAAACTCTGCCTATTTCTCTATAAAAATTGCCAAATTGTATTGGGAGATTGCACCAGTTCTATGACTTCACCTATAAATTGAGTAAGAAATAAGAATTGGCTCTTAATTTATTATTTCTTTCCATACTGATGAAAAAGGATAGTAACAATGAATACCGCAAATATTGATGATAAAAATCCTACTCCAGATTTGGCTGAAGATAATGCCTTTTTCCCATCACCTTATTCACTGAGTCAATATACTGCTCCAAAAACAGATTACGATGGAACTACATACTCAACGCCGTATACGGGCAGTAAAAAAATCTTAGTGATTGCAACCGATGAGCGTTATATTCAAATGCAAAACGGCAAGTTTTTTTCTACTGGGAATCATCCTGTTGAAATGCTTTTACCGATGTTTCATTTAGATAATGCTGGCTTTGAAATTGATGTTGCGACACTTTCAGGTAATCCAGCTAAGCTTGAAATGTGGGCAATGCCAAAGCAAGAACAAGTTGTATTAGATACCTTTCAGAAATATGCAGACAAGTTAAAGAATCCTCTAAAGCTCGGAGATATTTTAGAAAAAGTAGTAGGAGAAAACTCACCTTATGCGGCTGTATTTATTCCGGGTGGGCATGGTGTATTAGCTAAGATTCCACATAGCCTTGAAGTAAAAAAAGTCCTTAAATGGGCAGTTGAACAAAATAAATTTATTATTACCTTATGTCATGGACCTGCTGCGTTATTGGCTGCGGCTGTAGACGAAGCGCCTGAAAACTATATTTTCAAAGGTTATCAAATTTGTGTATTCCCTGATGCTTTAGATGCAGGGGCGAATATCGATATTGGCTATATGCCGGGTGCGTTACCTTGGTTAGTTGGTGAAAACCTTGAAAAACTCGGTGTGGAAATTTTAAATAATGGTATTACCGGACAATGTCATAGAGACCGTAAATTGTTAACAGGTGATAGTCCGCTTGCTTCTAATAATTTAGGCAAACTTGCAGCTGAAACGTTGTTGGCTGAAGTGAAGGATTAAGTATATTGCTTTGTTGAAAATATGTGCGCCCTGCGGGACTCGAACTATGCTGTATAAGTCTTTTATTTAAAAGATTTAGAATTTAATATTTTTAAGTTATATCCCTATTTGTATCCTTATTTTCTTAAGTACTTTTTATTAGACATATCATAATTCAAATTCATGGGTTCGAATCCTATTTATGGATTCGAACCCATGTTGGTTTCCTGCGTAGTAGCAGGAAAATGGATCTGTTGTATTTTGCTATTCAGATTAAGTCGGATCAGCTCATAAGGGAGAAGTGCAGCACACTATACATTGATTGAGTTATGGCGAGTAGAAGCAGGTATTGAGCAATACCTTTGTGTTTGTGAGTTGCAGGCGTATTACTACCTTGTAGGGCAGTTTTATATTTTCGAGGATGCTGGGCTTTAAGGTCACTTTACTGAAGCATTGAATCAGGATATTGGTCAATAAAATAATGATTTTATTGACTTAAATAGATGGGTAGGTGATTAATAATTATAGTTAACATAAATAGGCATTTATTGAGGACCGAATGACTAGTCAAGTAAGAAAACCAAATGAAGAAAAAGCATTTTCAATAATGATGAATGCTCTAAAAGCACGATATGGTTGTGCTAGTATTATTCATGAACAGGTTGATAAACCTGATTATGGGATGATTTGGAAAAACAAGAGGGTAGGGATTGAGATTCTTGGTATTGATAACTCAAAAATAATTCAATCAATAAAGTCTCATGGCAAAAAAGGGAGTAAAGCATTTAAATCTTATAATAAGGCGATTTCGAATAGCATTCCTTATACAATCTATAATCAAACAACTGTAATTGATGAAAATTTTGTTAGTAAAGACTTATCTAAAAAAATGGAATTGTATAGCAGTTATAAAGCCAATTTTGATGAAGTTTTTTTAATTGTTCATTGTGAGACTTTAAATAACCCTATATTTTTAAGAAAATTAAGGGTAATAGCTAACAATTATTTATTGGATAATAATTGTCTTTTCAGAAAAGTGTATTTAGTTGATTTAAATAGAAATGAACTGGTTGGTAAGATTTATGATAGTAAAAATAAGAAGAGATATAATATGACATCAAACTTAGCTCGGTACACTAGTGAAAGCAGTTCTAACCAATTTTTCTTAGTTGATGAGGAATTTAAGCTTTTTGAAACTTATAATAACGAAACTCAATAGATTTCAGTTGCCTATTAGTCCTATCAATGAAGATAGGGCTAAATATTAATTGACTTTTCAAGGATAGTTATAAAATTATCGATATCCAAAGCCGTTAATTAAACGAAATAAATAACAATAAATTAATTTACAGTTCCAAGTACTAGTATCAATTTAGGTTTCTTGCCTTACCAATAATCTCCACCAGCTCATCATAAGTCAGTTCTAACTACAACAATACCATTAGAGAAGCCCCCAAATTATGGGGGCATTTCAACTTGAAGGCTTCAATTTATTTCGGTTGAGATGGCTTTGGTGTTGGGGGAGTGAATTGAGGCGGTCGTCCTGGTGGTGAAGTGTGGCCTCTGGTACCTTCATTTAGGGAGTCTCTGTTAGGAGTTGAGGATGGATTATTAGACATATAATTTTCCTTAAGTTAGTGATTTAAAATTAACATATTTGATATCTTTACTTAGTATGACTATACCAAGATCACCGTCATCTTTTATGAATTTATTATTTTCATTATCAAGATACCAAAACTCTTTTAGATAAATTTGAGGCTCATCCGGATAGCTTGTCGCATGCCCAAATACTCCATGTAATTTTGTTCCATCATTCAACACAACTTCCGCCCAGATCCACTTACCTTCTGTATTATGCTCTTTAAAGAAATAATCCCAAGGGCTTTTTTCTAATGTTCTTCCTTTTGCGAATTTCCTATAGAAGAAATTTGTAGCCCATATCCATAACATACATAAAATGCAAGGAGCTAGGAGTAAGACTACTATTCCTAAAAAAGTTATATTCCATAAGGATAAATGGAAGTTTTCCAGAAGGTAAATAACAGGTGCACCACACACAGCATAATTGAGACAACTCAAAAATACGGCATTTGTAATTTCTTGGGTTAAGTCATTTTTAGGTCGGCCATAAAATGCTTCGTAAGTCTTTAGTGCAACAATACCTGGTATCACAAAAAAAATAAAAAGTAATAGCTTGTTTTGGTCTAATATATCCATGATATTTCTAGGAAAATGTAAATTGCTGAAGATGTCTAAGTAATTTAAATTTAATCACTATAATGCGACTTTAATAATTAATACTTCTTTAATTTCAAACTGCCTTGTGGCCCTGTTAAATTGTTTAACTACAGCAATATCAGCTTTTAGATTTCTATGACCATGTAATTGGAATGGATCAATATCATCAGCTAGTTTAAATTTTACACGTTGTTCAAATAGTTGTGGAACAATACCGGCCCAACCTGAAGTTCTTTTATCTTGATCACTTGCAAATATATATATATCAGTATTTTTATATTCTTCAATTTTGTTTTCTTGTTGTGGTTGTACATACTTGGCAGGAATTGCTTTTACTGATTCTGCATCAACATTAAGTTGCGACGGTACACCTTCGATTTCTAGAGTAGATCCTTCGGTAAGTTTAGCTGGTGACATGGCACCTACAACTTCTTCTGTTAATTTCTTTTCATCTTTTTCAATAGAAGATTTAAATTCTTTAATATCCTTCGTCGATAAATTTATGTCACCAGCGGCCTGAATAATTACACTTTGGTGTGCTTCAATTGCAGGGGGTACAGGTTTTTTTTCTGCAGAAAAATAAGCAGACGTGGCAACACCAATCGCGATACCAACACCTATTCCAACAGCAGTTTTCACTTTGGTATTATCCCTAATGACATCATGAAGTAACTCTTCAGCTTTCTCTGCATTTTTTTCACCTATAACATGTTTAATTAGAAAGTCTATAATAAATGAACCTTCTACTACTTCTTGCACAAAAATTTCAGTTGATGTAATGACTTGATCTTTTAATGCAGCCTCAACTAAAGGTGTAGTCCTCAATAAAAGTTTTTCAAAATTTTTAATACTTCTTATCGCTACATCAACAGGTACAGGTTCATCAATTGTAAACTTCATACGAAATGGTGTATTTAAAGTTAAAACTCCATTTTCATTAATTTCATAACTGCTTTCTTTCATCATAGTATTCTATAAACCTTAATATTTAGTTGAGTTTTTTAAGCTCTAGATATTTTCAAGATAATGATAAATCACTTATTTTCTTACTTAGAAATGTTTTATAACGTTTATTGAGAGGTTTTCCAACAACTATATTTGGGCAAATGTTAAGGAAGTCAGGTCTGGTTGGATATATCTAGAACGTCTATGCTTTTGTTCTTTTTATATACGATGATTATGTTACTACATCAAAAAATGCTGTTACTGCATCAAAAGCTAAAAGCAAAAATTTTAAATCAAAATTGGCTACTCTGATTTCTAGCCATAACTAACCCAATAATGGGATTATTCCAAAAACGGTAATATTCCCAATATTAGTATTTTGAATGCTCCCAATAATGGGATGTAGAATCAACCCAATTTTGGGATGCAGAACCTATCAATGAATCAATCATAGAATCGATCATTCACTCTAAAAGAGATATTGGCTCAATAAATTACAGCATTTGAGATAGTCAAAATAATATAAATAAATAGATTTGAATTGTTCCTTCTCAAGAACCAATTAAAAAAATAGCTCAATTTCTCACTGGTTTGAGTTCTGTTAGCTTTTTTAAAGAAAAATGAATCAAGGTGCATGAATAATTATTAAGAGCTTTAAACGGCGAATAAAGCGTTTATCAATGGGGTAGTTTGGTTTAGGAACTGTTGGCCAGAGTTGGGGTTTTTATGGATAGGAAAAGTAATAGAAATAGGGTGTTTTAGGGTCTCCCTCGCGTGCGCGCGCGTTTTATTGAAAATATACCCATTTTTTGTGGACCTAATCCAAGTCTTAATTAGATAAATTGAATGGGCTGAACTATGAATATATTTGCTGAATTATGCAGCTTCGCCACACCGAAGAATCTTTTTTTTAATAAGAAATTTCCAAACTATTTAGCTCCAGACTTCAACAGCATGATTGTCGATTTGACCAATTTAGATTGGACACACGAAAAGATTGCACACGTACTGCCGATTTCTGGAGCTTCTACAATCTCAGAGTGGGCACGTGGTGGTTATCCCAACTATGATAACGGCGCTGCATTAATAAAACTCTGGATGCAGTTAACTAGTAAAACAGAAAAAGAAATACCTCGAATTAATCGTTACCTTATAGCTTAGAAGGACTTAAATATGGGATCTAAAAAGAAGTTTTTTGAACCGATTACAGGAATTGAAATTAATCGAGCTATTGATCTAAGTAAAAGCATTCCCGAAAAATTAAATAATTTTCAGGAAGATATTCGTTATCTGGATTCTAATCAGCTTTTCCAGAAGCAATTTACTCGCCAGTTATTAGATATAACAAATGACCTAGAAGAGTTAAATCACTTGCTTTTAATTATGGCGAAGCCAAAAGATATTTATTATTCCTCTTTAAGGACAGCTTTAGCTGCTGTTAGCAATATATCTAATGCTTTAATTATTACGGTGTATTATCTTGATTCTGAGAATAAATATAAGCGCTTATTGAATAAGAATACATTTTCTTTTGAATTAAATTTAATCTTAAAGAAATTGGATTTTGTGAAACAGATTTTAGAGCGTTTAAGTAAGGGTAATTCTAGTAATAGGGGCATTGAGCGCCCAGTATCAGATTTTAGATCTCGTGCATGAATAAGTGGTGAGAGGGGCTTTAGAAGCCCTTTTTTATGTTTTAAATACACCCATTTTTTCGTATATAAGTAGCTCTATCCTGTATTTAGACAGGTAAAAATACAGGATAAATATGGCTGAGGTTATATCACCAGACAACAAAGAGCTTTTAACCTATGTTTTAGGAGATATACATAACACGCTCTACATTGATGTCGTACGAGATTTAAAACAACAAACAGAGCAAAAATTAGAATCTGGTGAACTTGACCCAGCAGATTTTCCTATTACACACTATTTTGCACCAGGTGTTTATTCACGACAGATGGACGCTAAAGCGGGTACTTTCTGCATTAGCAAGATGCATCGCACAGAGCATTTAAATGTTTTATTGAAAGGTGCACTAACCATTATCACTGAAGATGGACTGAAGTATTTAGAAGCTCCCCAGGTTATTAAATCTCGAGCTGGAACAATGCGAATAGGGTACTTTCATCAAGATACTTCTTGGCTCACCATTCATCCTACTAACGAAACTGATCTGGAAGCTATCGAACGTGATGTGATTGTTCCAGAACATGAAATTGAAGAATTTCTTGCATCGATTGGTCATACGCCTAAGGAGATCGCATTATGTCTTGGTTAGCAACAGGCGCCGCAGTTTTAAGTACTGCTATTGCTACATATTCAGCTTATTCAACAAGTAAAACTCAAGAAGAACAGGCTGAGGCCGATGCTGACGCAGCTAAAGCGAGTGGTCGTTTAGAAGCTGAGCGTATCAGAAAACAAAAAGATAGAGTTCAATCGGCGGCACGAGCTCAAGCGGCTGAAAATGGCCTAAGTGTCAATGAGGGCACAACAGTCACGATCAATGACAAGATTGAGCAAGATGCACAATATGATGCGGCTATGGCTGAAATTTCAGGGTACAACACATCTCAGCGCTTAAGAGCAGAAGCAAGTATCTATAAGAGCAATGCAAATACAGCAGCTGCAACTGGGATGTTAGATACTGTAGCAGTTGGCGCTAAGGGTTATAGTGACCACACCAAGGCAAAGAAAGACACGGCATCTAAGAATCAGACTGCAATTATGACCGCGGCACCACCAAAAACAACAGGTGGCTGGAAATAACCCAAGTATATTAATTACTAATCAATTGATTAAGGAGTTTTGGCTCCTTTTTAATTTAAAAATTATTATGTTGTACTAATATTTATAAATAGCCAAAATTCAGAATCTAATGATGTGATTAAAAAAATAGGAGAGAGTATGCTTGGTAAAATTTTACTATTATTGTTTTTGGGATATTCAGCAGCAGTTTCTGCAGAAAGCAAATTTGATCGCTCTTTAATCAATGCCAATATAGTCAATGAAAAATATGAAATTATTGATATAGATGGTTTTAATAAAATTACCCGTCAAGTCACCAATGAAGTGGTTTCGACATTACCTAGAAAGGTTGATATTGATACAGAGCTATTAACCATGGTAGTAAGCAAGCCTTTGATTGCTCAAACTTATGCATTAAGGGGAGTTGAGACTAAAAAAGATCTCGCAGAAAAAGTGGATTTGAAAAAGTTTAATCAATTAATCAAAAATTATGCTTGTTCTTCAGCTATTGGCGTTTCCCAAGTTTATAGAGTCAACGGCACACAATTTTCAATGAAAGTGATAAGTAGCGATTTTTTAGAACTTTATAGTTATACATTTCCTTTAAAAACATGTGAGAAATGATTTATGAAAAAGAGATTTATAGCTTTATTTTTTAGCCAAATCCTATTCTTAAATATCACAAATGCAACTCCAATTACCTTACAACATTCCAAAACAGGGTATGTAAATTCAGGAATCTGTTCCGCCGTGGTAGATATAACGATTCATGATTTTCTTGGAACCAATGACAAGCTGTATTTGGATCTTGTGGCAAAGGATAAAGCTGGGAAAATAAAAGGAACCTCTGAAGATGTCATTACTTATGATGATGTCCAGAACCTTTCTGGTAAAGCATTTGGCAAAGTATTTATAGAGTCTGAAGATATGTGTGAGGCAGACCGTACTTGGACAATTCATGTCAAGCGTGCAGTATTAGTTGTTGATGGTAAACGTCAGGACTTATTGAAAACGAAGCAAGTAATGATTGATGATTTTCAACCTATGAAAATTATTGCCAAGTAATACATAGTAAATTGATCAAAAAATATCAAAATCTACCGTTACACGATAAAAAAGGGACAATTTAAGGGTGTTACATGATAATTTTTTGAGGTGTTACACGATAAATAAAGGTGTGTTACATGATAAATCTAGGGGCTGTTACACGATAAAAATATCTGATAATAGGTGCTTATTATTAACATTTTAAAAGCCCTATTTAGGGCTTTTTAATAATATTGGCTATAAGGAATATCCTGTGGAATCTTCTTCATCAATACCATATTTATGTTGTTTTTCAAATATAGGTCTGATTTACAATATGATAAGAATTTGAAAGAAACTAAAGCAAAGTTAAGCGGATAAGCTTGGGAGACTACGATGGGGAATGTGTATTTTGATGAAGCCGGTAATACTGGTCCTGAATTACTTGATAAAGATCAGCCAGTTTTTGTTTTGGCTGCAAATTGCTTAGATGATGAAAAAGCAGATAAATTAATTAAGAAACTGGCAATTCAAAATGGTCATGAAGCGAAGTTCAAAAAACTAAGAAGCTCTGAAAGAGGTAAACGAAAGATTCTAGATTTATTAGGCGAAGTAATTGCTGAAAAGCAAAAAGTTAAAGTCACTGTTTATCATAAGAAATATATGGCAATGGGACTACTTTTAGACTTTTTAGTCGAGCCACTATATGCAGAACAAGGACGTAACTTTGCAGCAAACAAGAGAAATATATGGACCAATAACATTTTCTTTTACATGCTAGATCGTTGTTATGGTGTAGGTACGTTGGATAACCTCTTAACTAAATTTATAAATTTGGTAAAAGAGATAAATCATAAAAGCATTAGTGATTTCTATTCTACTGTTCGGAGTATAGAATCTTTGCCGTTAGATGTTCATAAGCAATTAGATTTTAGTTGGATATTAGGCTCTGAAACCGATGTGGAAAGCCATCTGGAGTTTTTGGATAAAAACAAACTAGACCCTGTACAATCAGGAATATTTACACATGCTCAATATTGGGAGGGCGAGTTTAATGGCCCTTTTAATATCATCCATGATGAGTCAAATAGCTTGGAACAAAGCTTGGAATACTTTAATAAATATACAGATCTAGCGAGTATTCCTATCAAGGTTGGAACAGATGATCGTATTATTACCTTACCATTAAAAGTTAAAAAAGTTGCAATCAAAGATTCAAAGTTAGTTCCGCAAATACAGGTGTCGGATATTATAGCGGGAGCTACTGCTTATTATTTAAAGCAAGCTATTTTGACTGATCAGGGTCGAGAGAAAGATCAACTATTTTTACAGTTGAAAGAAGTGGGAATTGAAAGCCTGATAGTTCATTATGTTTGGCCTCAACCTAAGTTCACGGCTGAGCAATATGGTATTACTGTATTGGAGTCTGAATTTTCATTGAATATTGCTGATCAAATTGCAATCTACCAGATAAATGAAGAAAAGAAGAGAAAACAGAAGTTTACAGAATGAAAAACTAACAGATTTTAGTTGTTTATGATAAGAGCACTCACAGGTTTTGTTGAACCTTAGCATTATTCGCACAGGCAATTATAATCTCCGTGGTATTTTAGGTTAAAAAACCAACCTAAAATACCACTTTTTAATTAGTCTAAAATTTTATTAAAAAAAATTGAATTCCACCACTTACTCCGCATAGCCATAATATTTAAAGTAACTCTAACTGACCAATTTCATATTTATATGTTTGCCACTCACCTTCACGTGGTACGCGATCTACTCGAGTTTCTGATTTCCACAATTCAATAAAAGCTTCACCGTGTTCGAAATTTGGTATTCCACCACGCGCCCATTCACTAACAGTCGATGCACCTGCTACGGGGAGAACAAAGGCAATCTTTTCGTGTGTCCATTTAAGCCGACTCAAATCTAGAATCATGCGATTAAAGTCTGGACGTTTATAACCACGTTGTTTAACCAGAAACTCTTTTACTTTCTTTTGCTGCCGTAAATTGATAAATCTTTCAGCATCAGCTTTTTTAAAAACTGTACTATCCATGCCACAATTATTTATAAACATCATTATTGAATCCCCTGAATTTGATTTAGTGCATCATGATCTAGGTTAGTAAATTGGCAATATTTCAATTGAGAATGCATATAGGCAGTTCCAACTTCGCCGTGCCGGTTCTTACTAACTATGGCTTCAGCAATTCCACGGAATTGAGATTCCTTGTTATAAACTTCGTCTCGATAAAGGAAAACAATTTGATCCGCATCCTGTTCAATGGCACCAGATTCTCGTAGATCTGACATCATTGGACGCTTGTTTGGTCGTTTCTCTAACTCACGGTTAAGCTGTGATAAAAGGACAATCACACAATTAAATTCTTTAGCCATAGCCTTGAGTTCACCAGTGAAGTAGGCAATTTTTAAATCCTCTCGAGCAAATTGCTTGGATGTCTTCATAATCTGTAGATAGTCAATTAGCACTAATCCTACTGAGCCATATTGATGCAGTACTTTTCGGATCGATTCTCTGATGTTCGCTATTGATGGACGTGAAGTATCATTAATCTGCATTGGAACATTTTTCAGCCGCACTACGGCGTTTGTATATGCTGTAAATTCTTCTTTAGGGAGTAGGTGGGGCGAATTCCGCACTAGGCTAATGTCGGCAGGTGCTATAGCACAGCATAAGCGCATTGCGATTTGTTCTTTTGGCATTTCGCCAGACATAATTAGTACAGGTTTTTTCTGAACTACGGAGACATGATTTGCAATTATTTGCATCATTGTTGTTTTACCCATAGCGGGTCTTGCTGCCACGATCATTAAGCAGCCCGGTTCGACATCACCCAGTTTTTTGTCAAGCTCATAAATGCCAGTTTGAATACCTTTGATTAGTGTTGTACCGGCAATAGCGGCTTCCATCTTTTGGCTAATTTCGAAAAAAGTATTTGATGCAGCATCATGGATATGAAATAAGGATTCGCTTCCTGATTCGGTATTTAGATTGGCAAAAGCAGTTTGTGCATTCTGTACCAGTTCACCACGATTTACAGTCAAATGTCGTGCTTGCTGGATTACTTTCATTGCTTCAGCTTCAACTTGACGACATATAGTCAAATCCTTCAATTTTTCTGCATATGATTGCAGATTGTAGAAACTAGAAGGAGCATCATTCATTAGCTGAATAAGATATTTATCGCCGCCTGATGCTTCACCATAATTACGCACTTCTAACCATTGATTTACGAGTACGGGATCGTATGGCGAATTTTTTTCATCAAGATCTACAATTGCACTAAAAATTAACTTATGACGTGTTGCATAAAAATCGTTTTCGGATAGTAAATTTTCAACTTGTGCATAAGATCCAGCTACGGTCATTAATGCAGCAAGAACCGCTTGTTCAATTTGAAGATTATGAATTGGAAGAGTATTTATATTCATTACATACTCCCAAGTAAACTTTTAGGCTTGCTATCTACAAAATTAATTATAGGTTGAGTCGTGATAGTGGGATGAGTTTCAGATTGCTTCACATAATTCGGATTTGCTTTTTGATAACGTTCAAATTTATCAATGATCCAACGGGCAAAACAATAAAGTTTTTTAGCATTAGGCATCACTTGGCCTGCATAGTGAGCATTGAAAGCACCGAGTTGAAATTCAAAATCTGGTAACCCAAAAATTAATTCTAAATTCTGCTGCTGTCCCGCTATATTTAGGATGCCTATTAATTGATCTCGATCTGGAATCCACTCGTGTTCTTGAGAGAGATTCATTGATAGATTCAATGGTTGGTTCTGCACCCCAAAATTGGGTACATTCAAAGTCCCGTTTTTGGGATTATTTAAAATACCGTTTTCGGGGATATTTCCATTATCGGAATCATTCCGTTTTTGGGAATATTTAATGTTCCCACTTCTGGGTGTATTTGTTCTGGATTCAGTATCATTTTTTGAACCTGAATTATCTAGATTTTGGTTATATTCTTCACGGCCTTTTACGCCATTTAATTTAAGTATGCGGACTCTTTTTGTTGGTCCCGCACGTTCGCCAGTATCGCTAACTAGCCCAAGTTTTATGAGCTCTAATATAACCTTTTGAACTGTCTTTTTGTCTAGCATAGTATCTGCAGCTAGGCGATCTATGCTAGGCCATGCGGTATGTTCTTCACCAGCCCGGTCTGCTAATGAAAGCAGAACCAAGCGTTGAGCAGAAGTTTTAACAGAAGCTGTCCATGACCACCGGGTTGCATCAATGCTCATCAGATCCTCCTTGCCGAATATTTTTAATGACGGCGTTAATGAGTCGATCTGGTGTCATGCGGACGGATTCCACATATGTAGCAGATTGCGAAGTTAGTTTTGGTTCTGTAGTTGGTTGAACCGAATTTTTATTGTCTGAAACTTGGGGGTTATCCATTTTTAGATGCCTCCCATTCAGATTCAAATTTTTCACTTTCAGTAGAGAAAGTATTAACATTGGCTTCAGCGAAGAATTCAGCAATATTAATTAAATGCTCAAGTGTCGTAAAAACACCGCTGTGAATGACATCCTTTACTGCTTCTTTACTCAATTCAACTTCGAGTTGAATTTGAGAAATTAAAGTTTCTAGCCAAGCTATATTTTCTTGAGCAAGTGAGTAAGCCCCAAATAGATCGCCCGCGTCATACCGATCATATGGTTCTTGACGATGTCTGTTTATTTCAGCGCTATATATATCAACATAAGAGTTGGAAAGTTGAAGCGAGATTGCGATTAAATTTTCACACTCTGTGAAGAGTGAACTATCGAAATCATGTCTTTCGGCATAATCTTTAACGAACGCTACAGTCTTACTAATTTTATTGAGTAGAGTGCGAAGTTGAGTAGCGGTTTCATATGCAATTTTATAAGCATTTAAATAATGAGTAGCATTATAGAAAGGGACTAATTGCTCTTGTAATTGAATTTGAATTTTAGCGTTCATGATGAATGCGCTCCTAGATTATTAGAAGCTTTGCCAATTATCACGACCAAGAGATATGGTGGCAAAGCAAAAGGGGGTTGGTCGACGAGTAATCTAGGTGACTCGCACACTCGAAAGTGTCCCCCTTCGGCCCTGCCATAAGACGCAGATGCGGAAGGATTACGCACAAAAAAAGCCCTGAAAGCGGACTGTGCGCCTAGATATAAACAGCCGACCAAAGCTGATCTGATGATTTTGCACCAGACAAACTTAATATAGATCAATAAAATTAATTTGAAAAGGGTAAGGCTAAAAATAGTTGGATATGTCATACAGATTCTCCAAATCTTTTAGCCAAAATTTGCATGCCTTTGGGCAGAATGAAAAACTCGGTTTGGGTATAACTATATGGTTGGCCAGAGGCTTTTACACCTTCTTTTAGTGAGTATTTGGTTTCACAGTATCCTCGATTTTCACTGTAGTAAGTTGAAGCCCTCGCATTATTTAGATAGCGATCCCAGTTATGTTTTCTAAGCCATTCAGCTAACACTTGCTGCTTAACATTCAGAATTTTACATGCTTGCTGGAACTTCACGCCGTGTTCAGTATGAGTGATGGTTACTATTGCTTGTGACAAGGCTTTGTTTTCTGAAGTTAGCTGTAGATTCTGTTTGGCTTGAATTTCGATAGCTTGTAAAAGGTGCTGTGGATTGTTGATATCAAATGCTGGTGTTTGCTGTTCAAGTTCATACCAACGTTTCACAATCGCAGCAGTAAATTCTGGGCAGAGTTGAGCTACTATTGTTATCGAATCCATCTTACCTTGTTCACCTGAAAATACATATTCAGTGCTTGTGCGCCCAGCTGTAGGCTTTTCCACCGTTGGTGGTAAAGTAATAACACGGCGTTCTGCTAAGCGTTCAATTGTTCTTTTGACTGAGTCTAAGCGTATATTGGTAATGAGAGCGATATCTGAACTCAACATTTGTTGAGAAGGTAGAATTAAACTAATAGGAGCATTCATTGTTAGGCCTCCATTTCTGCAGCAGTTTTCTTGCTGTTATGCCATTCAACCAATTCTGCATAGTCGAAGAATACGGGCGCTTGTTTTGATGTACCCATCTTCATCGGACGTGGAAATGTAGGATCTTTGCGTATAGTGTGTCGAAGGGACTCGCGTGTTACATCAAGTAGCTGGCAAGCAGTACTAAATTGAATTCGGATAGGCTTTGTTTGAACCATGATGATAACCATATTTGATTAAATATGGTTTTAGTATGTTTAGGTCTAATAAGAAATTCAGGTAGAAAGAATGATAAAATAAATCGGAAAAAAAAATATTAAAAGTCTTCCATATTTCTTAAATGGAATAGTTCTAAAATTTCATTACTAGAAGGATTTAATAATTGTTCAACTAGTGGTTTTAAAATTTTTCTAATAAAATCTGAATCATAAGCGCCATTAGGGAAAAGGGCTTGAGCAAGTACCGATAGCTTTATTTTATTATCTGAAATGATAGACCATATAATCAAATCTATATATGCAAGAGTTTGGTATGTATAAACCTTGTATAACATGGATTGCCTTGCCTTACTTTTATCAGTTTCTGTATCTATTTCACTATCCCTTAATATTTGATTTATTTTAATTCTTTGCTTTTGTAACCATTCATTAAACTGATCTTTAATAAGATTATCATTACAAGCTAAATTTATACTAATCATTGGTTTAATGTTATAAGGATGTTCCAACTCACAAACTTCTCTTTCAACTTTCAAGAAGCTTTTGTAAGTGTAGGAGTCTATATTTTGATATTCTTCTTTTGATAATGAATTAGTAAAATTTTCACCTAAATCATAAAGATCATCCTTCTCATAATTATTTTGAAGAAAATCTAAATTAAGATTCGAATTAGTTTCCTTTAGAAACTCAATAATTTTTTTTGTTTGACCTTCATTATTGTATTCATTTCTAAAATTAAAGAGTAAATACTTTGCTATGTCCTCAGGAAGCATGCAAAATTTCTCCCCAATATCGCAGACATTCACATCTTGAATTGGTGGTTGGTCATAACTGTAATATTTTTTCGCATATTGATTCAAACAATATATCCATGCAAATTCATGACTATATTTTAAATCTCTAAAGCCCATTTCCAATAAAGGATCTTCTTCTATTTTTTGTAGGGCATAATGCAAAATTTTCTGCATTTCTTTGTATTCTGAAGAGTTGTATTTGATTGATTTTTTCTTAACTGAACATACTTTAGTTAATGATATATATGGTATGTCTCCAAAAATAAACTCATATTTATTGTATTCATCAACTTCAATTTCTACTGGAATTAAAAAGTTAGGATCATCTAGAAAGTCTAATAAGGCTTTTCTATAAATAACTTGCTGTAAAAAATCAAAGGCTGTTTGTTTTTCCCGCTGATAATTCTTAATACTAAACCATCTTGGTAATTCTGAAATTGTTTTAATTAAAGCCATTTAAACCTCTCAGGGTAAACCTTAAAATAGAAGCTAGGCTAGCTGGATTGGGTATCCAGTTTTCGGGGATCAACCTAGGCCTAGCAAACTGTTAAAATTGATTATTTCATTAATTTTGCATACTTAAATTGTATGATTTCTTCACCTAAAATTTGCGCTGTATAGTCATATGGACTAATACTTGATTCTGTAGTCGCATCTAAATAACTACTCCACCAATTGAGCATTGTTTTTCTTTCTTCTAAGAACTCTGCTTTATGGGTATATGCAAGTCGTACATTATTACGCTCTTGGTGACTCATTTGCTTTTCAACAGCATCTTTCTGGAAAAGTTTACTTTGAATTAGGGCTGCACAGGCCATACCTCTAAAGCCGTGCCCACAAACTTCTGTATTTGTGTCATATCCAAGACGGCGTAGAGTTTTATTGATAGTGGATTCACTCATAAAACCATGCGGATCACCGTTTTTAGGAAAAACATTTTGAGTGTGTCCGCTGTATTTGTAGATCTCTTTTATTATAGCTAGTGCTTGGTTCGATAGAGGAATTAAATGAGGTGTTTTCATTTTTGCACCGCGATGAGAATATTTGTAACCTTCTACGAAATCTCTAGTTGGGGGAATGGTCCAGATAGCATTCTCAAAATCAAACTCCTTCCATCTTGCAAATCTAATTTCACTTGAACGAGCAAAAGTATGTAAAGCAAATTCAACACATAGTCGAGTAAGTGGATGGCCAGTATCAGAAGCTAATTTAGCTTGCAGCTCGGGCAATCTTTCTAATGGTAATTGAGGGTGATGTTTGGTTTTTTTTGAAAGGATGAAAATATCTTGAAGACCATAGGCTGGATTGCTTTCAATAAATCCTTTCGACATTGCAAATGCAAAAATACTTGTTAGCCGTTGCCGAGTTTTTTTTACAACTTCGGTATAACCTAAGTCTTCAATACTTTTAATTACTTGAATCAGTTCTTTTGGCTTAATTGCATCAATAGGTTTTTTCCCAAGTTTTGGGAAAACATACTCTTCCATATTCTTAAGAGCCCTTTCTGCTGTTTCAGTTCCCCAACGACCAGTATTTTTATATGCTGTATGCCATTCTCGAGCTATAGATTCAAAATTATATTTATTGTCTAGTTTAGCCTTTTGTATTTCGCTGTATTCAATTGGATCTACTCCATTGGCTAATAGTGTCTCCAATTCACGGCGCTTATCTCTGGCAGCTTTTAAACTTAAAGCAGGGAAGTTACCCAATGTCATTAAGCCATCTTTACCATTAGCTCTTTTATATTTAAATCGCCATACTTTTGAGCCACTTTTACGAATGAATAGAATCAGCCCATGACCATCGTATAAGGAATAATCTTTTTCCTGCGGCTTTGCACCAGTGCATTTGGAGTCGGATAGCGGAATAGTTTTCTTAGCCATGGCAGAATAAGGATACGTATTGAGTAGAACTTTATATATCCTCAATCATATCCTTAAATATTGCAACTATATCCTTATATATTTAGCTATATTCTTCCATGGTTGTTACATATCTATTTGAATATAAAATAATTTTAACTAAATTCTTTTATATTCTGTTATTGGGTTTGTGCGCCCTGCGGGACTCGAACCCACGTCGGTCGCTTAGGAGGCAACTGCTCTATCCAGTTAAGCTAAGGGCGCATAATTTAATGATTATAAACGAAAAAGCTATTGCTAACGCAATGGCTTTTTCATGTTTTAAGTATTAAAATCTTAGCCGTAGTGGGTAATAAAGATAAAGTTGAGCCACTCAACAGTTTCATAACTACTTATGCCTTGTAGAAAAAACAGTTTATAACGCTAAAAAATCACAAAAAATTCATGTTTATCTTTCTATGATCTGAAGCAAAAGATGAAAAGATTCAAGTAAGCAATCGGGTAAATAGTGTTATTACCAGAGAGTTGTTTGTTAAAAATCAGATTTGGCTACCGTGTAATTCAAAAGGGCATAAGATGAAAAAAATTGATGAACAGGACTTATCTAGAATTATTGAAATGGCATGGGAAGATCGGACTCCATTTGAAGCAATTGAGCGAGAGTATGGCTTAAGTGAAAGTGAAGTTATTCGTTTGATGAGATACAACCTGAAAACCAATAGTTTTAAACTCTGGCGCAAACGTATGGCAGGGCGTAAAACTAAACATCAGCAATTACGTTCACCAGAAATTGAACGAGCTTACTGTTCGCGTCAGTATAAATATGCATAACTTCTAATTTTCTGATTATGACTAAAAAATCCCCTGTCGAAACAGAGGCTTTTTTGTATTTAAGTATGAAGTATAGAATTATTGTTTTTTAGAATTCAATAATTTAAATAGTACAAACATGAGAACGATCCAGATTGGAATCATCATCACTGACTCTTTGAAACCTTGGCTCCACATAATGTAGAGAACAACTGCAATAAAGCCTAAAACCAAATAGTTACTAAATGGTGCCCAAAGTGCAGGGAAGTGAGTTTTTTCACCTTTTGCTTTCATTGCTGATCTAAATTTGAGGTGAGTCAAACTAATCATTGCCCAGTTCAATACTAATGCACCAACGACGATATACATTAAGTGACTTAATGCATTTTCGGGTACAAAGTAGTTCAACAGTACACAACCAAAAATTAACAATGCAGAAAGTAATACGGCTGGAACAGGTACGCCTTGTTTGTTTACTTTTTTGAAAACTTTTGGAGCGTTACCTTGTTGAGCTAGACCGTATAACATACGGCTGTTTGCGAACATACCACTGTTATAAACAGATAATGCAGCAGTTAAAATAATAAAGTTCAGTAAGTGTGCAGCCCAACCAATTCCCATTTGGCTAAAAATCATGACGAATGGGCTTTTGTCTAGGCCACCAAGATCTAACTGGTTCCATGGCACTAATGAAAGCAAAATTGTCAATGAACCGATATAGAAAATTAAGATACGGAAAACGACTTGGTTAATTGCTTTTGGAATGGTTTTTTTCGGATCTTTTGCTTCAGCCGCTGCCATACCAATTAGCTCAATACCGCCAAAGGCGAACATTAAGAAAGCTAACATATAGAACAGGCCACTAAAGCCATTTGGAAAAAATCCACCATGTGTCCAAAGGTTACTAAATGAAATGCTTGAACCCACATCTGCTGTAAACAACAAATAAAGGCCAAAAACAATCATAGAGATGACCGCAGTTACTTTAATAATGGCGAGCCAGAATTCAGATTCACCATAAAATTTAACGTTGGTTAAGTTAACTGCCGTGATTACGACAAAGAAAAATAAGACAGAAGTCCATGCTGGTATGTGAGGCCACCAATAATTAATATATTTGGCCACAGCGGTGAGTTCACTCATCGCAACCAGAACATAGAGTATCCAATAATTCCATCCAGCTAAAAATCCAGGAAATTTCCCCCAATATTTATAAGCAAAATGGCTGAACGATCCTGCAACAGGTTCTTCAACAATCATTTCTCCCAAGTGGCGCATAATCAAAAACGCGATTAAGCCGCCAATGGCATATCCTAAAATAATGGATGGTCCCGCAGATTGAATCACTTGCGCCGAGCCTAAAAATAATCCGGTACCAATTGCTCCACCCATAGCAATTAATTGGATGTGTCGATTTTTTAGTCCTCGTTGCAGTGTAGAAGATTCGTTGGTCAAAGGTCTTCACTCACAATGAATAAGTAAATTATTCTAATAGATGGAGTTATTTTAGCCTAGCCTACAAATTAATAACGAGTGACTCAAAAGTACTCTTAAAAAATATTTAAAATCAATAGTTTGTATTTAATATTCTGATATCGAGTGAAAAGTGTTCTAAAAAATATAATTTCATATAGACTTTTTTTCTTAGATTTTGCTTAGATTAAGTCATTGCAAGCATATTGCTAAATTCTCAAAATATGCTCGCGTCAATACGATTGATGTATAAAAGCAGAGTGCTATCTCTTGACCTTAAAACAATTTAAGATGAAGAGAAGGGTAAACAAGAATGCTTGTTTTGATATAGAAGAACATAATAGTAAGGATAACAGTTGATATGAGCTCAGTACCGCAAATTAAAATTCCAGCAACTTATATGCGTGGTGGAACCAGTAAAGGTGTATTTTTTAAGCTTGATGATTTGCCGGAAAAAGCCCAAGTTGCAGGACAAGCACGAGATCAACTCTTACTCAGTGTAATTGGTAGTCCAGACCCCTATGGAAAACAAATTGATGGGATGGGGGGAGCTACTTCTAGTACTAGCAAAACTGTTATTCTCGCGAAAAGTACTCAGCCAGAGCATGATGTAGATTATTTATTTGGTCAGGTTTCAATAGATCAGCCTTTTGTAGACTGGAGTGGTAACTGCGGAAACTTAACTGCTGCGGTTGGCTCTTTTGCTATTTCAAATGGTTTGGTTGATGCAGACCGTATTCCTGAAAATGGCCTATGCACTGTTCGAATTTGGCAAAAAAATATTCAAAAAACCATTATTGCCCATGTGCCTATCACCAATGGTCAAGTTCAAGAAACTGGTGATTTTGAACTTGATGGCGTGACGTTTCCGGCCGCTGAAGTTCAAATTGAGTTTTTAGATCCAGCCGATGATGGTGAAGAAGGCGGCGATATGTTCCCGACAGGAAACGTGGTTGACGAATTAGACGTTCCTGATATTGGTCGTTTCCAAGCGACATTTATTAACGCTGGTATTCCAACCATTTTCTTAAATGCAGAAGATTTGGGTTACCAAGGCACTGAATTACAAGATCATATTAATAGCGATGCGGCAGCACTGGCACGTTTTGAAAAAATTCGTGCGTATGGTGCGGTACAGATGGGTTTAATTAAAGATATTTCAGAAGCAGCTGCGCGTCAGCACACACCAAAAATTGCTTTTGTTTCTAAACCAAAAAACTATACAGCATCGAGTGGTAAGCCTGTTTCAGAGAGTGATGTTGATTTACTGGTCCGTGCTTTGTCGATGGGTAAATTACACCATGCCATGATGGGAACAGCAGCAGTCGCGATTGGTACGGCAGCCGCAATTCCTGGCACATTAGTAAACCTTGCGGCTGGTGGTGGCGAACGTGAAGCAGTACGTTTTGGGCATCCATCTGGAACATTACGTGTTGGCGCTCAAGCTGAACTTGTTAATGATCAATGGGCGGTTAAAAAAGCCATTATGAGTCGTAGTGCACGTGTGTTAATGGAAGGTTGGGTGCGTGTTCCGGGTGACAGTTTCTAAACTTCTTCTAAATAAAAAGCCTCTCAATGTGTAGAGGCTTTTTTACGCTTGCCTTTAAAAACTCATCACCCACTTTTTACAGTGAATCGTGTATGATGTAGCGCATGAATGCTTCATTACATTCAATAAAATTTCTCTACTGATTTTATCGAGGCGACTGTGTCATCACTCTCTCAAGTTAATGCGGATGTTTTAAAACAAGCTCAACAACGTATTCAACAAGATTTATTGACGACATTGGCCGCGTTCTCAATTCCAGAGCCTTTAAAAAGTGCAGTACACCATGCAGTTATGCTTGGTGGAAAACGTGTGCGTCCGGCTTTATGTTATGCCACTGCTTCTTTACAGCCAAATCCAAATTTTGCGGCCGCTCGTCGTGCTGCGGTTGCGGTCGAACTCATTCATTGTTACTCACTAGCGCACGATGACTTGCCTTGCATGGACAATGATTTGCTGCGTCGTGGTCAGCCGACTTGTCATGTTGCGTTTGGTGAAGATACTGCTTTACTCGCTGGTGATATTTTACAATCGATGGCTTTTGAGGTTTTAGGTAGTCGTTTGTTTGATGAACAAGGGCAGGGTACTGATGCTGCGATTGTATTAAAACAAATGCAGATTTTAGCAACTGCCAGCTCTAAAATGGTCTCTGGACAGGTGTTAGATTTACAAGCTGAAGGCAAGCAAATTGCTCAAGACGAACTTGAAAATATCCACCGTAATAAAACTGGTGCGCTCATTCAGGCCGCAATTATGATGGGTGCCGTCACTATCTTTTTTGGAACGGATCAAGCAATTCCAAAATTGCGCCAATATGGGCAGACGATTGGATTAGCTTTTCAAGTATTAGACGATATTCTCGATATTACTTCGAGTACTGAAGCTTTGGGTAAAACTGCTGGTAAGGATGAGCAAGTGCAAAAATCGACATACCCAGCCTTAATGGGTCTCGAACAAGCACAGATTTATGCCAAAGAATTACATGATCAAGCTTTTGAGGCCTTAGCTCATTTTGGTGATAATGCAAAAGAATTAGTTGATATCTCACAATTTCTTTTAGCGCGTACGAACTAATAATATTAAATCAATATTCATAACTTCTATTCATGCGAAATGAATAAAGGAGAAAAAAATGAATGGTGAACAACTGCATCAACAAGCAATTGAAATTGCGCGTAATCTTCCCTTTAGTCAACAGACTCATCCGTTTGGGCCTGACTATGAAGTTTTTAAAATTTTAGAGAAAATGTTCATGCTGACGACAGAAGTTGCAGGCGTCAAAATGATTAATGTGAAGTGTGATCCGTATAAAAGTCAGGAATATCAGGAACTATATTCATTTATTATTCCGGGTTATCACATGAATAAAAAACACTGGATTTCGATTACACCGAATAAGAGTTTAACTAGCGATTTACTGCAAGATTTAATTCGCGACTCTTATGATCTAGTCGTAAAGAAATTACCTTTGAAAGATCAGAAAAGATTAAAAAACCAATAATATAAAAAACGGCGACATTATAGTCACCGTCTTGATTTTAATTACTTATTTGAAGTAATTGAATTAATTATGCTTTCCCATAATACCGCGAATGCTATTTAAAACATCGGCAGGTAAAACTACAGTTTTAGCATTATTAGATTTCGCCATATCCTGCATTGCTTTTACATATTGTTCACCCAACAGATATGCCACAGGAATCTCTTTATCGCCAACTGCACTGGTCACCATTTCAATTGCACGTTGAGAAGCTTCAGCTAACACGACTTGTGCTTCTGCATCACGGCGAGAAGCTTCTAAACGACCTTCTGCACTTAAAATAGCAGCCTGTTTTTCACCATCGGCTTTAGTAACAGCAGCACGACGCTGACGTTCTGCGGCAGCTTGTTCTTCCATGGCAGCTTGCATGGTATTAGACGGTTGAATATCTTGAATCTCAACAGTTTTTAAGGTAATGCCCCAATCTGAAATATCGTCAGAAATAGCAGCTTTTAACTTAGCCTTAATGTGATCTCGTGAAGATAATGCATCATCTAGATCCATTTCACCGACAATAGAACGTAATGATGTTTGTACAAGGTTCTGAATCGCCCATGTATAGTTTTCAATACCGTAAACTGCTTTTTCTGGTGTGGTTAAATTAATATACGCTACAGCATTCATGAGCAATACGGCATTGTCACGCGTAATCACTTCTTGCGATGGAATATCTAGCACAATATCTTTCGTGGTAATTTTATAAGCCACTTCATCGATATAGGGAATCACAAAATTAAGTCCCGGATTAAGGGTGGTGTGATATTTACCTAAACGTTGGACAATCCATTTGTAGCCCTGAGGAACAATACGAACCCCTTTAAAAATGGTAACACCTACAAAAGCCAAAAAGGCTAAAACAATAATAGTACCGACTGGCATGAAAATACCCTCTCTTTATCTTTAATGTTTATGAAGTACCATGGGTTTGAACAATTAAGTCATTACCCGAAATGTCAATAACTCTGACACGATCGCCTACTTTAACAGGAGTGGTGCTACGACAATTCCACTCATCGGCCCCTAAAATAGGCATTGGAAAGCGAACAATAATTTGATCATGGTCTAGACCAGTTTGAATCACCATTCCGATTTGACCAATTGTTGCTTCACGGGGTAAGCCCGCTTTCGTTTTATCAATCGATAAGGGTTTAATAAATTTGAACCAAAGAATGGTGCATAGCACAGATAATACAATCCACAACACAATTTGCGTGGTGAGGCTAATGTCTGGAAATAACCAATAGAGCAAGCACACCATAATAGCGGCAATACCAAACCAGAGTGCGGCAAAGGCAGGTAGAATCAGTTCGGAAAGAATAAGTAAGATACCCAATACAAACCAGTGCCAAGGTTCTACAACAAACTCCATAGATCTGCTCTTTTATATATCTTTATGATGGGTAAAAGTGACTCAATATCACTTTTACCACTGTAGCAGATGAAGGAGAATGTGGACAGAAAAAAACCAACTCAATTAGAATTTAGGGCGTGGTGCGGGCTTAAATGCTGCTGGAGATTTTTTGAAGTTCGCAATTGCACCTTCAATTTGACGCATTTGAGCTTGAGCAGCTTTTTCACCTTCCAAAATTGCTTGATTACTAGATTTTAAGTCGAGTGTACCTAAATGGCCTACTTTAGGTTGAATGACCACATTCGCTTGCTTGAGTTCTTCATTAATACTTTGTTGGCCCATAATATTAATCGTCTGATCAAGCAATCCCCACATATTGGCTGGGCGGTTACCTGCTGGACGCGCGGAGATATCAACTGCAATCACAATATCTGCACCCATATCACGAGCTGTTTTGACAGGAATTGGGCTGACTAGGCCACCATCTACGTATTTTTGATTGCCGATTGTGGCAGGCACGAACACATTAGGAATACTGCAAGAGGCGCGTACAGCTTGGCCTGCATTACCTTTAATAAAGTCTGCTTTTTGACCATTATCAAGACGAGTCGCCACAGCCGCAAAGCGGATTGGGAACTTCTCAATCGGTTTATTGCCAACATTACGGTTCACGTAGTCTTGTAACTTTTGTCCGAGAATAATGCCCTGACGATTAAGGGTTAAATCACGGATATCCGACTCTTGTAATTTCAGAGCCAGACTTTGCAATTGATAAGGTGTCTGCCCACTCGCGTAGATACTTCCAACAAAGCTCCCAGCGCTGGTACCCGTTACAATTTTAGGTTTAATTCCATGAGACTCTAAAACCTTGATCACACCAATATGTGAAAATCCTTTTGCTCCACCGCCACCTAAAGCAAGCGCAATGACAGGTTCACGGGCTTTAATTGAGGTAGTCGGCGTTGGTGTTTTGCTAAATTTATCACAGCCAAATAGTGCTAGAGAGATAAATCCAATACTGGCAAATTGAGCAATTTTCATCTTTAAAAATAATCTATGTCGAGATAAATTAAGAGGGCTCATAAGACCAGATTCGCTCAATTTTTGCTAGGTTTTTTTCACTAGATTTTGTAAAGGTTCGGCAAGCCAATTGCGATTTTTGGGTGAAATTTTTCCTTCATAGCGGTCAAAAATCTTTTGTAGATCTTCATCATAGTTTCCACTTGGGTCTAAGTGACCTAAGCAGTGAATCGTTTTATGGTCGTAATCAAAAGAAAACATCACAATTGGAATATTGGCTTTTGCGGCAATATGGTAAAAACCACTTTTCATTTTTTTTGCTTTTTTACGTGTGCCTTCAGGTGCCATCCCAATCCAGATCTTGTCATATTTTTGAATCGTGGTGACGACTTGTTCAGTTAGTCCATTGGCTGTGTCACGTTTAACTGGAATAACACCCGCCCAATCTAACGCCCGTTTGAAAGGTGGTTTAAAAAGAGCATCTTTACCCAAAACCGTAATCTGGATACCTAATCCGAAAATAGCAAGAAAACCATACCACCCATCAATGTTAGACGTATGAGGTGAAATAATCGTAACTGCTTTTGGATAATTAGGAATTTCGCCTTCAATTGTCCAACCTTGCGCTAAAAAAAGTTTTTTAAATAGTGCTCGGCTTAATGCAGTGCCACGTTGAGGTACCAAATCAGGTAAATTAGGGAAATGTTGATCCATATTTTTTAAAATTTTAACTTGTCCTTGTTTTATCTTAGTCTTTTGAAATATATGCTTCATTGGCAAAATGTAAGAACAACATGACATTTGATGTTATCCCTCATTAAAGAAATAAAAAGTAGGTATCTATGTGGCGGCAGCAAAATCTTTATCTTCTGCTATTTTCCTTATATTGGGCACAAGGGTTGCCTGTAGGGTTTATGACCCATGCCTTACCCGTTATTCTAAGGGCGCAAGGTGTGTCACTCGCCCATATTGGTGGTTTTGGCTTACTCATGTTGCCTTGGTCAATCAAGATCTTTTGGGCGCCGTGGGTTGATCGACATGCACTTTCCCGTTTGGGGCACTATCGTAGTTGGATTTTACCTACTCAGTTTTTAACTGTAGGTGTACTTTGTATTTTGTCTTTTTTCCCCATTCAAGCTTTAGACCAGCCTATTTATCTATTTGCCTTTTTTATTTCGCTTCTTTTAATGAACCTAACAGGAGCAACACAAGATATTGCTACCGATGCTTTGGCGGTTAATTTGTTGAAACATGACCAGCAACATTGGGGAAATACATTTCAGGTGATTGGTTCCCGACTCGGTTTTATTGTCGGGGGAGGCGCCGTACTTTGGTGCTTAGACTGGTTGACATGGCAACCCACTTTTTTGTTATTAGCAGCTTTGGTGTTTTTAAATACGTTACCCGTTTTATTATTTAAAGAACCTAAACACAATTCTCATTCAAATAATGAACCTCAACTTAATCAACAAAACTTAATCATAAAGATTAAGGCCTACTTGAGTTATTTCTCTCAAAATAAAGAGCTTCGTTCTTGGTTGGTTGTACTTATTACTTTTAAAGTAGCAGATGGTTTAGCTGGACCATTACTTAAACCCTTAATGGTAGACATGGGTCTAAGTTTTACTCAAATTGGCGTTTATATAACGATGCTCGGTGCAGTAGCAGCACTGGCAGGGGCCGCAATTGCAGGTTGGATGCTTAAATACTTTTCTAGACCTACGGCCTTAATTGTATTTTCAGTATTTAAAATCATGAGTTTAGCGGCTTATACCTATTTAGCTTATGCGTATGAGCAGAAAATTCAACTCAATGTTTGGGGAGTTTATGTCGTAAACGCTTTAGAAGATGCATTCTCTGCAATGTTGTTGGTGGTTATGTTGACCTTAGTCATGCATTACAGTCGAAAGGAATATGCGGGTACAGATTTTACCTTTCAGGTTTCAGTCATGGCGACTGTGAGTGGTGTCCTTTATAGTTTTAGTGGTGTGCTTGGAGATGCCTTCGGCTATTTCCATTATTTGATAGCTATTGTCATTATTGGCATTGTTACTTTGCTCCCTATTTACCTGTGGAAACATGCAAAACTACAAGAAAAATAATGTTAACTAAATGAAATAAAGAAGTTTAATATCGCTTAAGGAGTGATCTAAGCTTGATCTAATACCTTTGTCTATGTTTTTAAAAATGTATGTTTTTAGCTATTTAAATGCTCTATTAATTATGCCATCTTGTTTGGGTAGCAAATGGAAGCTAAAAGGAGTAAAAATGGATTTCGTTAACAAGAAAAATCATGTGAATCAATCAAAATGGGTAGAAAAATGTTCAAGTAGATTGGATATTAGCCTAAAGTCTAAAAAAGAATAATGAAATAACGATTTAATCATTCTATAAGATAAGAGAGTTGTGTAGGATTCGTTACAACATGAAGTTAAGGTAAAAATCTGTAAGTCAAAGTATATTTTTTATGTCTTTGGTTATTGGTTTTGGTCTTGCATAACGTTGAAATTGGTTTTGGTTGCGGTAATAAAATTAATGTAACCAAAGTGGAGGAGAGTTGATTTTTTAGCCCCCTAATTTAATGGCGTAAATCAACTTGGCATGGATAGGCAACATAAAATATATTTTTGGAGTTTTTGATGGATCTATTCCTTAATCGTAAATCTTTCGTTGTTAAAAGTTTAGCTCTTACAGTTACAGCTTTAATGATGAGTGGGGCACATGCTGCGACTTCCGACAAAGCGGAAATTCAACAGCTTCGTAAAGAAGTTGAAGCTTTAAAAGCTTTAATTCAACAACAAAGCCAAGTGCAGCAACAACAGCAGCAAGTACAGCAACAACAGCAAGTACAGTTAGCTGAAGTTAAGGCACAACCTGTTGCTGCACCAGTTTCACCTTTAGCATCATTAAAATCTAAAGCTGGCGCTGATGTAAACCTATATGGTTTTGTTCGTGGGGATGCTAACTATATTATCGAAGGTGCAGATGGTGACTTTGCTGATGTAAGTAAGTCTAATGGTAAAACTCAAGATAAATTACGTGCAACTGCTAAAACGACTCGTCTTGGTTTAGATTTTACAGCCCCTGTAAGTGGTGCAAAAGTGGGCGGTAAAATTGAATTAGACTTTGCAAGTGGTGACAATGATAAATCTGAGAACGTACGTATTCGTCATGCTTACTTAACTTATAACAACTGGTTGTTTGGTCAAACAACGTCTAACTTCTTGTCTAACCATGCGCCAGAAATGATCGACTTCTCGACAAACATTGGTGGTGGTACGACGCGTATTCCACAAGTACGTTATAACTATAAATTAGCTCCTGCAACTCAATTGTTTGTTTCAGCAGAAGAAGGTAATAGCTCAGCAACAGGTGACTCAGTTAAATACAGATTACCTGTATTAACTGCTAAAGTAACTCAAGGTTATGCAGGTGGTAATGGTTCAGCCTCAGCTCGTGCTTTCGTTGAAAGTTACAAATCTGGAGCTGGAGATGATCAAACTGGTTGGGGTGTTGCTGCAGGTACCGACTTTAAAGTATCAGATCCTTTAAAATTATTTGCTGATGCTTCTTATGTTGTAGGTAACAGCAACTACTTATATGGTAGTAATTCTGCTTATACTTTAGTTAATGATAATATTGAACAAAATGAATTTGTAGCAGTACAAGTAGGTGGAACTTATAAGATTTTACCTAACTTACGCGCTACTTTAGCGTATGGTGCTCAATTCGCTGATGACGGTACTGATTATGCAAAAGCATATACAGCTGGGAATGAAAAAGTTCAACAAGCATGGCTTAACGTAATTTACACACCAGTTAAACCAATTGACTTAGGTATTGAATATGTCAATGGTAAACGTGAAACCTTTGCTGGTGATGACTACAAAGATAACCGTGTTGGCTTAATGGCTAAATATAGTTTCTAAAACTAGCAAAAACATTATGTGTTGAAGAGTCGAGGTTCATGTGAATCTCGACTTTTTTCTTTTTATATAGAATTTAACAATGAGTATTTCTAAAAGCAGTCATTTAGGACTGCTTTTTTATTTAAGTGATTTTTAAGTTTTAATTTCTACAGTAAAGCATCATAAAAAGATTGTAGTCGTCCGAGATGCTTAATTTTTTTTCTAAATTAAGGAGTAAACAGGTTTCACTGTTTATGTTTAATTTAATTTTAGCTATTTGGTTAGGAGCCATTCTCAATATTGGTTTCTTCCATAGCATTGATCTTTTAACTCCATATTTTGGAGTAAAGGCTATTCTATTTTTAGCAGCTACAGTGGTTATTGTTGTTGCTGCTTATTATGCGATTTTACAGATTTTAAACTGGAAATGGACAGCGAAAGTTTTTGCAATTTTGTTGGTTTTCATTGGTGGTTTTAGCTCTTATTTTGTGAATACTTTGGGCGTAATCATCTCGCCAGATCAGATTCAAAATATGATACAAACAGATGTATCTGAAGTTTCTGATTTAGTTTCATTACGGTTTGGACTTTGGGCAGTTTTCTTTGTTGTTTTACCTATTATTTTAATTATTCAAGTAAAACTTAAAAAAGAAAAAGTATCTCATTTATTGTTGAAAAAAGTCGGTTCAATTGTCGCCTCTTTTGCAATTGTAGGAATTTTATTGTTCACATATTATGTTGATTTTGCAGCTATTTTTCGTGAACATCGTGATCTAAAAGGTATGATTTCTCCTCAAAATAGTATTTCTTCTTTAATGTCTTACTATCACAAGATGGCACCTAAGAAGAACTTACCATTAATACATTATGGTGAAGATGCTCATCAAGTTCAGCAAGCACAGAATCACTTGCCTAAATTGATGGTACTGGTCGTCGGTGAGACAGCTCGTGCGGAAAGTTTTTCACTTAATGGCTATGCCAAAAATACAAATCCAGAGCTTTCTAAACAAGATGTTTTAAATTTTTCTCAGGTAAGTTCTTGTGGTACAGCAACAGCAGTGTCTGTTCCATGCATGTTCTCTGGCATGCCACGTGTTGACTATGATGAGCAATTAGCAAGTCATCGTGAAGGTTTGTTGGACATTGCAAAGCGTGCGGGTTACCAAGTGACTTGGATTGATAATAATTCTGGTTGTAAAGGGGCTTGTGACCGTGTTGAGCAATATCAAATATCAGAAAAGTTAAAGCAAAAATGGTGTAAAGATGGTGAATGCTATGATGATATTTTAATTGATAGCTTAAATGAGTATTTAACCACTATTCCTAAAGAAGACACGCGTCCACGACTCATTGTTTTACATCAAGTCGGAAGTCATGGTCCAGCTTATTACAAGCGTGCACCTACGTCATATCAACCGTTTAAACCGACTTGTGATACTAATGCGATACAGGGCTGCTCTCGAACAGAGTTATTAAATAGTTATGATGACACGATTGTGTATACAGATCATGTGTTAAGTCAGATGATTAATAAACTAAAAGAATTATCGAAATATCAAACAGGTTTATGGTATTTATCTGATCATGGTGAATCAACTGGTGAACATGGTTTATATTTACATGGTTCACCGTATGCAATCGCACCGAGCCAACAGACACATGTACCAATGATTATGTGGTTTTCCGATAGTTGGAAACAACACAACCTTACACAAGTGAGTTGTTTAGGCCAACAAACTAAAGAAAAGTTAAGTCAGGATAATTTATTCCCAAGCTTATTAAATTTGTTAGATGTAAAAACTCAGGTCATCAACCCTCAACTGGATATGCTGCACTCTTGTGCCCATGTGAATTAAAGCGAGCCTAGAACATGACAAAAATCTTGATGATTGAAGATGATTTTATGATTGCCGAGTCAACAATAACGTTGCTGCAATATCATCAATTTGAGGTGGAGTGGGTCAATAATGGCTTAGATGGTCTGGCTCAGTTGGCTAAAAATAAATTCGATTTAATTCTTTTGGACTTAGGGCTGCCTATGATGGATGGCATGCAGGTCTTAAAGCAAATTCGCCAAAGGGCAGCAACTCCTGTATTAATCATTTCGGCACGAGATCAGTTACAAAACCGTGTTGATGGCTTAAACAACGGGGCAGATGATTACTTAATTAAACCATACGAATTTGATGAGTTACTTGCCCGTATACATGCGCTATTGCGTCGTAGTGGGGTGGAAGCTCAGCTTGCGAACCATGAGCAACTATTACAAAGTGGCGATCTGGTTTTAAATGTTGAACAACATATCGCAACCTTTAAAGGTCAACGGATCGACTTGTCGAATCGTGAATGGGCGATTCTTATTCCTTTGATGAGCCATCCAAATAAAATCTTTTCTAAAGCAAATCTTGAAGATAAGTTATATGATTTCGATAGTGATGTGACCAGTAATACAATAGAAGTATATGTGCATCACTTGAGGGCTAAACTCGGGAAAGACTTTATTCGAACTATTCGAGGGTTGGGTTACCGTTTAGGGCAATCGTAACTTAAATTTTGGAACTTCATAATAGTGCATTACTCATTAAAGAAACGACTGATTTGGGGCACCTCAATTTTCAGTGTCATCTTAGGTTGTATATTAATTTTTAGTGCCTATAAGGTTGCACTGCAAGAAGTTGATGAAATTTTAGATACTCAAATGCGTTATTTAGCAGAACGAACAGCTGAATATCCATTGAAAACCGTAACGAGTAAGTTCGATTTTCATAAAACTTATCATGAAGAAGATTTATTTGTAGACATTTGGGCTTATAAAGATCAGGCTCATTTATCTCATCATTTACACCTGTTGGTTCCACCTGTTGCACAAGCTGGCTTTTATTCACATAAAACCAGCCAAGGTTTAATTCGTACCTATGTTCTGCCTTTAAAAGATTATCAGATCCAGATTAGCCAACGAGAAAAAGTCCGTGAGGCTTTTGCTTGGGAACTCGCAGGAAGTATGTTCATTCCTTATCTAATTATTTTGCCATTTGCGATTTTTGCTTTAGCCGCAATTATTCGTCGAGGTTTAAAGCCGATTGATGATTTTAAAAATGAACTGACTCATCGTGATTCGGAAGAATTAACGCCAATTGAAGCTTTAGACTATCCTCAAGAATTATTGCCCACTATTGATGAAATGAACCGTCTGTTTGAACGTATATCGAAGGCTCAAATGGAACAAAAACAGTTTATTGCTGATGCTGCACATGAACTCCGAACTCCTGTCACAGCTTTGAATCTGCAAACTAAAATTTTAATCAGTCAACTGCCTGAGCATGAGTCATTGCAAAACTTGAGTAAAGGATTGGCGCGTATTCAGCATCTGGTCACCCAGCTTTTAGCTTTGGCAAAGCAGGATGTGTCTTTGAGTGTGATTGAACCCACCAAATATTTTCAGCTTAATGATGTCGCTTTAAACTGTGTTGAACAGCTTGTTAATTTAGCCATGCAAAAAGAGATTGATTTAGGGCTGGTTCGTAATGAACCTATTGAAATGCATAGTGTTGAGCCGACAGTACATTCTATTATTTTTAATTTAATTGATAATGCAATCAAATATACGCCCCACCAAGGCGTGATTAATATTTCAGTTTTTACTGCTACAGATGGCGATGCATGTATACAAATTGAAGATAGTGGTGCGGGGATTGAACCTGAACATTATGATAAAGTTTTAAAACGTTTTTATCGGGTACACCACCACCTTGAAGTGGGCAGTGGCTTAGGTCTATCGATTGTTGACCGTGCAACTCAACGTTTAGGTGGAACTTTGACGCTAGATCGAAGCTTAGAGCTTGGTGGACTTTCTGTTCTGGTTAAACTGCCTAAAGTTTTACATATTCATGAAACAAGAACTTGATTTATACAAGTTCTTGTTTGATTCGTTTTTCAAACTCAAAGCGGTAAATACAAACTGCATAAAATAAAATATTTACTGCCCAAACTACCCAACCTGTCCATAAATTGTGGCTCAGGAAATGCGCGCCACGCATCATTTGCCCCCAACCCATCATAAAGCCTAAGATAAGACCCGCCGCTAAGTAAAAATAGGCACGCTTAGGCCGCTCAAGACGATAAACAAAATAACCTGTCATTAAGATGAAACCAGCACTTGCATGGCCGCCTGGAAAACAGTGTCCGTGTTGGGCGGTAAAATCCCATACATATCCTAACGTGGTAGGATGAACCATATTCCAAGGGCAGGCATGAGCCGATTGTGATTTTAATAAGCCAATTATACCGCTACCAATCATGCTCACAAAAAACATATAGCCATATTGCCAGCGATAAAGCTTCAATTTTTCTACTTTGAATGACGCAATCCAAAGACCTAAAAAGATGACGTAAACAGTGGTGATGATTTGTTTTACGATTTCATGGTTAAGCCGTACAAGATACCAATTGTCCCGATTGAAAAAATGACCTGTTGAATCCATCCAAGGCTGGATAAGGTATATATCAATTTTTCCGCCGACTGGAAAAACGATTAAAAGCAGAAAAAAGCTTAAAAAAAGCAAGATAAGGTTAATTTGGAAAAAAAGTTTTTGCTTAGTCATTCTGATGAAATATTAATCGACAATGGATGCGACTAATTACATAAAATTAAGCTTAAATTGCTCTTAAACTAAATTTAATTTCGTGACTAAAATGATGAATGGGTGTATCCATTCACAACCTGTTGAGCATAAGAAGTTTAAAGTTTTTGCAAGCTATTTGGATAGTAATAAACAGGGAACAGGTTTTGTGAATGGAAATGGTTTTGGTCTTGCGTAGCTTTAGACGCTACTCATGCCGAAACAAAAGTAACGTAATTGACTGATGTTATTTGCTATTACAAAAGAAAAGACTCTGTCGTGCCTACACAGAATTAAAACATACCTTCTTCAGAATTTGCTGAGATCTTATGAATAGATAAATCTGCACCACGGAACTCATCTTCTTGCGATAAACGAATGCCAATGGTTGCTTTGAGTAAGCCGTACACAATAAAGCCGCCAGCAAGTGCAATGGCAATCGCAAGTGTTGTACCAATGAGTTGCGAGATGAAAGACACACCGCCTAAACCACCAAGCCATTGTTGACCAAATAGACCCACTGCAATACCACCAAATGCACCACACACACCATGTAACGGCCATACACCTAACACATCATCAACTTTGAGTTTGTTTTGTGTGTAGGTAAATAGGTACACAAACATCGCACCGGCTGCACCACCAATAACAAGCGCGCTGATTGGATGAACAATGTCAGACCCTGCACAGATTGCGACTAGGCCTGCAAGTGGACCGTTGTGTAAGAAACCTGGGTCATTTTTACCAATCGCATTTGCTGTAATCGTTCCCCCAACCATTGCCATGAGTGAGTTAATGGCAACTAGACCAGAAATAGCATCAACACGCTGAGCACTCATCACGTTAAAGCCAAACCAGCCGACAATTAAAATCCATGAACCAAGCGCCAAAAATGGAATAGAAGACGGTGGGTGAGCACTTACGCGACCATCTTTCTTATAACGACCAGAACGTGCCCCTAATAAAATGACAGCAGCAAGCGCAATCCAACCACCCATAGCATGCACTACAACTGAACCAGCAAAGTCATGAAAAGCTGCACCAAAGGTTGTTTCTAACCACTTTTGTAGACCGTAGTTACCGTTCCAGACCATGCCTTCGAAAAATGGATAAACCAGCGCAACTAAAGCGAGTGTTGCAATGGCTTGAGAACGCATTTTTGCACGTTCAGCAATACCACCCGAAATAATGGCAGGAATTGCCGCAGCAAAAGTAAGTAAAAAGAAGCAACGCATAAGGTTGTAGCCATGATCACTTGATAAAACCGTACCATCATGGAAGAAATGCTGGCCATAAGAAATGTAGTAGCCAACAAAGAAATATGCGATTGCAGAGAGGGCAAAGTCAGTCAGAATTTTACTTAGTGCGTTCACCTGATTTTTATGGCGAACTGTACCAAGTTCCAAGAATGCAAAACCTGCGTGCATGGCAAGAACCAAAACAGCACCAAGTAATAAGAAAAATAGATCTACATTTTGCATAGCATGCTCGAAAAAAGTGCTAAATTCCATTTTGGAACAAATCTGGGTCTGTAAATTGCACCAAAATAGATTTAAGGAATCTAAAAACCTAAGTTTGTCGAAACAAACTCAATTGCATAAAAGTGAATATGCAATAAGCGCACCAATTTAGATTGGATAATGGGGTTTTGACGACAAATGGTGCGTTAAATTGATCGAGATAAGGGCGATACTCATGCTTTTATGTTAAAAATCATCTAATACGCTTATAAATTGACCTGAAAAAGTTCGTTATTAAAATTTAAAAGAGTGGTTTATATTTGAACTAATGATCCGACCAAACTTCCTGAGCAACTTCAATGAATGCTTTCACAGCTGGACTCATATGCTTTTTATTTTTCACCGCGAGTCCAATAGAACGCTTAAGATTCGGTTTAAAAGGGCGTTTGACTACATTTGGATAGAGTGAGAGCAATTCTTTGGTAATTACCATATCGGATACAATGGAAACACCTAACTGGTTGTGAACCATGCTGACGATACTTAGAATTTGTGAAACATAAAATTTGATGTCTGGTTTCACATTAAAGTTTTTTAGAATTAATTCGACCTGATGTCTACTGCCTGCCATTGTCATGATAAAAGGGCAGTTTTCTAGTTGTGCTGGATCAATATAGAGTTGTTGCGCGAGAGGGTAGTGACTAGGAATTAAGGCAACAAAACGATCTTCGATTAAAGGGAAAGTATCGAACCGCTCATCTGGCATAATCAAAAAACCGACTTCTATGCGCCGTTCCAATAACCACTGAGAAACTTCTTTATCCTCGCCTTCATCAATATAAATTTCGATTTTAGGGTAGCGCTGCCGAAAGCTTTCTAAAATTTCAGGCAATAGATAAATGGATGATGAAGCCCCAAAAGATCCGATATGTAATGTACCTTCATTTAACCCATGGATCGCAGCCACTTCTTTTTCTAACGTGTTGGAAATACTCAATAGCTCTTTTACATGAGTCAATAACTGCTGACCTGTTGTAGTCAGCTCAATATCACTTTGGGATCTTGAAATCAGGGTAATGCCCCATTGTTGTTCTAATGATTTAAGCGCATGGGAAACTGCCGACTGTGAAATTCCCAGCTTTTCTGCTGTAGCAGTAAAACTTTTTAGTTCAGCAATAAGTGCAAAAATTTCAAGCTGGGTAAATGTCATGTTGTACTTATTATGAGTAAAAACTCATTTTATCATGAGTTTTCATTATCTTTAATATATGAGTAAGCCAAAGGAATTGCCAAAAACAGCAAGCCCTTCAACCAAACTCGAGTAAAGAAATGAATAGCATTGTTTTATCTTTATTTCCTTTAGTTGCATTAATTGCTTCGGGATACCTGTTTAAAAAATATCGTTTTTTTAGCGATGAGTTTTGGGCTGGGGCAGAGAAGCTCAATTACTATATTTTATTTCCCGCTTTGCTTTTTAGTACGTTGTCGACCGCGAAAATTGACTTACAAAGTTTGAGTACAGCCATTATTGCCATGTTGATTGTGGTTTTGGCAGTCACCATTTTCTTGTACCTACTTCGCGTGTTTTGGCACATACCACCTGCACGTTTTGGAGTGCATGTACAAAGTATGGTTCGCTTTAATACTTATATTGGTTTGGCTTTAGTGACTTCGCTTTTTAAAAGTGAAGGAATGGCAATACTGGCAATTTTATTGGCGCTTTGCATTCCGCTTGTGAACGTTATTTCGGTGCTTGCTCTAACCTCTAAAGAACACATGGCAATTAAACCTGTTTTGATTGCTCTACTTAAAAATCCGTTAATTGCATCGTGTGTGGTGGGAGCGGCAGTCAATGCACTTCACATCCCGATTTGGGAAGGCTTTTCTAGCTTTATTAAGCTTTTTTCAGCATCGAGCTTGCCACTGGGTCTGTTATGTGTGGGTGCAGCTTTACAGTTTATGCAAATTAAAAAAGATATTGTCGTGTTGGCGGCAGACACTTTTGCACGACTTTTAGCAGTGCCTGCTTTAGCCTATGTGGTCTGCATGTGGTTTGGTTTACCAAGTTTGCAAACACAAATTTTAGTCATTTTCTTTGCGCTACCCACAGCTTCTGCATCATACATTTTAACTAAAGTATTGGGTGGTGACAGCCAACTCATGGCAGCCGTGATTAGCTTTCAAACCCTATGTGCAGCTGTGACGTTGCCAGTGGTGATTTGGTGGATCTCCTAAGATGTCAACATTTAGGTAATACATGTTCTATTTTCTAAAATTAATAGACTGGTTCTTATTTAAAGAATGCTTTGCTACCTTCCTCATCTGATTATTGCTACACTTTTTTCTTTTTCAGGTGGATGAGTATGTCCTTTGATCTCAAAGTAAGCTTACAGCAAAGGTCTGAGCCGTCTGCACAGCAGAAAAAACTGAATCGCCTGATTTATAAAATAGAACAGCAAAAAGTTAGCCTTAACACATGGCAAAATGCACAAGCTGAGATTCAACAGCACATACGTCAAAAATTGATGCCTGTGTATAGCGATTTGCATGAAGTGCTATTTCAGCAGTTAGAGCAGCTTTGGAATATGTTGCATAGCCACGAGTTTTCCAAAGCGGATATGCAACAACTAGATGAAAAAATTGCCCAGTTTGCACAAATGTTGAAGCGCTCCAAACAGCTATCTGAGGAACAGTTGGAGTTAGTGAAGCAGATTGATACCTTTTATCAGCAACATGCACAAGAGTTGGTAAAAAAGAATAAAAAAGCTCAGTCAATAAAATCCGAATACGGTGAAAATACTGATCAAAGTGCAGAATTTGATAAAGACTTTGAACAATATGCTGCTGAGCAACAACAAGCGCGAGAACAAGCCAAACAGCAAAGACAGCAACAGAAACGTGAACAAGCCGAGCAAATGGCAACACAGTCACTCAAAACAGTTTATTTAAAAATTGCCGCGATGATTCACCCAGACCGAGAGCAAGATGAAACGAAGAAAGAAGAAAAAACTGAGTTGTTCCAACAAGCAAGCCAGGCCTATGAAAAGCAGGATTTGTTTTATTTACTCAAACTTCAGTTACAGCTTGAACAGAATAAAGGAGTAGGGGCTAAAGAATTATCTGCCGAGCAATTGCGGTTTTATAAACTGGCTTTAGATGCACAAAGTCAGCAGCTTGAAAGCCAAATTGCAGATATTTTGGATTCTTTTCAGTTAGCCAAGAATGTGAAAGTTGAGCATGTATATATTAGTGATGTGTATAAAGCTATAGATGCTGATTGTGTTGAGCTAAAGCAGCAGGTGAAGTGGGAAAAGGAGCGTTTAAAGCATATGAAAAAGGTGAGTGGGGTGGAGATGTTATTGGGGCATGGGGTGCTTTAATGCTTTTTCTCTCTTAGGAATGAGCAACATAGTTTCTCAAGGGAGTGAGGGGAAAACTATATGAAAATATTTTTAAAAATCAGCTCTCCCTAACCCTCTTAGGAAAGGAGAGAGCTTTAAAAGGGTATGTTTTAAAAGTTAATAAATGTTCTCATTTTTGCAATTAAAACTTCATCATCTAATACGTACCAACGCCAAAAAGCAGAAAATGGATAATGGGGAGAAGTCATATTTTTTAACTTGTCTATTTCTTGCCCTTCTTCAAAAGAAGTAAGTCTTTTTGATTTAAGTCTACCTCTAATTTCTAATATTAGAGATAACTCGTCCAATAATTGGTTTATCAATTCCCTTCTGCTAACTTTTCTAGCAGGTGTTGAAATATCATTAAAGCATCTATTTAATAATTCTACAGTCCTAACCGAACTTGTATAATTTGAGTCAGTAGGAAAGCATCGATTTTTAACTATTACGGGATCATTCGCACGAGACGGCGCTATTAGTAAAATATTTCGAAAAACTTTATGATTTACATCACAAGGATTTAAAATGTATTCATAATTGTCACCTTTGATTCGATTACATCTTTTGCAACTATAAAATAAATTATCCCATACAAATTTTAGTGAAGGGTGTTTTGCATGAGGTAGAAAATGTTCAACTTCAACTTCCTGAACTTTGTCATTTTCACATAGATAGCACTTCTCAAAACAAATTTCTGAAAGAGCATTAAGAATCGGAGCTGTATTATACTTTTTTCTTGATAAATCAGTTGGAGCGGGTAAAGAACGGATAATCTCAAACATCAAGATCACCTAATTTATCATTATCAATTAAAAAGTTTAATCCTTGCATATAAATACTTTTAGATTCGATATTTAATTTAGATTTATAAGGTTGTAATTTTTTCAATTCGGAATTTAAGATTTCAAAGTCTATATTTTCACTATTTATACTTTCATATATATAGTCTATAGATTTTTTTAAATCTAATGATTCTGTATTGACATGAAGAAGCTCTTGGGTAATTGATTCTACTGAATAACTACTTAGATTTTCATCTATAAAATTGCCATTTGTTAGATCAAATATGACGGTATCATCATTTGCAGAAGTAATGACGAAAGGTGAATGGGTAGTAACAATGAATTGAATGTTAGGAAAAGATTTAATAAAAAAAGGTAAAATTTTTCTTTGTAGAGAAATGTGTAGGTGGGCGTCTATTTCATCAATTAATACAATACCATTTAACTCATCCGGTAATAAGTTCAGAAATTGAGATCTAAGCATTAACTCAGTATAAATAGCAAAGATAGAAGAATAGCCAGATGAAAGGGTTTGAAAATTAAACTTTTTTGAGTCTTGATTAATTATAAATTTTTTAGTTTTATAATCAAAATCTAAATAAGTACTTTCATCTTCAAAGATATATTTTAAATCATAATTTAACTTGTCAAACCACTTGTCAATTTTATTAGCATATTCGAAATTAGAAGACTCTGTTAAAGCTAATGATTTTTCAATTTTTATATTTACTAAATACTGTTCGAATAATTGTCCTAAATTATTTTCATAGCCATTTTTTGCTGTACTAATATAATCTTCTAAGGACATTGTATTTGTAGAATGTGTAATTTGTGTTTGTCTAAATGCTGAGAAGTAGTTAAATGTTATTTTGGATAGTTGTATATCTTGATTTAGTTCGTTTAAATTCTCTATTTTAACTTTAAGATCACTACCAAGAGTAGTGAATATATCAAAATCATCTAGAAGTAAGTTCATTTTATTTAAATGATATTTTAATTGATCTGCTTCATTTCTTAGTCTGTATTCATGATAGCTATCTGGATGTATGTGATCTAAATTAATTCTTGGATCCTCGTTATATGAATCTAATGATAGTAGATAATTTGAATTGTATTTTATTCTGCTAAAACTCATTATTTCATAAATTTGAGATAAAATTGTTTTCGCTATTCCAAAGAAATCATTATTCTTTTTTTCATTTACATCTCTACTCATTGAGAGATTTTTTAATTTCTTTAGTTCATTAATATCTATTTGTGAGTGTAAAAATGGATATTGCTCTAAAACTCTATCTAGACGTAAAAAAAATCTTTTTTTAATTTTTAGGTTTTCTTCAGATAATGAATACAGCTTAGATATTAATTCTTTTGTTATTACATTATTTACTTGATTTAAAAAGAAAGTTTTCCCTACTCCATTTTGTCCTGTAATAATCAAGTTTCTACCACTCAATGGAATATTGACTTCTGTTTTTAAGCCTTTCGTAGTACCTGTTATATTTTGTAAATATTTCATATTAAAATAGATAAAGGGCTGAATAATCAGCCCTTTATACACAAATTAGATTAAATTAACAACACTTAAAGCGCAGCAATCTGCTCCATATTCGCTTTAACTTTTTCTAACTGAGCAGCAAACTCAGCAAGCTTCGCTTTTTCACCTTCAACAACAGCCGCTGGTGCTTTAGATACAAAGCCTTCGTTTGCAAGTTTGCCCGCGATTTGGTCGTGTTGCTTTTGGATTTTATCCAAGTCTTTTTGCAAACGAGCAAGCTCAGCTTTAGGGTCAATTAAGCCTTTCATTGGTACAAATACCGATGCATGGCTTACAACGCTAGAGCAAGATAAAGGTGGTTCTTGGTCTTTATTCAAGAACTCAATGCTTTCAACTTTAGCCAATGCTTTGAACAA
>RCUL01000113.1_pt1 | contig 79354 bp, 72 predicted proteins | sample 2167521 | NCBI WGS metagenome assembly RCUL01 (sample SAMN09932745, study PRJNA488358) | compost metagenome | feature: garden; material: soil; isolation source: compost soil in acetic acid-enriched culture | place: Germany: Experimental Botanical Garden Goettingen | collected 2016-01-27
AATGACATTTACCAACTGTTTGCGTTCATCATTGGAGCGCTCTCAGAGATGGTCATCCAGTCGGACAACGTCGAGTCCACGATGTACGACAAGGAGTTGATGGTATTGCGTTACGCTTTGTTCGATATTAACAAGGCAATCTCGCACTTCAAGTTCGCATTGCAGAAAGCAGTGCGCAAACCCAAGATCAAAGAGGAGATCAACAATGCACTGCGGCGTAACCTGACCGTAGATGCGATCATGAAAATCAACCGACAGCATGGCGAGGTGGCAGGTATCTCCAGCCCAGGGGATAACATGTACTTCAAGATCACGTCGAACCTGGTGCCTCAGACGAGCGCTACAGGGAACGGTCGCACAAGTGGGAAGTCCGCTGCCGGTGATGCGTCCAAATTGCTGCACTCGTCCATTGTCGAAGTAGGTAGCTACAACAACCTACCCAAAGCAAGCCCAGATGGACGGACGCGTATCTCACCGTACGTGCAATACGATGCTAGCTACCGCGTCGTTCGGAACGAGAAGTTCCGTGAGTTGATCGACGATGTCCAACGCAGAATCCAATTTACGAAATACGCTTAGGAATTCAAACGATGTTCCAATCTCCCTTCTTTAACCAACAGCCCAACCAGCAACAGCAGTTCCAGTTCTCCCCGACTCAACCGGACGGTACTTACTACGTCCAAGGCGCCCCCTACCAAGTCCCGTTCCGTAATAACCACCCTGACATTGTCAATGGTTACGTGATCAAGATGTTGCAGGACAAGGCGCAGATGAACCCTCTGCGTACGTACATGTACAACATGGCTTCGTCCAATGGCTGGCAGAACCAGTTCTTCGAGATGCTGGTCTCCAGCACCGTGGTACTGGCCGAAGCTCTGGCTGCAACTCCGACTGCTCAGCAGAACTCCCAAGAGCAGATCGTGCTGAACGCGGCTAATGAAGTCGTGAACTGCGCAATGGTTACCGTGGCCCAACAAGTTCCTGCTGTTAAGAACATGATGGGTCAGGGTGTTGATCAAGAACTGAACAACCTGGTGCAACGTCAACAACAAATCGCCAACCTGATCCAACAGGTGGCAGCAGCTCAGCAACAACAGCAACACCAACAGCAGTTCGGTCAGGGTAGCTTCCAGCAAGCCCAGCAACAGTGGCAGACTGGTGGTCAGGGTAACTGGCCTAACCAATCCGCTTGGCCGAACCGTCAAGCAGCTCCGGCAGGCAATGCCAATATCAACTGGGGTCGTTACGCGAATACCCAGAGCACCATCGGACAAGTGAACCAAGGCTATCAACCTGCTGGTTCCTTCCAAGGCCGTTCCGGTCTGAGTGCTGGTCGTAATGGTAACGAGCAACCAGCTCCGGCTCCTGCTCTAGAACCGTTGTCCTCTACCACCAACGCATTCGCCAATGCGCGTAACCGTAGCAGCAACGACTGGCCGAAAGCCAATCCTGCTCCTGCCGCTGCGCAACCCGCTGGTCGTGGTGCAGCCATTGTCGAAACGATGTTCGATGACATGGGGGCTCCACCTGTGGAAACCACCAACAAGCAACAACAGGCGTTTGCAGAATCGGTACGTCAGCAACAGGCCGCTGCTGCTGCACAACCGGCTGCACAGATCCAGCCTGAACCGTACGTGGAAAGCCAGTACGAGAAAACCGTGTCCAACATGGATGCGATTGATCCTGAGCGTCCGTACGACCGTGTGGTACTGGATAACGGTACAGAGATCCGTCCGGCTCACAGCTCTGGCTGGGAACGTACCTGGACTCTGGAAAATCCATGGCCACTGTCCTTCAACCCTAACACCCACATGAAGTTCCATGTTCGTAGCCAACTGGCAGACGGCACGTTCCTGGTAAAAGAAGTGGTCAAAGAAATCGCCGAGTCGGAAGCTGAGCAAATGGAATACCTCCAGAACGAAATCAAAGGTCGTAAGCCTTACGTCCTGGACCCAACCAAGCGCGCAATGCCGATTGATTGGAAGGAAGTAGAGGAACTGGCGAAACCTCAAACAGTCATGGACGAACTCGACGGACAAGAACATCCCGTGGAGAATCCCGAAGTGAAGATCATTCCTGATGAGATCACTGCGCATTCGTTCGAAGAAGCTGAAATCAAATACCTGAATGAAGTCATCGGGTTGGGGTCCGAGAACTTTGAAGGAAAAGTACGCGAGTACTACTACCGTGACATGAAGCCTGTGCAGGTCGATGCGCCGATGATCGGTGTGATGGTCGAGCTGTCCAAGAAAACCACACTGATTGGCGTTGGCAAGTTCCTGCGGGATCACCTGGAAAATGACAAAATCTCGGTGCGCCTGTACAACCTGCTGAACAAAGACTTCACCAAGCTGACCAACCAAACTCTGGCTATCAACCTGGGTTACGGTCCGAAGCTGGAAATCGAAGACTTCGTCAACGACATCGAGGACCTGGGCGACGCACTCCTTGAAGACAACATGGGGCTGCTGTGGACCATCCTCAACACTGAACGCGCTGACGAGATTATCAAGTCGGCTACCAACATCCTGAAAGGTGATGAGTACTGGGACTACCTCACCAAGCTGGGCAAAAACATGACTCGTGAAAACAAGGCAGAGATCAGCTCCGTGCTGGCTCGCTACGAGTTGGTCTCGGTGACCCACCTGCCATGGGCACTGGACGTGTATGAAAATGAAGCACAAGTCGTGAAGGCTACTGACAACAAGCAGTTCCACGCTGCGATGATCGGTCTGCTGGAACGCACTGGCAAAATGGAAACCAGCTTCTCTCGCCACTATATCGTCGACATCAACGACCGTATGGTAGAAGTGTTGCCTGGTTACCTGGGTATGAACTCTGTACTGGTTCGCTCTGTAGCGATGTAAGAAACAGGTGGGGGGCTTCGGCTCCCCGCTATGCCGTTTAGCAGGCGGCATAAAGAAGGGGCTGCTAACCCCTTCTTTTTTTGGCTTTTATGCCGGGTGATCGTTGTCTTTACGACGTTGTTTGGTTTCGTCCAAGAACGAAGCTAACGAGCTGCTACCAGTATCGGGAGCCCCTTCGTCACCAATGTCCTCATCTTCGTCCCCACCAGTGTCGTTACCACCGTCGCCACCGGCGTCAGCAGCACCCGCAGCAGCGTCGTCGTCGATGTCAGTAGATTCGTCATCCCCTTCACCGCCTTCGTCGTCGCCACCGGCGTCAAGGTCGTCACCGCCCATGTCATCATCGCCACCCATGTCGTCTCCGCCGAAACCATCATCGCCGAAGTCGTCATCACCACCATCTCCACCGTCGTCTCCGTCACCGGAGTCGTCGCTACTGGTATCCATACCACCACCGCCACCACCGACTTCGATATGTTTATCGGCTTCGATAGCTTCAGTAAGCTTGTTGCGCTTGTCGACAGATTCGGCCACTTTAACCATGTAGCCTTGGATACTCGCACCGATTGCGTCGATGTGAGTAGTGTGCTCTTCCAACAGGTTGAGCATTGGGTGTTCGTCTTCCGTGAACGTAACCAGATCGGCCAGTTCAGGCAAGACGTTGTTCTCACGCATCCACTTACGTTTGAAGTGCGCCAAGATAGCCGCCTTCACTACGTCTACGGATTCCTGCTGATCACCCATCGCAGTGCCATCAAGGAAGTCGCTGTTGAAGTATGCTTCCAAGCATTTCTCCAAAGCTTCTACGTACTTGTCGTACGCTTCCATCTGACGTTCGATAGTGATGCTGTCAGGACGTGGGAGGGTCACAGCTAGCGAGTTGATGAACTCGTGCACAATTGCGTCAGTGTCAGGCGCTTCTTCACCTTCACCCACTTCGATCATTGCACGGTTAGCTTCTACAGCCTTACGCAGCTTGTCGAGTAGGTTACCGGAGTTGAACACGTACTTACGAATGAACTCACCCAGCAACTCAGTGAAGAGGTCTTGGTAGAGCATCACACGCTTAGTGAGCAACAGGTTGGAAGTCACGATCGACGTAGCGAACTCAACGTTGTAGCCGTTGTCCACAGTTTCAGGAGACAGACCCAACGACATCAGGAATTGCTTCTTGAGGTTGTCTTCGAGATCAGTGTCTGGTTTTGCAACCGAACGCTGACGGTCTTCTACTTCCATGCGGGTTTCAGGATACGCAGGAGAACCCTGAACGTTCAAGTCCACACCGGCGTTTTGCAGGAAGTTCACAATGTCCACCGGAGACGAGGCACCCAGTGGGTAGGAAGCCTGACGTGTTTGGGTGTAGTTGTGCACCAGTTTCTCTACAGTCGACGACGGATCTGGGTCAGTCGGGTCGAGAGTAATGTTGAGCCCAGTGTGTGGTACCGAGTTCTTGATAGCCGCCATGGTGTTGGACAGCATCATCATTACACGCAGAGAAGCCAGGATCTTGTTGTCCTCCAGCAGCGACTTACCGACACCGAAGCGGTTGTAGTCGAATGCGAAGTACGTCACCAGCTCAGCCGGTACGAACAGCAACTGTGTAGTCATGTTCGCAAAGGTACGTGCCAGCATGATCCGGTACACTTCCAACGGACGAGAGATCTCGATGTTGTCAGCGTAGATACCGTTACGCAGACGAGCCACCAGGTCTTCTTCCACGAGCTGTGCGTAGATCCGAGTAGCTTCCTCAGTGTCCACGTCAGAACGTTGCTGGTAACCTTCTACAGTCCGCTGACCTTGGGAGATCAACTGAGACGCCATGTCCTTGTTAGTGGTCATGTTCATGTTCAGGTCGTTGTAGTACTCAGACCTGTTTGCCTTCACCACTGGGTTACCAGTTTGGTCAAGGATCACGAAGTAACCAATGTGTTCGTCAGGAGAACCTGGAACGTGCACAGGGATGATGGATTCCGAAGGCAGACGCATTACCAGAGGGTGACCCACGGTAGCACGCTTGATCTGGTCTTTGGTCTTCATCGCCACAACAGGACGAGCAGCATTCAGACGAGGACGGTAGAACGACATTTCGATGTCATCACGCGACACCTCGTTGTTCGACTCCATCCCGAAGCCACGAGACTTGAACGTGTTAGCCAAATGGCGACGACGCTGTAGCTCTTGGACGAATGGTGCTTTCAGAACGTCAGGGTTGTCCGACACGGTGATCTTGGTATCGAAACCTTTCTTCACCAGACGAGGGCGCAACATGCGGAAGTTCTGCGTGTAGTACTGGTTCATGTCTTCCATGGACACCTTCTGGCGACCACGTTGAATCAGTTTACCGTCTTCGAACTTCGAGTCACCCAGGATACCGATGCTGTAATTGAACAGACCAGCAGACTGTTGGCCGATGTCTTCCATCGACGCATTAGGGCGATCGCCGTTGATGATTTCATCCACAGAGGACTCTGGAATGATCAAGATCGGGTAGGAACCCTTCTTGAACAACACGTCGGACAGAATCTTCGGCAGTTGGGGATCTATTTTATAGACTTTGGTGAAAAACTCCTCCACCACGGCCAACATTACCCCGGTGATCTCTCCCTTCAACGACGACTCGTTGCAGAGGTAGTTCAGCTCTGTAGTGACCATGTCTTTTGGGGACAGGATGCTACTAACGAGGATCTGCTCAGCCAGCTCAGTATCAGGCAACATCTGGTACAGGTTGGCTGCGTCAGTGACGTTACCAGCGGTAGTATCCGAGACTTTGTTGAGATAGCCCGCAGTGGGCATGTCTGCACCGTTGCGATTGTTCTGGCCAGTGTTTGCTTCCAGAGCGTCCATACCACGGCGCACCAGCTTACCAACAACAGCAGCGGCCAGAGGACGTTTCTTGAACAGCGGCATCTTTTCGAAGCGCCGCTTCTGACTATCTAACCCGAGTAATTGCATTTGGTTAGAGTCATAATCAGGACCAGACATATAACCACTCCTAGTGACGATTAAAGAAAGTTGATTTGGAGGACCGTGACGTGTCCAACGCTTACTATAGACTTTACGAGGACTCCGTCCTTGCGATGGCGAAAACGATTGTCATCAAAAGTGAGGCGAGTGCTAACGCTATAAATACAGGTCTATCCGAGGTCCGTCCGGTACCGTTCGACGTTGACGTTGACGATCCTGCTACGTGGAAGTACTACCTGAATTTGGCTGGGCGTTACCACCCGTTTGACACCAAGATGACTGTGATGTCGATTGAGACTCGTCAAGAGATCCCGTTCGACATCGAAACGTTAGCCGTTCACACCGACACCCGACGTGCCTACGCATTCGGTACTCGCTACTACAACGAATTGGTGAAACGATTCCCGGCTCAGGAAGACCTGATCCTAGGCATCTTAAATCCAGTCGATCTGCAAACCGCCATTGATGCACCTGACGGACAGATCCTCTGGATTGATCAATCCTTAATAGAGGAAAACGAAACCAACCTGGTTGCTCAGATCCAGGAAAAGATCAACGCACGACGCACACGTTGGGACGTGGCGGATTACGTGAACGTCGATGACTTGTATCCGGCGGGTCAACTGCTGCTACAAGCACTGGAACTTCCAGTGGACATCATGAACGCTCGTCTGGCTAACTGTAAGACAGACCAGGTTCACAGCTTCCACATCCGCTCGTACTTGGCTTCTCACGGACGCCTCGATCAGTTCATGTCTCACATGAACAAAGAACAGATGTTGTTCTTCTATCGGAACATTCTGTGGATTCAGCGCAACGCTGGTAAGCAGGAGACCTTCGATTGGTTGGTCGATAGAGTCATGACTCTGCGCAAGCTTCCGGTGGCAGAGTTCAATTTACATCATAACGTAAGTGACCAGCCCGACAACTTGTATCCAACCATTGAGGTTAAGCGCAAAGACCTCACTCGGATGGCCAGCGGTAACCCGGTAGACACCTGGACCGTTGAGGGGATCGTGAACCGTGAGGCTACTATTGCTCCGGGGAACTACAACGAAACCGATCGAGAGATCCGTCGTGTTGTAGACTTGATGAAGAACAGTCCGAAGAACCGACTCAAGACGAAAGTCCTCGAGTCCTCAGTCGTGGATCGGAGTAACGATTACGCACTGACGTTCTCTGACGTGTTGCTCAACCACTGGGTGTACTTTGCTCAGGAAGGTTTGTACAACACCATCATCGCGTTCGATAACCCACTGACTGGCGACCAGTTATGGTTCAATGCGAAAGACGCGTTCATTCTGTTTATCTACGCGTTGAACAAAGCGTTGGGTCAAGACCTACCGTACGTTCCGAACATTGATGCGTGTATGGTGCGCAAACGTAAGCTGCCCACGAAAGCAGACCTGCGTAAGATTACTGAGGCTGACAGAGTCTCTGATCGTTTACTGGATGCGTTGTTGGCTGACCAACCAGTACTGGACGAAGTGATCTCGGTTGATGCGTTCTACAACAAGTGCGTACAGATCCATGCGGCTTGGCGTGAACACAACTGGCTGTACACCACTCAGGAACACCACGTCTCTCGAGGACAGGCTGAAGCTGCGGCTAACCACCTGTACATGAACAAAGAGTGCAACCTGGCTAACAAGGTGTCCTACGACACTTGGTTGAAAGACCACCAGATTGACACGACTGACTTCTCGAAGGCTGAGTACGAACTGCTCTACACCAACCTGTTAGCTTTGGCGACAGGTACCAGCTTAAAGGTTACTGTCAGTCTGGATGAACTCCAGAAGGCCATGATCCGTCTGTTGACCCAACTCAGTAGTTACACCGTTCAGTTCATCCGTGAGCTGCGTGGTACGAACATGATTGCACTGAACTGGTCAGCGATTCGTCAAGGTGACACGGCTGGTAAAGGTGAGGGTGGGATGTATCTCCATTCCTCGAACGTGTACGTACAGAACGTCGATGGTAAAGGACACCACGTTGATTCCACAACGCTGGATGAAGTAACGTTTACTGCGACCAACAGTGCTTTTGAAGGACACGCCGACGGCTACGATCCAACGATTAACTTTGGTGCTGACGCCTACACTCGTTACCACGCACGGATGGTTATCCCAACCGTGTACCTGTCTGTACCGGAAGTCAAAGTCCTGGAACTGGATGATGTCATTAACCAGTCCCCGATTCCTGAATACCTGTACCTGCCTAATCCTCCGCACAACATCGGCGAATACAAGAACATCAACACTGTTCTGACGCAGGTGAATCTGGATGGTTTCGATTACCGTCCGAATAGCCACTTGCCTCTCCCGACGTTGACCATCAATGGTTTCGAGTACTCACCTTCTGAAGAGATTCCGCTGGCGCTCCAAAACCTCGGTGGGTTTGATTACGCTCCGTCTCCTGTACCTCCACTGAACACTCAGCAGAACCTGACTGGTTTCGACTACGAAGAGCTGGGCGTTGAGCTGGAACTGACGAAAGACCAGACTGGGTTTGATTACCGAGAGCCTGAGAATCCGTTGGCTACAGAACCAGACTTGACTGGCTTTGACTACGGTGTGGATGACACGCCTGATCTCCAGTTGATCTCTGAGATGCCAGGGTTTGATTACCCGACTAACGCTAAGCGGTTGAATCTGAATCCGGTAATGGATGGCTTCGAGTATCCAGAACCACCGAAGAAACTCAACCTTGCTCAGATGTCTGGGTTCGACTACACACCGTTTGAGGAAGAGCGCATTGCACTCGCCGCAACGATGGATGGTCTTGAGTATGGTGAACAACCTGAAGCGTTGGCGCTTGCGTCTGACATGGATGGGTTCAAGTACTCCAACAAACTTGCTGACATGGTTGTAATCACTCGACTGCCTGGTTTGGGTTTGACTCGACCTTAAGTTGTTAATGGGTTCCACACATTCTCTCGGGGGTGTGTGGTCCCTTTTCTTTTTTGCCTGTAAGGAGTGAGGACAGTGCTCGACACTATCGGTCTTCTAAACTTGACTCCTACCAAAGCTTTACTTGAGCTGGTCAACTCTCGCAGCAACATTACACTCCGTGATGACATCATCGAAGTTCGTGACGTGACTGCACTAGAAGGTCGACAGACTCAGGTAACGTTGAAGGTACGCAAGAGCTTTGACCCTTTTGCACCCGTACCTTTCACGGGGGAGGCACCTTTCATTTACAACCGGTTGGATCTGGCGACGTTCTTCGCAGGGGTTAAGATCAACTTGACCCTAGACCTTCCAACCACCACCAGTCACCTTGTGGAAATCTTAGCGGCTGAATACGGTTACGTGTTTGACGACGATGACTTCTACGAGGAGATCATTACCGTAGGGAACGCTCACGGTTACACGCTGCGTGCTACTCCACGGTCGCTGCGTTGGGTGGGCGAGTTCGACGTTAACCTGTTGCCTCGTGATGACCTCGTTAAGTTGTCCAAGGTTACAGACCTCGGTGGTCTGGACGTCGTAGAGAACCAAGGGCGTCCTATGGTCACTCACGTCAAGCAGTTCACTGACGGGTTGTTCTACGGTAGCTATCTGAAGAACGTACGCAAGGGTCCTGTCGTCGATACGACTAACCTCGCCAAGTACATCAGTGTGATCTACGGAGACCTACCAGCGGGCATACAGGGCCCTTGGCAACACTCCAGCGTGCCAGGGCCTCGGAACTTGTTTGGTGCTCGGGTAACTTACAACGGTCGGGTAGAAGACTACGGGGTAGTACCTTACAACTCTGCGTCTACTAAAGTGTTGGTGATTGCACTGTCGCCGACTTACTGTACGGATGTGGGTGGTGATCTCGTCATCTATTACAGCTCGCGGATTGCAACGATCCTGCCTGAGTTCCCGATCGTGTACAAAGGTGTGCCTGAGTTGCTCAACTGGGGCCAAGCACACGGTCACAACTTCCCGACAGAGATCACGTCATTCCCAACTGACTTTGAGTTCACGGTTAACAACACCAACGTTGCTTTCTTGAACTCTATCTTTAACCAAGAGTCTGCGGTTGGGGAAGATCGCTGGAAGTGTGTGAACCGTCCATCCAAGAACAACCTGTTCGGCGCTCGTGTACTGTTCAACGGTTTCAACCGTAAGTACCCGCAAGCCTACAACGTGTTCATGGGTTACATCTGGGTGGTTGAACTCAACGAACAGTACTGTACAAACCTGCGTGGCAGTCTGATGATCCACTACAACTTGAGTAAACTGTGATGCTCGAACTCAGTGAAGTATTGAAAAGCACTGGTAACGAAGTGCTGGTTAAGCTGTACCAAGATTACAACGACCATTACCTCGAGCCTAACCACCTCGATCTGGCGTACACCAACCAAGGTCAGTCGGTTACTTGCACGATGACTGCGCGGGTAACTGCACTCGATGGTCAACCGGGGCGCTATAAAGGACAGGTTCCTCTGACCTACAAGCGGGCTAACGTGACTACGCTGTTGAATGGTTACGTGGAGTTCAACTTCACCGCACTGTTCCCGTTCAGCTTTGCCACGATGGCAGCTAACCTCAAAGGTGCATTCGGTTTAGTAGTGGAGGCTCAGGACGTTCTGATCCCTAACACTACCACTCCGATGACTGACTTGACGATGATCAACGAAACCATGGCTGTAGGGCGTGTGGTCGAGTTCAAGATCGCTGACAAGTCTCCTCGGTTCCTGCCGAAATCCTCCAACGGTGGTTCGATCTTCGTTCGCGTGGTTGATCCAAACGGTGGTGAGTTAGCGTTCCTGTCGGGTACTCGTGACCTTGGCAACGTGTCTCTGCTGGATGCTTAAACGTAGAGGAGGGCTTCGGCTCTCCTTTATGCCGTTCCGTAGAGATATACTGTGTACTGGCTTAATTTAGTTGACCTAGGTCGGCTTGTAACCTCTCGTTGAAAAGGTTCTTTTATGAAAACTATCACTCGGAGTGTCTGGGGTTCATCCTTACAGACTTCTCTGCTGCTGGGTCAGCTCCCAACCATCCTCGAACACACCACCCTGAACGAGAAGTTCGGTATTCTGGCCGACGAAGAACTGGGTGACACTGAACGTCCTGCCATGCGTTACTACTGCATTGGTAACGGTGGCCATAAGAACATGGTAGGTGCCGATGGCGTCCCTTATACCAGTCCTCTGCCACACCGAGCTTCCGATGCTGCTCTGTATCGACACCTGCCTTTTGTGCTTCGCCGTGTGGATAACGACCTAGATGTAGTAGCCCGTTCGCGTTACGGCCTGCGTCGTCTGGAAAACATCGGTGGCGTGAACTACTTCGCCTACTACCTGAAGCGTATCTCGATGGCTGACACCCAGCCTCAGATTACCCACACCATCGTAGACGGTGACCAGAAAGAAACGGTGCCTTACGTACCGAACCTGGCCAACCTGAACCCGACTCCACCGGCGATGTCGAACGAAGGCGTGCTGACTTCCTCTGGCGACTACCTGTCGACCTCTCAGATCCTGACCCTCGTGTTCAGTGCTGAAGACGTGCTCGAGCTGATCAACGCTTGCCGTATCAAATACGACAACGAAGCCTACGCCGTGATCTCCGAGATCGGCATGGTGACTGGCGTGGATCGTAACGCTCAAGTCCAAGGTCCAGGTAACACTCAGTTCAACATGAAGGAAGTGATTGCTGCACAGATCGCTAGCTTCATTACCACTCACCACTCCGTGGCCTTCACCAACAAAGGCTTCACTCAGGACATCGAACTGGGTGCGACTGAGCCTCTGCTGACTGACGCCAACTTCGTGAGTGCCAACAACGGTTGATTGTGATTTATGTTGTTTATCCCTGAACACAGTCGGTACTTCCGGGTCGGTTCGATTGACCCCGGTACAGACACCCTAGGTACTGCTGTACATGATGTAGACCTCTTCACTGGGGAGGTGATCTTACGAGATGCAACCACTCTCCACGGGGAGCGTAACAGTCGGCGGTATCCTGGTGTGGCTGAGGTACACGGGAACCGTTGGGCTAAACTGCATTCACACGAGATCGAAATTCTTCACTGGTTACGTTATTTCCAACCCAATGCGTTGATTTGCGAATCACCGTTCTTGGGTCGATTCCCGCAAGCATTCGAAGCATTGGTGGAATGTAAGACGGCTATCCGTCGAGCATTGTATCAGTACGACCTCACCATGCCTCTCGAAACTGTTGATCCACCATCAGCAAAGATTGCTGTTGGGGCACCCGGTAAGAGTAAGAAGAAAGAGGAGGTCATGCGTGGCATTCTTAAGCTCCCAAATTACCGGAACGAATCAGGGAAACAGATCGAGTTTCTAGACGAGCACTCCACTGACGCCATCGCCGTGGGGTACTACAAGTGTCTAACCTTGATCAACTTCGTTAAGGGGTGGTGAGCATGATTGCAGCAGGAATCAAAAAAGGCATTCTCCAATTGCTACTCGCTGGTTCTGTACTAGGCGGACTCTACCTGTACATGAGCCATACAACCACAGCTCTCAAAGAGGCCGAGAAACAGGTCGATGAGGTTAAGGCTGACCGGGAGCGATTGGAGGGTGAGGTCAAGGACTTGAAGGAACAGTCTAAGATCGACAAGAAGACTACGACGGACCACAACAAGGTACAGACCGTACTGGAAGTGACCCAAGCAGTCGCTATAGAAAAGGTGCAACATGAAGTTGAGCGTGTGCTTCAAGAAGCGCCTGTTGAAAGCCGTGGTTCACCTCAAGTGGTTGATGCTGTCTCCGCTGCTGTTATTGATGGCATGTGGGACAGCTACGACCATTCGGTACGAGGAGAAACTCCTAGTCCCACCGAGTGAGCTACTGGTTTTGAGTTCAGTCGAGCCTCCTCCCAGCAAGGAAGCCTTCTTGAAGCTATCGTTGGAAGAACGGTTAAGGTTGCTAGGGCTGCTGTACATGATACAAACGAAGAACGTGAGTTCATGCAACATTCGTACGAATGACCTTAACACGTGGATAGCTGACACAGAGGCACGCATTGCGAGCAAGGGGAACACGAAATGAACATCGGAGGTGCTCTGGGTACCATCGGTAACCAAACCATTGGTACCTTTCCGTGGGGAGAGATGGTTGCGAAGATCTGCAACTTTCACCTGCCTGAAGACAAACTGGTTGCCTTGACTGACAGTGGATCGGCTGTCATGGAAAAGATCGTAGCGATGGAAGACAAGATCCAAATCGCTATTCTGACCATGGACATCGGTAACTTAGAAGGCGTCGAATCAAGCTCATCCCGTGGGGTGAACGTTATGAAAACCGGAGCGGTGATCACAGCGTTGGCCATGGTGGTGATTGGTGTGATGGCTTCCTGGGACCCGAACGCAGCCAGTTGGGATAAGGAAACACTTTCATCCGTATTTGAAGCAGGCAAGGAATTGATCTCGCTTCTCTTAGGGATGTAAGGGCATAACGAGCGGAGGGTTGCCCCTCCGCTCTATGCCGTCACAAGACGAACTGTGCACCACGCTCGTACTTCTGCTGAACCTTGGTCGCACACTCACCCTTCGTGATAAACCCGTCTTTATTCAAATCCAAACCACGGTTTTGGAAGTAAGCCGTAGGTTTCTTGACGGTGTCGAAGAGTACATAGTCTTCCGCTTTACCTACGGCGACCGGATAGAGAATTCTCATGTACACATCTGACAGAGTCTTCAGCTTACCGGTGTACGGCTTGAAGAAGTTGTAGACGTAGTCGAGTTGTTCCTCGGCAGTCATCTTCAACAGAGCAGCTACCGTAGTACCTGCATCTTTAGCCGCAGCATCACCGAACTGGATCAACCCGTAGTAAGGAGCACCAGCGCCGTTCTTGATGGTCGGTGAGAAGGTTTCACCCGTCTCGAAGGCCATGCACGCCATCAGCCAGTTAGCGCCTTCAGTGGGCATCTGGAGCTTCTTAGCGATGTCGCGAACTTTGATGATGAACTCTTTGGACACCTTCTTCGCCCAGATGATCCGGGTGGTGTCGAATGGTGGACTTACGACCTTCTCTCCTTGAGCCGCAACGAGTGCAGCCTCAGACAAAGGACCCCAGATCCCATCCACGATACCAGTGTAGAAGCCACGGTCTTTTAACTCCTGCTGCTTCTTCTTGATAGCGCCTTTGTCGGTTACTTGAAACATCAAACCCCCTGGAACATGTAGTCGTTAATCAACGACAGTCGCAGGTCATCTTTGACCGTCGGTACATAATGTTGGAGGAACGACGGGAGGATATAGAGATCGCCCTTCTTCGGGAACACGGAGAAAGGAGCGAAGTGACCATCACGGATCGCACGAGGATAACCGCGAGAAGCGTTACCGCGTGGATCGAAGATCATCATGCCAGACTCGTAATCGTCCGGGTAGAAGATCGTGGTGAAGCCAGTGCTACCGTGAACGTGAGGAGCCAGATCTTCGCCTTTAGCAAACCACTTGCCGAACGTGTCGACAGTGAACTTGGTGAGGTCGAAGTTCATCGTTTGCAGAGCGAACTCTTTCACGAGGTTAGTGGCTACCCGATCACGGAAATCACACAGAGCTGGGAACTCGGCTTCGGTGACTGGATACGGAGTAGTGGACTCTTGCGGAGACAGACTGTGGAGAGTCAGGATCTCAGCAGCGATGGCGTCCACGTTACACATGTGGGACACGTTACCTTTGAAGATAGACGTGTTCCAAGGTTGAATCAGTTCCATAATTAGCGCTCGTCAGAGAAGTAGTATTCACACAACATAGAAAGCCGAGTGTCCTCTTTGACGTGGCTCACGCTGTGTTGAACGAAGGATGGGAAGATCCACAGGTCACCTGCTTCTGGAGAGATCAGGTGTGTACCCATGTGGTGATTGCGGATCGGTTTGGGATAACCACGACACGCATTGCCCCGTGGGTCAAACATCGCCAGTCCTGAAGGAGACGTATCAGGATAGAAGATGGCCGACACTTGTGAACCGGGGTGGTAGTGCGGGAACAGACCTTCGCCTTCACGGAACCACTTAGCGTTGGTCTCTACACGGAAATCCGTGACGCCGTAGTTCCATTGCTCACGAACGAACTTACGCACCTCGTGGTCAATGATGTCTTTGCGCAGATGCACGATGTTCGGGAAGGTATCGTAATCGTTCACGAAACGCTGATCGCCGTCTTCCTGAGCCATCATCGCCAGAGTGCCGATCTCATTTCTGAGGGCCTCCATGTCCAGACAATGACCGAGGTTGATGTGGCCGATGGGTGTACGCCAAGGTTCGATTATGCGCATGGTCTCTCCAACACTTCTTGAATGCCTTCTGCGGTGCACTCCAAACGGAAGTACTCTACAGACTTCGGAGCCCAACCCATCTCTTTCCAGTTAGGTTGAGCCAGTACCCACTCGAGCAGTTCGTCGTACTCTTTGGGGTGAGCATCGTAAACATGGAAGAACGGATCTTGACCTAAGAACAGATCCAGATCACGCAACGATTCCAGAGGACTGATTGCATAGGTCTCTTCCAACAGCAGAGCGTAGATCACCGCCACAGCCATTGACTTAGCCGGATAGATCAGAGGGAACTCAGCTTTGAGGAAGTACTGCTTAGCGTTCTCCACCAACTCTGGGTGTTCGATGTACTCCATGTTAGCGAAGTCATCGGGGTGGTCTTGGACGACCATGTCATACAACTGCTGATACTGCTTGTGTGGCAATTCAGTCATTACATTCCATCCTCTACGAGAATCAGATCCCAACGGTTTTTAGTCCCCGTCAAACAGTCGTCACGTCCTACGAGTTTCATCACCCGGTGTACGTCACCACGAGCACAGTGATCCAAGAAGCAGCAATTGCCGCAAGCTGGATGCTCTGCAAATTCGACGAGGTTATCGTAGTATCTGTGTTCTTTGTACGTTAATACAGACTCTCGAGTCCACGGTTTAGGCAACTCGAAGTCGGGATGGAAGATCGGTAGGTTCTCCACCAACACAGGGGTGCTATAAAGCCCTCCAGCGCGGTATGTGAACTCAAAGCCTTCCAAGATAGCCGGTTGTAAGGGTCGGAAGCTTTTGGTGTTTACACGAGCTTTGGCGAACTCGGTGTACTGGAACAGATCACGACGGAAACGTTCCTGCACCATCAACTGATCCAAGCCTTGGCGAGAGTGGGCGAATGGAAACTCCACCACAATCCCCACGTCCCCTAAGTCCATTTCATGCGCAGCTTCATACTGGGCGATGGTCAGGTCTTTAAGGTTCTCTTCAATGATGTTGAAGTTAGCGTAGACCCGATTGAAGTCCACACGTTTCAACAGACCTTTGAAGTACGTGATGTGTTCTTTGAGCAACGCCATGTACTTAGGCTTGGTGATGTTCCCCAGTGTCAGCGGGATCGTCACACTCAACTTCTTACCCGGCATCAGGTCGTCTAGAAGTGCAGCCAACTCCACCAGACCGTCAGTGTGGAGCAATGCGAGGTTGATGTTAAGAGCTTTGTAGTATCGGGACAACCCCACAACCAAGGGGTGAGTAAGAGCAGCGTGCCCATTATCAGAACTAACAAGGTCGGTAGGGCCAACCTTAAACTCGAGTAACCGCCAGTCATTCGCTTGGAGTTCTTCGACGAGGTTGAGTAACGCTTGCGTGTCTTCCTCAGGTAAGGTGAGGGGAGCATAGTTCTTGTCCACAGTGCAGCCGGGGCAAGAGAACTTGCACCCGACTAAGATTTCTAACGACAGGTTGAAGGATTGTGAAATGCGCTTGGAGAACATGTCACAACCCCACTAAGCAATCTTTGATCGAAAGCTTTTTCATGATGCTGGTGATGCCTTTTTCAAGACAGCTACCGAGGTGCGGACATTCCATGCACGGAGTGTCTGCTAGATAGTCCAGGGACGTCGTACGAGCGCGCTCACGAGCCGCTAGCAGATTCGCCATAGACCAGGGGCGCTCGATTACAAACTCGTCGTCCAGAAACGGACAGTCGTCCTTGAGGAAAGGAACCCAGTAGAGCTTACCGCCTGTATAAAGGAGGTTGACCATGGTCCCAGTGTCGTAGTGAAGGTCAGGGTTACGGCGTCTTTCGTCTTCACCATTTAACTCCGCATAAAACGAACTGATTCGATGAGAGACTCGTCGAACGTTCTGAGCCACCATGAGGTCTTTGTTCGGTGCTCGTCCGTAGGGGATGGTGAGGATGTCATCTTTGTCCACCACGAATTCAATATCAAACCCATTGCGCAGATGCTCCTCGAATTTATCGTCGATGGTTTCCCGAGTACAGTTGACCACGAACCCTGCTTCGTTTAAGTAAGCAAGGTCTAGAGTCTTCTGGATGTGCTCGAGCTTCTCTTTGATCATCAACCCGAACTTCTCATTCTTGAAATGGGACGGAACGGCTGGGATCAGAAAACGAATCGGCTTACCGGGCACAGCGTCGTCAATGTCGTCACACATCTTCGTGTAGTTGTCGAGGTTGGTATCGAGGAACGCTGCGTTGAAGGTGACTTGATGGAACAACTGAGCCATCTGTTGGAAGACCGTGTGCGTCATCACTTCTTGAGTGTTGGTCGCAGTCATGTAGTCAGTAGGTCCGACACCTAAGTCGAACGCTACGTAACCTACAGCAGTCATCTCACGAATCAACGCGTAGAGCGCAGGAAGGTCGTCAACGTCCCCTCCTAGGCTCTTGTCGATCATACAGCCAGCACAGTGATGCCCACAACCTCGGAACAGGTCTAAGGTGATCTCAAGCCTTTGACGGTGTTGTACTTGCATGTTCAGCCCACCTGTCTAGTAGCCCTCGGAACCCGTTGCAGGAATTGTCCAAGGACTTAACGTCACGTAAGTGTTCTGACAGACAGCCCCCTTTATAGGGACACGCTCCGCAGAACAGATTGCCTTCCACACGGAGGCGTTCTTTTACACACCAGGCACGGTAATCATCCAGCGAGTCCATCTTGAGGAAGAACTCGTGGTCTTGGTCATCGAACTCCAGTACGGCAAAGTCACCAGTCGGAGTGATGTACAAGTGATCGTCGCTATAGGCGTTGCGTTGACCTTCGACCGCTTCCTTCACGAGGGTACGGTTCTCGAAATAGAAGTTACGTTCAGGGTGCTGGATCACCGCCCACACGAAGTCTTCGAACTCTTTATACGAGACGCTGTGTTGGTTGGCTTGGTTGCTGGAGTACGGTTTGATCTCTGCACACTTCATTTGATTGAGCAGATTCATCTCGTTGACGTAGTCGTCCACCGATACCGTATCGAGGAACGTTCTAGAAGCCAACGTAAGCACCGTATACGGGCGATCGAGCATGAAGAGGTTGCCTAGTACCCAATCTGCTCTTTCACGCGCTGTGAGGTCGTAGGACACCGTTAAATCGAAGTCCAGACACGAAGTGACTTCGTTGGTAACAGACCCGTTGGTCACGAGGACGATGTCATCAATCCCACGAGCATGGAGAACGTCTCTGACTTGAAACAGGTACTCTTTTGGGAGCACCATGACTTCACCACCGTAGAGATCAACGTGATGGATCTCGTACTCCGCCATCACCTCGTCCAACTTCTGTTCGAGGATGTCCAGGGGCAGACGTTTACGGTCACGCAGTTGTTCTGGAGTCAGGTAGCAGAACCCACACTTGAAGTTGCAGTAGTAGGTGAGGTTCACCGACAAATTGATTGGTGGTTTCATACGGAGCATACCGGGATCAGTTGGACGGATTCGTCAACGTACGGAGTGGGGTCAAGCATCCCAGTCATTCCGTTGGCTTCAATGATGCGTGGGGCGAGAGACTTCATCTTCTTACAGTGGTGCTCGGTCAGACCGAAACGCTTGGTATCAGCGATCGTCTTACGGCAACCATTACAGATACTGAACATCGGGCACTCGTAGCACGCGTTCTTCATCGAGTCGAGTTCAGCAACCTTCTGGAGTGGAGTGAAGAACTCACCAGCCATCTCACGTTTGAAGTCAATCGGGTGTTCGTTATCGTCACCAAAGCTACCGCACGAGTAGTAGTTCTGGCCAGGTTGTAGAGCACGAATACCAGTGTCGCAATGACGAGACAGAGGGCAGGTAGTGTTGCCGTGTTTGAGACGACGCACCATCTGTTTGGTGTTGTACTCCCATTCCCCTAACCCAGCATCGTGGATCGCTAGGTATTGTTCGTACATATCCGCTTGGGTGTAGAAGTTGTTGATGCTCCCCATCTTCACGCCACGGTTCACCACCTCAGGTCCCGAGGCAGACACGTAGTTGATCTTGGACTCGATCCCTAAGTAACGAGCCAGCTTGACTGTACGCATGACGGAGTCAACGTTGTCTTGGTCGATCACCGCAATGAAGTCAGGACGATAGCCCACGTGTTTGAGGAACAGGTTGGAGATCTCGAGGAACTCTTTGTCCGTGAAAGGGGTCCCGTCACCCTTGAGGCGTTTGTCCCCGTATTGGAACGAAGTCGTTACGCCCACACGTTCATGCTTAAACAGCTCAGTCCACATTTCAGGCTTCTTATAGAAAGCCCACAGGTTCGTAGTGAACGCAAGGGTCGTGTCCATCCCCAAACGTTCAAGGATCTCAATGATGTCCCAGTAGTACTTAGGAGGCATCATCAGAGGGTCACCACCATTTACGATGATGGTCGAGGTTTCAGGGAAGCGGTGGAGGAAGCTTTCGATGTCCACCAGTTCCACAATGTCTTTGGCTTCTTCTGACAGATGAGTGCTCGAGCAGAAGGTGCACTTGAAATTGCAATTGACAGTCGGTTTGATTATGAGATTAATTTTAATCACTCCTTAGTGACGGCACAAAGCCGGTGGTTTTCCCACCGGCCCTGGGCTACAGAATCTCGTCGAACAGAAGCTTGATCTCACATTCCGTAGTGGAACCTTCGACAAAGCTGTGATGTAGGAAGCAGCGCAAACCGCAACGCTGATAGTACTCACAGCTCAAGCAATTGTAGTGTTCGAGGAATCGTTCTTCAGCCGCATGTTTAGCAGCCAACCCTTTACCTTCGTCGAGGACAGCATCCTTCCCCGCTTCCGACCAGCACGTAGTCACCACACCATCTTTGTTGATGATCTTGGTGGAACGGCAGGTGGTCTCATTAAAGCGCTGCTCTTTCCAGGCTTTGATGGGATACGAGTTAGGGTACTTACGTCCCAGTTTCAGGTACAGTTGTCGAATCATCGACTCAGTAGGTTGGTGCTCTTCATAACGTTCGCTTGGTATGTAATGATCAAAATACACGTCGAAGTCTTCGCACATCTGTGCTACCTGAGCGTCCTCACGGTCGTTCAGGAAAACCTCGATGTTCTGCTTCGTGATCACCACGTTCACCGTCTCTACCCAATGAGAGACTTGGTCCAGGTTCTTGAAGAACAGATCCCGTTGAGCTGCGTTAAAGCGGCCAGCGGGGTCGTATGACGTCGCCAAACAAACAGACTGGTGTTCGTCACAATGAGCCTTGAGCATGTAGAGAATCCGCTGAACACGATTGGTGTTCTCGTAGATCAGGTTTGTCCCATACACGATCTTGATGCGTTTGAAGTGCTGGAGCAGGTACTGACCTAACGCAAGGTAGTACCCAAACATCCAGTCTTCGATGTCGTCCGTAAACAACTCGCCACCAGTGATGTTCACTACGATCGGTGCTTCCAGGTCTGACTGCTCGACGAGCTTAATACCTTTCTGCATGATCTCGCTAGCATCGAGACCCACGGTGGAGTCATGATCCTGGTGGCAGAACGAACAACGCAGATTACATTTCTCGAAGAGGATCAAGTGCGCTTCTTTCGTCGGCCCTTTCTTCTCTTGCAGAACGTCTACCACCGGGATTAGATTCACCAAGTTGCCCCTTCAAACATGACAGCTAACTCCTCTTGCTTACGCCCGAGGATATAACGGATGAGGTTTTCGTCGTACTTACTGGAGTCACGGTTCGGCATGGCCAAACGATCCGGGCCAGTGAAGATCAGACGGCAACGTTCCAGACACTCACCGGAGTCGGTGATGTTCTTGCGATCCTTGAGCAACTCGAGAATCAGCTTGGTACGTTTAGCAGTCGGACCCTCACCCACACGTTCCAGCAGCGGGTGGAGTTCTTCCAGCAAGTTGCACAGCCATTCGTCCTGAGGGAACTTCTCGAACAGACCGGGCTTGAGGAAGATTGGGTTGTTGGTGTACACGAGCTTCATCGCACCTTGGAACACACTCGGTGCATCGAGCAGGGTATCGAAGTCAGCGCCAGCGTAGTCCCAGTGTTCAGGATCGGTAATCACACGACCCCAAACGTCGAGAGCATCGTGGGTGTTAGCCAGAGCAATACGACGCAGGATGTTCTTCAGGCGCTTCGGTACGATACCGGTGTAACCGATAGCCGCCAGACGCAGGATGTGCCACTCGAGGGACACTACGTCTTCGTTACCGTCGAGGAGGGTGTGGAACATGCTTTGCAGTGGATCTTCAAAGTTGAAGAGTTCTTCCACAACAGCGCTGTTGATTTCCAGCCCTTCCATTACGTTGGTGCCAGCCTGTTTCCAGTTGGTCAACGAAGTGTTGAACGTAGCCTTCTTACAGAGCCAGATCCACTTGAAGGTTTCGAGGTCCACTTTCGGCAGGATCACTTTCACCAGCATCGAGTACAGACGCAGGTAAGTCGGGCCATCGCAGAAGATGAAGGTCTTGTTGTCCGAGACCATCGCTTCGTGGAGCCAGGTGGAGAGATCGAGCTGATCGATGTCATCCAGGCTACGACCGAAACCGATTTGACGACCAACGTTCTCGCTGGCAGCAAACAGGTATTCGTAACCGATGTGCGGGGAGATGGTGATGTTGTCCACGGAACGGTTGATGCGCCGTTCTAAGTCCACATACACCGAGTTAAACAGATGGTACATGTTGGATACCTTTCAGTTGTGCTGTCGCCTCAACCATGGCAGCGTCCATCACAGGAGCCAGCTCTTTAAAGCCTTCCTGATCTTGGATAGCCAACAGGCCGACGAAGAACGGGTTGTTCGGATGAGCGAAGTAGTGGAACAGGTTTGCACCCTGGAACACGTACTCCTTGAAGAAGGTTGGGTTCCACGAGTAGGCGCTTTCTTCCACGCCTTCCATGAACAGAGCGAACCAGTCGTGTTTGATCAGGTTCACGAAGTTCACACCAGCGATGCTGTCGTCTGGGTCTTGTGGGAAACCCTCGACGTACTCACGGTACTGTTCCACGGTGTACAGAGCGTACAGCGGGATCGAGTACAGGCGGCTCACCCAACGGCTCAACGCTTCGTTGTTACGAGCGAAGAAGTCAGTGGCGTCGAACGCCAAGGTGTGAGGCTTACCGGTGTACGCCATCAGCAGGTTCATTGCCAGATCTTCGAGGTCCGACATTTCCACCAGCACTGGAATGTTCAGGTACTCTTCCACCAGCTTCAGAGTCTCGTCGAGATCGTTGAGTTGGATCTTGCACTTGACCTTGAGGTTCGACAGGTAGGTGATCAACACCTTACCTTTCAAACGACTGGCTTCGTAGTCGATCACGAACTCGATGTCCTCAGTGAACTTACGCTTGAGGACGTCCAACGGGATTGGGGCTGGGGTTACAACTTGAACGGGAGACGGTTTGAGTTCAGTCATGTGAGTTCCTTAACGACGACCGCGTGCACAGTGGCAGTTATCGTGACAGCTCGAGTGGCAGACAGTGTTGGTGAGCAGCAGGTCGGAGCTACGGCACACCGCGAGGTAACGGTTGTACAGGTTCTGGCAAGCAGCCGCTACACCGTTGTAGGACATGTTGGCACCTTGAGAGATACCAGGCAGCGCTACACCAGCACCGATGTCACCAGCGTGGTAAGCGGTGAAGGCAATCGCCGTGCCGTCGTACTGTACGGTGTTGAACGAGTTCACGTAGTCTTCACCGGTGTTGTTCGCAAAGTAGATCACAATGCGAGTCCGGCGGATGTACGCGAAGTTGTTGTTGAAGCTACGCAGTACAGCAGCCACCTGTGAAGCACTAGCAGGACCAGCAGAGAAGTTGCCAGCCCCTAAGGCAGCAGCCTGACCAGAGGTCGGACCAGCGAACCAGCCAGCCAGTGCACCCGATGGGTAGGAGTTAGTACCCCACGAGATGCCAGCGTTGGCTTGGTTACGCATGTAAGCGTTCGCCAGATCAGCAACGTGCTGGCGGGTAATGTCAGTCATGGGGTCACCCCTTAAAAATCAAATTGGATTGCGTGGAACGACCTGACAAATAACGCAGCGTATTCTTCAGGCCACCACAACGACCTTGTTGCCAAGGGAGCCGATGGCAGTCACCACCGCATAAATCGAAGACATCACAATTCAAGCAGCCGTCACCCCAAGTGAGTTCCTTAGCAATCTCTTCAGCTCGGGCATCCGAGGAGATGAAAGCATCAGCACCCTGCTCTAAACGTGCGTGGGAGCGCGCTGTAGCGACGTTAGGACATCCACCCAATGATCCGTTGGAGTTAATGGTTACGAGGTTCTGTTCGCAATTGCGACAGTTCGTATCCACAGCTACAACGTTGTACTTGAGTTTGGCTTCCAGAATGTCGAGGGTACGAATCTTCACTTGTGGCTTGCGTTCTTTATAACGCTTGTACAGCTCGAGGTACCAATTGTCTTGGGCCTCGTTGTCCGGGAAGATGTCTAGGTTCTCGTTAGCGCTACCATCTAAGGTCAGACGCTCCAGTGAGACTTCGGAAACACCGAAGCTCTCGATCTGGTCGATGAACCAATCCGCTGAGGTCTTGAGCAACTCTCGGCTGACAGACACCTTTAGGTAAATACATACTCCGTTCTCGCGGAGCATAGAAAGATTTGAGCGCCAGAGATCAAATTGCTTTTGATTACTCCAGCGAATCCAGTGGTCCCAACTCGTACCGATGTGGCCGTGAAAGTACTTCTGGATGAAAGCAAGGATCTCATCTGTGATCTTGAACGTAAGGTTACTGTTCGCACACATCGACACCCCGTCCCTTCCAAAGAACCGATCAGCCAACTCTGTCAGCTTGGCTACCGGCACAAGGAAAGGCTCACCCCCATGGAACTCCATGTGGTACTGAGTCCCACTAGGGTATTTGGACATGTAGTCTTCAATCCAATCACCGAACTGCTTCGGGTCGAACTGAGTCTTGTCGCCATTCTTACCGTGGGTAAAGCAATGCTTGCAGGCAAGGTTGCAAGTACCCGTGGTTTTAACGTAGATAGTCTTGACCGTCATCAGAGTTTCTCAGCAATGAATCGTTCTAGGCCAAAACTCAACATCAATGACGACTTGAAGTTCACAGCCTTGTGGGGTGTGTCACGAGGAATCAACAACGAATCCCATCGCTCAAGACGGTGGACCACCTTGTCGAGAATGAGATGCTTAGACCCTTCCACCATGTAGAGGTAGACGTCATCTGGGTCTGTATGCACCGGGAAACTAACAGACTCAGCAGGAGACTTGAACAGATGACAAGTTACAGGCCCATCGTGTTGCATGATCTCCGCTAGGTCTTTACAAGTTTGGAACAGGGTACGATTCAGACGCTCGTACCCTTCGATCTTGATAATCCGGTCTGGATGACTCAAGACGTCCATTGGACTGCGTGCGTCTAGGACAGTGTTCCCATGAACGATCTTTACAAGCTGTTGTTCATAGGGGTAAGGACTAGATAGGATCTCGTCTACCATTAAGGTAGACTCGGTTATAGAGTCGAATAAAGAACCACTCACATTAGCCATGATCTTTCTTCCTAACCAATAGAAAATCTATAACATTGTCCTAAACTTTATTTCTTTACGCAGCCCACTGTGCAGGCCACACCTGACGCCATGCACCGCCACCCCACACGTACACACCAGCACCGTTCCAGTGAACCGAGCAATCGAAGCCCGGAGCGTTCTTAGGAGCGTAACGACCATCGTGGTCCGTAGAGTTCACGTGGTCGTACATACCACCAGCGGTCAACAACGAACCGTCGGAGTTAGTTACACGACTACGAGTGATCGAGTTAGGAATCAAACTCAAACCTACCTGAGCCTTAGTGGTCTGGTGCGGGTTGTTCAGGTCATTCAAGTGAGCCTGGAGCATTGCACCAGCTTGAGCGGTGATCGCTTCCTTGGTACGCAGAGGAGTCATGAACTTGGTGTTCAGTACGCCAGCCGTTGCTTCAGCAGTGGTAGCCGTTGCAAAGTTGTCTACGTCCGAGAGCCCCACCTGAGCTTTGGTAGTCTGGTGAGGGTTGCTGGTGTTGTTGATGTGAGCGTTGAGCGGGATCAGAGCCTGCTGGGCAATCGCTTGCGCAGTCAACAGGGGAGTCATGTACTTCAGGTTCGAAGTACCAGCCTGAGCCTCGCCAGTGGTCGCTAATGCGAAGTTCTCCACAGAGCCTAAGCCGACTTGCGCCTTCGTAGTCTGGTGTGGGTTATTCTTATCAGCGATGTGGGCGTTCAACGGAATCAACGCTTGCTGAGCGATCGCGTCCTTGGTCTTCAACGGCGTCATGTACTTGACGTCGCTAGTCCCCGCCTGTGCTTCCACAGTCGTTGCGATTGCGTAGTTCTCCACGTTCCCCAAACCAACTTGTGCTTTGGTGACGTTGTGTGGATTGTTCTTGTCAGCAATGTGAGCATTGAGTGGAATCAATGCTTGTTGCGTGATGGCCTCAGCAGTCCGCAGTGGCGTCATGAACTTCGCGTTCGACGTACCAGCTTGCGCTTCCGCAGTGGTGGCCGTACCGTAGTTGTCGACGTTACCCAGACCCACTTGAGCCTTGGTAGTTTTGTGCGGGTTGTTGAAGTCCTGAGCGTGTGCATCGAACTGACCTTTCAGCTCAGCGATAGAGGCACGCAGCAAACCGTCTTCGTACTGGATGTACTGACGCAGTTCATCGTGAGCGGCTTCGTCACCGATCAGGATTGCGTTACGCAGAGCGTCCAGTGCTTCCACGAGGTATTCGAAACCGTAGAGGTCACCGATGTCGTGGAGGTGAGGAGCAGGAGGGAAAGCAGTAGGCTTACCAATGATGGCGCCCCACTCTACAGCCCGTTCGTCCAGATCGAGGTCTTCGATCATTTTCTGCAACGCACTAACCGACGTACTGAAGACACCACCCACAACTTGGTAGGTGAACAACAGTTGATCCTGCACCGTCGGATCGGTAATTACCACGACGGCACAAATTTCTTTGTCCATCGCCAGCGTTGCTTCTTGTTGCAGTTGTGCTGCGATGTAATGCGTACCCTTGGTGAGTACCCGCCCGGTCGCAACCTCTTTGACAATCATCGACTCCGTGAAGTAGGCGCCGTAATTGGGGACGAAGGCGCGGTTGCGCCCTGACCCTAAATCGTGAGGTTCGTTGATGACCAGGTTGTTGGGGTTGATCCCCGTCGGGTCTTCTGGGTACTTAACAATGATTGCGCCCATTTTACCTTTCCTGTTATCAAAGTGCAGTGATCGTGCCGTTAGCGTTCAGCTTGTAAGACAGCCCGGTTTCAGAGTTCTTCAGAATCCGAGGAGCCCCGAACACGTCTTGAGCTTTCAGTCCCGGAAGGACCGACCAGACTCCTTCGCTGAAACGCCAAACCTTGTTGGTCTGAACGTCCACCACGATGTCGTACAACAAACCACCTTTAAACGAACGGAGGTTGAAGTAAGAAGCTGGTTGAGAGATGTTGATGAAGCCCCACGGTTTCTTACCACGGAACTGTGCCGGGTTACCCGTTGGTGGGATCGTGTAGTTCATCTCCGTTGCTGGGTCCAACAACAGGGAGTTCCATTGACTGGTAACTACCTTGAAGTTATCGCCAGTCCGAGAAGCTTTCACTCGGATGGAGCGACCACGCCAACCACCATCAGTTGGGAAGTTCGGGTTGGAGTACGCTGGCAGGTTCGGGTTAGTCACCAGTGTGGTGGTTACGCCGTTCTGCATGGCACCGATCAACAGTGACGAAGGCTGAGCAGGATGCCCACCCATGTTCACACTGACGTAGAGTCGGTTGTTGAAGTTACCCGACCGGTTAAAGGCGAGCACGATACCGTTGGTGTCATCGTCCGCGTTGTCCGACTTGATCACCACGTCCACGTCGTAGGAGTCCACTGCTTCTAGAGAAGTGAACCCAACCCAACCACCAGTGTTCAGTGGCATCACCGCCGCTTGCTTAGCGTCGTCCCATACCCACGCTGCTGCCTCACCCGTAGCACCAACACCTCCAGGGAAGTATTGGTCGTTCACGAACCGGTCCCAGGTATTGAAGACGGTTGCCTGAGACGGAGGCACCAAACGAGTCATGGCTTCAGCAGCCGCAGCAGTAGTCCCGTAAACGAACGCCGCTTGTTCTGGGAGTTCCAACACCGAGGTGAAGTACTCACGCAGCTTAGCGATGTCCCGAGCGTAGTCGCCCTTAGGGAAGTACTGGAGGTGAGAGTAATCGAGGTTCATCCGAGCGATGCCCTCTTTCACTACCTGACCGTGTGGGAAGATGCCGAAGCCATCCGCACGCATGGTCTTGACGACCTCAGCTACCGTACGTTTACCAGCGATGTTCGGCTGATAGCGGTTCACAGGAAGCTGGCGAGCGAACGAGAACGGACTGGTGATCTTGGCTTCAAACACGTCGCCCTTCTTAACAGAAAGGAACTTGCTGGCGCCTAAGAACCACGACTCCACAGAACCCAAAGCTTCCGAGTAAGAAAGGTCAGCCACCCGTTTAGAGTTAAGCGTCACCTCACCCACAATGGTCCCGAGTCCCGCACCGATGACCGTCACCCCGAAGTCAACCGAGCTACCGAACGTGGCAGGTAGAGAGTTGATCTCCACCCCGTCCTTGTCGGTGAACTTGAGCAACTGACCCGTAGCGATCACGTAGACCCAGTTGTACATCTCGATCTCGCCATTCTTCAACACCGCAATCGCTTTGACAGTGTTAACACCGTTGTTAGCAATCGAGAGGTTTGGAATGTTACCCGCTACCCATTTCTGGAATGTTGGGAGAATGATCTTGGATTCAGAGCCACCAGCAGCAATGTCCTCTGCATCAGTCATCCCCGAGTAAAGAGGATGGTCACCGTAGTTCGCACGAATGAAACCTACGTTAACAGGAGTCCGGTTATAGTCTCCACTGAAGAACGCACCGAAGTTAGCGATCACCCGGTTGGCCGTAGCGTAGAAGCCCGTACCGGTTGGGTGTACCGCCACCTGACTGATGTCAGTGAACGGTTGGGCTCCATGGTCAGTAATGAAGATCAGTCCGCTACCTTGCTGACGATACGTCACCAGGTCTTGTACAGCCGCCGGAGTGATCAACTCAGCGTTCAGGTTGTTGTACGCAGTTGAGAACATCACCACCAAAGCGTACTGGTTCAGTTCCGCTAGGGTACAGTTCAACTTACCGCCAGCGTAGTCCGTCAAGTCCTTGATGTCGACCGTGAAACCGCAGGCCGAAGCAATACGCTCCATGGACGTCCTGAAACCAGTCGACGTAGTACTCTTAACGGCGTAAGCACCAGTGGTGTCAATGTCGCCCAGCACCAACATCTTCTTCGCCTTCGCAGGGTTTGCACACCAGCGGATAGCGTTGAACAGATACTTGAACGACGGTGACAAACTAGCCCGAGGGTCGTAGATGTACTTGGAAGTAGCGCTGTAACCCGATGCGCCAGCTTCAGACGAAGTGGAGTTAGGAAGCTTGATCTTGTCTTTGAACAGGGTAGCTTTCACATTCCCTGCCGAGTCCAAAATGTACACTTCCTTAAACCGAGTGTAGAACACACCCGGCAACTCACCCTCGTAGGCCAAGCTCCACTTAACGAATGTATAGCCAGCGGCTGGAGTCAAATCCATCACGCGGTGATACCACTGACCCACTGCTCGACCTTGCAGATCGGTGGCTGGGTGAGCAGCCAAACCGTTCTGGTCTTTGATCACACCAGGCCCAGCACCACCCCAATCTCGGATAGAGTAGTGAGCCCCATCAATGGTAGGGTTAGCGGTGGTGATAGCATCAATGCCCACACGGGCATCAGCGCTGTTTTGCAGCATGTCGTAGACCAGCTTGTCACCAGCAGCAATCGTTACCGGAATGTCCGTGAAGGCATCGTAGTAATAATTGTTGGTGGCGTCAGGAGCACCAGTCTTCGTCCCCTTGTACTCCATACTGAACAGGGAGTCGATCCCTGCTGGAGGAGCCAGGTTGTTGTAGAACTTCGGGAAACCTCCGTCGTACACCACGTTCCCGTTACCGTCCTGCGTTACCGCGATGAACGGATTCGGTGGCACCAAGGTGTCGTAAGCGATGTACTTGGAGATCGCTGGGGCTGGACCATTTTGGTTGAAGCTAACGAAGTCAACGTCTGCCCCCAGCACCCAGCTTGCGTTTTGTGCTTCGAGGTAATACCCAGGAGCAACGCTCAATGCTAAGTTAGCCATAACTCACCTTTAATTACGAGGGACCTCAATACGGATGTTCAGGGTCTGAGCCGAGTCAAACGAGTTGAGGATACGAACTTTCGGAGTAGCGCCAGTCACGATAGCAACAGTCGTCATCCCGTCAGCATCAACCAACATGTCCTTGGTCGGTGAACCCACGACAGTGTCGAGAGCACGGACACGAACCACAGCACCAGCCGGATTGTGAGCAGCCACGTTAGCAGCGCCCAGCAGAGTTACAAGGTTGTACTCTTTCCAGGTGTTAGCCGCGACCGAGACTTGCTCTTGAACAGCCAGAGTGTTGCTTTCGGTGTAGCTAGCCGAACGGTTGATGGTAACTTTCACTACGCCAGCAGGAGCAGTCGGACCTGGGTCTTGAGCCAGATCGTACTGTACAAACTTCTTACCGGACAGGACAGTTACGGTGATCGGAGTTGCACCCACAGAGGACTTGAGCCACAGAGCACCAAAGCCACCAGCCAGAGGTTGACGGTGAATCTCGAACTGAGGGATCACACCACCACTGAGCAGAGTCACTTCGGCAGTATCACCTTTGTAACCCAAACGAGCCAACAGGGTCGGCTGGTTCTCAGGGATGTCGTCGGTACGCATACCGCCACTGATCAGGAACACGAGGTCTTCTGCTTCGTCTGTCGGCAGGTAGTTACTCCGCCCCAGCTCCAACCAGTTGACACCGTCGTTGGTCATCTCCGAGAAGTGGTACTGGACCGCTACGTCTTGCTTCTCAACTTGGTCGGAAGCAAGGTCAACGATCTGTGCAACAGTCTTCCCTTCGTGCAACGTGGAGTCCGGTGCAGTTTGCAGCTTAGCCGCAGCCAACACTTCAGACAGCGTCTTACCTTGCAGACGTTCCGAGTCAGCCGCAGTCAAGCCAGCCGAAGCATCGAGGATCTGTTGGTAAGTGTGACCGTCCAGCAACGCCGAGTCAGCAGCCTTAGCCGTAGCGTCCAGTTTACCGAGCAACGCGGTGTTCATCGCAGCTACAGTCGGAGCACCAACCTGAGCAGCAGTTACGCCGTGAGGGTTGTTCTTGTCGGCTAAGTGGTTACCGATACCACCAGACACCTGAGCGTCAATGGCCTGCTTAACCAACAGTGGGGTCATATAGCGTGCGTTGGAAGTACCCTCTTGAGCTTCCGTGGTGTTAGCCAGCGGGAAGTTCTGTACGGAGCCCAAACCAACCTGAGCTTTGGTCGTAGCGTGCGGGTTCTGGTCGTCCGCCAAGTGAGCACCGATGGAACCAGTCGCAATGGCTTCAATAGCCTTACGGGTCATCAACGGAGTCATGTAGGACGTGTTCAGCGCACCGGCCTCAGCTTCGGCTTGCGTGGCAATACCGTAGTTCAACACCGAACCTAAACCGACCTGGGCCTTGTTGACCATGTGTGGGTTGTTGGTAGCGTTGATGTGCAAGTCCATCGAGTCTTTGACCAAGACCTGGATTTGCTTAGCCGTCATCAGAGGGGTCATGTAACGATCGTTACGCGACGCAGACTCTGCCTCAGCTACAGAAGCAATCGGGTAGTTCTCCACGAGTGGGAGACCGACTTGTGCTTTAGTAGTCGAGTGAGGGTTGTTGAAGTCTTGCAAGTGACTGGTCAGACCCGTGGTAGCCAACGCAGCAATCGCCTGCTTGGTCTGCAACGGTGTCATGTACTTGTTGGCCACGACCCCAGCTTCGGCTTCGGCTTGAGTAGCGATGCCGTAGTTCTGCACGCTTCCGAGACCAACCTGCGCCTTCGTAGTGGAGTGCGGGTTGTTCAAGTCAGCCTTGTGAGCATCCAGCAGCGGAATCAAGTACGCGTCAACGAAGTTCTTGGTGCGAACAGGCGTCATGTAACGAGTATTGACAGCACCCGCTTGGGCCTCTGCAATGTTGGCCAACGGGAAGTCTTGAACCTGACCCAACCCTACCTGCGCCTTGGTGACGGAGTGAGGGTTGTTCTTGTCATTGATGTGCAACGCGAAGTCGCTACCAGCAGACTCTCGAATCGCATCAGTCATCGCTTCCAGAATCGGGAGGATGGCTTCTACGCCTTTGAGGTTCTCGAGGTCCCACTCGTGGTCAATCGGAGGGAACTGGTAAGGTACATCGACCACTTGTTCCCAAGTAGTGATGCGGGGGTTCAGTTGCGTGTTGGTCAACCGGGAAAGGTCAGCCGACGCATCCAGAATCCAATCACCGCCGATGGTCTGATAACTGATTTCGATAACGCCCGTGAGCGTCTTGTCGAGCATCGTGATCGAACCATACACCCGACGAGCCACGCCATGAGACGCTGCGTGGAAGTAGTGGGTGCAGTGGTAATCCTTACCTTCAACCAGCAACTTGCCGGAAGGACGGTGGATTGCCCGCAGTGAGTCCCGGAAGTAAGGTGCATACTTCGGAACGACGAAATAGTAATCAGTCCACGCCGGGGGTGACAGTACGTGCCGCTCGTTAGCAACGGCGTTCGTAGTCGCAGAACCGGTGGGGTCAAATGGGTAAGTATAGGTCGTGGCCATACCGTTGACTCCTCAGAAAACAGCGAATGTTATAGTTGCCTGTAAAAGAATACGCACCATACTATTACCCGGCTTATGGTTCGCCCTCCAAGAGATTTTAGCCATGTACACACTTGTAAACGCGCTGGCCAGAACCCGTGGTCGCACCGGACGCTGGTCGGAAGTTGACCTCTCTGCGATGGACGTCTTCAAACTCTGGACGGACTACTCTCGCATCTACCTCATCCTGTCTTCACCGTTGTACCCTAAGCCACTGGCTCTGGACCTGAACGAAGTACGTAGTCGTATCACTCGGGTACGTCCCGGTACGACTGTGACGCAGTGGTTAGCTGGACTGGGTAATGAAGCCCTCCCGACCACTACCGAAGTTCCTGTGATCTCCCCCAAGTTCGCACAGTACCGAGATGCTGTAGCTGCTGGGTACAAGATCGATCCTTCGCACCGTAGCGCTGCCTTTGGTAACGACTACCTACCGAGTGACGCCCATGACCTCCGCCTGTTTAAGGAAGGGGTTGATACCAAACGCTTCTATGACAACTGTCTCGTAGAAGTGAATGGTTTGCTCCACCGTACCGATTACGACTCCGAAGCGAACTACGTGATCGACGGTGCTAAGTCTGGTCGCATTGCTAACGACAACCACGTTGGTATCCTCAACTTTGAACCGTTGGGTGGTGTGCAGATCGTTCCTATTACTGAAGCGATGATCACACCGGGTGGTACGGTTCCAGACCTGTACATCAACACCATCTTGTCTCCGGGGATTGATCTCTCGACCAAGACGGTGATGCTTTCCTTTATGGGGTACTTGTTGCCCTTCGGTAAAGCACTGCGTCGGATTGGCGATGGTAGCTTTACCATTGACCTGCGCAACCAGATCGTGATGGACTGGTACTTTGAAGCTCGCAAACTGATCGACCTCTCGACAGTGACTGAGCACCTCACCTACAAGAACGGTGGTTACGATCAAGTAGCCTTGGAAGAGTTCAACAGTGACGCTGTAGTGAAAGCGATGCTGCTCTTACCGCAAACGTTCCTCGTGGTTATCAACAACGATGACATCTACGTGGACCGTGAGCAGTTGGAGATCTCCAAGACCCCTGATCGCTACTTCACCAAAACCCGTCCTCTGTGGCCAGTGATCTTTGGTAAAGGTCGTGTCTTCGGCTATTGGGCAACCGCTGAAGGAGACACCTATGTTTTGGCAGGTACTGACAACCGCAGGCCGGAATACAACTTCGAAACTACCCACTGGGGCCTTGATGTTTCCGTTGACCCGACCCAAGATCGCCACTACCCGAACCGGTACTCGAAAGCTTACTTCTTGAAGATCGGTTCTGATTTGTAAGGGCATAAAGCGAGAGGCTCACGGGCCTCTCGCTATGCCGTCACTCAATGGTCCAAGTAGGATGACCGTCTGCTGCATCACCACAACTGGCTTTGTTCCCAGCCCGTACAACAGGAACACCGTTCCACGTCATCCATGCTGAACCCTCTACCATCTTAGGGCCTGCGTGAGCCCCTGTACCGTGTCCTGCGACATCATCCCCTAACACAGACACCACCGCACCGTCTAAGGTGAATGTAGGTTCTCCTGGACCTTGGATCACGCCGCCTGCTGAGTTGACACCTACTCGTGAGATTCCACCCATTAGCTACTCCCCGCAAATTTAGGAGTCTTCCAGATCGTACCAGCCGGAGTCATGGTGACTTGAGTGGCACCCACGTCGATGTGCACTTCGTCAGTGGCCTTGATGTTGATCTTGGTCTTGTCAAGGATGACGTGTGACTGGGCTTGGTTCTGGAGGATCAGTTTCTGTTCGTCAGTGTCGATCTGGAAGTAGTTACCAGCATCGTCCTGAATGGTTAACACAGATTCAGCCGTGTTGATCTGTACGAGGTAAGCGTGAGCCTCACCATTGGCCGTAGAGGTTTCCAGCGTGACTGACTTGTTGTGGGTGGACACCTCGAAGTAGTAGCACTTGTCGAGATCCAAACCACTGGCGTTCTCGTCCTGAGTTGCACTGAAGGCAAAGACTACCGTCTCCAGTTTACGCAGGTGGTCGTCCATACCAGACACAGTCCAGTAATACTTGTCAGCGTTAGCCGCTTGCCACAGATACACACGCTCACCACGACGCACGTCTGGAGCAGTTACCCGGTTACTCCCGAATGGTAGCCACGTAGCAGTCACAGTGCTGTCTACAATCGTCTTGGAGGCAAACTCCTGACCACGGCGGTCTACACCCTTGGCTTCCACCACAGTAGGCTGAGACTTGATCTCACCATCGAGCATGTTCATCGACTCGATAGGCGTAACGTCTACCTCTTTGGAAGACATCGCTTTGTTCTCAGCGACGATCCCGATAGAGACAATCTTGAAACATGTAGCTTCCATTATAAGCTCCTCGGAATTGCTAATCACAAAATACGTTAATCTTTACCCGCCCTTAATACCCTATGTGGATTTAACGAATAGACTTTTGGGGTTGAGCTAATGCGATTGTTAGAGATGGTTTTGCACGGTTGCAGACGGTTGATGCTCAACAACATCCGTACACTGCGCTATAACCCGACGAATATGTACCAGTTGATTCTCGGTACGAACGGGAGCGGTAAGAGTTCTGTAATCAACGAGGCAAGCCCACTACCGGCTGACCCGAAGGATTACATCAAGGGTGGCTACAAGTACACCAAGTGGGAACACCGTGGCTCGGTCTACGAGATTCGTTCGGAGTTCAAGACTTCGAGTGGCAAGCATTCCTTTATAAAGGACGGCGTAGAGCTGAACCCCGGCAACACTCAGACTGTGTCCAGAGAGCTGGCGCGTCAAGAGTTCAAACTCACTCAAGACATTCACGAACTGATCACTGGTCAAGTCGTGTTCACTGCGATGTCCACTAACGAACGTCGTAAGTGGCTGACCATGCTTTGCGATACTGACTTCACCTTTGCGCTGGGCCTGTTCCAGAAGCTTAGCTCTGCGGCTCGTGATGCTCAGGGTGCGTCTCGTCACATCAGTGATCGACTGGTCTCGGAAACCAACAAGCTCAAAGCGTTGGGGGATACAGTCGAGTGGTCTACTGAGGCTGAGGTGTTGCAACTGGAGTTGGAGGTACTGTACCGCAGTCGTTCCAACCGTAACCTCTCGGGCGGTGAATCACGTGTGGCTCAGTTGCTCGACTTCGAGTGCAAGATGGCTGAACGCATTCTGTCGATGGGTAATCCCGTGGCAGGCAAGTACCAGAGTCTGGATCAAGTCAAAGAACGCCTCAACGCTATTGATAAAGAGATTGAGTTGGTTAAGCATTCTCGTGAATGGACCAACGAAGCTCTGGAAGACTTGCAGCGTCTCCAACAGACTGTGGAAGGTGGAGGTGTGGGTACGCTGGAAGAAGCTGAGGCTGAACTGGCGAAACAACACCAGACTCGTGAGCGTCTGATCGAGTTGATGGTCAACTACAAAGACTTTGGTGGGGTGGAAGCCATTGCTGTACTGAAAAGCATCGAGTCGGTTCGTGAAGAACTGTCTGATGTACTCAGGGGCATCCCAAACAACTCTACCATGCGTTTTAACAAGCAAACGGTACAAGACTGTCGTGAGGCCAGGGTTCGTCTTCGCAGTGCCTCTGAAGGCTTTACAAACCGTGTAGCGAAAGAGGAAGCAACCCTCGAACACTTAGCGGGTACTTGTGCGACTACGTGTCCGAACTGTGACCACAAATGGTTGCCGGGTAACACCGAACAAGTGCGTGAAGCGGCTCAACGTAACCTCGAGGAATTCCGGCGTCGTCTGAAAGAGACTGAGGATGAATTGAAGGAGTGCGAAGACTATCTGGCTGAGGCTGGTGAGTTCTCCATGTTCTTCCAACGCTTCCGTGGACTGGTTTCCAACAACCCGAGTCTGTCGGTGTTCTGGGATCGCATGTTGGACGTAGACGGTATCAACCGTGATCCTCAAGCGTGGATTCGTGAGTTCGGTTTGTTCTCGAACGATGCTACTGTCTATATGGACGTGGAGTCTGCCACTCGTCGTATGGATCAGTTGTCTCTCAGCATTGAAGCCATGCGTAAGACCGATGGGGGTGTGCAACTCAAAACCCGTATCGATCAGAACGTGGCCAAGATTGCTACACTGACTTGCCAACTGCGTGACCTGCAACAAGACTACACCGAAGTCTCCAACATCCTGAACCTGTCTTCCCAATTGGAGAACATGGGTCACGAGATGGAGAACATTCAGGCTAAGCGTCAAGCTGCGTTTGAAGACTACGTGATAGAACTCCGTGATGACACTATCGCTGAGATCACTCGTGGTCATCAGTCACGACTGGCGTTCTTGAATGCTAAGCTCAGTGAAAAGAAAACCATCGAGGACTTGCTCAGCGACCTGAACACTTCTTACGATGACGTCAAAGAGCGTCAAGAGTTGTACAAGTTGCTGGCTGACATCCTGTCTCCTAAGGACGGGTTGATTGCTGAACAGATGACCGGCTTCATTAAAGGCTTCACGGATCACCTGAACACAATCACGGCTAACATCTGGACGTACGACATGGACGTTCTGGCGTGTGGGTTGGAGTCCGGTGAATTGGACTATCGCTTCCCTGTGACTATTAAAGGAGAGCAACCGATCCCAGACGTGAGTAAAGGTTCTCGGGGACAGATGGAGATGTTTGACTTCGCGTTCATGTTGATCGTGATGTTCTATCTGCAACTGGAAGAGTATCCGTTGTACCTTGACGAGTTGGGCCACTTCTTCGATGAGGCTCACAAGTTGGCTGTGATGAACTTCGTAAAAGACTTGGTGGAAACCAAGGGGTTCAGTCAGGTGTTTATGATCTCTCACTACGCTTCTAGCCACGGTGCTTTCACTCAGGCTGAGGTTATGGTGATGGATTCGAGTAACATCTCTGTACCGATGAAGTACAACCAACACGTTACAATTGAGTGATTTGAGTCCCGTATGGTTTGATAACTCCCCCTTCACGTATATGGTGAAAGGAGCGTCAACGCCGCTCAACGCCACCCACGATTGGGCGGTGCGGTACTCAAGTAACCAACTGTAAAGGTAGTTCTCTGATGAACCTCATTCAAAGTCTGTTCGTAAAGGGTGCTCAGGAAGCCGGTGAACTCGTAGCTGTTTTCGCTCAACTGGCTGCCATGGGTCCCAAGGCTGTGGATCAATCTGCCCCTTCCCCTGCGGTGTCTACCGAGGACGGTGAAGAAGATCCGACTGGCCAACCCCTGGTCCTGAAAGCCATCAAGGAGATCAACGAGATCCTGGCGGCTGTCGAACTGCTGCGTGACCGTGGTATCCCACTGGCTGGTATCGGTGATCCGGTAGCTGTCGGTGAAGCAAAGAACATGATCATCAAGTGCATGGAAGCTGCAATGCAAGATGGTCAACTGGTTCTCAACGACGAGGACAAGAATCCTCGCCCTGAGGGCGTTAACGAAGCTTCCAACGGCATCCCAGGTGATGGCGATAACGCTGGAGGCGATGGCGACGGTACTTCCGGTTATGACGACAACTCAAGCAACAACGCAGCCGAAGGCGATGAAGCTGGCGACACTTCTGCTGATGGCGGTGATGGCGACGCCGGTGACGGCTCTGGCGATGGTTCCGGCGACGAGTCCGGTGGTGACGACGGAGACGGTGGCGATAGTTCGAATTCCGAAGAGGAAGAAGAAGACGACTCTGACAGCTCCGATAACGAAACCGACGACGACGAGTCCGGGGACGATGGCGACGGATCTGATGAAGAAGCAGAGGAAGACGAACCTGGTTCCAACGACGTTTGATAGGACAGTGTAATGATGAGTGATCTACATTCGACTGGTGTAGTGATTGATGTGGGTGACTTCAAACTGGAGCAATTCGATCTGGTTAGTGGTGAGCCCATCTTTTACTTGCCGAAACGCAATGGGGTAATCTGTGCCCTGCCTGACTGTGACATCTTGGAGGCGTATAACTACTGCTTCTCCCCGACGCCACTTCGGGGCATCAAAGTGTTGCCCTGTACCACAGACGAATGGGATCGCTTAGCAGTCTGTCTCTTCAGAGGTAAACTCGGGAGTGCTGTTGCAGCGTTTGACTTCGATGGTGCGAACCTCGAGGCTAACCGACTGGGATGGTTCTCTCGTTGGGAAAACCAAGACCTTCGTTGGGAGATCACAGTGACATGAGCTTCGAATACAAGAAGTGGTCTCGTGAACAACTCACTCGGCGTCACGCCAGCACTACTCGCGTGATGGCCGATCTGTTTGCAGCATACCGCGACTATCAGTTCCCGGCCAACGCTGCGACAGAGAACCCTTTGAGTATGACTGATCTGGCTAACGCTTTGATCGTGTTGTATACCGAAGCTGGGGTTCGTGCGCTGTTCTCCAAACCTGAAGTCCTCGAGCAACAGATCGTTCAAGCCCACAACTTCTTGTTACTGAGCTGGACCGATAATGGATACCGTTACTTCGACGATCACACCACGATCGCGATCTTCTGTATCCTTCAGTTGTTCCCGATCCAAAACAACCGTCGAGAAGCACGTCGGAAAGAAATCGAGAAGTTCCTCACTCGTGATCTGACCAACGCCATTGGCTCTGTATACCCGACCAAGTTACACGAACTGTTGTTCTCGCAAGAGTACGCTTACAGTCGGTGGATCACAATCTTCCGCCACGAAGATTAACGGCATAAGGGGAGGGCGCTGGCCCTCCCTCTATGCTGTCACATTATGCCGTTTGCTTTGAGCAGGTCCATCAACACTTGGTTCTGTTGAATCAGTGTAGCCTTCTCTGCACGCAGCGCCAGCACTTCCGCACGGTAAGTCGTACGACGAGTGATAGCTGCCAAACGAGCGACCTCAGCGACCTCGTGTTGCTCAGGGGTGATCAGTCCAGACGATGCAGCCCGGTGTACCGTAACCTTCGATTCCTTACCCACCACGTCAGACGTGAGAGCAGAGATTTCCAGTTGCAGGTTAGCCAGGTTGAGGAAGTCTGGGAGAGCCCCTAAGTCAATCGACAGGATCGTGTGAGTGTACTTACGTTGGTCGTAGTTGGGATACGATTCAATGTAAGAGTCCGGTACGTAGATCGGGGTCGAGTCATCAGCCAACAGCGTGACGATCTTAGACCCAGCTTTGTAGTCCCGGTCGTACTCAGCCTTGGTCAGCCCTGCTTTGATATAGACGGTGTTGAGAACGTCCACACCAGCAATCTGACACTCAGGGAAAGTACGGATAGCCGCACACGTGTACAGGATCGTTGGGAGAGCCGTGAAAGGTTCAACCAGCGTGTACCGTCCACGAGTCAGTAACGGAGGAGTAATACCTGCCATGACTCACCTCAGATGTTGACGTCCATCATCGTGTACTTGGTCACGACCAGATACAGAATGTCTTCGAAGGTCGAAGCGATGTAGACGATGCCGTCACGGGTTACACGAGACATCCCGATTGGCATGTCGGAGTACAGCGTAGCCGATTCAGCCACGATCAACATACGAATGAAGAAGTCCAGCCAGTTCTGCGTAGCCAGGTCCATCCGGTTGGCGTCAGGCGAACCAGTCGACACGTTGATGTACTTCGGCCATTGGTCGTCGAAGCGCTTCACGCCACCACGGTTGTAAGGACCACCACAGATCGACACACACAGCGACGAGTATTGGAAGCCGGAGACTACCAAGTTCTGGTCAATGTGGGCGGTGGTGTAGTTCTTACCCTTGATGGTTTTCAGCGACTTGGAACGGATGTCAGTCAGCAACATCGTCGGCGAGTACACACCAGTCAGGATTGCCTTTTGTTCAATGGCAATGTTGTCCCAGAATGGCGTGGCGATGAACTCAGTCGACGTGAAGATGTCTGGAAAGATGTCCATCCATTCTTCTTCGGTATGTTGTGAGTTAGCCAGAATCCACTTGGCCAGTTCTTGCTTGATGATGTCCGGGTTATTCCCGGCTGGACCCCAAACAATGATCAACCAGTTGGTGTCGATGTTGATGAACGGCGCCTTCTGAGCGTAGTACTTGTAGATCTTGTTGATCATCACCGTTTCTGGATTACGTCCTTTTACAGTGTCGCCTTTCTCGAGGGCAGCACTCAGGGTGTAAGCATCAACCAACGCCTTAACTTCGTTAGGGTCGCGGAAGAAGTCATCCAGTTTGGCGATCGGTGGCACAAAGGCGATTTCATATTCGTCGTATTGACGACGCAGGGAATCGTCAGCGAACCAGATACGCACACGGTTGTCAGGTTGCCCTACCAGCTTGTAGCTGATCCACTCGGGCATCCAACGGACACCGTCTGTAACCAGTTCACCACAGGCCAGGTCTTGCATCAGAGTACCAAACTGATTAATCAGCGAGGACTCGAAGGCAGGACGATCATCACGAATTTCACTGGCGATGGCTTTGGCGTAGATCCATTGACCTAAGTTCAACGCTGCGGCTTGGTGTGCAGCAGGAACTTTCTGTAAGGTCTTAGTGCCGTTAGTTGCAACATCTTGACTCAGGAGACTAATGAGTTTAGAATCCTTGTAATCAGTGCTGATATATTGCCCTTTCTCTTTCGAGAACGTGGCACAATGAGTCGACAGCTCCCCTAAGGGTGCAATAACGTTGACTGCGTTGTCGGCTAATGGCGCAAAGACCATAAACCCTTTGAGATTATACATAGAGACCTCTACGTGGGGAGGGTGTAAGTAAATGAATTACCTATACCATTCTTGGGGTTTGAGCGGAGCAAGACCAAGATGATCGGAAACACTGTTCTTTTATTCAAGTTTCTTTTGAAGTTGTGGCCGTTCCTCAAGGAGATCTTTTTCAAGAACAAAGATTTCCAAGATGCGGTTCGCAGCAACAAAAGCATTGTGACTCTCTTGTGTGCGTCTTTGGTGTTACTGTTGTTGACTATCGGTAACGCCCAGAACTCGCAGGAGTACGCACGCCTCTACGATCGTCTGTTACGGGAGTCGCGTGAGACCACCAGCAAGTACCAACAACTGATCACAGATCATGCGGTGCTCGTTGGTAAGTTTGACGAGGCTCGGGACAATGGACATCAGTTGGAAGTTGACCTCGCTACCTCGAAGGCTAACAATGCTTCGTTGGAACAACGCGTGGCTGACCTCCAAGTGAGTTTGGAGTACGAGAGAAATCGTAACGGCAAGAAGAAGTAAGGGATTACGCTCAGCAGTAATCTCTTGAGTAAAGCCATCTTTTAGGTAACGTCGATGAGTAACACAGAGCAAACGGTACACGCCGTCATCTATACCGATGGTGGTTGCAGACCGTCTCGGGGCATTGGTGGTTGGGCGATCCACGGCTATGTCTATACGACCGAGAAAGCCAAACAAGGAACTGGTGCACCTGCTCTGGTTTCCAACTTCGGGTACATCAAGCCTGAGGATGGTAATGACGGGATGTACTTCCGTGACTACCGATCAGCCGACCGGGATGCAGAAGTTGAACGCTACACTGAGGATCGTATCGTCGGGGTACAACCCTTACGTTATGTCTCGGGGTATGGTTCGCTGATCCCGGAATCCACCAATAACGAAGCTGAAGTTACCGCACTGCTGGAAGCCCTCACTGTGGCGATCGAGCAAAAGGTTTCGTCTGTGATGTTGGTGGTAGACAGTAAGTATGCCCTGAACGGCCTGTTGAACTGGGGCCATAAATGGCAACGTAACAACTGGGTCAAGCCCGACACTTCGCCAGTAGCGAATGCTGCTCTGTGGCAGAAAGTCCTGGCCGCAGAAGAAATTCTGGTAGGTCGTGGTACTGTGATCAACACTCGTTGGGTGCGTGGTCACAGTGGTGATGTGGGTAACGACATCGTTGACAGTTTCGCGTCTGCTGCCATTGTGGCTGGACGTAAACAGTTGAAGGTGCGAGAAGTCGAGTACGCTGAGGCGAAAGGCTACTGGAGCGTTAAGGCAGATTACAACCGCATGATCTCTCATCCGTACTGGTACTTCAATACCAATGTGGGCGGGACTCAGGTGGCGCCTGACGGTCGAGTGGTTTACTACCTTGGTGACCATGGTTCTGAAAGCGACTTCTGTGGCAAGAAGATCAGTGACGCATCGTTCTCGGTGTTGTTCCTGAAAGAACGCAATCCAGTAATGGAGATGTTGACGCAGTACCAAGATACTCTCGACACCGGTGGCTTCAACAGCATGGTTGTCGGCAGTATGAACAACATCCTCGGTGGCAAGACCTATACCGATTTGGAGAAATACGGGAACCAGTTCCTACAGTGTAACAACTATGGGAAGATGGATCTCTTCACTCATGGTGACTTGTTGTTGACCAAAGACCTGAAGCCACCGCGTATCGCATTCCGTGTGATGCAGGCTATGGGTGTGATGGAGTCGATGTTGAATGACTTCATCAGTGATAAAGCCATTTGTGTCCCGATTGGACACACCTTTATCCAGAAGGACATTACAAGTCTACTTTATGAGGTAAATACCACGAAGAAGAAGCCTGTAACCAAACTCCTCCCGTCAATCAGCAGTATGACGAAGCGGCTGGAGATTGAAGCAGACTACCACACAGGTGTGAAATCCGGCCAGTTCAAACTGCCGATCACCCTCGGGATTGACATCGCTAACCGTAACACGTTGTCTGCGTTGGCGCCGTTGAATCCGAAGGTGTCTTTGATCACATGGCGTGAGAGCGATACGGCATTCCGTTACGCTACCATCATCAAAACGGATGATGACATTGGTATTTGGGCTGGTATTTATTCCAACATCTGTCTCCTGACCAGTTGAATTGAGAACGTCCTATGAACCCTATTACCTCCCTTACGAAGGTGGTGGCTGGCGCTAACAAGCGTTTGCTGGCTCGCCTTTTACGAGTGGGGTTGCCACGGTATGGAAAGAGACTGCTCTTTGTAGTTAGTCTCTTTGCTGGCCTGAAGCACCTCTCTCACAACGAACTGAAAGAGCTAGAGGCTCTGAACGAGAAGATGTCGTTGGCTTCTTGTACAGAAGCTCTGGAGATTCCGGTCCTTTTCTCCAAGCGTATCTGGGGCGGTTGTGACCTGGATCAGACTGTCGCAAACGGTTCGCTCGAAGCGTGCTCGTTGAAGGTGGTTAATGCAATGCCGTCATGGTTGCAGTATTCCGACACCGAAAAGATGTTGGAGGATGCACGGACCGTCATGCAAACGGCAAAACTGGGGTTGGTATAAAATCGCCAGCATAACAGACTGACTACCTAGCCGTAGCCGGGTAGTCAGTCTTTATGACGCTTACAGTCGCTGGATGGCGTCGAACGACTCTTGTACGGAGTTGGACAACTCGGTCAGCAAGAAGCCAGTGATCGAGTAGAACTCCACACAACGGGCTACCACGAGGCAGCGTTTAGCCAGCTCAGAGATAGTCACGCCGGAAGCCTTGTAGGTGTCCGGGTCTTCTTTGATGCGCTCAGCCAGTCGCAGGAGCTGTTCGTTCAGTACTTCTACTTCGTCCAACAGCTTGGTGCGGTTGGTCAGTTGGAAGGCTACGATCAGTTGGTTGGTCTGGTCGAGGATCAGGTCCCACTCAGCATTCTGTTTAACCAGTTTGCCGTACTCGTGAGAAGTCTGAGAGCTAGCACGGTTAACGCACTTCTCCAGCTTAGCACGAGCTTTGTCCAGATCGTCCTCACCGAACTTCAGGACGTCTTTCACAGCGATGCTGGAGAGCGTCTCAGGGCTGCCCAGGAGGCCGCCGACCCAGTTGTTGAACGGTACAAGCTGACCGTCGTAAACATGCTTGGCGAGGTCCACAGAGGCTTCAATGGCCTTCAGGTACTCGAGGTAGGTAACCTTCAGACCTTGCGGACCGTAGATCACAGTTTTGCGGTGAGCAGCGTAGTCGATCTTCAGACCGTTCTTGCTTTTGAACTGCGCTCGTACCAACGGGATGGTCATCTGGTCGTTAGCCAGGTACGAAGTGATGGTGTCACTGATACCACGAGCGTATTGCGGGAAGACCTTGGTCAGTGCCGAAAGAGAAGCGCGCAGGTTGAACGCTTCCATCGACAGGACACTAGCCTGTTGTTCGAGAGAGATTTGCATTGAGTCACCTTAGGTGGGGAAAGCTCGTTAGAGCAAAGACACATAAAATTAAACTCACGGGACGTATCTATTGAGTTTAACCGTATCCACAATTTCACTTTAGTGAGTAAAACATGGAATTAGACGACTTTTTCGAACAGGCTCCGCGCCTGCGCCCTTTCTTTAATTTGGGCTGCCTGTTCGACATCCCCACCGGACGCTATTACCTTGGCAAGCGTGGGGAGATGATCCTGTGTGGTGGATTGGCTCCGTTCACCGGTATTGCCGGTCGGGGTAACATGGGTAAGTCACTGATTGCCCACTTCATGATCCTGCGCATCATGGCCCGCTATCTGGCCCGTGCTAACTTCTACGACACCGAAACTTCGATGACGTTGGAGCGCCTGTACCAGTTGGCTATGCAGTTCCCTGAACTGATGGGTCTGGATCTGGCTGAAGAGAAGAAGCTGGTTCTGACCGACTCGACTATGGTGTCGGGTAACAAGTGGTTCGATAAGTTCCGCGACATGTCGAACATGAAGAAGAAAGAGCAGAAGTCTCTGTTGAAGACCATGCCTTTCATCGACAACAAGGGCGAGTTCATCAAGTGCATCCTCCCGCACTTGTTCGAGATCGATTCCCTCAGTATGTTCATCACTGACTCCGTCGAAGGTATCTACGACAAGAACGAGATCGGTGACTCCGGTGCCAACACTGACGCCCTGCGTTCTGCCGCTGCGAAGACGCAGATGCTGATGCAGATGCCGAACCTGACTGCTGGCGCCAACAACCTGGTCATTGCTACTGCTCACGTTGGTGACAAACACCAGCTCGACCAGTACGCTCCTGATCCGAAGAAGCTCGCCTTCCTCAAAGGCAAGAACGTCTTCAAGAACGTTCCTGAGAAGTTCACCTTCCTCACGAACAACCTGTGGTACTGCAACAGCGTTTCGGTACTCCAGAACCAGACCACCAAAGGCCCAGAGTTCCCAGCCGGTCCTGAGGATGATCTGAAAGGCGATACCGACCTGAACCTGCTGCTCCTGCAAAACCTGCGGGCTAAGTCGGGTCCTACCGGGATGCCGTTTGAAGTCATCTACTCCCAGCGTGAAGGTTTGCTGGTTGGCCTCACTGAGTTCAACTACTGCAAGTTCTTCAAGTACGGGATTGGCGGTCACGATCGTGCGTACTACATGGAACTGTGTCCTGACATTACCATGCAGCGTACTACGGTCCGTGGCAAGATTCGTGATAACCCTCGTTTGCAACGAGCAATGGAAATCACGTCTGAACTGTGCCAGATGGAAAACCTTGGCTTCATTCAAGCCCGTGGCTACCTGATGGACCCGAAAGACCTGTACACCAAGATCAAGGAACTGGGCTACGACTGGGACGAGATCCTGGACACTCGTGGCTACTGGGACTTTGAAGAAAACAATAACCCGAAGCACTTCTTGTCTACTCTCGACATCCTGCGCATGGCGAAAGGCGAGTACACCCCGTACTGGCACGATCAGAAGAAAGCCGCTTAACGGAAGAGCATCATGGTAGCAGAACCGATAGTAATCCTTAGCTGGTTGTTGTCTGTTTTACCGCAATGTGCAGCCCTGCTGGTAGGGCTGGTATTGTTGATCGTAGGTGGTATCTGGGTGGACGAACGGTTCACGTGGAATCACGGTAAGTGTAGACGTACTGGGAACCGGTGGAAGTTCATTCGTCGGGATCGTTGTACTGGCATGTACATCTGGTCTGCTGGTCATGGGCTCTACCAAGCGTTTTACTTCCAGCATCGTTGAGTCCTAGGGGGTTTCGACCCCCTAGGCTTTTATGCCGTCATAATTCGAAATAAAAAAATCTCAGATACATATTACTCCAGTGAATAGGATACAAAATCCAGTTCACCTAATCTTAATTCCTCAGAAGGAAAGCATCATGAACTTCAATATCCACACCGAAAGCTTCAAAGCCGTTGCTCAACTGAACACCGTGATCGACTACAAGCTGAACACCATCACCATCGAAGGCAAATCCTTCAATGACTTCTTCGCTGAAACTGCACTGACTGAAGAAGTAATGGCTAAGCTGGCTGACCTCTGTAAAGAAGTTGGTAAGTTCGGCCCAGCTAAAATGATGGACGTTGAGAAGTCGATCAAGCCTGAGTTCTACCCACAGTGGGATCGCATCACTTCTGCTGGCATCACCATGAAAGGCCGCTACTAATCTAACCCTGCTAAGGAGCTACACAATGGAACGTCGCACTATTCACACTCTCGCTGGCTTCTATGGCAACACTCAAGAAGGTCGTGAGAAATCGCAAAAGGTTATCGACTCCCAGTTCAATCTGATCGAGTCGGAAGCTGTACTGCTGGATCAACAACAAGAAACCCGTGACGCCGATGACGCTCTGGCAAACGCCATGGCTCGGCTGAAGTAAATGAACAAACCAAAACCATTAGGAGCATCACCATGAAAAACAATATCGAAATCGTACGTGCCCGCAACAACTCGATCATCGAAACCTTCCTGCTGAACGGCGGTGAAGTAATCGATGCTGCAACTCGCCGCCCTGTCAAACTGACTCACGTTGCTCGCTTCGGTCACGAAGGTGAGTACGAAACCGTAGTTGGTCTGATCGACGGTAAAGCACTGAACCTGTGCAAGATCGAGTTCGTCAACAACAAACTGGTCCTGACCCGCGAAGCCGTTGGTAATAAGCTGAACGCAGAAAACCTGCCTATGCCTATCCGCGTCGAGCTGTACAAAGACTGGGAAGACAACAAGGTCTGGGACTTGGTTCCAGTGATCCACTAAGCATGACAAACAATCTAATCTACGTTCTATGGAGAACACAAAATGACTACTATCACTCACACTGGCCGCCTCCACAATGTTGAAGCTGCTAAAGCAAAAGTTGCAATGGTAAAAGCTGAACTGGCTGTTGCTGCTACTGAAAGCATCCGCCGCGTCCTGCTCAGCATGTTGGATACTGAAACTGCTGCTCTGGATCGTGCTCTGGCCTCGGAAGCTCGTTGCAACCGTGGTCGCTTCACCGCTTAATAAACTCTCGTTCTATGGAGAACAAAGATGTCCCGGAAATCAATAGCAGCACAAGTCCTTCTCCCAGGCAAGTTGATAGATATGCGTAAGGGTCAAGAGAAGTTTCAACGGATCAAAGCCCTTACCAACCAAGTCGAACAAAGCCGTGGTCAGTGTCCCTACACTATCGAGAATATGGACACGCTGCTAACTATGGGGTTGGCGGCTTGTGTCCAAGGCAACATTCCCATGATGATCTTCTGGCGTAATGCAGCAGCACAGATTGAGGATGACCTCAACTACTGGATCAGACATGAGATCCGCTGTCAGCATCAGCTCAACAGAATTTCTCGCATTGCCAAGCGTTATGGTGATTACTACCAAGCACTCGGGAATGAAATCAAACAGTTGCAACACACGATCAAATGCGGATGAGCACCGCACCTTTTAACCCCGGTTCTACTGGGGTTATTTTTTTGTTCGTTGTATTTCTTTAGGGAGGCCAAGAACTATATAGGCAATGTGTCTAAATACAACTTTACAGGTGTTGTCATGAGTTCCTTTATCGAATCAGTAGTTAACGCAATCCACAAGCGCAGTCACGATACCGCTGTTAAATTCCAGTGCAATTATACCGCAGGGCCATCGCTGTCGAACATGAATGGTTATCTGCGTACTCAACTGGGTTTGCTCCCAATCAACACCACCAACGAACGTGAGTGCCTGATGGATAACGTAACCGAGAAAGAATGGTTGCGTCTGTTCAGCAAACACGTTGCTCCTACCATCGTAGCCTACGGGTTGCCTGACTGGAAGTAATCCCATGAACCCCGAACGACTGTATCCACCGTTGACCACCATTTACGACGAAGCGTCGGCGAACAAGTTGTTCAGTGCGTACACCCTCGCTGCTATAGACGTGATGGCTACTGATCGTCGCAATGATGTGTTGTCTCACATTCGTGGTGGTGAACCCCAACCCTCTGACGACGTACGTCACTGTACCCAAGGAATGTATAGCGTAGTCCACTTGATGGTTTACTGTCCTCGATTCCGTGGAGAAATGCTCCTCATCGAGAACACAGTGCTCCGTCTGTTAATGGACTTAGGTTGGGACCCTGATGAACCTCGTGTAGGTGCCTCAGTGACCTTTATGGGTGATCCTGAGTTCACTAAGGCTATGGCGTACGTTATCGTCAAACGTCGTCTACCGCACTCCAGCCTGCACCTACCGCGTGATCCTGAGATCGCTTTGGAAGCTATGGAGTATGCTTTCAAACAAACCACACACGCTGTCGAGTTTGCTGCGCGTGACGTGTTCACCAACCCTGACTCACAGACCTCAGTGTTCGCCCAAATGGCTTGGAGCCACGGTGTCTCGTATTTGAAGTTCGCCCTCACTACCTGATCCTATGGGTATTGATTAGGACGACCATCATGGGTAATCGTAAAGCTGCTACTGACATGATCTTGAAGTACATCGACAAGATTCTGCCCGGTAGTCCAAACACTGAGTTCTACCGCACCAGTCTGGCTGCTATGTCAGACAAAGAGTTTGGTGCGTTTATCGACAAGCTGGAGTCTGGAGAGGAAACCCTTTTCATCAACACTCCAAACCTGTCGAAGTACAAACTGAACCTCGAGCGCAATTTGGCCATCGCCAAGGAATTGGGGCACGAGTTCTTCGAACACCTGATTCTGACAGACCCTACCACTGGTGAGGTCTACAAGACTCCTGTAAAGTATCTGGTGATCGAGCTACCACTGCGCCGTCAGGTTCAGTTGCTACAAAGCAAGTCCACTATCCCTGAGAACAACAAACACATCGACGAGTTGTCGGGTCAGTCTACCGGGCCTTCTAAAGGTTCGAAGATCTCCTTCCCGGAACTTCAGGTGTTGTTTGCTCAGGGTATGGATGCCACTATCACCGAGCTGATCAAGTTCCGTGGTGGTGACTCCAAGGCGTTCAACGCCATGAACCGTGCGATCATTGAACACGGTACTGTGAACATGGAGTATCTGTCACAGTTCGGCACCAAGGTTAAGTCGGTAACTACTTTGTCGACGTTGCTGAAAACCATCCACCTGGACAACACCCTCGACAAATAAGGTTCCTCCATGCAAGCACAACTCGACATTCTACAGCAGTGCATCCTCCGGCGCTACAATGCGCTATTGGTGGATGAAGCAAAAGCCGATGTTCTCGAGATTTTGTTTTTTGTCCAAAGTGACATCCGCTTCAACCAAGTAGCCGCCGATGTTCAGGTCAAAGAGATCTGGGAACACATCCGGGGGAACGAGGTACAGACTGACTTCATTCTCGGCCTGACTCAGGAGTTCCATTTCCTCGTCGGCCAGGCCGCGTGGGAAGACATGGTGAGTCGTCTGTCTGACTCCGTCACGTTGTCCTATGAAGCCTCCATTGATCTGGATGAACCCGTAGGTGCCGAGTTGTTGGAGCGTATGGGTAGTCGTGAGTTCTTGTTTGCTCAGATGACCCAGTATCCGTGGCTGGCTATGTTGATGGCTCTGGAGTTCGTGGATCTTGACAAAGCGTTAGGCGGAGAACGCCCGGAGGCTACCGGTGAGTGATCAACATATCCTCGTAGACTTGGATGCGTGCTTGGACACGCGTCTACCCTCCCTCAGTCTGTGTAACCCCGAAGCTGCGGTGAAGATGATGATCCCAGCTTACTGGGAACGTCTGAGCGACGACTTCGAGAAGTACACCGAAGGTATGGTAACGAACGTTGAGTATCAGTCTCAGTGGCGCAACCGTGACCGTACAGTACTGCGTGGGGCACTGGCGACCAACTTCAACTTACTGTTGACTCACATCTTCAGTGAGCTGGCTAACCAGAGCGTTAACACTCCGCTGGTGTCTGACCTCAAACTCACCATCAACTTCTGGCCGTACGAGTTGACGGATGAAGAGACGGAAGCGTACCTCACGAATATCTCGGTGTTCGTGAACCACCAAGCCAAGTTGTACAAAGCCTGGTTGCCGCCAGAGATGATCACTCCAGACTTGCTGGATGCTGAATACGCTGCGTACGCTACCTACGACTACAACCACTGGATGACTTGTCAACACGAGAACTTCGACAAGAAGGGTATTCCTCGGGTGACGGTGTTTGCGCCAGCCATGTCGTTCGTAAAGGACTTCGTGGAAGAGGACATCACGGTGGAAGGGGTAGGACCTGTGTCTCCTTTCGAGATGCTGGAACACGTCTCGTCTCCGTACATGACTCTACACCTGTTGAAGATGGCGTTCTTCTGTCCCGTGAACTGACGGCATAAAAGGGAGGCTTCGGCCTCCCCTATGCCCAGCATTATAAATTACAGAGTAACTGGATACTATGGAGTTATTCGTCTTCAAATTTCTTAACGAAGTTCTCGAAGTTCTGTGACTCCAACCCGATGTCCATTTCCCCAGGAACTGGGCTGACTCTCGGGAGTTTCTCTGCTCCTTCGGGAGCATGGTCAAACGTAAGGCCACCACCTTCAGGACGTGTGTACGGGAGGTTGGAACCAAACTGTTTGATAACGTCGGCAATAACCGTGGCTACCATTCTGTCAGCGCCAGCCAGCTTCTCGGCAGCACCGATACGCTTGTTACCCAGGGCCTGACGATCCATATCGTTCCATAAGGACATCAACTGGATTTGCCCTTCAGCATCCTGAGGCCACCCCTTCTCTAGCAGGTGCGCTTCAAGCTTCTTGCGCTGCCCCTGGGTAAACCGTAGAATATTGTCGTCTGTTAAAAGGTCATCAGACATGTTCCGAACCTCGATCAAAAAGATTACAAATGTATATTATTCCATTGAAGCTAGTTTGAGAAAACTGTTCAGTGGGGTACGAAAGAATCCTACGTTGCAGGAACAAATCGAATCGGTGCAATTAAAACACACCGTGGACGGAACTCTTGAGAAAGACGTCCGTTACTGCATTGCGTTGGCTAAGCTTGTTGACGCTAAGAAACTGCGCCAGTACACACCATTGGTCGGGCTTAGCATCAATGTCAACGTTGTGCATGTAACAGCACATGGCTTGCTGATGTTGCTGAACGAGTGCTCTCGTATCGTGCGGGATCAAAAGCTCGTTACAGAAAAGATTCAAAAGAGTCGTAACCTACCCGGCAACTTGCGGCAAGTCGTGTTGGATGATTATCTGTCTACGGATCGTGGACATCAACTTGAACCTACGGAGGTTTATAATGCGTTGTCAATACAACTGGAGTACATCCAGACAGCCATGTTGTTTGAAAGTACCGATCCAAAAGGAAACATTGATTACTATGTCCGCCAGTTCACTCACCTGATGGGTGATTCTGAAGCGGTAATCTTAGCTTTCCTTGAGGCCCAAATGTATGCAGAACAAGGATCTCAATCAGGTACTCAGCTCCCAAACAAAGCGGTCTGAAGAAGCTACTGGGACTCTCAGTAAATTGTTCAGACAGATCCTCGCCGAACAGCGATTCAACATGAACCTTTGGAACAGGAACATGTTGCGTTATCTGAAAGACCCGAGGAACCGTATCCCACAGAACTCACGTGACATGTCGTCGGCACGAGGAAACCTTTCTAAGGAACTCTTGCGTCCCACGATGACATGGGGTGTGTTCGAGAAAGCGATTCGCTTCTTGAATCCTTACAAGGTACGGCTGCGTTTAGAGTTTGAATGGCGTGGTGGTGTCAAAACCGAATACACTGCGATCATTCATGTCTCGGACAAAGAAACACCTGAAGATGAAGATACCAAGATTCCAGTGCACCACACTGGCGTCACCGTCGAAAACCTGGTTAAAGCTCTAGAAGCGATTGATCCTGGAATTCATAAAAAGTAATCTAACGCCAGTCCTGTCGTGTGGGCTGGCGTTATGCCGAAAAGAATGTGTGATGATTGAACTGATCCCAATGATGGACGGCGTTACGCATTGTAACGTCTATACAAAAGGAAGAACCGAGTTAGGTAGGTTACTCACAAACTTTCCTCGGATACCTTTCCGACACCCGATCCTGGGGGACTTCGATTCCTCAGAAGGGTTGCACTACTTCCTCAAACTCGGCGAAGAGAACAAAGCGACCGGGGAGGTAAAACGTTTCGAAGAGTTCCGAACGCTCTATGGCTTTGAAGCCAAGCAACGGGGCGTCGAGTTAAGTCGAACACACATGGTGCTCAACCACGACTTCGATTACCACATGCGGCTGGGTCTGATTGCGAAGATCACTCAGAACTCCAAGCTCTTCCGACTGTTCGTGGAAAGCTCTCTGCCGTTGACCCACTACTATTACTATGGGGACCCGAACTCGGACAACTGTAAGGTTGTTTCCCCTAAGCGCCCTGGGAGACTCGTCACTGACCTCGAAGAGATCCGTGAGTTCCTCAGGAACAAATAGTGAAGAAAAGAAGGGGTTACTCCCTTCTTTTTTTTTGCCTCGTGGGAGCCCAAAATGGCTGCGAACAAAGTAGCGACTTCCCTGTTTAAGTCGGGGCCGGTGGATGCACTCCTCACGGTTGACCATTACAAACAGAAAGCCAACGTAACACTCAACCAGATTCCAGACGTACTGAAGAACTTCAGTATGGATGCTGCTGCGACTCTGCGTAAGAACCCTGCTGTGATGAAGTCGTTGATGAAGGACGTACAAGCCTTCACTAGCGGACGACTGTCTAAGACCGATGTGTTGCTGCGTGTCGGTAAGAGCATGGGTAGTACAGGTCTGATCAAGACTCTGACTGGCGGTATGCAGAACACCATGTTTGAAACCTTTGAGAAGTTCGGGGTTTCCAAGGACACTGTCTCTAGCATCATGGGTGCAACCAAGACTGGCGTGAAAGCGTACATGTCGGGCAACCTTGATGACATCCGTGGCTTAGCTGGGCTGGCGCGAGAACTGACAGGTAAGTCTGATGTGTTCTCCGTATTCGACTTGGCAGCAGAAGCAGCGATGGCTTCGACCATCATTGACTACGCCATTCGTTCCGGGGCAACTGACCTGATTGATGAGGCAGTGAAGTCGACCAGTCACAGCTCAGTCAAGTACTACGCCTACCGTGAGAAGTACCCAGTTGCTGTTTTGACCAGCAATATCTCTGCTTTGAAGCTGATGGGTGAAGGACTGACGTCAGGTGGTGTATTAGGCACGATGCCAGACGCCTGTAAGCGTATCCTGATGTTTTACAAGTACGCGGACAATACCACACCGGCTCAGTATCCAGAGCGCACCACGGAGCTGCTAGACGTCTTAAATCACATCGACCCTAATTGGGCTAAGTACGACCGTAACGGTGAGATCTTAGACAACCTGGAGATGTTCACTTACGCCTCACCACACGCCACTGTGTTGCTGAGTCAGTTGGAACAATTCAAGTTGCCGATGTTGATTGCTCCGACGTATCGTTCAACCCCATTACCGTCGCTGGTTAAGCAGTGGTATCCACAGGCCAATATCTAGGCAGCATAAAGGGAGGGCCAGTGCCCTCCCCTATGCCGTCATCCGAGACCAGTACCCGTTGCAAAACCAGAGATCAGTCGTGCAGGAGCCGTGTTCATGAACCAGTTCGAGAAGTGAGACTTCGAGAAGAACGTATTCATGGAACCCATCTGTCGAGCCAGGTTGAGCCTGAGCTTTTGATAGGTGTAGGTTTGTTCGGTGAGTGACATACTACTGAGGATCGCTAAGTAGTCAGAGAACATAGTGTCCTCAGCAAACACACCCTTAGCAAAGTCAGTACCAGCAATCATCGACGCACCGGCAGCAACAGCTTTCACACCACCACCGCCTAACAGCGCAGTCGCAGTACCCACACCTACCGCCGCAGCGTCGTTGAGGGAGAAGCCAGCGTTGATTGGCATGTGCATGATGGTAGAGAGATCCACTACCGAGAATGTTACGTCGATACCCAGTGCTTCACCGTCCTGAGTCCAACCGAGGTTACCAGCACCACGAGTGATACTTAAGGACTCCACCATACCCAGTCGAGTTTGACCACGACCTTTGGAGTAGAGTTCTACGAGGAACGGACTGGTGTACGATTGCTTACCAGTAGACAGCGGTAACGCCGCAGCCAGCAACATCGACAACGGAACGTAGAGGTCACAGAACCGGGAGAACTTGTTCCCGTATGGAGTACGCAACTTAATGGTGTAGTCCATCCGTGGCATCTGTGCAGACGAGGATTCCCACATCTTTGGAATGTCAGCAATCGCCATACCAGAGAACGCCATCAAGCCCGAGAGCTTCACAGATTCCAGAGCACCGTCGATAAAGCTACCGACCATCGACATCACACTGTCCAACGGGTTGATACCCGTCTGACCGTCAGCGGTAGAGAAACGTGCAGAACGGCCAGTCGCTGAGAGACCGTTCAGTTTCGAGGAGATGTCCGATTCACGCGTCGAGCTGTTGAAGCTCTCTGCTGCTGTCCCGGTGTGTTCCACGTTGAACGTAACCCATTGTCCACCGTCGTTGTGCTCTGCCCGCATGAAGTCGAGGAGTGACTTCTTGTACTCACGTTTGTCGCCAGTCTTCTCAGCCGAACCGTCATCAGTGTCCGACTGTCGTTCGTTCAGTCCCTGATAAGCAGACAGATACGCTTCGAAGTCTTTGTAGACACGGTTGTCGTTGAGTTGAGGAGTTTGACGATACGACAAGATCGCATTGCGGATGGCTTCTGGAGTCTCCCGAGTTTCGAGAATCTCCTCCATCTTGTCTCGTTGACTGTTGGCCAAGCGTTGTGCTCGGGTAGCCAAAGAGTACACGTCGATCTGACCAGACTCGTGCCAGATCTCTGGGTTGAGTGCGTGGTAGTACTTGTTCTGCTCTTGCTGGTTCTCGATAGTCCCAGGCATGGTCTTTTTCTCTTCGTCCTGGAAGCTACGAGGAGTCAGACCCATGTTCACCGCAATACCGTTGGCGATGGTGTTCACCGCGTTCCAGTACAGAGGCATAGCAGGTTTCAGGTAGTAGTACTTCGACGTAGGACGACCTAAGAAGAAGTTCAACGCTGAGCCCGCTGTGATGAACAGTTGAACTGGTAACGTCAATACCGTACCGAGCAATTTACCCAAGGCGAACGATAGGGGGTTAGCCCGACCAGTCCGTGCTAGGGTAGCTGCTTGTGGGTTGTAGAAGTTGAAGAAGAAGTTCGTGAGGGAGTTGAACTCTGGTACACCGAAACGCATGTGGATCAATTGTGCGTTGTCGTCGATGGCCTCACTGTAGTAACGCCCCATCCCCGTTGACTTACTGTACAGACTCGGAACTACTAAGTCGGCATAGCGAGTAAACTGTGGAGGTGGGTTAATCGCAAAGTTACCCCCTAACGTGGTGTCGGTAAACTTGAACCGAGCATCAGTCAGAGTCCGTCGGATTGAGTCCGCGTTCGCAATAGTCTTGCGAGGCAACATAAACGATTGTCTGATCCAGTCTGTATCCTTAACATCAGCCATGATCTGACCTCTAAAGAAAGGAGAGGGGTTGCCCCCTCTCCGTTTATGCCCTCATCCGTTTCATGCTAATCGGAGTCGTGCGTACGGCTACTTCGGCAGGACGAGATCCACTGTTGGTAGGTTTGGCAGTTTCCGCTTTGGCAGGCTCTTGCGCTTTCGCAGCTTCAGCCGTTCCAAGGTTTGCGATGTTCTTGTCGATGTTTTCCAACGACTCGGCCATCTTCTGCTGTACTTCCAACTGTTGCTTCAGATACTCGGTAACCGAGCCAACGTTTTGGTTCAGTTCGGCATTCGCAGTTTGGCTCTGGAGCTGAGCTGCTTGTGCTTCACGTTCCGCCTGTTGTTTACGAAGCAGGGTCGCCTCAGGTGCACCCAACGAAGGTTCGCTAGTGACACCACCCGAGTAACTTGGTCCAGGGACGCTTTGACTCACCGGTGCTACGTACGGCGTGGAAGCCGACGACGAAGGAGTAGTGGTTGGCATGGTTGCACCAACCGACTGCGCTAACGGAGACACCCCAGTGCTACCGCCTGCTGGAGTAGTCTGACCAGGTGCTGCTGCCGGAGCAGTAGTGTCACCTTCAGCACTGATCACAGTTAAGACGAATGGACGACCAGCCATCTTCTCTGTGAACGCTTTCATAGCTGCCCGTGATTCTTGAATCATCGGCTGACCAGATTGCGTTGAGCGTGAGAAGCCCAACAGAATGCAACCCTCGACGTTAGACTTCTGACCCTTATCCACGTTACCGGCGTAGTTACCGGAGTGAATCAGGATCGCATTCCGTCCAGGGACACCCTTCACCTCGTACGTACCCGGACCGAACTTCGGAGAGTTCCGCGTCTCGACTTTGTACGTTCCCGGAGGAATACAGGATTTACCAGACTCGTTGTTCCGCCATGGTAATTCCAAGGTGTTGAATGAAGTACCGTCTGGCAGCGTGAGCTTACCGAACGTACCGCCGTCTGTTGATTTCTCCCGTTGCAGGGTAGCGTTACCCGCAGATTCAGTTGAACTCAAGTTCGGGTTGGTTGCCAAAGCTTGTTGGGATGCACTAACCGGTCCTTGGTTAGCAGCAGGAGCCATGACACCGATTGGTCCAGTGGATGAACCGCCTCCCTGAGGAGTAGGAGCACCCGAAGGAGCCATGATACCAACAGTACCAGTACCCATTGCTGGAGCACTAGAACCACCACCACTACCAGTAGTACCTGGATCGTTGGCCGGAGCCGACATACCCAGACCAGCGCCAGCAGTTACCCCTGGGATAGCAGGCGTTGGGGTGTTCGCAGTACCCGGAGCCATTCCCATAGCCGCACGAGCATCACCAGCGTACATGTCACGTTTGACTTTGACACGACGGTCAATCTCAGCGTAGACCTGACTGATCGTCCGAGGACGACCATCTGCGAAGAAGATCGACTTGTTGGCGTTAGCTGCTTTCGGCATGATCGTAGCAGCGTTTGCAGAGCCGTTACTGGACAGGAACTTCAGAGCACCCGCAGGGCCCAAGAAGTGTGCCAAGTAGATGTCAGTGTCCGTAGGTTTGCGACCCAGTCCTTTCTCCAGCTTCTCTGCGTTCTCCCGAATGTACTCAGCACCAATCAAGGCGTTCGCACGAGGATCAGTCGCAGGAGTGTTTGGATCGAGTCCATACTTCGCACCGTACTTCGCCAACATCGCTTTCCACGTTGAGTCGATGAACTGGTAGAGACCAGACGCCGACGACGTAGAAGCTTTCACAGACCCTTGGAAGTTGGATTCCAATGCTGCCATGGTAGCCATCAATCCAGGATCGACACCCACCATCTTCGATACAGCAACGATCATGTCCTTGTAGGAGGAGTACTGCCCATCAGCCCCGGTCATCTTCGGCAGGTCATTGACACTACCGCCTGTACCGTTGCCTGGGTGTTCCACCGCCAGACCACCGTTCATGTAGCCAGCGTCACCGCCAGCCGTTTGCATCGAGCCGTACATCGCTTTCAACAATGCACTGCTACCGCCAGAACGGGCAGCGTTGCCCCGATCGATTGCCATCACACCTACCGGCCCGTTAGAACCGTTAGTCCCCAGTGCTTTGTTCACCAGGCTTTGAGTCTTCGCCGCTTGTCCTGCTTTGACTTTCTCGTTCAGAATCTCTTGGTTAGCATCCTGCTGCAAGACAGCCATGAACGGTTCAATAGACCGGGCATCCGTGTTGAGCGGATAGTCATCGAACGGAGACGTGTTAACGCCCCAAACAGAACGGTTGTTTTCGGACTTCTTGTCCTCCTCAGCGTTAGCCGAGTTCATGAACCGAGCGATCTCTAAGCTCTGTGAAGCACGGAGCATGTCGTACGCTTCAAACGGGTTACCGTTGTTCTTGAAGCTACGTACAGCGGTCAGGTAGTTGATCAACACTGGGAGGAATCGGTTGCTAAACCAATCTGTCCAGCGCTTCATTACTTCCTCAGAATCAGGAGTGGTGGTAAACATCCCCGCCACTTCTTTCCACACATCCTCAACGTCACCGTCAAACTGTGCTTTCTTCTGTCCGTTGTACGAAATGTCTTCGATCACCACCTCTTCCAGCTTGGAGATCGGGGAGACACGAGCGTACTCCATAGTGTGGACACCGTACAACCGGTAACGAATACTGGTTAACGGATCAATCTCACGGTTGAGGATCGACGGTACTTTGAAGTCCTTACCGAAGATCTTCTCTTTGACCCAATTGAAGATGCCGACGTACGGGCTAGCCATCTTCTCGAAGACCGCACCAATACCGCCAGCCACTGCCAACAAACCACGACCCAAGGAACTACCGCTCAAGCTGTCTTTGATTCCGTCCAGGAACCCTTTGTTCTTGAGAGCACCACTCGCCACGGCTGCACCAGCAGCGGCAGCAGTTGCAGCATCCTTAGCAGCAGTCTTCGGTTCTTCAGCAGAACCTTTCGCTTTCTCAGGGAGGTTTTCCTTGATGTGAGCAACGACTGCATCGTAGACTTTCTTCACCTCGTCAACACCGAGTTTCAGATTGTCTTCGTCGAATGGAGACGTCAGATCACCGTAAGTCTTTTCAGGGTCGTCAACCTGCACGCCTTCCAAGTACTTCAGCTTGTCTTCGATCTTCACCACTTCGTCAGCTTCTTCCAGCTTGGTACTGGTCGAGAACTTCTGAAGCATTTTAAGGTGTGCAATCAAGATTGGACCGAAACGAGTTTCGAACCAGTGACCGAATCGTTGAATCGCTTCTGGGTTGTCATCCTTGAGCCCGAAGAGTTCTTTGACGCGTTCGATCTTAATTGCTTTCCAATCGATCTTCGGTTCGGTGGAGTTGAACTTCACCGCTGGAGCTACGATAGCCTCCAACTCGAAAACCTTGCTAGCCTGATCGTCGTCTTCAATATCCACACCGTACTGTGCAATACGGTATTTCAACAGGTCGGAGTTCTGAGACTTCTTGTACGCTTTGTAACCTTTGTAAGCCAGATAGCCTACAGCAGCTACCGCAGCAGCACCCAGCACAATCGGAGCACCGAGTACACCAACCGCAGCAGAGCCTAAGGCCCATGCACCACGCAAAAGAGTACCAGTACCACCCACTGCGAATCGACCTACCGTTAAGGCAGTCCGACCCAGACCCATTGCAGCACGACCCAACAGACGACCACCGGTACGTAGGGCACCACCCTTACGACCACGACCAGCCATGTCACCAGCGGAGCCTAACAGATCACCTGCTAAACCAGCCGCCTTCTTGATGCTCAGAGCAGTGGCCATCTTTTGCAGAGCTACTGGGATCGCTCCCAACATTCCCGCCATGGACATCAAGATGCCCATCAGACCGCCTTTCTTCTCTTCCTTCTTCCCTTTGCGTTCGTCGTCTTTGGCTTTCTGTTTGGCCTCACGATCCTCACGGTTCTTCTTGCGTCGTTCACTCAAGAACTGAGCAGAGCCTTCCCGCACACCGTCACCATCCACGTCACCGCGAACAGTCTTAGGCTTGAGGTCACGGATACCGTCTCGAATTTCTTCGAGCAACAGAATCTGGTACTCACCGATGACTTCCATCATCTCGGAGCTACCACCCATCCCTGGCATCTTCAGGCCTTTCATTTTGCCTTTAGCCATACCCAACAAACTAGAGGCACCGGACTTCAACGCACCGATGCCTTTGCTCATCATCTTGTTGGCACTACCAATCACTTTACGACCGAGGCTGAACGCACCACCGACCAATGACTTAGCACCGTCCCAAATCGCACCCTTGAGGGTGGTCATCTTCTTACCAGCAATATCTACCAGACCTTGACGCAGTGACTCCAAAGAGACGACTACGTTGTTCTCAAGATCGTACACCGAGCCTTTGATGTCCGTCCATTTCGCAATAGGGGAACCATCAGCGTTACGATAACCACCAGCCGCCATGACAGAAGCCAACAGCACTGGGACTGGGTTACCGGGGATGTACATGTCGCGAGGACGTTCGACGAAGTTCTTCACCGTGTTATAGGTGTTCTTCATTGCGGATTTAATCGCAGTGAAAGGGGACGTGATAAAGCTCGAAGCTCGACCAGCCCACTTCTTCCCGAAGTCCATCATCTTGGTAAACATTGGACGGGCGTGTTCATCCACCAAGCCTTGAGCGAACTGTTCGGCTGTGAGGACGTACTGACCCGCTTTGTTCTTGACAGGCCCTTTCACGTCTTTCCATGACGTAATCGGAGTACCGTCTTCGTTCAGGTATTCGCCAGCTTTGAGTTGAGCCCACGTCATGATCGGTCGGAACTGACCCTTGACGTATACATCGCCCCACTCGTTAAGCTTTTCTTTACCTTTGCCAAAGAGCATTTGCCCAGCACCTTTAGCCGTAGCCCAGGCACCTTTGAAACCACCCTTGAGGATTTTACCTTGGAGATCAAACATCCCTTTGTAGAGACCAGAGACCTTACCAAAGCCCCATTTACCGGCGCCCTTCAACTTCCCTAACCCAGCACCGAGATGACCACCCAGCGTACGTTTCCCCATTGACTCAGGGTCGAGTTGCATGGACATCACTTGGAGCTGACCGGATACCAACAGCTCGTAAGTAGCAGCAAGTTGTTTCACCAGTTGCTCGTTACCGGCGTTGTAGGCTTCGATCATCTTGTCAACACAAGTGCACTCTTCCGCACTTGCTTTCGGATCGTTGCGAGCAGCGTCTGCGTATTGAGCCAAGGCAGCAGGGTTCGCGATACCTTTACGGATGTCCTCAAGAAGGAGCATCTGGTATTCCCCGATCGTTTCCATAAACTCGTTCGGGTTCTTTGGTGTCGCTACTTTCTCTGCGTCCCGCCAAGCGCCCTGAGGATCAGCGTTGGGAGTCCGAAGACCGCCAAGACCACCTCGATTGTTAGGACCGCCGTTAGGAGAGTGAGGAGGACGACCAGCAGGATTACTTCCGCCATCAGTTGGCTCATCAAAGCCTCCTCGCCTTAAGATGTCAACGATACGATCTTGGTCGACTGTACGATCGTCACCTTCACCCGAAATCAATCCGAGTGCACGCAACGATTCCAGTTGGCCAGAATCGACCATGCCTTTAATCGCATCAGTTGGGTTGTTAACGTGATCTCGAATCTTCAGGAAGTGTTTCGACATCTCGTTTTGACGGTCTTCACCAACATCGTCACTGAACATGTAAGACAGCTTGAGGGCGTCGTCATCGCTCAAGTGAGACCACGAGTCCACGTCAGCCAGCTTCTTAACATCGAAGCGACCTTGACCAGATGCTGCCTCACCAATGAACTTGTCGTACAAGGCTTTGCGCTGCTTGTCACTCAGCTTCTCGCCATGCTTACCTTCGAGTTCATCGATCAGTTTGTTGGTTGTGTCTTTGACGCCATCGAAGTTCTTGGTCTGATCAAACAGACTACCAGCCAAGCTCTTGGTGACTTTGTCCATCGACGCAAACGAACCATCCTTGAGGTCGTACCCCAAACGTTTGATCGTAGGGTCACCCGTACGGATGATTGCCAACTCGTGGTGAATCCGAGACAGGTAACCTGGAATGATGTCCGTCAACGACTTGCGAGCCAAGTGCGTAAACGGTACAGCGTCCTGAGACCGCATCAGGTCAGTTTCACCCAGCTTACTGTCCACCACGTTGGTAGGTGACAGGTCTTTGAAGGCACGTACAAACTTGTTCCATCCTTTGGAACTCGTGTCTTCGCCTGCTGAACCTTTCATCCAGTCAGAGATAATCGCTGGAAGGTTGTCTACCGTGTACTCGGCTTTGTTGCCCCACTTCGCAATGCCTGGGACTTGAGACAAGATAGGACGAAGGAACTTAGCCAGTTTGTCACCAGCGTAGCCGCCCACCATCTTACCAGCCATGTTCCCGCCAGACTTATACGGATCGGTTTTCTCACCGGTCTCCGCTTGCATCTCACGAGCATCCAACAACATGTCACCTGCTGTCAGACCCTGCATGGCAGCATCTTTAAAGCTTGCGACGTTGGACTTGATGGCCTTACCGATGTTGTCCTTGTACTTACCGATGAAGCCGGTAGCAAAGTCTTTCACCTTAGCCGAGGCTGCACCCAACAACTTTTCACGGAAGAGGTGTCCACTGTGTTCCGACAAGTTGGACTTGACGAATTCAGGTAGACCCGTGTTCTTCACGATGTCAGCAAGTTGAGTCTTGGTCTCTTTGGCAGAGGCCTTGTGCAATTCAAACGTATCACGCAAAGTGAAGTACTGGAGGAATTGCAGTTCCAGGTGCTTGCGTTGGTACTTCGACGCCACTTGGTCTTGGTATGCTACCTGACGGTTGATCCCCGAAAGGATCGAGTTCAGGGTTTGCAGTTCAGTTTTGAAACGAGCGGTATCTTGCTTACGCTGAGCTTGTTGCTCTACGTTGTCCTCTTCCCGAGCTTGAGCATCATTCTCCATCTGGAGTTTGAAGATGTCAGCTACCTCAGACTGCATCTGAGAATCGCGCGTCTGTTGGACAGAAGGACCGGACGGTTCTTCAGCAGTGATCTGCTCCAACTTCTTAGCAATGCGATCGGGCAGAAGGCCTTTTACCGCCGGTAAAGCGCGACGACCTAAGCGTTTGGCGTCACGGATTACCGGCTTCAATTCCTCGGCGGTCGTATGGTATAGATCGCGCCCAGTTGCCGCTACGTTATCAACCAGGTTAGCCGCTTTGCCGTAGCCCTCTGGAAGGGCATCCAGTGTCATTTTCTTGACACGAGTTGGATCGGATAGCTCTTCGGCGGCCCCAGCTAAGAACGAGGTTGCAACCTTTGTGATGGGTTTACGATCGTCGACAGGAGGCGGGGTGTTTAAATCACCAAAGTCGTCACCAAAGTCGAAATCGTCGAAACTCCCGAGGTCATCATCCTCAAATTCGTTTTTATCCTTAGCCATGGTAATGCTCCCGGCTCTTGGGTGTAGTAGTGGTATTCATATAAATTCCTGAGAGTTGCCATGAAGAATAGCCAAATACCTTTTAACGTGTCCATTCTCAATCTCACCGCTGAGAAACTGAAGTTCCTGCGCCCAGTGAAATCCCCTGACGTTTATGACGGGGTGACTGGCAACTTCCACGAGGATGGTCTGTTTAGTATCTTGACGTTCGGTCGAGTAGGTGACGAATTGCGGGACACTAAGTTCTCGTACATCGACATCCACCTGAACGTTTTCCATCCAACCATCTACCGTGCTTTGGTACAACTGCGTGGTCTGTATCGTGACATCATGGGTGGCACAGTCTTCGCTACCTTCGATGACAAAGAAGGTGACTTTGTACTCGCTAACGAACTGACTGGTCAAACCGGTTACGCTTTCTTCCTGAAACATTGGAAGAAGATCAAGTTCCGTGAGTCCAAGTCTCCAGTCCGTACTGAACGGATCAAGATGATCCAGAAGTATCAGGCTATTGCTACGACCTCGAAGATCCTCGTGATGCCAGCAGGCTTGCGTGACTTCCAGATTGATGCCAGTGGTCGTGGTACTCAGGACGAGATCAACGACGTGTATCGTCGCATCCTCGGGGCCTCTAAGGTCATCGTAGGAGCTGACGGTGCTGAGTCCTCCCCTTTGTACGATAACAGTCGCAAGAGCCTCCAACAGGGCTTTAACGACATCTATGACACTGTCTTGCAGATGGTGACCGGGAAGAAAGGTTTCATTCAAGAGAAGTTCGGTAGCCGTCGTATCTTCAACGGTACTCGTAACGTTATTTCGGCAATGGACACGTCTGCTGCTGACCTGGATGGGATCAACGCTCCTGATTACACTGACACCATCCTCGGTTTGTTCCAAGTGATCAAAGGTGCTCTGCCTCTGACCATTCACTTACTGCGGACTGGTTGGTTGGGTCAAGTGTTCTCAGTCGGTGACTCCTCCACTACTTCACGTTTGGTCGACCCCAAGACTTTGCGCTCTGAAGTAGTAGACTTACCTGCGGACACTCGTGACCGTTGGATCACTGTCGAAGGTTTGGAGAAAGTCATCGAGTCGTACCGGATCGTGGAGAACCGTCACAAGCCTATCGTGGTTGAAGGTCGCTTCCTCGGTCTGATCTACAAAGGCCCGTTCCCTGGTGATGCTTCCAAGAAGGTCTATCGGATCTTCGGTGACATCACTGAGCTGCCAGAAGGTTGGGATCGTAAACACGTCGCCCCGATCAGTTTGGTGGAGTTGCTCTACTTGTCCGGTTACCGGACGTGGAACACCTTGAAGACCATCGTGACTCGTTACCCGGTTACTGGTATCGGTTCGACCTACCCGTCAACCATCTACACCAAGACCAGTATCGTAGGTGAAATGCGCTACGAGTTGGATCAAGGTTGGGAGATCATTGGTGACGATCACATCGCTCTGGAATTCCCGACTAAGGAACCCGCAGCGTTTGTAGACAGTCAGGTACTTCACCCTTCACGCCTCGCAGGTCTGGGTGCTGACTTCGACGGTGACACGGCTTCGTCCACCATCCTTTACACCAAAGAGTCGATTGACGAAATCGACAAACTGTTGAATAGCCGTGAGGCTTACCTCGATCCTCGGGGTGGGTTCAAAGCGAGCTGCAACGTTCAAACTGTTCAACTCGTTTTGAGAAACATGACCGGAGATTGATCATGCAATTTGACATTAACCAGATGTCCGCTAAGGACTATCGAGAGTTAGTGCGTGACTTGAAGGGGGCGAAAGCTTCTCTGGAAAGTATGCGTACCGACATCGGTAAAGGTCGTAGTGTAGACCTCGTTGCTTACGCTAACGTGTTGGGTTTCTATGGTCGTCTGGGTGAACCCACTGCTTCTTTGGAAGACGGTGACAACATCTCGATGGAAGCCATCAACTCGATGCTCGATCGGGTCAAGCGTGCTCTGAACAAAACTTACGAGAAGGTCTTCCAAAACCGGAAGCGTTTCTTCGTCGGTGAGAACACGGCTCAGGTCAAAGCTCGAGTGTCCAAGCTCAAGCCTCGGATCGAACAGATTAAAGGTAATCCTACCGGTAAGATCACTGACGAGAAAACCCTCAAGCGTCTGTGCATCAACGGGAAGCTGGATTACAACATCACTGCGTTGTTCTCTGGCTACTCGGGTCTGCTCAAGCCTTACCAAGGTCAGTTCATTACCAAGGGTCAGGCTGTCCGTAAAGAGATCGGTGAGATCATCAAACGTCTCAACGAAGCGGCGATGAACCGTACGCTGAAAGAAGACACGATCCGTATGGAGTTCGAACAGTTCTGCTCGAAGTTCACGGCTCCTACTGCTTCGCTCAGTGAACAAGACCTCAAGCAAGTACTGCCGGGTGAAGAACGTTTCTTCGATCCAAACCCTGTGGACGTCAAAGCGGTGAACCCGAAGGTGCGTGAATCGCTGGCTAAGTTCGCTGGCAAGCAACACCGTCGTGCTCGTTACGCCAACGTTCCTACCAACAAGCTGCGCATCCGTGACTTCCGTGCTCTGGCACCGAAAGAGATGCTGGTGCTGTTGGAGGTGGCGATCAAGCTGGAAGACCACGCTAAGGTGTTGGACAAAGAGTTCAACTCTGTGGCTGACATCATTGATGCTGGTCCGTGTGGTTACGCTCAAGCAGCTTCGTACCTGCGCCCTACCATCAACTTCGGTGCGGCTGGTCTGTCGGGTTACTACCTCGGTGTGCTCGACGACATCTATCGCTTCACCGCTGACGATATGATCGCTCCGTCTCAGAAACTGTGCGTACTGTGCAGCTACTACGCCAAGTCGATTGTCGACCTCGTTGAAGAGTCCCTGTTCCTTTACAAAGATTGACACTGGAGTAGCCTATGCTTCTTTACCCCATGTGGTATCGTGCGTTTGGTGTGCGTCGTCTGCCAAACCTCACGATGCCTGTTACGTTCGGGATCGGCAAGTTAGCGCTCCCACAAGGGGCGGTGATCAACTACTTTCCCGAAGACACCGTAAACTTCGGTATCGGTATCGATGACCCTCTGGTCAAGCGTGCTGAGAAGATCGTTTACATCGAACACATCACTGAACTGAAGTCGGAGATTGGTAACCCTCGTCCGACTCCTTTCGTGGTGGGTAAACCGATTCGTGACTACCAGCGTAAAACACGCTCGAAGTTCCGTCCACTGTTGAACCCTGCTTCGGCATTCGGTAACCCACGGATCTGGGTGTGTGAGAACTTCGCACCTCTGCAATTCGTGAAGCGTTACACCACCAGCTTCTTCGCTAACTACTATCGCTGGATCAACATCCGGGTCACGATGTGGAAGCGTATCAACGATCTGGTGAACGAGTATCCTGAGCGTCATCAGTTCGTACGTATCACTCTGCCTGAGATGCTCCCTGCGTTCACTGCGCTGCGGCTAGCGGATCGTCGGATTGACCGTACCAGTCTGACCAAACTGCGTGGTAATGAGTCATTCAACATCCTGGACATGTTCCAGTGGTTGGGTGAGAACCGTGGTGAGTCTCCCCTGAATAATGTCGAGGTCAAGAACCTCGAGAAGGTCAACGTGATCTTCCAGAGCCAAGACAAATGGTTCTGCCTTAACTTAGGGTTGCTCAACTCGTGGCGTACCTCGGTAGGGGAAGACGGGAAGAAGACCGCTGGTGTTGATCCACTGGTCTTGCAGAAACGTTTCCTCAAGTCTCTGATCACCCTCCAAGAATCCCACACGATCCTGGAGATGGAAGAAGAGCCTGAACCGAACGATGACGAGGAAGGTCTGATTCCTGAAGACCCAGAGAACGACAAAGGTAAGACCACCGTTGAGAAACGTCTGGATCAAACCGAACCCGAACTCGTGGGTCTCGATGAAGACTACATCAGCGACATCGACTTCAAAGAGGAACAAGCCCGTCACCTTCAAGAAGACTTGGAGGAGGCTCGTAAAGCTGGTCACACTGATGACGAGATCGACAAAGACCTCGAATCGCTGGATCAGGTAAACGAAGCGGCTGAAGAACCTGCGGTCGAAACCAACGTACCTTCATTGGTGCAAGTGGGCGGTGAACGTAAACCTCTGGATCAGGGGATTGTTGATAAGGCTAACGAGTTGGCTGAGTCGGGGATGATGTCTGCGTCTGAGTACCGTCGACTGATGAAGTTGGCGAACTCTTACAAAGAGATCAAGAACCCGTACGGTCCTGGGATGCTCTCCGATCACATGGTTATCAAACCTGAGTCGTTGAAGATCACCAGCAAGAACGCGATCCCTGACAACAAGTTAGTGTTCGACAAGTCGATGTTGCAGTCGTCTCTGCTCGAGTTCGACAAACGTTACGTGGAGGAGATCCTGTCCAAGGACGTGGTCAACTCTGTGATGGCATTGCAGAATGCTGGTATCGCTGTCACCAGTTACGAAGTCGAAGACGTTGAGGACGTTCTCAACCACTACGAAATCCACACCATCAAACTGACCCCAGCAACGGGAGCCAGTTCGACGATCCGATTCAAAATTCCAAAGGTGCAACCCGATGGTTCTTATCTGGCAAACGGCGTACGCTACAGCTTACGCAAGCAACGTGGTGACGTCCCGATCCGCAAGGTTTCTTCGTCGCGTGTCGCTCTCACTAGCTATTACGGCAAAGTCTTCGTTGATCGAAGCGAACGGGCTGTAAACAACTACCCAGGTTGGTTGTGCAACCGCATCATGGCTATCGGCCTTGACGTCAAGGACAACCGTGTAACAGATCTCAAGCCGTCCAACGTGTTTGACCATCTGTTGCCTGTACCTAAACTCTACAGCTTGCTGGCTCATCGTTTCCGTCGTTTCAAAGCGATGGGGATTGACTTCTACTTGGAATACACCAAGCGTGAAGCAGAGTTCGGCGAGAAGGCTGTTAAGGCTGCTGAAGAGAAGGGCCTGGTAGTCATCGGTAAGAAAGGTAACGAGCTGGTGCTGGTTGACCAATTCGATACCCTGTACGTCCAGAAGGCTCGTGGTTTAGATCCGCTGGGTAAACTGGAAGAGCTGCTGGAGTTGGATCTGACCAATGCTCCAATGGAAATGGCGGAGATCAAGATCTTCAACAAAGCCATTCCGCTGGGTATTGCGCTCGGTTACTACTTCGGTCTGGAGCGTGTGATCAAGTCGCTCAAGCCTTCGGTGTTCCGTCGTCAACAAGCCGGTGAACGGTTGAAGTTGGCTGATGGTGAATACACCGTGCGCTTCAACGATGAGACACTGATCTTCCACCGTGACGATAAAGTGGTTGCTCTGCTGATGGAGGGTTTCAACTCCTACGCCAAAGCAATCAAGCACCACAGCGTCTACGACTTCGATCGTAAAGACGTGTACCTCAGTATCCTCGAGTCCAACAAGATTGGTGTGCGCTACTTGCGTGAACTGGATCTGCTCAAGGATATGTTCGTTGACCCAATCACCTACGACTTGCTCGTAGAGATGAAAGAACCCACGGAATGGGAAGGTCTGTTGATTCGGGCAACTGAATTACTGATCACTGATTGGGCACCTGCTGAGACCGACATGGAGTACATGCGGATCAAAGGCTACGAACGTGTGGCTGGTGCGGTGTATGCTGAAGTCGTGCGCTCTGCTCGGATGCAAAGTGCTCGTCGTGGTAGCGCTGGTAACAAAGTTGAGATGGCTCCTCACGCAATCTGGCAAGCTATTCAGGAAGACCCGTCGAAAGGTCTGATCGAAGAGTCGAACCCGATTGAATGTCTGCGGACTCAGGAAGCTGTGACGTTTGGTGGTGTCGGTGGTCGTTCCCGTCGTTCGATGGTAAAACGTAGCCGTGTGTTCCACCCTAACGACATGGGTGTTATTTCTGAATCCACAGTGGACTCGGGTGACGTAGCAATCTCCACGTTCCTGACTGCTGACCCGAACTTCAACTCCCTGCGTGGCTTGAGTCGTCGATACAAGTCTGGTGAAGACGGTCCTACCAAGTTGATCTCAACCGCTGCGTTGGTGTCTCCTTGTGCTGACCGTGATGACCCGAAACGGGTTAACTTCATCGGTATTCAGTATCACTCCTCGATGTTCGCAGAGGGCTACGAAGTTCAAGCGGTACAGACCGGTTATGGTGACGTGATCCCTCACCGGGTTAACGACCTCTTTGCTTACACAGCAAAAGGTGATGGTGTTGTTGTGGCTGTTAGCGACTCGGCTATTACTGTCGAGTACAAAGACGGTACACAACGCAGTGTGGAGCTGGGTCGTCGTTTCGGTACGGTGGCTGGTAAAACGTTCCCACACGAAGTGATCACCGGGATGAAGGTAGGTCAGAAGTTCAAAGAGGGGGATGTGATCTCTTACAACTCTCACTACTTCAAACCTTCCTCGTTGAATCCTACTCAGGTTTCGATGAAGACTGGTATCACTGTTCGTACGGCGATCATGGAATGTTCCGATACGCTGGAAGACTCCTCGGTTATCTCTGAACGTGTTGCTAAACTGATGGCTACTCAGATCACGGAACCTCGTGACCTAGTGCTGACGTTTGACCAGAAGATTCACGGTCTGGTTTCCAAGGGGCAAACGGTCGAGAGTGAGGATATTTTATGTACTATCGAAGACGCCGTAACGGCTAACACCGATTTGTTCGATGAAGATTCGATCGACACTCTGCGTCTGCTCGGGAGTCCAACTCCTAAAGCGAAGTACAACGGGATCGTTGAAAGGATCGAGGTGTTCTACAACGGTGATAAAGAAGACATGTCTCCAAGTCTTCGTGCCATTGCAGATCTGGGCGATAAAGAACGAGCCAAGGTTCAGAAAGCTTTGGGTCGTAAAGTACTGACTGGTAGCGTGGATGGTGCACTGCGTGTAGCGGGTAATCCACTCAACATGGACTCCATGCTGATCCGCGTGTACATCACTACTAAAGTTGGTGCAGGGGTAGGTGACAAAGGTGTATTCGCTAACCAGATGAAAACCATCATCGGGCGAGTGATGTCTGGTCGTAACCAAACTGAGTCTGGTTTGGATCTGGACGCACTGTTCTCCTACACCTCGTTCTCTAACCGTATCGTACTGTCACCTGAGTTGATCGGCACCACAACCACGCTGTTGAAGGTGTTGAGCAAGAAGGTAGTTGAGGCGTACAGAAAAGGTTGAATTGGGGGAGCTTCGGCTCCCCGTCGTTAACTCTCTAGACGGGATTCCGTTATGTCAAATGCAAACGAACAAAACCTGGTCGTGTTGGGCAACGCCATTGAGCTGTCGACCAACCTGATCATGGCTGTTGCCGGTGAGGCCGTGTCCAACACCGTCGGTGGGAAGAAGATTCCTCCTGCCACCATGAAGTCCGCAGTTGCGGCCACCATTCAACGCAAGCTGACCAAAGATCAAGGGGTAGTGTAACATGTTGAACTACAACTCCCTCACCGCTGCGGCTAGCTTGGCAGACAAGCTGGCTAACAAAGGCGTCGCTCTGCGTGCCATCGAAGGGACGCCTCTGGCTACCCTGATCCGTGCTGGCTATCTCCCGAACCCCGATCGTGGGACTCTGGACATGTCCATGGAAGAGCGCATCATGTTTGGTGCCTCCTCGAAGAACGCTGCTGGCGTTGTTGAACACGACATGGTCATGGACGAAGTTATCGAAGTCCTGAAGAAGACCGTTTCGTGGAACATGGACTTGGCTCGCAACCAAGTTAACCCGTGTGTACAATCGGCCATGGAGTTCGTCAACCAGTACGTTGATGACGCCATGACTCTGAAGAACACTGCGCTGTCCATCAAAGAAGATTCCTTCAACGGGATCTGGGACAGTCACTACCTCCAGGGTATGGTTGAGCGCTTCAACGAGACAGCCGTTAAGGACGTCCGTCTGAGCATCACAGTTCCGATGCCTGAAGGTATCGCTTCGCCAATGGCGTTGATCGAAACCGGTATCGCACGTTTCAACTCCGAACTGGAAGGTTTCATTTCCGGTATGGAGCCTGACTACGTTCAGTCGATCTACAACAAGATCTTCGTAACTCGTGGCGAGGACTACCAGCCGTCTCTGCTGGCTCACCTGAACCACCTGTACGTTGATCCGAACCAGATCCTGCTGATCCACCTGATCGCTGCCCGTCTGTTCGAGCAGACTCCTGAAGGTGTGCGTGCTGGCGCTGCTGAGTACAAAGCCTACATCGCCGAGATCGTGGCTCAGTCCGGTCGTGCTGTGGTGCGTGCTCTGGAACGTCGTGAAGCCAATGCCAAGCGCAAAGTGCTGATCAACGACTGGTCGCAATACCGTGAAGACGACATCGGCCTGATCCCAATTCAGATCCGTGTCAACGCCGACATCTACCACAAGTTCCTCGAAGCTGGTGGTTCGCCTGAAGTTCTGTTCGGTGCTTTCGTATCCGACCGTAACTACAGCTACGACATGTTGCTGGAGCGTAAAGACCAGTACATCAAGGTGTGGCAGTCCCAAGAGCGCGTGATGGCGACCAACCTGCGTCTGCAAAAGGCTAACCACTTCCAAGTGGGCCTGGTGCGTGCCGTGGAGAAACAGATCGCTGACCTGCCGGATGACCTGCTGGTGACCGAGCGTCCTGTGTACGTCCGTGCTCTGCACGAGTACGTGAAGCAGATGCCGAACAACTGGTACGAGGACAACCTGTACCTCACTCTGCGGAAAGTGATCTGCAACGTGATGTTCCCTCACACCAACGCCTTCGACATCCTCGCGACCATCGACACGGTAGCTCTGGAAAACCCAGATCTGGAAATCCGTGAAGTTGGTCTGCTGGCGCTGATCGAGTTCATCCCTACTTGGGTTGCTACCCTGATCACTGTCGATAGCCCTACCAACTAAGGGGTAAAGTATGGACCCGAAGAAGCTTAAGCGGGATGCTTCCAAGGTTCATGCGCATCTGAAGGAAATGGAAGACGGGACGTTGGTAACAACGAAGGGGTGTAAGATCTACATCCCTGCCCGTTTTGCAGAACAACAGATGGCGTTCTTGGGTACTGAGACTAGCATCTCTGGTATCTTTGCAATCACGGTCGATGACACTTACTTCGGTGTGTCGTTGGCCAACGCCATGATGCGTATTGAACCCACCATCACCAACTACATCAAGATCGAGGACGAAGACTACATCGAGTTCGTATTCGAGGCAGGTAGTGTGGTGATTGCCAACATCAACCTGCTGAAGACCGATACCTTTATCTACCGGATCTATTCCGAGCTGTTAGGTAAGGGTCACGTGCCTTGGTTCATGGGTTACCAAGAACTGGGTAAGATCTTCGAAAGTGCTCGTCACCACGCAGGGGTTTCGGTGGGTGCTAACCACGCCATCGTGGAAATGATTGTTGCTGCTATCAGTCGTTTGGCTGATGACCGTACCAAGTTCTATCGGCACGCTGTTAAGACCGAGAAAGATTTGGCTACGTTGCCACCGTTCTTTATTCCGCTGCGAAGCGTTACTTACGGTGCTTCAAACACCACTGCAAAACTGGTGGGTGCGTACTGGGAAGAAGGTTTGACTTCAGCACTGGTTAACCCTTCGGATACTGTAGAACCCATCGAAGGACTCTTGAGAAGGTAAGTGCTATGGAACGTGTAAGTTATGGTTGTGTCGCGTTGCTCGGCACCAACAAAGTAGGGAAGTTGACTCCTGACAGCGACGGTTACTACGAGCTGGTGCTGGGCGGTCTGGACACCTACAACAGTGGTGGTGCTTTCTACCCCCTGAATTCGGCGAAGTCATTGTTCGAGCAATCCTCGAACCTGATGCGTCGTATCGAGACTGGTGCTTGCCGTGGCGAGTACGGTCACCCGAAACAACTGCCTAACCAAGACATGCGCAGCTTCCTGCGTCGTGTGTCGACCATCTACGAAGACAACGTATGTTGCCACTTCAAGGATGTCCGGTTAGAGCACAACGCGATCAAAGACTCCAAAGGCAACCGTGTCGTTGCTGTGATCGGTCACGTCAAGCCTAGCGGCCCGAAAGGTCAAGCCCTGGCTGAGTCCCTGGAGAACCCGAATGAGAGCGTGTGCTTCTCTGTACGGTCTCTGACGGACGACAAGATCGAAGGCGGTCGTTTGGTCAAACACATCCGCACCATCGTGACGTGGGACTACGTGAACGAACCGGGTATCGACATTGCTCGCAAGTGGAATGCTCCGGGTCTGGAATCGTTCCAGGAAACCGAGTTCACCCGCGACCACGTTGAAGGTCTGGACACTGGTGTAGGTGCAGGTATGTCGATGGAATCGTCTGGTGGCGTTTCTGGTTCGACTATCTTCGTTGACTTCGGTTGGAAGAAGACTGGTTCTGCTGGTTTGGTGTTGCCACCTTCAGCCCGCTGGTAAGGGGACTGTGATGAGCGAGACTGAACAGGCACAAGCCTACATCAATTCTTTCAAGAACGGTGTGGGTAAGAACTGCACGGTAGTATCGCCAGAAGAGTTGGGTCAGGAGTTCCTCTACCACATCTCTATCGACCCTGGGATCAAGAAGTTCGTTCCCCAGTTGACACAGCGTTCTGCCAAACACGAGGACCGTTCGGTTCCACGGGTTAGCGTAGCGCCGACTATCATTGGTTGTATCAATGGTTATCAACAGGATCGTTACGATTGGGAAGAGGGTCGGTATAACAAGAAATGGAAAGACGGCTGGTACATCTACGGGTTCCGTAACGAGGTGTCCATCAAACCGTCGGTCAAGATCTTGTTCGACGCCGATTACACGGATGAACGTTGGTTGGTTCCGTACAATGACCAGAAGTGGCAATATCCTGCTGAGATCATCGGCAAGTATTTCTACCGGTCGATTCATGTACGTCAGCTCAACGACAAATACCAGAAAGCCATCGAGATGTTTTTCGAGGTGAGTAAGGGTGCCGTGGTTCGGATTCAGGATGATGTGGTCCTGACAGAAGGCTACTGGACTTTCGAGTTCGCTCGTTTGGTACAGGGTTGGAACAAAGGAGAGATTCTGAATCTCCGAAAACTGGACGCCACTGAGTGGAAGAAAGTCAAAGGCCAATCAGCCGACCTGTTATCCCATCAGGAGCCTCCCAGCGCTCGCTGGTGACGTGATCGCATAAGACCCCTAGGGTGTGTATCCCTAGGGGCTTTTATGCCGCTTAGAACGAATCGTGTTAAAAAGAATTTGAAGTATATATTACTTAGGTGATAACTACAAAGTTGTAGAATAGTCTTTTATCGACAGAGGGATTTATGAAAAGCTTTTGGCTACGAGTGTGGAACTACATTCTGGAGATCTCGAATGTGGCGTGGTTCCTGATCCTGACGTCGGTGGGCTATCTAGTACTTGTTTACGTGTTCTGTAATTACATGAAAGCAGACGATGCCATAATGCTGGCACAGATCGTCTATGTACTGGTGCTGGGCGTGGGCCTGGCTATCGTTCATGTAATCCGACGTAACGAGAAACTTCATGGCTACTCCAAGAACAAAGACAGCTATCTCAAAATTCTTGTTGGTTTTATTAGCAGGCTTCGTCGCCGTTGACCTGCTGGTACTGTGCTTCGCTAAACTGAGTCTGGTGATTACGATCTTCCAGATACTCTTCCTATTCTTAGTGCTCTGGTTCCGGCCTGTGCGCAGAGGGTTGGGTTGGCTGCTTTGTAGATAGTCGATCCGAAGTAATCTGAAGTATATATTACTCTAGTGCAATACAAGCTAGAATCGTTTGTTGACTATGGAGTCATCATGTCCGCAAGATCGACTTTAGACATTGCAGACAAGTGTCCAGTAGATGATTCACTTGATCTCAGTGATCCAGCAACACGGGCTGCGAATGCTGTCCTAGTTGAACTAGGTGGCAGGCGTGGGTTCGATGGTTGGTTTGACAGCATCGACGACGACATCCGTTTGGAGATCGTGGAAGATGTTGCTGGCGTAATTGGGCTGGTCTTCCCCAAGCCTCGGGAACTCACCGAGGAGGAGATCAAAGAAATCGTGGCCAAAGCTGCTGCCGGTAGCCGCGAGCGTTTCGAGAGAAACCTAAATCAGACAGTAAAAGATTACTGTTCTCCACAAGGGTATGTAGATACCCACCATAAACTTGCAACACTCATTACCAAGGAAATCGTGCAAATGTCCGACATCAAAAAGAACGTTCTGGATCTGGCTGCCCTCGTCAAAGCTGATCTGACCCTGGGTGAAGCTGGCATCGTGGAAGTCAAGGACGGTCTCTTCGAGCGTACCCTGCCAGAAACTCTGACCCCGGAAACCGTCAAGACCTACCAGAACCACGTCGGTGACCTGGTTGCCGCTACTGCCCTGGCTCTGGGCGAAGTCGGCATCGACGCCTTCAAGGCTGACGAGAAGCTGGAACAACTGAGCGTTGAGTTCGGTTGCGGCACCGACTCGCTGGCTGGCACCATCCAGCGTAGTAAGGACTACCCTGCTGGCGGCATCCCGAAAGAAGGCGAAACCCGTGATCCGAACGCGGTCGTCACCAAGTACGGCATCATCAGCATGAAGTTCGGCGTCAACGCCCATGCCAACAAAGGTTCGCTGAAGAAGGTGCGTGACAGCATCAACGAGCGCGCCCGTGAAGCACTGGCCAAAGGCTAAGCAGTAACAGAGCGGTAGGGGTCACACCCTACCGCTTTTATGCTGACTTTATTTTTTTGTGAGATCAGGTATGGAAATCTACACCATTCAGATGGGACAGTGGAGACGTGCCCGCGATGCTGGTATTGAGCTGATCGATACGACATGGCGCAACGGCAACCAAGCGTTCTCTCCTAACAAGGAGATCGTCCATGGGTACAAGTACTCAGGTCTCACACAAGAACAATACACCGAACGCTATCTCGAGATCCTCGAGGGTAAAGTTCTGACTCACACCGAAGAGTGGGAGCGGGTCATTACTCTGGATCGCGTCGCAGTGGCCTGTATGTGTCGTGCTGGCGTGTTTTGTCATCGACACCTACTCTGGCCCAAGATTGTGGCTTACGGTGCGTGGCGGGGCACTGAGATCGTTTACAAGGGTGAACTGTAACTTACTGTATAACTAGGGCATTGTAAGGATACGATTGTGGACACTGAAATTAAGCGCTGCTGTCAGTTGGTGGATTTGGTAATAGGTGGGGCTGATGATTACGAGTCAGTTCTGCTGAGGGGCAAGTCCATCACTGAGCGTAATGAGTTCAATGCTTTGGTTAGTGAGTTCCAGAAGGAATCTCGACCGATGCGTATTCACCAAGTCTGTGTGAGCGGTCCTACCGTACTGGTCATGTTCCAGTGGGTGTTGGCGTTCTGCGATCGTTACCCTGACGTGGTAGCTAGCTGGACTGAGTTCGTGGCTTACTGCAAGAAGAACCAAGTCAACGTATCCTTCGGAATGGATCGTAGTCTGATCTTCTTGATGACAGTCTTCGAACACATGCACTTTCAAGTTGTTGCGCATCGCCAAAATCAGGCGGCATAAAAGCAGGGGTTTCGGCCCCTGCTTTTTTTTTTTGCCTTTATGCCGTCACTTTGCAGTAGCGATGGTACGCGAGCAGATGATGCGAGAAGCGATGCACACCGACTGGATACGACCGATCTCAACGCGGTAAGGCGTTTTGGCGTAACGAGTCAGACCACGGCAGAACTTCAGAACTTGCTTGAAGGCCGCACGGTTCACGTCGCTCAGGTGATCTACGTCGTTGGACTTCTTGGCGTAGTCAGCCATACCCTTCATGGCTTTCTGGAGAGGACGGAAGGTCTCTGCACAGTTAACCAGGTACTTGGCGTAGTTCTCCGAGAGATCCAACAGCTTGTCCACGTCGGAGGTAGACAGGTAGAAGTCTTCGAGGATACCGGAGTTGAGCATCGACCACGAGAAGATGAACTCTTTCACGTGAGTCTGTACGCACAGGTCAGCCAGCTTCTTGTGAGCAGGATCACTGGAGACCGGTTTAACCGCACGACCTTTCTTGACTTCCAGACCGGTGTTGTGTAGCAGGACGCTACCCTTACCGATGATTGGAGACTTCAGGATGGTGGACGGGTGTTCCAGTTGAGCCAACTTGTCCAGAACCGAACGTTTGAAGGAGTCGTCCGAATCGAACTTACCACCGTTCAGGATTGCACGCACTTTCTCTACGTACATGGCCAGGGCTTTCGGGTAGTCGGTCGACAGGTAACGTGCAGTCTTGTTGTCTTCCGTCATGTCAACCAGAGGAGCCTTGGACAGACGACCGTCGAGGGTGAACGGCATGAACACCGCTTGACCAGCCAACGAACCTTTGTGACGCTGTTCGTTCAGGTCAGGCTTCTTGTCAGCCCACTCTTGACGCAGCTTGTGGATACGACCTTGTTGCTTCAGACCCCAACGACGGTAGCCAGTGAACAGAGTAGCCCAACCGTCGATGAAGGATTGGAAGTCCGAGACCCAGACTTGCTTCATGCGGTTCCAGATACCGGACACAGCTTCCATCGAGATCTGGTGGTAAGCGACCATGTCGTCACCGTGATCTTCCATCGAAGGGATCTCAGCCGACAGACCGGTTTCCTCTTCCACGTTTTGAATCCGCTCACGGATCATCACAGCGGTAGTTTGGTTGGCATCGCCGGAGTCGATCAGACGCTGAAGGTCGTCTTGGATTTCTTCCACGGCTTCCATGGTAGCGCACAGCTTTTCAAAACGATCCAGACGATCATCGCCAAAGTCAATCTGGCTGATCATCGACTCGAGGGACCAGTTCCCCACCTTTGGAGTATCGGACTCCATGTATTGTTGCAGCATGATTAAGATTCCTTGAAGGTTAGTCCCGTGAGCTTAAAAACTCTCATCAGATACGGCATAAAACGGGAGCCCTAAGGCCCCCGCTTCAAGCCCAGATTTAGACGGTGGCGTTAGCCATCTTCTCGATCTGGTTGCCATAACCACTCTCGCCAGCCTGTACGTCGGCGTCGATCTCACGAACGAACGCTTCTTGCAGGTTGGGGTTGGCTCCGGTCAGGGTCATGTTATCCAGGATTTCCTGAGCGAAGTTGTTCACGCCTTCACCGACTTGGGTCAGGGCAGTGAACTCAACCGAGTAGTCCGCACCTTGCAGTGCGGCGGTGATGTCACGGTTACCGGAGATCTCAGCAACAGTGCCGGTTGGGCGCATGTTGGTGGACAGCCAGGCAGTGATCACCTTGGTGTGAGTTGGGTCCGGCTCGATGAACAACACGGTCATGCCGGTGTAGTCAGGGAGCAAGTCCGTTGGCTTGTCAGAGTTCTTGACAACGCGCGGGTACTTGGTTTCCGGGTCCATGATCAGGTTCAGTACCCAACCGTTCAGGAAGGAAGCAACGGCTTTACCGTACTTCTCGTTCCAGGTGAACTGAGGAGCAGAACGCTGACGCGTAACGTTGGAGATGTCCTGCTGAACCTCACCAGCACCACCGAATGGGTTTTCGATGTGCTCGACAGTCAGAGTCTGAGACAGACCCTCGATAGTCTTCGGCGCCAGCTCGATCAGGTTCTTCAGAGTGGAGACCCAGTAATCAGGGTTCTCCAGATCTTGGAACCCACGCGGGGCTTCGATGAGGATAGCGATAACGTTACGGCGGACGTAAGCAGCGCTACTTACATAGGCTGCGTAGTCTGGAGCCACACCATTTTGACCACCCTTGCGGATGTCGACCATGGCGGAACGACCGTACTGGTTGTACGCTTTGTTGTCAAGGACCGTATCGGCTAAGCGACTCATTGTTGCAGATCCTCTTGACGGCGGGCGATGATAGTGAAGGTGCCGACAGTCATCATGTTGTTACCATACATGGTGATGTTGCAGCTCCAGCTATAGCCACGTTGGGTGTCAGCAGCGGTCAGGAAGGTTTCCACCTGGATCTGAACGCGGCCATCGAAACGGCCAGCCGCCATCTGGGTGATCAGACGATCACTGCGAGCGCGGAACTGACCAGGCGTCAGACCGTCGATGCCGGTCAGATCGCGCCAGGCGCGGTCTGCGATCTTTTCCAGCTCCACGGCGATAGCCATGTTGAAGAAGCTGTTCAGGATCGAGGAGTCGTCATCGTAAACGGTTTGGAACGCCGGGAAGAACAGGCTACGACGGTCGTAGTTCTGTACCCACACCAGGCCGTTTTCCCAGTCCTGCGAACGTACTTCTGCCTTCTTGAAGGAAGCGTTCACGTTGCGGAACATGGTGACTTGGTTGGCCGGGGAAATGGAGAAGGACTGGGCCGACTTCCAGATACCGTTGCCAGCACCCATGTAGCGAGCAGACTTGGCCGCGAACTCGATGGTCAGCGGGGTCAGCTTGGTCCACTTGGAGTTGATCAGGTAACCGGAGTGACCGATCACGATAGCGCGGCAAACCGGCGTACCGTAAACTTCCGACTCAGGGTACATACGAGCAGCGGTCCGCAGGGAGATCGCGATGCTCGACTCTTCCGAAGGGCTGTTCTGACGAGCAGCAGCGTCTTGGGTAGAGAGTACAACCCACATGTCCTTACGACGGCCCAGGACGGTCAGCAGCTTCTTCTTCGTATCCAGCGTGAAGCCGGAGTCGTAGATGCAGCTCTGCGGATAGATCGCAGTGTCCAGGAAGTCGAAGCCAGCCAGGTTGCCGTAACCAGCAACTTGAGCAGCTACCAACTTGTCGAAGTTCTCGTTGGTCAGGGTACCGTCAGAACCACCACCGAAGTAGTGAGT
>RCUL01000115.1_pt1 | contig 77843 bp, 50 predicted proteins | sample 2167521 | NCBI WGS metagenome assembly RCUL01 (sample SAMN09932745, study PRJNA488358) | compost metagenome | feature: garden; material: soil; isolation source: compost soil in acetic acid-enriched culture | place: Germany: Experimental Botanical Garden Goettingen | collected 2016-01-27
GTTATAGAGCATTTAAAGCAAACGCTGGAAATATCTTAAATGAAGGATTTGAAATTACATTAAATGCTGACGTAATCCGAAAAGAGAATTTTAGATGGAATTTGAACGCCAATGTTTCTAGAAACTTTAACAAACTTCTTGAGTTACATCCTGATTCTAAACGCATGACCTTAGGTGGCTATGATAATTTCTCAATTTATGCAGCCGAAAACCAAAGATATGGTGCAATTTTCGGAACAAAATTCTTGCGCGTTGAGGATGCAAATAGTCCCTATAATGGACAACTTATCCTAAGCGGAACAGGCTTGCCACAAGCTAAATCAAATGAAGCAGAACTTTTAGGTGACCAAACTGCTCGCGCTCTTGCTGGTTTAACCAACTCTTTTACTTATAAGAACTTTGGATTAAGCTTCCAAATTGATGGTAGATTTGGTGGAAAATTCTTCTCAGGAACACAACGTGCATTACAAGCCAGTGGCTCTTCCGCGGAAACAGTTATTAACGGAAGCCGAGATAAATTTGTTGTCGATGGCGTAATATTGAAGAATGGTGCCTATGAGAAAAGCACCGTTGAAGTTACGCCTCAAGATTATTGGACAACAGTTTCAGGTGCTAGTGGCAACTTAGGTATCACTGAGCAAAACCTATACAATGCTACGAATGTGAGGATCAGAAATCTTCAATTAAATTACTCTATACCGAAGTCCGTATTAGGGTCATCAATTGTTAGAAATGCAAAAATAGGTGTTTCTGTAAACAATTTAGCTATGCTAAAAAGTTATGCAAATGGTGTAGATCCAGAATCTACTTATGCTATGAGTTCAAATGCCGTAGGATTTGAAAATTTATCATTTCCAACTTCACGTTCTTATTTCTTAAACTTATCCATTGGCTTCTAATCTGAATTATTATGAAAAATACACTATCAAAAATAGCGCTGGCAATACTATTAGGAAGCACAGCCACCTCCTGTACAAAACTTGAGGATATCAACATAGACCAAACTGCTGCAAACGACCAGCAAGTTAAACCAGAGTACTTTTTGAACAACTCCATTATTGGTGCTCAACAAGATCCTGGACTGGCTGAACGTTTATTTATTTACTCGTGGAAAACTGCCGCACACCAACAATACTTCAATTTTATCAATATAGGACAGCAAAGTGACGATTTTAATGCTTTATACTGGTCTAGTATTTCTGGCTGGCTGAATAATGCCAATGCTGCCATTGAAATTGCTGACAAAAAAACACAAAATGGTACAGCAGCAGTTTATAATGCAAATATGATACAGGTCGCAAGAATATGGCGAGCCTACCTATTAAGTGAACTAACTGACAATTTTGGTCCAATTCCAACAAAAGGATTTCAAGGGGTTAATCCAGAGTTTGATTCAGTAAAAGATGTATACTATTATTTATTGGCAGAACTGAAAGACGCCCAAGCTAAAATTGATCCAGCTGTTAGCAATACAGACATCGGAAATTATGATGCTGCATATGGTTTTAATTGGGATAACTGGATCCGCTATGCAAATTCGATGCGTATGCGCTTAGCAATGCGGTTATCCGAAGTTGATGCTAATAAAGCAAAAACGGAATTTGAAGATGCCGTCAAAACCAATAAGTATATCGAAACTTCTGCACAGAATTTCGGTGTGCAAGAAAAAGATGGTTGGGATCCCCTAACCGGAGTAATGAGTAGATCTTGGAATACACAATTACTTTCTACAACCTTAAACAATATCTTTATTGGATTAGGGGGTATCAAAACATCCGATCAATTCACGGAAACTGAAGTTTTAAACAAAATCAAAAACGAGGATGACTTTGGAATTCGTTACTTAGACAATTTTTCGACAATGTCTAACGATCCCAGCCAAGGGTATTACCTAGATGGCATTCCAAATAAGATGGATCCAAGGGCATACAAAGCTTTCTTTATTCCTGGCCATACAACTGACCCGCAATATTGGACAGATGCAAGTAACCAAGACGCGCAGATAAAAAAACCAGATGGCACTACATTGAATTTCAAGACCTCGTATACCTGGAATGCATTTACCTCAGGAACGTGGGGGGCTAAATCCTCCAACATCGTTCTTAGAGCACAAAATGGACGTATTCCAGGAATGATCAAAAAATTCAGAAATAGCACTCAGAAGCGACTTTTCTTTGCTTCATGGGAAAGTTACTTCCTAATCGCAGAGGCTGCATTGAGAGGTTGGAATACACCTATCTCTGACAAAGCAGCATATGAAAAAGGTATTTCCGAAAACTTTAACTATTGGGAAGTATCATCTTATCTAAATCAATATCTAACCTCAGAGAGTTACAACCGCGTGGGAACCTCAGTCAAATACGATCATACTACGGAACCCGCCACCACATTCGCTATCAAATACAAAGACGGTTATACAAACGCGACAGGTACAGCGAATATCAAATATCCTGAAAACACCATTTACAAAAATGGTGCAGTTAAAAATGATAAGCTAGCAAAAATTATTACACAAAAGTATATCGCTTCGTTTCCATACTTGTGTTTAGAAGCATGGAATGATCACCGCAGACTAGGTCTTCCTTTCTTTGAGAATCCGGCGGTTGAAACTGCCATTGCTACAATGCCACAGCTGACGGCGTCAAACTACAGTAAGAATCAGGTAGACTTCTTTCCACAAAGAACAAGCTACCCTTCTTCCTTTAGAAATGCCGATCAAGCAAATTATGATAAAGCAGTCGCTTTATTAGGTGGAGGAGATGGCGTCTTCACGCCATTATGGTGGGCAAAACAGAAATAGTCCCCAGTTTATAATAGAAAACCGGCTTATAGCCGGTTTTCTTGTTTTTGGTGATAAATGATATATATATGTTACAATTACATTTATTAATTAGGCAAAAGAACCTCGTAAATGACTTATAAATAAAGAATCTATTAAATTCTTTTTAAATTTTTTAAAAAGAATTTGGCACTTTAAATAAACTATATATATCTTTATTTGAGTTACTAGAAACAAAAACAAATCTCCCCTACATTCCACAGGCTGAAAATAGTGAGAGTTCAAAATTTGCTAACTATGATATTATCTAGCTAATATCAGATATAAAATATTAGAAATCCAATAAGTACGCATTAATTAAGTTTAATTAGATATGGTCGTCGAGATTTTAAGAAATTTGTATTACCGGCCAATGCAACCGATTGCAGAAATTGCCAACTCATTGTCCAAAAGTATTCCATCTGTTACTAAACAGATGAATGAACTCCTACAAAAAAATATTATTGTGGAGAAAGGATATGCTGCATCAACGGGAGGAAGAAAAGCTATACAATATATGCTGAATGAAGATTTGACACACAGCATTATCAGCATTGCCATTGACCAATTCTATACGTCAATTACCTTATCCAACCTAAAGACCGAAGTCATTTCATCTAAGGCCAATCTTCCGATTGACCTTAGACACGACAATGCTGCCAAACTAATTCATGAATCTTTAAATCATTTCATTTCAACAAATCATATCGATTTGGCTTACATACTAGGTATCGGGATAAGTATGCCTGGCTTTGTGAATTCAGATTCAGGTCTCAATGAATCATACAACGACGATTCTCCACTATTTAATATTCGAGCACAAATTGAGCAAGAGTTTGGAATTCCCACTGTCATTGATAACGATTCACGTTGTGTCGCTTGGGCCGAAAAAAAATTCGGTTCAGCAATGAATTCCTCATATTCCCTTGTAATTAACTTAAACTGGGGTGTAGGATTGGGTATCCTCATAAATGATAATATTTTCAAAGGTACTTCAGGTTTTGCTGGTGAATTCAGTCATATTCCACTTTCAGATGCTTTAACCTTATGCTCTTGTGGAAAAAGAGGCTGTTTAGAAGTGGAAGCATCATTAAGTGCCGCTATTCAAAATATTGAAAAAGACATAAACAACGGAGAATATTCAATTTATAATACACTAGCGAAAGAGTACAAGAATAAAGTGGAAGCGATGATAGATGCAGCCCAAATTGGCGACCAAATTGCAATAAACAACATTGGAAAAATTGGCTATCTATTAGGGAAAGGAATTTCCACATTAATTCATATACTCAATCCTAATAAAATTATTATTAGCGGTCGAGGTGCAGAGATCGGGCATATTCTTGCTCCTCATATACAAGTTGCCGTGAATGAATATAGCATTCCAAAAATTGCCAAAAAGACTACCCTTGAAATTTCAACATTACACAAAAAAGCACAACAAATGGGCACAACAGCCTTGGTTATAGAAAAATTTATGAACAACATAATTAACTAACGTTTTTAAACAAACACCTAAAACATGAGTCTATTTTACAAAAAAACTGCAGGATTGGCGTTATGTACACTATTTAGTGCGACATCACTCTACGCGCAGCAAAGCATTTCTGGAATAGTTTCAGATGCTAATGGCCCTATCTCTGGTGCTACTGTTTCTGTAAAGGGAACAACTAGAGGTACGCAAACAGGGGCTAACGGATCATTTACAATTCAAGCCGCACAGGGCGAAACCTTACGCGTAACCATCGTCGGGTACAAATCTCAAGAGATTGTCGTTGGATCCACAAAAACAATTAACATCAAATTGACTGAAGATGCTTCGGCTTTAGAAGAAGTCGTCGTCACAGCCATGGGCATCAAACGGGAGTCAAAAGCACTCGGTTACGCTGTAAGCACCATCAAAGCCGAAGAGCTGACAAAAGCAGGTAATACCAACTTCGGTTCTGCTTTATATGGTAAGGCTTCAGGGGTTAAGATCACTACAGCACCAGGAGGATCTTCAAGTGCTGTTAATGTTCAGATCCGCGGTATCAATTCCCTAAACTATCAGCGTCAACCATTATACGTTGTCGATGGGGTGATTATCCGTAATGACGAACAATATGGAACCAAAGGATCAAACAATAATAATTACTGGGACGATCAGCGTATCCGGGGTAATGGTATGCTGGATATTAATCCAGCCGACATTGAAAGTATGTCCATTTTAAAGGGATCTGCTGCGAGTGCCCTTTATGGTTCTGATGCAGCCAGTGGCGTAATTGTAATCACGACTAAAAAGGGGATTAAAGGAAGAGGCTTAGGTGTTGATTTCAACTATACAGGATCATTAGAACGTGCTGCTTTCTTGCCTAAATTTCAGAATGTTTACGGCCCAGGCTATGATGCTGCCACAAATTTAGCGAACGGCGCTACAGAAGAAGGTTGGATAATCGATGATAAATCACCTTCTGGAAGACGCCCTTATTTCCGTTCTTATGGAAACTTCGGTCCTAAATTTACAGGAGAGGATGTTCGCTGGTGGGATGGTTCTACGAAAAAATATGAAGCTCGCGAAAATAACTATCGTGATATTTTTGACACAGGCTACAACTCCAATATAAACTTCGCGATTTCCAACCAGACAGAAAAAATAAACTATCGTTTGAGCGGAACACGTATGGACTACAAAAGTACAAGTCCGGGTTCAAAGCAAAATAGAAATACCTTTAATTTAAATAGTTCGGTAAAGATGCACGATAAGCTCTCTTTAGATCTCGTTGCAAACTATACCAATACGAATACACAAAACCGCTCACAATTGTTGGGACAGGTATTGGGTAGCTTTGGAGGCTTCTTCAGCCGTACAGAAGACATGTCCGTTTTAAAAGAAAAATATAAAACAACAGACGGTTATAAATACTCAGCCTTTGGAACGGGACGCGAAGAAGACTTTGTTTACACCGTCCGACCATATAACTTACTTGATTATTTCTGGTCACAATATCGAAATAGGTACGATGAAACCGAAAATCGATTGTTAACAAGTGCAACATTAAATTGGAATATTGTTGATCATTTGAAACTGAGAGGACGTATCGGTAATGACTTCACATCTGCTGCGATTACAAATAAAAAATACAACGAATATGCCACTCGCTATAATTCCACGGGTAGCAGTTCAGGAGGTTTTGAGACATCAAAAGGTAACTACTCTATTTTATATGGTGACGTCTTGTTAACTTATGCGAATAAGATTAGTACAGATTGGGATTACAGTGTGAGTGCAGGTTTCCAATCCCGCCAGGAAAATTATGATGATCAGTCTTCAGCAACTGCAGGTGGTTTGGTTACAGAAAACTGGTTCAGTCTAAACAATAGCTACGGACAATTAACAACCTCAAATGAACGAAAAGAGAAGTTAAAGTATGCTTATTTTGGAATGGCAAATATCGGTTACAAAGGTTTTGCCTATCTAGATGGTACCTTTAGATCTGAATATTCATCAACATTACCAATAGCGAACAATAACTATCAATACGGTTCTGTCAGCGGAAGTTTTATATTCAGTGAAGCATTCGGCCTACAAAACGATAAATTTACTTTTGGTAAATTAAGAGCTTCTTATGGTGTGGTCGGAAACGACGCTCCTATTTATGCTGCGAATATTGCCAACTCTCAATCTGCAATTGCCACTATTAATGGTTCTGTTCCATCATTAACATATGGCTCTTCTTATGGTAATTTGGGTTTGATGCCAGAAACTAAGTACGAATGGGAATTCGGTTTGGAGATGAAGTTTTTGAAAAACAGATTAGGATTGGATGTCAGCTATTATGACAACTATATCAAGAATCAGATTCTTGGATTAACCACTCCTGCTTCCACCGGTGCAACAACCCAGATCGTTAACGTAGGACGCGTTGCTAACAATGGTTTGGAGGTTTCATTAAATGGTACGCCTATACAACGAGAAAACTTTAGCTGGAATGCGCGCTTAAATTACTCCTTCAATAAGTCTATTTTAGAAAAGCTAGCTCCTGGCGTCAGTGAATTAACTTTTTATAGTGCAGATGAAAACTCCTTACGTATAGTAGCCAAAGAAGGTGAAAAGCTAGGCAATATATATGTTTATGACATTGCTAAAGATGAAAAGGGCAATAATCTGATTTCTGACGAGGGCTACTATGTTATCGACAAAACAAAGTATAAACATGTGGGTAATATATTGCCGAAAGCAATTGGCGGTATGACAAACACATTCAATTATAAAAACTGGTCTCTAGATTTTACAGTTGACTACCGCTTCGGGGGGAAAATGGTTTCAGAAAATCAGAAATATGCAATGGGTGCTGGTATGTACGAAAACACCTTAGAATATAGAGATACTGGTGTCACATTGGATGGCGTAAACCAAAATACAGGTGCTAAGAATGACGTACACCTCAGTGCCGCAGACTATTACATGAATACATTTAATTGGGGAGCTGATTCGTGGACTGAAAAAGGTGCTATATATGACAATTCGTACATAAAAATGCGTGAACTATCTATTAGCTACCGAATTCCTTCTTCTGTAACACAAAAACTCAAATTAAACAACGTAAGGGTATCTCTAATAGGACGAAATTTATTCTATTTCCATAGAACACTTGAAAACCTCGATCCAGAATCTCCAGTAGGAAATCAATGGTGGTCTCAAGGTGTAGATGTAGGATCAAATGCTGCAACAAGAAGTTTTGGTTTCTCACTAAATGCTAATTTTTAATCGCAATTAATCATGAAAAAATCATTTTATATAATCCTACTTTTCGCATTATCTAACTTAGGTCTTACAGGATGTAAGACACAACTGGAAGATGCGTTTGAAAATCCTGATCAAACTACTGAAGCCAGTATATCTGGTTTCTTTACTGACATCTTGAATAATGACAGAGTTAGACCATCTTATTGGCACTATAGAACCTTCATATTGTCAAGACAATCTATCTATACACAAACATCTTCCTTTATTCCATCTAACAATATGTATCAGCCAAATGATAGCTATTCATATGATTACTGGAAAGATTTTTATTCTCCTGGTGTTCTAGGTGTTTACAGAAAGATGGAAGTCGCTTATGCTGCGTTATCAGCTGAAGAAAAAGCTAATCAGGAAATTTTCCTACAGGCGGCGAAAGTGGTAGTTTACGATGAAGCATCAAAATTAATTGATAATTTTGGTGACATCCCATTTTCTGAAGCTGGCAGCCTTCCGACAAACGGAACCATAAAAAAGGCAAAATTTGATAATCAAAAGGATCTTTATTATTCCTTTATTGAAGATCTTAAGGTAATAAACACATATTTCTCCAAAGCTACCACTACGCCATATTTCTCTAAATACGATATTTTGAGCAAAGGTGTCGCTGATAAATGGAGACGATATACCAACTCTTTGCGTTTACGTTTATTGATGCGCATTTCAAATGTAGACGAAAGCAAAGCAAAAACAGAGGTTATGGAGATGTTAAACAATCCATCCAATTATCCTTTAGTTGATGGCGGCAACGATGCAAATTATATCGCTGCTAGTGCTGACATCCTATTGCAGCCATTGACAACAAACACGACCACATTGAGAGATGCGCTGACGGAAGGAAATAATCAATATGCAACAGATTACATGCTGAATATGGTTATGAAACCAGCAAATGACCCACGTATACCTGTATTTTATGATAAATTTGGTGTAACCAAAGATGGTGTTTTTACGCCTAACAAGGAATATAAAGCGATGCCTATTACATTTACGGAAAACGATATCTTAACAAATTACCAAAAATATTCAGTATTAGACTCGGCGACATTTTTCGATAACAAATTACTTCCGGGTATTGTAATGACTGCATCCGAGACGAATTTAAACAAAGCAGAAGCATACCTTCGCTGGGGAAACGATGCAACTGCAAAAAATGCATACGAAGTGGCAATTAAACAATCTGTGTCCTTCTATTATTATTTGAATAATTTGATGGCAAATGAAGGTCTGAAAGCTGAAATAAAACCATCGGATGCTATCATTAATAACTTTGTAGAAAATTCAACGATAAAATATGCAGGGAGTTCTACGGCTAAGCTAGAATTGATTCTTACTCAAAAATGGCTTCACTATGGTTTCCTACAAGCGCAACATGCTTGGTCGGAATATAGAAGAACTGGGTATCCTAAAATCACTATTTTAAAAGCTGGATTAGCGAACTATGCGAATCCACCAGCAAGATTCTTATACCCTACAGGTGAAATTTCCAATAATTCGGAAAATTATGAAGCTGTCCGATCAAAAGACACACGTGACACCAAAATTTTCTGGGACGTCAATTAATCGACACTACATCTACCAAATAGAAAGCCACTCTCGGGTGGCTTTCTTATGTTCATTTTCATTATATTTATACATGCAAAAACTGACAACCATTATATCAACCGCACTACTGGCAACAACCTCTACATTTGCCTTTGGGCAAGCACACAATGTATCGGGCGGCTACCAAAAACCTACAGATCCTTTAGTGATCGAAAACCTCGAACAATGGCAGGACATGAAATTCGGTCTTTTCATGCACTGGGGAACCTACAGTCAATGGGGAATTGTTGAAAGCTGGAGTATCTGCCCCGAAGATGAGGGCTGGACACAACGCAAACCAGAGCATGGTAAAACCTATTTTGAATACCTCAAGAATTACGAAAATCTGCAGACAACATTCAACCCGACAGATTTCAATCCTCAAAAATGGGCTGATGCAGCCAAAGCAGCCGGAATGAAATATGTGGTCTTTACAACCAAGCACCACGATGGTTTTGCGATGTTCGACACCAAAGAATCAGATTATAAGATTACTTCTACCAAAACACCTTTCTCCTCCAATCCAAAGGCAAATGTGACCAAAGAGATCTTCAATACATTTCGCAACGACGGGTTCAAAATCGGAGCTTACTTCTCCAAACCGGATTGGCACTCCGAATACTATTGGTGGCCCTATTTCCCACCTAAGGACAGAAATGTAAATTATGACCCGAAAAAATATCCTGAACGTTGGCAGAAATTTAAAGATTTCACCTACAACCAGATCGATGAACTAACATCGGAGTATGGAAAGGTGGATATTCTATGGCTGGACGGTGGACAAGTACGTCCCTTAGAAACTGTAGACAAGTCAGTAGACTGGCAACAGACAATCAAAGTGGATCAAAATATTGATATGGACCGCATCGGTGGTATGGCCCGAAAAAATCAACCAGGCCTTATTGTCGTAGACCGTACTGTTCCCGGAAACTGGGAAAATTACGTGACACCCGAACAGGCTATCCCTGAGCATCCGTTGGATATTCCATGGGAAAGCTGCATCACTATGGGAGACTCCTTTAGCTATGTTCCAAATGACAATTACAAACCAACAAAGAAAATCGTCGAGACACTCGTCAAGATTATTTCACGTGGTGGTAACTATCTGCTTAACATTGCCCCAGGCCCCAAAGGTGATTATGACCAAGCAGCATATGATCGTCTAAACGAATTATCTGCTTGGATGAAAATCAATCAAAGCGCAGTATATGCAACACGTACCGTTGCCCCTTACCATCAAGGTGACTATTATTACACCAGAAGTAAGGACAGCAAGATCGTCAATGTATTCCACCTTTCACAAGGGGACACTTATCAACAGCCGAATGAATATGTCTTTCAGGTGCCTGACAATTTTAAAGTGAAAAAAGTCACAATCTTAGGACATAAAGGTCGCTTGGATTGGTCGCAACGTGACAACCAGATCACCCTGAGAAGTCCGGGCACCAGATTCAATTATGCTACCGCGATTCAATTGCAAAGCAAGTAATAAAAAAGCAGCTGAATTACATCAGCTGCTTTTTTATTATCCGATAACGATGATCGACTTCAGGTATTTTCGAGGATTTTCATCGACTACTGAAAACCAGCAAATATAAATCGTCCCGATTTCCGTTCTCAATTAATACCCGAATAACTAAAAACACTAGCTATAAAAAGACAGCACTTGTGAACTTGTCAGTACATACTAACAGAATGAAACAAATAACCTTATATTTAGCATTATCACTCCTAACATTTTACTCTTGTAAAAGCTACAAGCCGCAGATAATCTCCTCCCAACAGATCTTCCAAGAGGGACAGGTCAATTTCAAACAATGCCATGCCTCAACCATACAATCCATCGGCAAAGACAGCCTCCTGGCATGCTGGTTTGGCGGCACACATGAATCCAATCCCGATGTCGTGATATGGAGCTCCATTTACGCCAACGGGCGGTGGCAATCACCAGTTCAAATCGCAGATGGAATCCTCGAAGGTAAACGCTATCCAACCTGGAACCCTGTGCTTTATCAACACCTAACGAACGACAGCCTATATTTGTTCTATAAAATTGGTCCCAATCCACGCGAATGGAAGGGCTATGTCAAATACTCACTTGATAAAGGTCATAATTGGTCCACAGCTCAACAATTACCTGAGGGCATATTGGGACCAATCAAAAACAAACCATTGACATTGTCTAATGGTGACATACTATCTCCTTCCAGCACCGAATCAAAAGACGAAATCTGGAAAGCACATGTCGAGCTCAGTCGCGATCATGGTAAAACCTGGTCTATCAGTAAAATACGGCCCGACACTAGCATCCAAGTAATTCAACCAAGTATTGTCCAACATTCAAATGGACGGATTCAAGTACTTTGTCGCAGTAAAGAAAATAAGGTAATGAGTGCTTTTTCTTCCGACCAAGGCAACAGCTGGGGACCATGGAAAGCCACCAACCTGCTCAATCCGAATTCGGCAACCGATGCCATTCGATTGAAAAATGGATTATTTATGATCGTATACAATCCAGCAATCGCTGGAAATGAATGGTGGGAAGGACGAACAAAACTACATGTCGCAACGTCACATGATGGTCTTCACTGGCATGACACACTAACTTTGGAAGATGGGGTCAAAGGAGATGAATATTCTTATCCGACCATTATACAGGATAAAAGTGGTCTGATACATATCACCTATACCTGGAATAGAAAGAGTATCAAACACATTGTCCTCAAATAAACAAAGGGATCTATTTTCAATAGATCCCTTTGTTTATTTGGTAAGCTGTTTTAATAATCCTTTTTTAGCTCCATCTCCCCTTTCAATCGAATATCATCGGATGATGCGCCAACCAGCAATTTGAATTTTCCTTTTTCTGTTTTCCAGGCATTAGTTGCATTCCACAGTTTGAGGTCTTCTTTGCTCAGCTGGAAAGTGTACCGCTCTTTCTTTCCTGCTGCAATAGCCTTGCGTTCAAATTGTTTTAACTGTATAATGGGTGTTACTACCGAACTGACTTCATCGACAACATATAATTGTGCTACCTCATCACCAGCCACACTTCCCCTATTTTCGACATCAAAGGACACTGTACAGATAAAATCAGCTGCTCCTTCGGTCAGTACTACCTGTAGGTTACTGTATTCAAACTTACTGTAACTTAACCCATAGCCAAAAGCATATAGAGGTTTGGCGGACATCTCCACATAATCATGATGTTTAGGTTTCGTATGATTATAATGTACCGGAAGCTGACCCACAGATCGTGGTACAGAAATCGGTAACCTGCCTGCTGGATTATAATCACCAAACAAGACATCAGCAATGGCTAATCCTCCCTCCTGTCCGGGATACCAGGCATTCACGATTGCAGGAATATGCTCTGCGGCCCAATTTAGATTAAGCGGTCTCCCCATAATGGTCACCAGCACCACAGGCTTGCCTGTTGCCTGGACCGCTTTCATCAGTTTTAATTGATCGCCCATCATATCCAACGAAACGCGGTCAAACCCTTCACCGCTTTCCATATCACTGATTGTATTCGGATCTACATTCGCAGCTCCGGTTGCCTGGTAGGAAGTTTTGAAATCCCGTGCACTGGAGCCACCGAGAATCAAAACCACCACATCGGCTTGTTGTGCTGCTGCCACCGCAGCCGCAATATCAGAATTCGTCGTGTCACGTATCGCGCAACCTTTTACATAATCAACTTGCGTACCTTTACCTACTGTCGCGCGAATGCCTGTCAATACAGTTTGAACCTTACCATCAGCCTGTGGTGCCGTATAGTCCCCCAGTTGATTGTAAGCATTGTCGGCATTCGGTCCGATGACCGCAATACGTTTCAACGATTTGCTCAATGGTAGGATATTTTGTTCGTTTTTCAGCAAGATGATGGATTCCCGAGCAACCTGCCTCGCAACAGATTTATTCTGCGCTGTGGCAACTTTTTGAACAACGAGTTTCTCATCCACATAAGGTCGATCAAATAGCCCCAGATTGAACTTCATCCGCAATACGCGGGCTACTGCGGTATCCAATACAGCGGGCTCCACCAGGCCTTGTTGCATAGCTTTCAAAAGATTTGGACCATATCCCGATCCGCTCAGGTCAACATCCAATCCTGCGTGTATACTTTGTGAAGCAGCTTCCTCCGCTGTAGCGGCTGTCGCATGCCCCCCATTAAGGCCGGAGATGCTCAATAAATCAGATACCACAAATCCGGTAAAGCCCCAATCTTTACGAAGAATATCCTTTAACAACCAGGGATTTGCGGAGCATGGTATTCCATCAATACTATTATAAGCTGTCATCACGGAGCCTGCGCCAGATTTAACGGCCTTTTCGAAAGGTGGTAAAAAATAGTGTCTTAGACTCCGTTCACCAAATGATACCGATTCACCATTGTGCCCACCATCCGGTGCAGCATAAGCGACAAAGTGTTTTAATGTACCAATAATTTTATCCTGTTGTCCAAGTTTCTCACCTTGAAAACCACGGATCATCGCAATCCCCATCTTGCCCGTTAAATAAGGATCTTCGCCATAAGTTTCCTCTGTCCGCGACCAGCGTGGGTCGCGTGCAAGATCCAGGACCGGCCCATAGCCATTTTTTCCACCTACAGCATAGGTCTCCAGCGCTATCGTTGATGCCATGCGTTGAATCAGATTTGGATTCCAGGTACTCGCCTGTCCTATTGCTGTCGGAAATACTGTAGCACCAATAGCCATATGTCCATGTGGAGCCTCCTCCGACAGCAGCAATGGGATTCCCAAACGGGTACTATCCAGCATATACCGTTGAATGGCGTTGGTCGCTCGTGCAGCCTCAATCGGATTAAGGCCATTCAGGAGTGTTCTTTGCGTCCAAGGATCGGCACGCAGTGTAGCCCACAACAACCCGATATGTTGCTCTTTGACCGCTTTCTTTAATTTGTCGCTCACCCCTACATGCTTTCCCTTCTTCTCATACATTTCCCACCCAAGCAATTTACTCAGCTGCCCCACCTTCTCCTCTACAGTCATTCTCCCCAAAAGATCATTGACACGTTGTTCGGTAGTGAGACGGCTATCCTTATAAGGCAATTGTTGCGCCTGGAGCTGTGGATAAAGCAATGTTGACATCGCTGTCAAAAGTAGTATTTGGAGTTTCATAAGTAGATTATTATTTTCCTATTTTCTATTCCTTTATGGAACCTAAATTTAAACTTCACACGATTTATGCAACCGGTTTCAAAATACTAAATTAACGATTTAGCAGAAATAAACAAGTTAATATTTTTTCCTTTAGTACTTTCGATAATCAACTTAGCAACGAACGTATCTCGCTTACCTAGCTGATCGAAAGAATGTGATCTGAGATGCTGAAAATTAGCAATAAATATCAAATGTATTGATAAAAAAGTAAGAAAGACGGCAAGCCGTCTTTCTAGTGAATGTTATAGGAAATATACTACTTAATAAAAACATATTAAAATCCTTTAAGTACTTCTTCCCATAGATTGGGATAATCTGTCTGAATCAGCCGTACAAAAGGATATTTTTCCAAAAAAGACCGATAAATATCTTTTCCCTCCTGTCTTGCTTCATCGTCATATTCACCAAGACTATTCATCCAAAAATAAATACCTTGCTGCCGCATTGTATTAAGCTTTTTGGTATCCGTAAATGACTCATCAAGATGAACGATTGACGTCATTTTCATTTTTAGAATCGCGGTCAGATCTTTCATGCTTCGTGCCCTTGGGAAAATCGTAATTTTCGGATTGCGTTTATAGATACCCGGCATTTCTTTATAATCGTAAAGAAAAAATAACACCTGATCTTCCATCCCCTCCTGCGCAATAAGATCGTAGGTTTTCGCTACAAATTCCCTCCGTTCCTCCTTAAAATCCAGGTCAACAATAATTTTTCCTTTACAGATACGTAGCGCCTCCTGCAATGTTGGAATAAACAAGTTGGACATTTCACCGTCCGTGGCACCACGTAAATGCATTTTCTGAATTTCAGCGTAGGTATGTTTACCAACCTCTCCTTCCCCACTCGTGGTACGATTGACGGTCTTGTCATGCATCAGCACAAGTACACCATCTTTTGTAGCGCGCACATCCAATTCCACAACGGAAGCGCCCAAACGAATCGCCTCTTCAATAGCGGCGATAGAATTTTCAGGATACGCAAGATGTGCACCCCGATGGGCCACAATATGCAGACTTTTTTGTTCCAGTCTTTTTAATAAATCGACCGATTGAGCATATAAACTTGTCGTAGAACTTATGATTATACTCAACAAGAAAGTAGAAAATAGCATCTTTTTCATGGTATACAGATATTTTTTTAATCATTTATTCAGCTATAAGGTGAAATTATTTTTTTGACAGTTCAAACGAGTCAAACAATTCTCCATTGAGCTTATAACTTGCAAAATAGAGTTTGTTTGCCCTGAATTTTATCACTTGATAGAGTTGTGTTTGCGCTGTTGCGACATCCATCCATCGCTCAGAATCAGATTCGTACATCTTTGGTCCGGCTACTGACAACAGGTATACAGGTCGTTTTCGGCCAAGGCTACCGCGGGCATAGGTATGATCATGGCCCTGCAAAACCAAATCAACACCATATTTCTCCAAAATAGGTTTAAACCGTTCTCTTAAAATGGTATTGTCACGGCTTTTAGCTGTAGAATATACCGGATGATGCATCACAACGATATTCCATTTTTTCGTGGAAGAAGCCAGTACGCTCTCCAGCCATTTCTCTTGAGCAGAAGCAGCTACCGAATCCAGCATAATTAATTGGGAATTCAGTGAAACAATCCTTAGATCCTGATAGTCTAAATAGTAAACCGCGTCCTGTAATCCCTCAGGTCCATTTTTTGGCAGGTTAAACTGTACTTTCCAATGTGGATCCAAAACCAGATGACCTGTCGAATCCCGTCGGTATTCATGATTCCCGGGCGTGGGGATAGCAGGTATCATTTGATGAATAAACCCTGTCCCTTCATACCATTCAGCCCATTCCTCATCCGTATTGGAGCGATTGATCAGATCACCGGCGTGAACAATAAAACGTGCGTTTGATTCCTGCTGAAAAGCACGGCGAATCGTCCTTGACCAGCGAGAACGCAAATCATTCTGCGCATCCCCTAGGTAGATAAAGGAAAAATCACCTGATTTTTCTGCCGTTTTAAATTGATTCCACGCACTCCAATGTATACCATCACCGACACGATAGGTATAGGTGGTTGCGGGTTTCAAATTCCGAAAGTTAACCTGGTTGTAAGTATCCTGCTGTTTTCCCCTTTCCAAATACAAACGAGTACCTTCAACTGTCTGCGCTTTTGTTTCAAAATCTGGATTGCTTTGCTCTTCGGCAATCTGTCCTATTATTTTATCGCTACCACCTGCTGTTCGCCAGGAGACCGACTGTGTGCTGCTTGGATCGTCCGACCAGGTCAACATAATCCGATCCGGCTGTTTATCTGTCACACCGGACTGTGCCCGACCTTGCGTCATGGAACAACATAACGCTATTGCTAATAAAAGAGGTTTTATTTTCATTGCTATTTTAATCTATATATATTGTAATTTTTACCAAGGTTTGCCCGTTCCTTGCAATAACCAAGGTTTGGACCAGGCACTATTTTCGTTATCGGCCTGCGAATACGCTGTTTTCTCAATACGGCTTAACGCTTCTTCGGCATTCTTTTGATTCACACTCATTTCTGTCTGCATGTAGGGCACACGTACTGGAAGCTGGGCACGGATCGCCGCAGGCCCTGCTTGTAATTTTGGATAACCCGTTCTCCGATAATCAAACCAGGCCTGCGCACCTGTGGACCAGCTAGCAATCCATTTTTGCTCAATAATCTGTACTTGTGTATTTTCAAAAGTCACCCCCTTTTGGCGAATATAATCTGCATAATTTGCTGCTTTTCCCCAACTTGTCAGCGAGGCCTGAATACCACGTTCATAATATGCACGCGCTGTCTCCGGCACAGCCCAGCCCTTCCAGGCCGCTTCAGCCAAGATAAACTCCACTTCAGCCGCAGTCAACAACCTTGCTTTGAGCAAAGGTCCTTTGGCTGAGCGATAAATATCGTTGAGATAGGAAACATGGGGATTGATTGAAGTCTGTCCCGGCGTTGGATTCAAATTATAAGCGGAAGGATTTTTAGATCCGCTTGGCGGTAAGCCTACATAATCCCTATCTGTATCAATAGGTATTCCCTTCACCACATCGGGTGACACGATGCGAACACCATTAACAATTTTATCAGTACCAGCGGGCACTGTGCTGCTCACTTCGATTGGTATCTCTACCTTTTTTGCCCACACGGCCAACCGTGGATCACTTAATTCTTGAAGCCGATCCACAAAAGTCGCACACATTTTCATTCTCCTGAAATTACTTCCACTGGCATCATATACCGTATTGGATGGCCAGGAGTCAGCAGCATTATTGCCGGCAAAATCCATCAATACCTCGTCTGCCGAATTGGTAATTAGCGGAAACTTATCAGGGTTGGTCATCATGTTTTCAACCCCCTGTCTGGCAAAAGCATTCGCCTTCTCCGAAATACGCATATAATACCTCAAGGCTAAGGAATTGGCAAAACGGCGCCATTTTGAAGCCTTACCACCAAAATACACATCAGCACCCGCCAATACTTCATAGGACGCATCCGGTCGCGACAGCAATTCATTTGCCTGTTTTAGTTCCTCGATAATACCTTTGTAGATCACCTCCTGGCTATCGTATTTTGGAAAATTATATTTTGTGTCTCCAAGTTCTGCTTTCAAGGCATCCGTATAAGGCGCATCGCCCCATAAATCGCTGATCAATCCAAACAGATAGGCACGCATCACCAGGGCAACACCTTGATGAAAATCCAGCCCCAATTTCTCTGCTCGTTTACGCATCAATTCGTTGTCCCGCAGAAACCCATAGTAACTGTCCCAGCTCAAAATCCCACCCGTCCATTCATAGTCATTGTGCGAGTTGAACCAAGCGTCAAACTGCGTATGTTGAATCACGCCTCCAAGATCGGAGAAACTTAATTCATTGTATCTTTTTGCTGCTCCTGTCAATATCGTTGGCAATAGCAGATTGGGATTTGCATCCTCTTCACTCACCCCATTTGGATTGATATTGAGTTCTGTCAAGTCTTTACAAGCAGAAATATTCAAAACCATCCCGAAGGCAATGATCATTGTTGTTAATGTCTTCAACTGTTTTTTCATCGTTATTAGCGGTGTTAAAATGTCACATTTACTTTAAATCCTATCGGCATTGACCAAGGCGTTACGTTATAACGCTCAATCCCTTGTTTAAATCCGATGCCTGTTTCGGGTTGGAAAGCCATTTCGGGATCTATTCCCACTTTGGCTTTGGTCCATAAGATCAGATTGCGTGTATAGACCCCCAGGCTTCCATTCGCTATGCCTAAGCGTTTCAACCATTTTCCCGACAGATCATAGCTAAAAGAAAGTTCACGAAGTTTGATAAATGAAGCATCGAATGTTGCGGCATTCATAAAGTCCCAAGGGTAGTTATCTGAGTAAGCAATATACTTGGTCCCCTCAGCACCTAGATTTTCAGTATAACCTGTGATATTCCCCTTATCATCGTATTGGGCAATAACCCCAGGGTTAAACACACCGAAATTTCCGATGACACCCCCCACATTCACGGGGTAACCACCATACTCTTCGCCTGGCCCACCAACAATCGGATAGCGGTTCCCTTCCACTCGCACCAGATTATTGTCTATTAGGTAATTTCGAAGCGTTTCGCCCGTCATCCCCTTAGGGTTGATCAACTGATCAAGAAAACGCTGTGTGGTCAGGTTAGATTCAAAATACCGATAAGTTTGCGACATGAATTTTCCACCAAAACGCATATCCGCTGCAATATTCATTGTCCACTTTTTATACCTTAGGCTGGACTGCAGCCCCATAGTAAAATCCGGATTAAAGTTTCCGATCTTATTGCGGCTATTATTGATCCGGACGGCTTGCCAGGAACCATTTTTGTTTAGGATTGGAAATCCGTAATAAGGTGACGACTGATCTTCGACAGTGACCAGCTTCGAATCGTATAAATCGCCTATTTCTTCCCCCACATAGGTACGTGCTCCCCCCCTACCGTCGGTCCAGAAGGTATAAAATTCCACACCTTCCGATAGTTCATCGATACGTGTACGGTTGCGATGCCAGTTGAGCCCGAGATCCCAGGACCAATTTTCTTTGGCGATAGGCCGTCCTGAGAGGGCCAGCTCGATACCCCTGCTACTCAATAATCCAGCATTAATATTCTTTGAATTGAAACCACTTGAACTCGGGAGCGTCGTAGAGATAATCTGGTTTTTATTCTCCAGCTTGTAGTAAGTCCCTTCAAATTTTAACCGATTGTTCCACAAGCCGAGATCCATCCCCAACTCATAAGATGTTGCGATCTCCGGTTTCAGATTAGGAATTAAGAGTGCTCCTGAGCGCGTCAAACGTAGTACATCACCCCAGCTACCCGGATTACTCAACACATTGGATAAGTTATAAGGATAGGTATCATTTCCGACACGAGCGACCCCGCCCCTAAGCTTCATTAAATTGATAGCTTTAGGTAGCTTCACTACCTGATTGGCCAATATACTTAACGATGCCGAAGGATAAAAATAGGATCGGTTGTCTACCGGAAGCGTACTAGACCAGTCGTTACGCCCTGTCAGATCCAGATAAACCATATCTTTGTAACTGAGATTCACCAATCCATACACACTGTTTATTGCTCTTTCCGAGATTGAACTATAGAAGTCCAGATTCAGTGGACTGATGTTTGCCAAAGTATATAAGCCCGGTGTAATTAGACCCGCACCATTTTTTGATATGTTTTGCACCGACTTACCGCGATTGTAGCGTAGATTTCCACCCAATGAACCAGTTGCATTGAAATCGCCCATTTTCTGTGTATAAGTGGTTAGAAAATCAATATTCTGTTCCATATTCATCAGATTCATGATACCATAGGCACCTCGGGGTTCATTGGTGTAACTATATGGTATTTTTGTTTCCCTATTTTCCCAGTAAACATCTGTGGCATACCGCAGCATCGCTGTCCAGTCTTTTTTAATCTTCCAATCCAGTCGTAGATTTCCAAACACACGGTCCCGTGTGAAGGCATTATTGACGCCATAGGCCAAAAAATATGGGTTATTATGGTTGCCTATGGATTGGGAACGCTGTTGTATCTGTTCCTGTCCGGTCAGCCAATAATCTTTTAGATCCAGAATATTAATATGTGGAGCAACTTCATAGGCCGCCTGAATAGGATTTGTCCCCCGATTTCCAGCGGGCCTGTTATTTGAATTATTTCGGCTGGCATCCAGTGAAAGACCTAAAGTCAGACTATTTCGAAGTCGCATTGTTGAATTGATATTTAACGTATTTCGAAAAAGGTCTGAATTGGGAATAATCCCTTTATTTGCCATATTAGAATACGAAAAACGATAATCCAATCGTTCACTGCGATTACTCAGGGAAATACCATTGGAGCTTGTGATGCCCGTTTGTACGAAATTCTTAATATTGCCCGGATACGATTTCAATTCCGTTGGGATCGGTTTACCCTGCTCATCAAGCGGGCTATTCCATTGAACAGCTTTGTATCCTTTGTCTAACGCGGGGCCGAGCATCACACTTGACTCCTCCTCGATGATCAAATCTCCGGGCTGGTCACCGGGTCTCCAGGGCATTGTACCGCTAGCAAACTTGTTATGCAAGTCGATAAACTTATAGGGAATATCAAATACCGTATTGCTATTGACAGCAATGGTCATTTTTTCAGCATTCTTCCCAGTCTTAGTGGTAATCAATACAACACCATTCCCCGCTCTGGAACCATAAAGAGCTGCCGCACTAGGCCCCTTTAAGATCGAGATATTCTCGATATCTTCGGGATTGATATTGGCAATTGCATTACCATAATCGACTTTATTGTCATCCCCGATTTGACCGATATTATTCAGACTATTCATCAAGGGCACCCCATCGACGACAAAAAGAGGCTGATTGTCTGTACTCAATGAAGAAGCTCCTCGAATCACCATATTGACTGTCGAGCCTGTTGGCCCGGTCGAACTGATTGAGACTCCGGGAACTTTCCCAGCCATTCCAACTAAAAAATTATCATTGTTGACACGGTTGAGATCCTCGCCTTTAATCTTTCCGACGGCATAACCCAGGGAACGATCCTGACGTTTGATCCCGAGTGCCGTCACCACGACTTCGTCAAGCGCATTTTCATTTCCTTTTAAAACCACTTGACGTACAGCAGTATTATTATCATCAAGTTTTACGTGATGGAGCTCCATTTTCTGATAACCAACATGTGTTATCACCACATGATATTCACCTGCGGGCAACTTGATGGTTACCTCCCCTTTTGCATCAGACAAGCTCCTCTGTTCCGCCTGGAGCACATGCACCGACGCACCAGCTACAGGTTTGTTGTCCTCATCTAAAATCTGCAACTTCAGTGGATAAGTGGTTTGTTTGCTCGCATTTCGAACAAGGACAATCCCACCCGAGACTTTCCTTGATTGGATGTCGGTACCTTTCAAAATATAGTTCAATACCACATCGAGACGCACATTGCGGAATACCTTTTCAGTTATTGCTATACGCTCCAGCTGGAGAATATTGCGATCATAGCCAATTGCTTGGCCTGTTTCCTGTGACAGCTGGAGCACAGCCTCAGCCGCATTACCATTACGGAGATGAATATTGATCAGATCGCTAGGTATCAGATGTACGCTATCCATTGACCTGGCACTACTATTTGTTCCTGAAATAGAAAGCACCGAACAGAGCGCGAGCTTTGCTGCCAGGCTGGTGAGCTTTATTATTTTATACATATATTTGTATGAATGTTTTTTAACATGACTTATTAAGGTGCTCACTGGTCGATTTAGCGGTTTGCCAGATGAGCACTTTTCTTTTCATAGATTTTCCGTCGTTTTCTGCTATGCAGCTTATTTGTGTAAGATTATTTCATTTTTTTCCCTCCTAAATTTGATTTGATGAATGGTGCAGATCATACTCAAAACCTGATCCAATGACTCAACCTGAGGAATCATCAGGGAGTAATTGAATTTATCCGTATCAAGGTTGTCTGCAATCAATACAACACCATAACGGTTGTAGATAATTTCTTTAAGCGCGTTGAATCCCACATTGCTCAATAGCATGCCACCTTGTGTCCATAGGTTTACGGTATTTGGATTCTGATCAAAAATTTCAAATTGCTTTTTTGCCAGACTATAGCATGCGGCTTTACCCCGGGTCAGGGTATGTTGTTCTCCATTTTTTTTCGCCGACACCTTTACGCTTCCGGTTTTAACTTCAACTGTAACCTTTCCGGAAGCCTGCGAACGATTGACATTGAAGGATGTCCCCAATACAGTGACTGAGACAGCTCCTGATGCTATCGTAAATGGATGCAGGGTATCGCGTTTGACCTTGAAAAAAGCTTCGCCCCGATCTAAAAAAATGGCTCTACTTTTCCCATAATTTATCTTATCATAACGAATCTGTGTATTTCCATTGAGAAAAACGGAAGTTCCGTCAGGAAGAAAAATCTCCCGCAATTCACCAGCTTTCGTCACTGTTTGCGTAAAATGCATTTCAGCTAGTATTTTCCTAGAAGGAAGAGCTGATTGATGATTCTGCAAAAATAAAAGAGATGAGATACCGAGTATTAGAATTGCCGCAGCGGCAGACAACCAGCGAAATCGCTGGATCCGAACTGCGCTTTTTCTTTCAGCCTGTACTGTTGGTACAAGCCGTTTAAACAGTTCGTCCTTTACCGCATGACGATGGGCAGCATCATGAAATGGATTGATATCTTCTTCTGTAATAGACTGATACCAACGATCCACCTGTTCACTTTCCCTTTCGGTCAATTTTCCCTGCAGGTAATCTTGTATTGTACGTTTAAAGTTCTCGATATTCACTGTTATTATTTTTTATTCTAATACAGGTGAATACCCTCGAAGTACTTTAATTTAATATGTTTTTTATATTAAATAATAATGAAGCAGATAACTGCTGGCGAAGAGTAAAAAAATAGAATCACGATCAGCAAATCGTTGTGTCAATTCCTGACGCAGGATTCTTCTTGCATCCGACAAATAATTTTTGACGGTCTGTTCGGCGAGGTTTAACTCTTTGGCGATTTGCGTTATCGAATAGTTTTCATAGCGCATCAAATAAACCGATCGCATCAGCTTGGGCAATCGTCCAATAGAATCTTCCACAATGACCTCCAACGCCTTGTACTTTGCCAGATTGTGATCATCTAAATTGGTAAATAGCTCCATTCGTTCGGCAGCTCGGTCAAACACCTGTTTACGAACCCGCTCCGCAGCGTAATAATTGAGTAATTTGTTTTTAACAGAAGTATAGAGATAGGATTTTAAGGAGCTATATTCGGTGTTAATGAGATGGCGTTTTTCCCAGATGTGTATAAAAACTTCTTGCACCAGATCCTTTGCGGAGGCTTCATCCCTAAGATGGCGAAAGACTGTTGTATACAACTCCTCCCAATACAAATCAAAAAAAAAGGTAAAAGCTTTTGGATCACCCGATTTAAAACGTGATAAATAGTGGTTATCTACATTGGCTTTGGTAGTTTTCACTTTACAAAGATAGTGGTACAAGATTACGGGAATGTTAATTTTTCCAGAAGATTTTAAACCCAATCTTCCCATTCGGATGAGACAAAATTCATTATGCCTAGGGAAACATCCGATAAGCTTCTTGCATAAAAGCTCTTTCTTATTGTTAATAACCGTGTTAATTAGCTTAGTCTTAGCATATATCCTGTTGAAAACCTAAACAATATGCGAAGCATAACTGACTGAGATTTACCGATAAGAAATAACCAATTAACACCCGTCTTTTTCCAAAAAATCATCCTATCGAAAACAGATTAAAAATGTTAATAACAATGTTAATTAACTGAATATAAGAATCATTTTTGTTAATAACATTCCAGCCATTTGAAATTTTTGAGGAGAAAAAAAACTAGTTTTAAAAAATTTATATTGATCGATAAGGGTAAAGTGAAAGTTAGCTGTCATAGAGATAAAGCTTAATCAATATGAAACTAACATCAATCTTAATAATTGCACTGGCGACCCAGGCCACGCAATCACTTGCCCAGGCACAAGATTCGACGAAGACAAACCGACGGGTCGTGACCGAGACTGTCAAAGGTACTGTCCTGGACAAAAATACAAGACTTCCAATTGTTGGCGCCACTATTGTACTGTCCTCCAATGGCAATACAAAATCTGTGAGTACAGATCAGCAAGGTATATTTAGGCTGCTGCAAGTTCCTGTAGGGCGCCAAGTCATGCAAATACGTATGGCAGGCTACCGACAGGAAGAATTATCAGAATTGCTCATTACCTCCGGGCGAGAGAATATACTTAACATTGAAATGGAACCGCAGGCAAACACGCTGAATGAAGCTGTCGTCTACGCCAATACCGGAAAACAACCTCTAAATCAAATGGCGATGACCAGTGGTCGCTCCTTTTCACCCGAGGAGACCAACCGTTATGCCGGCGCTTTCTTTGACCCGGCAAGAATGGCACAGAGTTTCCCCGGAGTAGTTGCTGGTGGTGATGACAATGAGATAATTGTACGTGGAAATTCCCCAAAAAGCTTACAATGGCGATTGGAAGGGATCGAAATTGTAAATCCCAACCACTTTGGAGCCGAAGGTGCTGCTGGTGGGGGGATCAGTATGCTCAATACCATGGTTTTGGGAAAATCCGATTTCTATACAGGAGGACTGGCTGCTGAATACAACAATGCGATATCGGGGGTGTTTGACCTTAGATTTAGAAGGGGAAATACCGATAAACGCGAATACACATTCAATGTTGGCGTGTTGGGGGTAGGTGCAACTTTAGAAGGCCCTTTCAAAAAAGGTAGTGATGCATCGTATTTAATCAGCTACCGGTACTCCTCATTGAGTTTATTGGAAAAAGTAGGTGTAAAAGTCTCGGATACCGGTATCCCAAAATATCAGGATCTCTCCTTTAATTTTGTATTTCCAACCAAGAAGGCTGGAACATTTTCGCTGTTTGGGATTGGCGGTCTCGGAAAAATAAAGGAAACTGCCAAACGCAATTTCCAAGAATGGGAGGAACGAACAGATGCGCAGGACATGAACTTGGGATTTAACGCTGGTAGTGCAGGGCTAAAACATCAGTATATCGCCAACGACAGATTATATTTCACCAATATTATTTCGGCATCGGTCAGCCGCAATTCCAATAAAACAGATACTTTGACACAGGATTATGTGACTAGCCTATATCACAAAGATAAATTTACAAATACCGCAATCCGTTATGCTGGAAGCCTCAATTATAGAGCGAGCAGCAAAAACACGATCCGTGCGGGTATCAATGCCAGCCTGCTTCGCTATGACCTCTACGCCCTAAACTACGACACCGAACTTGCCGCGTTAAAAGAACGGATCAATGAAAACGGAAGTACCAGTACCTATGACGCCTTTGCACAGCTCAAAACTGAACTATCCGATCGCCTGACATTGAACACGGGTGTACATGCCAACTATTTCGCATTAAGTAAGAGCTGGACAGCAGAGCCCCGATTGGGATTAAACTGGAAAGTCGCTCCAGACCAGACGATATCCTTTGGCACTGGGCTTTACAATCGTTTAGAACCACTCAGCTATTACTTTGCCAAGAGCGGAACCGGTCAAAATACAACTGACAATACCGCACTATCTCCTACCAAGTCTGCCCAGGCTGTCATTGGGTATGAAAAGAATCTGAGTCGTACACTCCGGGTTAAGACCGAAGTCTACTATCAACATTTATATAATGTCCCGGTTTCTTCAGATCCAGCAATGAATTTCTCCCTACTTAATGTGTCAGATATTTCGGCAATTGGTACATCGACCTATCGTCAATTGGTCAATAAAGGTACAGGCAGAAATTATGGCATTGAGCTAACGGTTGAAAAATCACTCAGCAAAGGTTATTATTTTATGGCCACCACTTCGGTATTTGATTCCAAATTCAAAGCACTCAATGGCAAAGAATACAATACTACATTCAATACACGCTCTGTCGGTAATCTATTATTGGGAAAAGAATGGACAGTAGGAAAGAATAAAAATAACTTATTTGGCATGAATGCAAAACTGATCTATGCTGGCGGCAGAAAATACTCTCCGGTATTGGAAGAGGAATCCTTGCGTTTAGATGAGGAAATCATCGATCAAAGCCGAATTAATACCTTAACCGCCGATCCTTATATTCGACTTGATTTTTCATCAAGCTACCGGATCAACCGTAAAAAGGTGAGTCATCTCCTTATTCTGGATATTCAAAACATCCTTAATAGAGAGAATACTGTCGGGATGCATTACAATTTCAGCAAACGTATCATCGAACCGCAAAAATGGACTGGTATCATCCCGACTATTAACTATAGGATCGAATTCTAAACACTACATATAATAGACTCGAATAGACCTACGACATAAAAAGATTGATTCCTAAAATGATTTCAGGAATCAATCTTTTCAAATACAGGCTTATAGCTATATTAAAAAAGTAGTTTCTAAAACTTGTAACCCAAAGAAATTCCAAATGAACGATTTCTTAGCGATCCCCCAGGTTTATAATCTGCCCATTTTGATTCCAGGTTAGCAATCCCTTTTTGAAACTCCACGCCAACAAGATAATGTCCCCTGAATAGATAGTTTAACTTGGCCCGAACACCGTAATCAAACGATTTTCCAAGAATATAATCTCCATAATCAGCTATGCTCGCATCATTTTGAAATTTAATATCTCCTTTGTTACCAATTTCAATATCTCCAATATAGACTGCTTCTGAAGTTTTCCATTTCCCCCCTAATCCATAGCCTATATAAGGCCCAAGTCCAAATTGCAGTTGATCGTTACCGATTGGTGAATTAACAACAACATCTATGGGTAGTTCGAGATAGGAAGTATTCGCCTTAAAATTCTCACCCCAGCCTACGATTTTACCTTCTTTTCGTTCAAAGCCCCGTTTAGCGAATACTACCGCAGGCTCAATAGCGAAACGCTCGCTCATTCTTATCGTCGGACCAAATCCCAAATACAGACCTCCGACGGATTCCGTATTTGCCTTATTACCATCCTTATTTTTGGCATCAATATTTGAGAAGTTCAGGCCTGCTTTCACATTCCATTTTGTTTGTGCATGTACGAGACAGCCCCCGATCGACAAACATAACAATAACGACAGTTTCTTGATAGTCATCATAAAGAAAATAGGTTTATATAATTTTCATTGTTAACGATAAACAAATGTAAATCGCTACCATTGACCATCAATTTACGGAATAAATCCAATTTCACTACCTATCTAGCTTATTTTCAACATAAATTCAGCTAAAAGCATACTGATTTCTTTACGAAAACGATTGCGACGAAATGTCAAAATCGTTCATACTGAATGCTGTAAATTCACAGTACAGAAAATTCATTTTTTCATCCAATTAAATCTAACAAAGCCTATGATCAAGATCCAAAACGCACCCGTTGCGAAAAATCGCTGGGTGCACGCGGCAATCCCATTATCCTGCCTGTTGGTCGTATCCAATATGGCAACTTCCCATGCCGCCCCATTGCCCCCTAAAGTTACACATAGCAAGCTTTCGCTAGCCATACAACAGCGTTTCCAAGGTAAAGTCGTAGATAGTGAAGGTAAGGCCATAGCAAACGTGACGATCCAAATCAAAGGGACCAATCAAGCCACATCGACTAATGCAACCGGTTTATTTGAATTCAATAGCCAACAGAAAGATGTCACCTTGGTGGTAAGAAGTATCGGTTACAAAACCATCGAAACTGTTGCCCATGCCGGTTCACCTTTAACAATCACCCTGGATAAAGAATCCAAAGGGCTTGAGGAGGTTGTCGTGGTTGGTTTCGGTACGCAGAAAAAAGAGAATGTGACAGGTTCGGTATCCTCCGTTCAAATGTCGGAAGTCCTGGAAAGCAGACCCGTTACCTCCCTATCTGCGGGTTTAGCAGGTCAGGCACCGGGGCTATATGTCAATCAAGGTTCTGGTAGACCGGGTAGCGATGGTGGTACTCTTCGGGTACGTGGTCAGGGAACATTAAACAATTCGAATCCACTTGTTGTGATCGACGGTGTTATCGGTGATATGAACCTAATCAATCCACAGGACGTCGAAAGTATGTCGGTATTGAAAGACGCAGCTTCAGCTTCCATCTATGGTTCACGCGCAGCCAATGGTGTTATCCTTATCACGACTAAAAAGGGAAAGACCGAACAGTTTAAGGTTACCTATAATAATTATTTCTCTAGCCAGAAACCATCCAATACCATCCAAATGGTTTCCAACTACGCCAATTATATGGAGCTGATTAATGAAGGCTACAAAAATGGCGATCCAAATGCAAAACCTACATTTTCACAGGAAAAAATAGATCTTTGGCGACAAAATTCAGGGCAAGATCCGTTGAAATATCCCAATTCAGACTGGGTGTCTGAACTATTTCAAAATAAGATCAGCCAAAACCACAATCTGTCCTTTACAGGTGGAAGTGAAAAAATTAAATTTTTCGGTTCCTATGGCCTATTAAACAATCCCGGTGTTATTGAACAAGCTACCTACAAACGTCATACGGGTCGTATCAACCTCGAAGCCGATGTAAAACCCTGGCTTACACTTGGAGCTAATATCAATGGTGTCGTCTCAAAGACCGATATCGGCACCAATATCATTGATGATGTATTCACCTTTGCGGGAGCGAGTACACCAGGTATGGTACTAAGAGCTCCAGATGGCCGATTTGGTTCGCCCAGCAATCCGGAAGAGAACCCACAATCCAACAATGTGCTTCACCGCTTGTATGCTCAAAAGGGTAATATTAATAAGAATCGTTTTGTATCCCGATTTTATGGAAAGTTAAAACCTATTGAAGGCCTTTCTATCGAAGGATCGTACACCTATACCTATGATGACGATTTTATCTATTCGCAACCTGTGTTCAACGATCGTTGGGATTTCTTGACTAATACAGTCGCCACCGCTGGCACTGGGCGTTCCTCTGTTACTAACGAGTCTGTTAAATCGTATCGTTATTATATGGACGGAGTTGCCAAATACAAGAATAAGCTATTTGATAAATTAAATTATGAAGTGATGGTGGGTGCCAGCCAGGAATATTTTAAAGATGGTTGGTTTGCGGCATCCAAACTGGATCTCGTCGATCCTTCACTTACGGTGTTAAACGCGGCGACAATGGATGCTTCGGCTTCCGGCAACATCACGGATTGGGCCATGCGCTCCTTCTTTGGAAGACTCAACCTCTCCTGGGATGATAAATACCTATTGGAAGCCAATCTTCGTACCGACGGTTCATCGCGCTTTATGACCGGAAAAAGCAGATGGGGTACCTTCCCTTCGGCATCGTTCGGCTGGAAAATATCTTCCGAAGATTTCTACGATGTCAAATGGATGCCAAGTCTTAAATTCCGTGCCTCATATGGTGTATTGGGCAACAATGGTACTTCAGACGCATCGTTCCGTAGAGACGCTAATATTAACAACTACGAATATCAGACACTATACAATCCGGCCAATTACATCCTGAACAATCAGCTTTATGTCGGGTTTGCCCAGACTGTCTTGAGCAACCCCTTATTGACCTGGGAAAACACCTATATTCTAAATGCGGGTCTGGATTTTGACCTTTTCAATTATAAATTGAACGGTTCAATTGATGTTTTCAATAAAGTAACAGACAATATCCTGATCGACCTTCCTGCACCGTTAGTTGTCGGAAATGCAAGCATACCACGTACCAACGCAGCAAAAGTCCGCAATAATGGGATCGAGCTTAACCTCAACTACCGCGACAAAATTGGGGATGATTTTAAATTCAATATCGGTGGTAACTTCACCTTCATTGACAATAAAGTGGTCAAATTTAAAGGCAACGACAAATCTATTTCAGGAGCAAATCTTTTACAAGAGGGCTATGCCATCAACACGCAGTATATTTTGTTGATCGATCGCATCTTGCAGACAGATGCAGACATGCAACTCGTACAACAAATGATCGACAATGCTCCTACTGATCCAAATACAAACCAAAAAGTAAACCCATTTGCCTCCTATGGGACACCAAAAAAAGGGGATTTACTATATAAAGACGCCAATGGTGATGGCATCATTAACGACAATGATCGGGTACCTGTCGGACATGGTACTGCGCCAAGGATCACTTATGGCTTTAATATGGGATTTGATTATAAAGGTTTTGACTTTTCGGTTTTCCTGCAAGGTAATGCAGGCAATAAGGCTATTTGGATAGATAATTACTACACACCAACTGTACGTTGGGGCTATCAGATCAACCAGGAAATCGCAGATGGCAGATGGAAAGATGGGGCTACCGATGCCAAATATCCACGACTCTTACCATATACAGATACAAGAAACACCAGAAATAGTGACTTCTGGTTACAGAACAAAGCTTTTATCCGTGTAAAAAATATCCAGCTCGGCTACACCATTCCGAATGAGATTACCAAACGGATCCAGGTTCAGAATCTACGTGTTTTTGGATCGTTGGAAAATTTCTGGACGATTACTAGTTACAAAGGATTCGACCCTGAGGTGAGTGGCACCAATTATCCAACAATGAAACAGGCTGTCTTCGGTCTTAGTTTAACATTTTAAGTTGTCAAATATCATGAAAAAGATTTCACTACTCATAGCTGGATGCATTGCATTATCATCTTGTTATAAGCTCGATACAACACCTTACAGTCAGGTTAGTGCCGATACATTCTGGCAAAATGAAGACCAGGCGCTCGCTGGCATATTAGGTTGTTATAATGATCTAAAGAAGGAAGCGACCTTCGGTTTACAATTTTCTTATGATGGGCTCAGTGATATTGGGCTAGGCTACGATCCTCCGGGCCTAGGCGAGGTCATCAGCGGTACATTTACAGACCGCTCATCCGTAATTGTGGATAGGTGGCAGGCGGGATATGACCTGATCCAACGCTGTAACCATGCCATCGCCAATATTCAGCCGATGACCATAGATAAAGCCAAACAGGAGGGTTTTATTGCCGAAGCAAAATTTCTCCGCGCGCTGATGTATTTTCAATTGACAAACCTTTATGGAGCTTTGCCAATATATGACGAAACAGTTGATCTAAACAGAGATTTTAGTTCACTCAAAAATAGCCGTTCTTCCGTTGAAGACGTCAAGAAATTCATCCTTGCGGACCTCAACTACGCTGTCGATAAATTACCTGTAACGTATGATGCAAAACACTATGGCCGAATCACAAAGGGTGCGGCCTATGCTTTGAGAGGAAAAGTAGCCTTGTATAATAAAGATTGGACTTTGGCAATCCGGGATTTTGAAGAAATTGTCTATAACAAAACCAACAACTACGGTTATAACCTCAGTGCTAATTATGCGGCGTTGTTTACCATGGAAGGGGATCAGGCTCCTGAAATGATCTTTGCCATACAGAACATGGGCGGAACAGGATTTCCTTACGGGATGCCTATGACCTTCTATATGGGGACAAGATCAACTTTTGGCAGTGACTGGAACAACTGTATGCCAAGCACACGGCTTGCAGACCGTTATGAAAACCGAGACGGAAGTCCTTTCAACTGGAATGACCATTTCCCAAATTATAATACAGACAATGCTGTTAAAAAGCAAGCGATGGAATCCACACAATCCGGTGGTGTACTGACGAAGGTACCTGATACAGTCAAGCTACGTCAGATCTATGCCAACCGGGATCCACGAATGAATCAGACGCTTATTGTCCCTTACTCACACTATTTGGGCTGGAACGCCAACAAAGAACGTGACATGCAATTTATTCTTGCAACGGGGGTAAATGAAAATTTCGGGCAGATCCGTAATAATCGGGGCTGGTATACCTACCTATGGCGCAAATTTGTACCCGAAGGCAATCTCAAAGGAGCGATTACCGATCGTGCTCATACACCGATTAACTTCCCGATCCTTCGCTTGGCAGATGTGCTTCTTATGCTTTCCGAAGCCTATAATGAAACCAATCAGCTGGATAAGGCGATCACGGAACTGAATAAGGTACGTATACGTTCGAAAATGCCTGCCCTAAATAGCGGCAGTTCATTCCTGGTCGTTAACAGTAAAGCGGAAATGAGTAAACGCATCCAACACGAACGCGCAGTAGAATTAGCAGGCGAGGGATGGCGCTATTTTGATCTCAAACGTTGGAATCTATTGGAAGATGTGTCGAAGGGTGTTATTGAAAAAGGTGTTACAGGCGATAATCTTGTTACCAGAGGATATCAACCCCGACATAAGCTTTGGCCGGTACCGGGACAAGAAATAGAGATGAACGCGGCTCTTCTGCCACAAAATCAAGATTGGTAAAATGAGAATATATCTAATCCTATTCTTCTTTCTCAGTAGTCTCTCTTTTCAGGGACTACTGGGAAAAGAATTAAAGCTACTCACAGGTACTTTTAAACAGGAAGATCTCAAGATCAACCTGAGCCCGGACAAGTCCTGGATTCCCTATCCAAGTTATTCCGATCGTAAGGCATGGGATCAGTTGATAGCACCTTTCCGGGAGCAGGTTATTGCGAAAGGCGACAAAGCACTCGACTATCAATGGCAAGTGGTCAAGGCGACAGATTATCTAGAATATGAACGCTCAGGCAATCGCGGCATGATGGAAAAGCCGATGAACGAAAACTGTACCGCGCTCACAAACCTGCTATTAGCTGAGTTAGCAGAGGGGAAAGGACGTTATATCGATCAGATTTTAAACGGTACCTGGCACATGACCGAGATGTCTACCTGGTCATTATCGGCCCACCTACCAGCTTTCCAATCCAGCAAAAGATCCCTACCACAAGAACGGACACATGTCATTGACCTCATGGCTGGCGATGTAGGATCCTTACTTTCGTGGATACATTATTTCTTTCGGGACACCTTCAATTCCATCAATCCGGAAATTAGTCTACGCTTAAAACAGCACATCCAGCAACGCATTATACAGCCCTATCTAGATCGCAATGACATGTGGTGGCAGGGCTTTGAACTCAAAGGAAACCAATTGGTCAACAACTGGAATCCCTGGTGTAATTTTAATGTGCTCACCTGCCTGCTGCTGATAGAAGACAATCCGGATGTTCAACTGACTGGCATCTATAAAACAATGACTTCGGTTGATCGCTTTATCGATTATATCAAAAAAGATGGTGCCTGTGAAGAAGGTCCATCTTATTGGGGGCACGCCGCCGGTAAATTGTACGATTACCTCAAGATACTTTCCATGGCAACACAAAATAAGATCAGTATCTTCGACAAACCTCTTATCCGTGATATGGGTGAATACATTGCACAATCGTATATCGGTGGTGACAGATGGGTGGTCAATTTTGCCGATGCCTCAGCCAAAGGTGGTGGAGATCCACTACTCATCTATCGTTATGGGCAAGATGTACACAGTACCGAAATGATGCAATTTGCACGATACATGACAGATCTTGGAGGTAAAGGTGCGGACTTTAGACCCTCACGGGATATCTTCCGTGCATTTGAGTATCTACGCTGTTTTCCGCAGCTTCAGCACATACAGGCAGCACTTCCACAAAATGCATTTAAGTGGTATCCGGAGACGCAGTTTCTCTATCTGAAAAAGGAAGGTTTTTTCTTCGCCGCCAAAGGTGGTTTTAATAATGAAAGCCACAACCATAACGATGTCGGCAGTTTTATTTTATACCAGGATCAACAGCCTCTCTTTATTGATGCCGGTGTCGGAACCTACACGAAGAAAACATTTAGCGACGACCGCTATAGTATCTGGACCATGCAGGGTGCCTACCACAACCTGCCGCAGATCAATGGTAATGATCAGGCTTTTGGCAAAGAATACAAAGCCGAAAATGTGGTGTTCCTACCTGAACAGAATCAATTCCAGCTCGATATCGGGAATGCCTATCCAAAAACAGCCAATATTGAACATTGGAATAGAAGTTACCGCCTTGGCGCTGATGGTCTGACCATAGCGGACGAGTTTAAGATCAAAAATCCGACCCAGCCCAATATTGTGCATTTTTTAGTTTCAAAAGAACCTCAGATTAACAAGGGAGTGATCGCACTGGGCGACGGTCGGGCCGCATTGCATTTTAATCCAGCACAGTTCGTTGCTTCCTATGAAGTCATCCCACAGGATGACCCTCGTCTGAGCCAAGTATGGGGCGAGCGGCTTTACCGCATCAACCTTAAGGCAAAAAGCATCAAATCGACAGGAAAATATAATTTTATCATTAAAAAAGCCAAATGAAAAGAAGAAATTGGATTCAAGCCGTAACATTAACTACCGCAGGAGCGCTAATGAACAGCCCCCTGTTCGGGCGTAGTCACCCCATTGGTTCAGCTGCAGAACCTTCTACTGACGACCGTGCATATTGGGTATCTATTTTAACAAAAATGGCCAGCCCTATTCTCGATCGTATCAGCAAAGAGCGTTTTCGCGCAGAGATGCCAATTGTTAAAAGTGAAACTTATGACTATATAGATCCCAGTGTGGGTTATCTGGAAGCCTTTGGTCGATTATTGGCCGGTATGGCTCCATGGTTGAACCTACCAGACGATAAAACCGCAGAAGGGAAGTTACGTACTAAATTTAAACAACAAGCCTTGCTGGGCATACAACATGGTGTAAATCCAGCTTCGGCAGATTATTTCTCTTGGCGTAGCAAGTCCAAGCAGCCTCTGGTTGATGCAGCACATTTAGCGCAGGCATTTATGCGTGCCCCAAAAGCATTATGGGATCCGTTGCCACAAGTAACAAAGCAACAGGTTATTACCGAACTCAAACACTTACGCTGGATCAAACCCAACGAAAGCAACTGGCTATTGTTTGCCGCAATGACCGAAACTTTTCTCTACAGTATCGGTGAAGACTGTGCTCGTGAGAAGATAGACTATGCGGTAAACAAATTTGATCAGGAATGGTATGTCGGTGACGGATGGTATAGTGACGGTGCGCGATTTAGCTTTGATCATTACAATGGTTATGTCATTCATTGCATGCAAGTGGAGACTTTAAAAAACAATCTTAGCGCTGATGCGAAGTACCAACCCATGTATGACCGCGCTTACAAACGTATGAAACGCTATGCACATCATCTGGAGCGCATGATTTCACCCGAAGGCACCTACCCTGTTGTTGGGCGGAGTGCAACATATAGAAGTGCGGCCTTCCAACCGCTCGCTGCGGTAGCACTTGATGGAAAGCTCCCCACAGACCTCTCCAATGGACAGGTGCGCGCAGCATTGACAGCAGTTCTCAAGCACATCTATGCTGATCGCATTTTTCATGAGGATGGCTGGATGGCCTTAGGATTTCTCAATGCCGATCAGGGAAATATAGCAGACAGTTATACCAACTCGGGTTCGCTATATACTGCTTCCCTCTCATTTCTACCCTTAGGGCTTCCACCAACACATGCTTTTTGGTCTGACGCTGCCGCACAATGGAGCTCACAAAAAGCTTTTGCAGGTTTACCCTTTCCAAAAGATTATTATGTAACTTACTAGGAATATACGCTGTTAGGAAACTATCGAAGGTAGCATAAACCGAGTAAACTGAACGAAAAGAGCTCATGAATACCCTAATCATAAAATAATTGATGAACAAATAATTAATGCAGATGAAAAAAAGAAAAACCAGTTTAAAAACAATCCTTCTTATCGCTTCCGGGCTTTTTGCGCTCAGTTTTATTGACCAAAAGCCAAACTTTATCGACGCTAGTTTCAACGCTGCGGAGAAACAATATCAATTTCTGGCCAAGGAAGCTGACAAAGACCATAAGTTCCCACGTACATTGACTCCTTCCGGACAATTGCGAGGAACCGATGAATGGGATTGGACAGGAGGTTTTTTCCCTGGCTCACTATGGTATATCTACAATCACACACACAATAAAGAAACGGAGAAAGAAGCTATAAAATGGACCGAAGCGCTCGAAAAAGCGAAGGACCTGGATCAACATCACGATATTGGTTTTGTCATGTATTGTTCCTATGGCACAGCAATAAAATACCTCAAGGATCAGAAAAAAATTGCCGATTATAAAGCCATCCTTGTCCATTCGGCCAATACTGCATTAAAGCGCTTTAACCCACAGGTTGGTGTCATCAAGTCATGGAATGAGAAAAAGTCATGGGATGGCAAAACATTTTGGAAATACCCTGTCATCATTGACAATATGATGAACCTCGAAATGCTGTGTTACGTTTCCGATCTGACAGGTGATCCTAAATATAAGGATGTCGCCATCAGTCATGCAACGCAAACCATGAAAAACCATTTCCGCACAGACTATAGTACCTACCATGTTGTAGACTATGATGCCAGCGGTAAAGCTATCCATCAACAAACAAATCAGGGGTATGCCGATAATTCAACCTGGGCACGTGGACAGGCATGGGCTATCTACGGATTTACGATGATGTATCGGGAAACAAAAAAACCGGAGTTTCTCAAAACAGCACAGGCAGCAGCTAAATTTTACATGACCCACAAAAATCTTCCAAAAGATAAAATCCCTTACTGGGATTTCAATGCTGGACAACAGGGATACAAATCAGACGCTGATTTTTCAACGTTAAAGCTTAATTACGTCCCTCGTGATGCCTCCGCAGCAGCTATTGTCGCTTCGGCACTCGTTGAACTATCGACCTTAACTTCAGGAGCAGAAAGTAAGTCCTATTTAGCTTTTGCCAAGGAAAGTCTACAGACACTTTCAGGAGCAGGTTATTTTGCCAAATACGCGAGCAACGGTGGTTTCTTGCTCAAACATAGTGTCGGCAGTCTGCCGCATCACTCTGAAATTGATGTCCCTTTGACCTATGCAGATTATTATTATCTCGAAGGTTTAACACGCTTGGAACAACTCAAAAAATAATAAAAACAGGCTGTATAAAAAGCTGAATTTTGGCAAACAACGCCAACTAATCTTTAGAAACCTCAGCCGAACGAATGAAGAAGGTCCAGTTTCTTTACAGATCCTGGACCTTACTTTTTAATATTCACAGCAATTACGAAAAGATTAAGACCTTATTTATTATCGGTCGGGATTGTTTCTGATACAGTACTACCCGCGTACTCAGCTTTCGGAAGCCTCATCTCAACAGTTTGATTTACTTTTGCACGTTTATTGATGAGATGAATACGTACGGTTTTTTCCTGTTGCAGTGGATCTGCCACATCCAATTTGAAGGCTCTATTTTCCTTTGTGATCTGCAGAATGACCGGCTTGTCCACCTGAATAGACCAAGCTCCAATTTGATAGGTGCCTGACTGATGAAACACTGCCTGAATAGTGGCCAGCCCCTGATGTTCTACGGCTTGAACAGCAGGCGTATTGTGCCATATTTTTAGCTGCTGCATAGCCCGCTTATCGATCTGATCCACACCGGGTACCACGATATACGCATAACTTCCATTTACAGGTTTCGCTGCGTGCTCTACCCATAACTTAAATACCTTACCATGGACAGCATCTTTTGATCGGGAACGATTGATGCGGTACCAAGAGCCCGATTGTTCTTTTGTCGTCAGAGCAACTTTCATGGCTTCCGGAAAATAATAGCTGACCTGATTGTGCATCACATATTCACCTTGTTTGACATTTCGAATCAGTGAATCGGTTGAAATCTTCTCTTTTCCATTCCATACGACAGGGCCATTCAACCAAGTCTGATTCAATGTTGTTACGACCGGTTCAGTAGCACTACTGCTAATTCCACTACCCAGGCAAACAATCTCCTTATCAAAAAAGAACCATGCTTTTTGTGCAGCCAGGCCATCGTATTGAACAGACATGGCCGATGCGCCGATTGTACCATTGCTGACCCCACCAGAGAAACTGTTGGCAGCCAGTACACCCCACTGTTCTTTGAGTTCCTGATCACCCTGATAATCTCGGGTAGTTGTCCCCGGAATTTTGTCCCACTCCCATACCGGCATGATATTATAGTATTCCGGACCAAATACCTGAATATTGGTTACACCATCTGTCATATTTTTACCAAGCATATTTTCACCGTTTCCTGATTCCGATTTGTTGGTTCGCTTGCTTGCCAGACGCAGGTTAAAATGAAATTGTTTTCTGAGGTGTGTTGTATAGTCTCCTTTCCAATAATGTCGATGCAGGGATTGATCTTCTGCATTAAAAGCCTGTATACTATCTAATTTTGCCAATCCTTTCTTCCAGATCTCATTTTTAGCTGGATCGATCAACTGCATCTGCTGCAGTATGGCGACTTCTTGATCCTTGCGCAATATATCTGGTCGTGATATCCCACGTCCATGCACATTAAAATCAATATAACGTGAACGTATGATCGGCAGATAGGTTTCCAAAAGAAATTTTTCAAAGAGATCCAATTTCTCTTTATTAACCGCATAAGGCGTCTCGCGGACATAAGCCATTACCTTAGAAATTCCCTTTAAGAACTCTTCGCCATAGCCCGCAATATACAATTGTGGCCCATGCTGTAAGTAAGAGAAATCATATTGCAAACCCTCTTTGCCATCCACCAACTGGATAGGAAAAAGCAGTTGTTCCATAGCGGCAGCCAGTAGACCGGTATCTTCCAAGATCAGTGCACGATAGAAATAATGCATGGCAATATCACTTTTGTTCGCACCTGTTTTCTTATAGGGGTCCCCTCTTTCCATCAGCTTGACCAGTGCTGTTTCCACTGCAGTCGGGATTTTCTCCTGACCAAATTTCATCAGGATCAGACAGACACCTATTGCTTTGGGAGAAGCGATTTCATTGTGCCACCAATTCGTTGATTCAAATTGGTTATTTGCCCAGTACTGTGCTGCCCGTATAATCTTGTCATAAAGCGACTTTTGCTGATAAAATTTACTCTTGGGCGACACATAAGCTACGATCAAAGCTTTCAAGCGATCTAAGTGTTCCCCTGGAGGCCAGAGTGAAATTGATTTACTCGTGTAATCTATATCAGACCAAGTACCAGCTTCAGTCAGCTGATTACTCCAAATTGTAGTTTTATCACCGTGCGCGGCCGAACTTCGCAATTCGTCCTCGTACACATGTTTTTTGATGCGATCAAATGTATGCTTGTCCTGTGCCCTTGTCATGACCAGTCCAAATGATAATAAAAATATAAGTATAGCTTTCATTCGTTTTCCAATTATAATCCGATTAAGGGTATTTCTTTTCTGCTGCCCTTCCAATGACATCCATTCGATGTTTCATTATTTGGTTCTGATCATTATCCAAGACTCCACTCAACCATTTGGGAGCAGCCATCTTTTTTTCCCACTCAGCCAATTTACCCAACATTTCCTTCACGTTATCGGGATATTTTTCGGCAAGATTATGTTGTTCTTTCAGATCGTTTTTTAAATTAAATAACAATATCGGATCATCCTTGACAACAATCAGCTTCCATTCGGCGTGACGGACCGCCTTAGCGACTCCCCGTCGCCAAAATAAATATTCATGCCCATTCTTTACCGCCTTATACGAAGACAACAGGCTTAGCCCATCGATCGCTTGTCCGGGGATGTTTTTCCCCTGTATGGCATCCATACTTGTTGGTAAGATATCCATACCCGATACCAGGGCATTGACTACTTTTCCTTTCGGGAGCTTTGCTGGCCATTGCATAATCATTGGTACCCGTATTCCGCCTTCCCATTTCGACCCCTTTAAACCGCGCAGCTGGCCATTATCGGCACCATTATTTGTGGCCGCACCATTGTCATTCATAAAGATAATCAGCGTATTTTCATAAAGTCCATCGCTTTTCAATTGTTCTATCAAACGGCCAATATTGCTATCCATATTCTCCAGCATTGCCAAATAAGCGCGGCGCAAAGGATCTGCAACATCACTATATTTACTGTTCTGCGTCAGCGGAGCCTCCACAGGAGTATGTATAGCATTAAAAGCCAGATACATAAAAAAAGGCTGTTGGCGATAACGATGAACATAGGAGATTGCCTTATCGGTCAATGTCTCTGTCAGATAGCGAATAGAATCTTCGGGAAAAATGCGTCCATCATCGACCAACATTTGTGTTAGTTTTACCTTTCCGGGGATCGGAAAATAAGAGCGATCACCGCCGATAAAACCAAAGAAATGATCAAAGCCACGCTTGAGCGGATGAAATTGGGAACCGTCCCCCTGATGCCACTTGCCGATACCTACAGTTTTATACCCATTGTATTTCATAAAATCAGCTATCGTTGCCACCGAGGTATCCATCCCAATATCTTCCAGTGCCGTTCCATTGGTTGGCCGTTTGGAAATATTGTGTTCGAAGCCAAAGCGTTGTTGGTACCGCCCCGTCAGCAGACCGGCACGTGAGGGTGCACAAACCGATGCAGATGCATAAGCACACTGAAAACGAATACCCTGTTTCGCCAGTTCGTCGATATACGGTGTATGCACCTCTTTACCACCGTAGCAACCAAAATCATCATAACCGCCATCGTCGCTCAAAATCACAATGACATTGGGCCGCTGCTGTGCAAAAACAGAAATTTCAACTAGAGAAAGTACACTTAGCAATGTAAGTATACGATAGAACGTTATCCGGTAGATCATCGCATTAGATTTATCCCTAAATGTAAACCTAAATGTATTGGGTTTTTTGTAAAAAAACCGAAAACGATTTCGTTAAGTCAATTTTTTTTAGTCCTTTAGATGGTACAATCCAATCCGAAGCAGATGGAAATAAACGAGAGAAATCAACTAGCAGCTATTGCTAAAATTTTGGTCAGGAATGATCATGATAAGGCATTAGATGAACCCCTGATGAGGCTCCTCCAAAGTGGGCAAAATACTGTTCGACCCGACCTTTTTAGCTTTGCAGAAAAATGGTCAAAGACGACGTCCCCCAGAGCATTAGCAGAACTCTGGGAGGAGTTCAAAATCCTCCTGTCCCTTCACCCTGATCTTGGCTTTGTTGTTATTGAAGGCACACATATTGCGGATATCCCGAGCTTTTATGCTGAAATCAATCGAGTCTATATGGCTGATGAGAGTTGGCAAATTGGGAGTCTGGATGGTTTTGATGATCTACTTTATGGTGGCTTTGGAAAAGTACAGGATGCAAAAAAACAGACGATCATCTGGAAAGACATCGCCCATAGTAGAGCGGCACTAGGAGTAACAACCACCCTCGCCTACTATCAGGAAAAACTTGCCGCCAATTCACCATTCAATCATGCCTATTTCCAACAAAAGCTAGCCGATTTACAGGCTGGAAAAGGACAGACTTATTTCGATATCGTAGCGGAAATAATACAATCGCATCCAAAGATTGACTGGATCTACTAAAGGATTTAAAGAATTCAAAATGGTATCTTTATTGAACCTAAACAGAATACCATGAAACATACAGTAAAGATATTTTTTTTATTGACGATGCTATTTCAGCATATTGCTTATGCGGATAGTCCACTTAAAGTCGCTGTTGCGGGACTCAATCACGACCATGTATACCTCCTATTGAATTTATACAAAGAGAAGAAGGTTGAGATCATTGGGATAGCAGAGGCCAATAATATCCTCGCGGACAGGATTCAGACACAATACAACCTTCCGAAATCCGCTTTTTACCCAGATCTCCCTTCGTTATTGAAAAGAGTAAAACCCGATGTGGTTCTGGCTTACAACCCCACCAATGAGCATATCAATGTAGCGGAAATCTGTCTACCGCTCAAAATACCTGTCATGGTAGAGAAACCGATGGCAACCACATCGGCTGATGCCAAACGCATTGCAGCGTTGTCCAAGGAAAACAAAACGGCTTTTTTTGTCAACTATGAAACGACCTGGTATAAGAGCAACCAACAGCTCAAGCAATTGATTGATCAAAATGCCGTAGGTCGTGTGACACGGATGATTGTAAAGGATGGGCATGAAGGGCCCAAAGAGATCGGCTGCAGCAGCTATTTTCTCGATTGGCTAACAGATCCACAGAAAAATGGCGGTGGTGCATTAATGGATTTCGGATGTTATGGGGCCAATCTCATGACCTGGATCAAGAACGGTGAACGGCCTATTTCTGTCAGCGCAATTACACATCGACTGAAGCCAGAAACCTATCCAAAGGTAGAGGATGACGCGACGATTATCTTAAATTACCGCGATGGTAGCACAGGTATTATCCAGGCATCTTGGGCTTGGCCTTACAGTGTGAAAGACCTACAGGTATTTGGAACGAAGGCTCAACTCTATGCACAAAACGATAAAACATTGTTAAAATACGTCCAGCATAACGATAAGCCAACAGTTATTCCAACAGATCAGCCTTATTTTGAAAATCACATCCAATATTTAACGCATGTTTTAAGCGGAAATCAGCTGATTGAGAGTGATCTAGGCTCCATTAGCAACAATGTGACTGTCGTTGAGATTTTGGAGGCAGCCAAGCGTTCCGCAAAAGAAGGAAAGACGGTAACATTAAATTGATCTTTAATAGAAAAAGGTATATAGATAAATAATCCACATACCTTTTTCTATATTTACCAACATTGTTGACAAGAACATGTCGGATTTGTTTCGTCTTGTTCAATCTGAATTCTGAGGCGAACCGTTAGGGATCCAGCGGCTCATCCGGATCAATTGTGAATGCTTCATCTTTCGCCTGAAATTCGATGATAACATCCGAAATTCGTTTTCCAAGGCTATAGGGTACATAACCCAGTTCGCGAATACAACGGTCGGCCATTTTTTCTACCGCATCGATATGTGCCTTGCTGCTGTTGACAATGGCAAATTTATCTTTAGGAAATCCATAGTTCAATAGTATACGGGCAGTATTGCGCAGATTTGTTGTTGTATGGCGGGCATGCGGATCGATCAAGATCGCCTGTTCAGGGACTCCCATGACATTGATCAAGTACTTTTTCATCTCGATTGCCTCAATATACGCCGTTTTATAAGGGTGTACCTTTCCACCGGAAAGTACAATAAAAGGGGCTAATTTTTCAAAATAACTACGGGCAGCCATGCGTGCTCGCAACATACCGCCGGGACTGATCGGTTGTCCATAGATTTCAGGGCCCGCCCCCAGGGTCAACAACAGGCTGTAAGGGTAGGCTGAAAATTTTGTTTTTTTCACTTGTTCAAACGCCTTTTTATTTTCCAGTGCTATCAGTGGCTCCAATTGTGCAGCGTCCCAACGCTCATTGATCTCAAGCAGCCTTACCGCTGTCATCATTGTCATAAAAAGCGCCTCCTTCCCAGTCGGAATATCTTTAAGCACATCCTGACGTACATCATCTAAAAGCTGAAAATAAGCCTTACGATTCACATCAAAAGAAATTGAATCAATCTTGGGATAGTTGGGCCTCTTGCCGCCACCATAGACATCAACAACATAGTTCATGGCGCCAAAGTCCTGTAACAGCGCTTTCTTAAGATACACTTTTGCAGTCTCATCCCTTGGTATACCATAAGTCTTTGATGGCATCAACGTTGATTCAACCAGTTCTGCCAATTTCCTGTTGCTCTTGATCTGACTTGAAATTTGTTCAGCCATGAGTTCGATCTCAGAATCTTTCCATTTAAAAGCTTCCAGAAAACAGCCGAGATCCGCGCAATGATCACTACCCTTGAACCGGTCAAACCGCTGTTTCAACAATGTTGAAACGGCTTGGGATGCACAAAGCTGCTGTGTTAAGGCAGGATCCTTTAGCAACAGATAAGTCGCATAATAATTCTTGCGGATTACCCAATCCTGCGGACCGGCAGGATTGGGTTGGGGCTGGCCTTTGGAAATGTGCATTACGCATATTCCCAAAGTCAACAAAATGATCTTTTTAATGATACCGCTCATATCCGATTCTATTAATAGCCAGGATTTTGATACATACGCTGTGGATCCAATTTATATTCATCAAAAGGAATTGGATAGTACCTATCCTTTGTAGTTATATTGGAGATTTTAGCATTCCCATAATCCGCCTGGTTTTTAGTTTTAAAGTACGTCACCAATTCCTGTGGATTATAGTTCCGGATTAAGTCAAACCAACGTTGATTTTCGAAAGCCAGTTCCACACGACGTTCGTGCAAGATCGCTAACTTTAATGTTGGGTATTTTGTACGATAGTCATTGTTTAACATTGAGGCTGCATAAGAAGGCAAGCCTGCACGTTCACGCACCTGATCCAATAGCGCAATGGCCTCAGCTTCTTTACCCAGATGGTATTTTGTTTCGGCCAACAATAGCATCACATCAGCATAGCGGATCAAGATCCAGTCATTTCCGCCCCAACCATTGGTACCCGCAGCGTCACTATTATCCCTAAATTTGGTTACAAACCAATCGTTGACTTGCGTATTGGTGGCAAATTTTACGGAGAAACCTTTTCGGATATCGTCTTGCTCGTAATCTTTAATCAAATCTAGTTTTGCCACTTCACCAGCACCTGTCGAATTGTAACGTGAGTTGATAGTTTCTCCTCGCGCCTGGTAATTACGGGCGATACTCGAGCTATAGTTTTGGTCTCCCTGTTTGTACTGAATCTGAAAAACGAGTTCTTTACAGCTATTTTTCTTGGTCACATCGAAAACATCCGCATAGGGAATTTCGTTTAGCTTGCCAAAAGTTCGCATTTGGTAAGCCGCATTGAGGTACTGTTCTGCCTTCGCAAAATTTTCTGCACTCCCCGACGTCTGCGTTGCACCCAACGTTAAGTATACTTGCCCCAAAATCGCATTAATGGCCGATTTAGACGCTCGACCAATGACGTAATCTTTCTGTGTATTGGGAAGATTGCTGGACAATGCCTCCGTCAAATCCTTAATGATCTGTTCATACACAACCGACTCTTTTTGCCGAAAAGCCAATTCATTTGCTTGCTCTTTACTTGTAACCTGTACCGTAGACAATGGAATATCTCCAAATTTGCGTACCATATGGAAATATAGTAATGCACGAACGAATTTCGCTTCCGCAATATAACGGCCTTTTAATTCTGCACTTGTAAAGGTCACATTATCGACATGTGAAAGAACCACATTACAACGGCTGATGGCAGCATACATGGCAGACCAATGTGTCTTGAGATAAGTATTACTCGGCAGCAACGAGAAGTCATTGAACTGGAATGGTTCCCCGGCATTGGATTGGTTATCATTACGTCCTGAGTTGTCCGAACGTTCTTCATTGTATAAAGTGCTCGATTCACCGAGTGTACTTCCCGTACGAAGGGACTGATAGAGCCCGTTGACAGCCAAGAGCACATCGTTTTCTGATTTGAAATAATCATCGATCGTGACGGCATTGGGATTTTTCTGATTTAAAAAGTCTTTGGTACATGAAGACAATGCCAACAAAACAAAGGGTAATATATATCTTTTTTTCATCCTGTTATTTTTTATTTTTTCCTGCCTACCTCGTTTCAAAGCGAGGTTTGCAAGGCTATTATTTATAAAGACGAAGCTACTGATAGGGTTTTTTCCCTAATATGCCTGTATGCACAATAGCTCCTCGGTCAAACCATTAGAACGTTACTTTCACACCAAGGTTATACGATCTCACCAATGGATAAAGCCCATAATCCACACCTGGTGTCAGGTTGCCGCGTTGATTATAATCCGGTTCCGGATTGTAGCCTTTGTATTTAGAAATCGTAAATGGATTGTCCACTGTAGCATAGACCCTTACCCCAGAAAGTGTTAATTTTTCTGCAAGGCTTTTGGGAAGATTGTACCCCAGAGCAATATTTGTCATACGCAAGAATGAACCGTCCTGCAGATAAAAATCGGAAAGACGCGTACTGTTACTTTGCGTACCGCCACGCGATGCACGGTACACTTTTCCATTTCCTGGATTTTGAGCCGAACGATAGCGTTGTGCAACATCCGCATATTGATTGCCGGAGCCTTCCATATTGTAGAGGTAATAATCATAGCCATCCAGCACTTTATTCCCTTGGGAGCCATTAAATGATGCGCGTAGATCGAATGCCTTATAGCGTGCGTTGACGGCAAAGCCATAGGTAAAATTCGGATGCGGATTGCCGATCACCCGTTTATCGGCATCATTGACTACACCATTGCCATCTACATCTTCAAAATAAAGGTCTCCGGGTTGTAGCGGAGTTGTTGAAGCCGCTGAAGGTGCGACAGTTTTATAGTTTTCCGCTGTTGCAACACCGAGAACTTTAAAACCATAGAACATACCAATTGGACTTCCTTCTTGTGTGATATGCGTTAAGTAAGAGCGTTCAGCGCCATTCGTCAGGATGGTAGAAGCACCTCCTAGATCAAGCACCTTATTTCTGTTAACATTAATGTTTCCGCTGAATCCCAATTCAAATTCATTTTTTCGAATCAGTGTTGCATCAATCTGTACATCAAAACCTTTATTCTGAACCTTCGAATTTGGCAGATTGGTCAAGATCGTTGTTGATCCAGATACAGCGGAGAGTGGCTGGTTGAATAATAAATTAAAGGAACGGCTTAGGTAGAAGTTGGTCATAATGTTGAGTCGGCCTCTCAACAAACCCAGATCCAGACCGGCGTTGTATTGTGAAGTTGTTTCCCAGCTCAATTTTGGATCGAGTAGATCACCTGCGGTATAGGAAGTTTCCACTTTATCGCCAAGAATAACTCCCGCTGGCGAGTTGATAATGGAAATCGCGCGATAGTCACCAATATTATTATTTCCACTACGTCCCCAGCTCGCTCTTAGTTTGACTGTCGATTGTTGTCCTAACCAATCTGTATAAAACTCCTCTTTGGAGACCGTCCATCCAGCTGAAACCGATGGGAAAGTTCCCCATTTGTTATTTGGCCCGAAGCGTGAGGAACCATCTGTACGAATGGATGCCGAAAGGAAATATTTCGAATCAAAACTGTAGTTTACGCGGCTAAAATAAGACTGAAGCGTTGTCGTACGTTTGAAAGTATCGTCTTTTAACAATTGGAAATTAGAAGGATCGGCTCCCTTATCGGTAATTTCGCCAATCGCATTGTTATTAAAGCCGTTGGCCCGCACACCTTGATAATCGTAATCCGTTCGTTGAGCCGAATAACCCAATAATGCAGATACCTGATGTTTCTCACCGAAAGTCTTGTTATAGTTTAATGTTGTTTCTAGCAATTTATCCAGTTCATTTTTTGTCTTGGCATCTGCGTAGGCTGCAGAAATTGCCTGTGGTGAAAACGGTTTGTTATTTCCATCGGATATACTTGTCGGACGGAAATAATCATACTTCTCGTCATAAGTAGACAATCCACCGTTTACTTTAAGATTTAGGCCATCAATAATGGAAAAATCAGCAAAGACATTATATATCCCCCTCTTTCCACGGCGGTTGTTTTTAATCTCAGTAACATAGGCCAGTGGGTTTTCTGGATTCTGGATACCAAAGTTATTTGCCGACAGATCAGCCATCAGGTATTTGGCATAGGTTCCATCTTCGTTATAAACAGGGAGGGTCGGCAAATAAATTAATGCGGCCATTGACGGGCTTCTGTCGTAACGCCCTGTCGTCACCTCGTTGTTGTCATTATATGTAAAGGAAACATTTGCGCCAACGGTCAATCTTTTGCTTACTTTGCTATCAATATTGGCGCGGAAATTAAAGACTTTTTGATCCGTCCCAAGCATGATCCCTTGCTGATTCTGATACGAGCCACTCAGGAAGTAGCGATTTTTTTCGTTACCGCCATAGGTAGAGAGATTATGACGTTGGAAAGGTGCATTACGGTATAAAGCATCCTGCCAATCCGTATCATATTTCGCTTTTTTTGCGGTACCGGAGGCAAAATCATAATAGTCTTCAGGAATACTCACCGAGCCTGCATTTCCGACATTGGCGATACGCGTTTTATTATCATCAAAGCGCCTACTATCACTCCAAGCGATCCCTTTCGTGGCTAGAAGGTCTTTATAGGAATTATTACGGCCATCAATCAGGAGATCAATAAACTGTTCTGAATTTAAGACGTCTATTTTCTTGGAAAGCTGACCAAAGCCTCCCAATACTTCATAATCCACATTACTTTTACCTTCCTTGCCACGTTTGGTTGTAATCAATACGACCCCGCCAGCACCACGGGATCCATAGATCGCAGCAGAAGCAGCGTCCTTTAAAACATCGAAAGATTCTATATCATTGGGGTTGATATTTAAATTGTTTCCAGATGGGTAACCATCAATTACGTACAAGGGATCCGAACCTGCGTTGATCGATCCCATACCGCGGACACGCATTTTGGTTCCATCGTACGGAGCCCCGCTTGTTTGCATCACCTGCACACCTGCTACTTTACCAACTAAAGCCTGAGATAGTTTTGGCGCACTGAGATTTAGTTCTTCGGCTTTTACACTGGCGATCGCACCGGTAACATCGGACTTCCGTATTTTCTGATAGCCGATGGAAACCGTCACTTCTTCAAGCGTATTTTCATTGGGCTGTAAAACAAAGATCTGTCCATTGGATTGCGCTATAGGCTGGACAAGATTGTTAAATCCAACATAGGAGATATTGAGTCTATCACCGACCTCCGCATCGATATGGAAATTTCCTTTTTCATCGGATTGAACGGACTTTTTACTTTTTAAATTTTGAATTGTTGCTCCTGAAACTGCATTGCCCTGCGCATCAACCACACGGCCGCTAAGGGGATGCTGTACCTGTAAGAAATGCGGTTTGGTTAGCGATAGAGGTTTAGCTTGAACAGCCGTTGAGCTCGCTGCAATGGCACATAACAACCAAAAGACATTGTTGGCTTTAATTTTCATAAGTAGTGCATTTGATTTATGGGTACAAGGTTACAAATGCAATATGAAGGTAGTATCAATAAAAGGTTAATAGTTTTTAACTAAACCGCGTTAGCATATAAAATAGTCTTAACAAAAGGCTAACAATAACGACAGAAATTAGCGCTTTTTTTTCCAAAAAGAGGGCGAAGAGACAGGTGTAAAACAAGGTATATAGCTAGTGCGACAAGGATATTGCCGATCAGTTTAAGTGGTTCAAAATTTTCGAAACTGGCGTATTCATCACGTTCAAGATTATAGCCCGTGCCTTCGGAATAGAACTCCCAGGGAAATCCAATTACCAATTTGCCATCCACAGGTAGATCATTTTGATAAGAAATGGCCGTCAAAACAGCAAAAATAAAAATGGTACCAGCCAATCCTTTGAAAATGACTGGTACAATTGCTGTCTTATTTTTTGATATCATTGTATTCATTGAAATAAATATAATGATTGTTTTTTTACTCAACGTCAAATACTCAATAAATGTTGTTTCCGATTAGCTTGCTGAAAATCCGTTAAGAAAAAAGAAAAGCTATTTTCTATATTTCTGACAACGAGTTTGTTTTGTTGGATAAGGCCATACAAGACATTTTTAAGGTGACGGGGAAAAATCTGTAAATGAACAAGACCGGTATGTTCGACCTTACGAAACATTTGCAGTGCTGTAGCACCATGTTCAAAGTAATTACTGTCCAATAATACGTCCAGTTTTTGTCGAACATGGAGCATGGCATCCGATTCAAGTTGCAGATCTTTCTCGGCTTTCCATTCCTCAAACTTTAATTTGGGAGCAGCATGTTTCTTTTTCTCGGTTAAAAAGGTCCAGGGTACTTCAATGGAGTAAATCCATTTCACCTCATCCTCTTCGATTTTAAAACGTACCAGACGCTCCTCAGAAATCTCATATTCTCCTCGATGGAATTCCATTGTTTCGAGCCGCGAACTCGCATATATCCGATCCAATAAAATGGATTCTTGCATTAAAAACTTTTCAACTTGAAACATCCGCTCAAAATCGAGATAGGCATGATCGGGCTTGCCCAGTAAGAACGAAAGCTCTTCGGGGCGCCACTCTTTTTTTATCCGTCGCTTGAGATAGGTATACCAAAGTCGGAAATCATGTGAATACATCATTCCAGCGTAGGAAGTTTTTATTGTAGATTCGGTATTCATACTAGGTATTTTCTTCTTTGTCATCATTTTTCATAATATCATGAATTCGATCCTCCAATACCTTTTTATGCCATTTTTCAAGAAGCTCCTTGGTTTTCCCGATAGGATCATCATCACCAGTTTCCATCATTTCCACCCATCTTTTCGCAAAGTCTTCATATTCAAACATTATCCCCTTAGATCGTGTATATTGAATCATATATTCCATTGCAAATAAATTGGCCCATCGGTGAGGATCGAGGAATTCACACATATACTGGGCAATATCAATTTTATTGATAAATTCCTGAACCACCTCTTCTGGTGTAAAATTGAAGATATCACAGAACTGTGTAAATTCAGTGGTTAAATTAATTTTTTCTAATGTTTTCATTGGTTTGTTATAATGTGTTATCCTCCACTCTATTTTCCAAAAAGTCGTCTAGCCATTCCTGATAGATCGCAACCCGCTGCTCAAGCCCACGATAAAAAAAATACCGTTTGTTCAACTCCTGAATCTCCATAATAAAATTTTTGAATCTGGCTGAATTACGATATTCCAAATCGACAATATGACCATACCCATCGTGAACCCGAATAACAAATCCAAGAATGGGATTATATTCGCCTTCATCCAAATGAAGTTCAGCAAGATAACCCGGTATGGAAACCACCTTCATCATCCCATTGATATAATGGGACGGATGCGTATTGTTTAGAATGCAGGTCAATAAGAAGTCCTTGCTCAGTTTGAAACAGGTATTTTCATCCAGATAAATAATATCTTTCATTTTCCTTCCTTTTGATAAGATATCATAAATTTGCCCTGTGATTACACGCCCCCTATTCCTACGTTCCGTGATGCTATAATTTCTATTTAGGCCCAATTTTACCTGACGCTGTATCAATTTTACACCACGTTCTTTTTCCACTTTGTCCAATTTGGTAGGAAGAGGATCTGTTCCCAGTTTGAACTTATCATCAATAAAGCGGATACCCTTGGTGACCAGATTGAAGCTTGAGTTATCCGTAAAATTTTGATCCATAAAAGAGTAATGATCCAAAAATAGCTGTATAAATGCAGGAACCGCTATACCAAAGAGTTCGCAGATCAGCTTAAAATTCCGAGGTACCACTAGAGGTACAGATTGCATATCTTCCATTTTTCTATTTGTGTTGAATATAGCGGTAACCAAAACTTCTGGCCTTAGATTTACGAAGAGGTGCTAGTCCCTTCTTTCCTAGCATAAGTTCCAGTTCCTGCTTTAAAACGTTTACCCGAATTCCGTCCCCGATATTTTTTTCAGCGCAACGCCAGAGCTGAAGAGCCGTACAATATTTTTTAAAGTGCCCCTCTTCTAATAAACTCATCAGCAGCAACTTCGTAGCGAGGTGATCTATTTCAATTGTTTCAGCATCACGAAATTTATCTTTATTTATTGCTTCCATAAGTCGAAAAAAGACAATGGTCTCCACCTCATTGATAAAATATTCCATTTGATAATAGCGGACACCCTCTTCCTCCCAGATGGACATTTCAAACAGATAAGCGGATCGCCTATCAAATGCATCGATCTCCAATTTTCCTTGATTAAATACCCAATGGAGATGAGCCATGACCTCCAGATTTCTAATGGGAATTTTTAATTCCTCCATATCCTTGATATAGTTTTCATCTTGCCCCATTAAAAAGGCCAGCTCTTCTCGAGTATAGCCACTACTTATCCGATTCAGTATCAAAAGATAAATTGTGCCTGCATAATCCATAGAAAATTCAGCTCGAAATTTTCCAATTCCAGGGTTGCTAGTTACATTATCCATCTTCCTTTAATTTTGATTTACTATCAGCCCCGATTTCGCTTCCATATATTCCAGACTCTGCTGACAGAGATCCAGGAAAATATTGCCGATATCACTTGCTTTCGCACTAAAAATACTCATGTCCAATTGGGCCAGTTCTGGAGGTAGCTCGTAGATCCTTGATTTCGTCTGCCGAATTAATTCGGCATTTAGTACGCCATCAATATTATTTTTAGGCACAAAGAATTCTTTCAACCGACTGTCGCAGATACAAGTCCAATCGATCAGCTCTTCCAAATTGGCATTGTTTGGAGCATGACCGATGCGCAAATAGAGATAGCTATACAGCCCAATCGACAGCAGTTGGTTAAGCAATGAGACAGCCAATAACCTGCTCGAAATACGTTCATCAATAAAAAGTTGTACCAGATCCTGAATAAGTTTTGAATTACGTTCACAACAATTTGAAGCTTTCAATAAGGTATCAGACCAACCTATCGGCCTGACAAAGTAGCAAGGTTTATAATTTGGATCACGGAAGAGGACGATGGAGTCATTCCAGATGGTATTCGAGAAGCGACTCCCCTTGTTCAATTTTGTTTCAATAAAATTGCTGTTTAAAAATGAAATGACTGCTGTAACCCGACCAAAAGAAACTTTACGAAAATGAGTTGATCCAATCCGTTTTTTAATGACAACCAAATAGAGTGTTGCGCTACCAATATCTTTTGGCGGATAGTCGAACAATCCGTTTCCATTGGCATTGCTCACATAATAGTTGAGCAACATAATCTGCTCAGGCTGATTTTCCCGATAGATCTTATTAAGCAGTTGTTGTATATCGGACTGATACCGCTCTGGCCAAGGGAAAGATTGGAAAATAGGGGCACTTGAAACGGCCATCTGATCTGTCGTTACAGCTTTCTGGCCAACGGGAGGAGTTTCCGCCTTTTTCTTTATTTCTGGAGCCTTGGTAACGGTGGTAACCGTTGGTTCTTTCGCTGATTGCGGAATATTGATCTGCGCGGCTGTGATCTGCTCATATTCGGACCGAAGGGACTCCATAAAATAGTGAAATAATTGTTCGATCGCATCCAACATTAGTTTACTATGGTCATATAGGTTGGAGGCATCAAAAGCCGAAATTTCCAGATCCTTATTTTGCTTTACCGCATCAAAGGCCCCATCCAACAACTTAAAACGCTCTTTTGTCGGCTCATCTTCGCCTATAATATGCGCATTTAGTGTAGCGAAATGCTCGCTCAGATTTCTAATTCTATTATTTAGCCTGTGTACATTATTCACTTTCCCTTCTACCATAACCTGCAACAACCGTAAGTGATTTTCCAGCCCCTGATGCAACATAAATACCGCCTTAAGGTAGTTTCCTGCCTTAGCAAAAGCTTCTGCGCCCTTTAGGAAGTCGGCTGATAATGGCATTATTTTCTTGTGATATTCATCGGTGAGTTCCAGTGCAACACGCTGTTCTTTATGTCCCTGCAGCTTACTATTTTTGCCATCCGCAAGAAAAAGGATATGCTTAGGCAACGCAGCGTAGGTATAATATATACTACCGATCTTTATCTTATTCTTCAAATCCCCAATCAGAATGATCTCATAGGAAATATTCCCCTGATCCATCAAGCATAACTCCACAATAGGCTTCAGTACCTTTACGGACAGTCCACTTACTGGCTTAAGCGCTAAAAGCAGGTGATGGTGTTCCTGATTTAAAAATTGATATTTAACGAGATAAACACGATCGAGATCCATCCGCTGGGATAATCGATCAATAATCAACTGACTATTAATTTCCATAATAAATGATTTAATGGTTATAAAATCCGTAATAAATAGTCTTCAGTACAACAAACAGTTAAAGACTATTATTGCAAATAATAAACAGTTATTTTATAAAAAACATAGAAAGAATACCAAGATGACTAAGGATAAAATCAACAGGCAGCATGCATACACGTTTGCACCTTGGTTTATTTAGAAAAGGTCGGCAATGGAAACAATTGTATCGAAGTTCAGCTTGACTGCGAAAAAATACTTACCTGCTTGCCGGCCAAGATACAGGTAAGGCATTTGTGTTATTTACACAAAAACACCATTACGATACAATAATATAGTTTATATATACAAACGTAATAATTAATAATATAAAAAACAAATATTGTTAAGAATAATAGTCTTTCAGTTATACAAAAAGATAACCACCCTTTATGACAGGTAATCATAGTAGGCCAGTAGGCAAACTACAGCACCGAAATAACACTGGCTAGCTATCCAAAATCTATCTTGTACAAATACTATAGCAATACTTAATTTATACTTTATCAATACTTAAACAATACTGTAAGGGTGCCTAATCCGACCTTAAGAGCTCCCATATTCCTTCCCTTGGGCAGGCAACTGTTTTCTAAATTATTACTAAATTTAAGTCCCAATTGCGCAGAACAAATCTGATAAATAGGATCAGTCCTTCCCGCCCCACAATTGGATGTAAACGAATTATAAATAACGCTAAGCGAATCGTAAACTTCTATCGCTTACATGGCCGATGTGTTGTATTTTTAAAATACAGTAAAATATTACTATTATTAAGAAGTACTAAAGTTTAATAAACCGACAAATGACTTTAAAAAAAATACTTTTATTCTTTTGTATTTCATTTCTGATCTATCCGATATACGGTCAGACCAATTGCAATTGTTCACAGGCACTCAAACAATTAATCAGTAAAATCGAAACAGAATATCCGGGCTTTCCGGAAAAGGTAAAACAGCACAACGATTTATACCAAGCCAAAAAGAGTATTTTGAATAAAAAAAGTTTCAACGCAAAAAATGAAGCATGCGTAGCTCTTTTGCAGGAGTATCTCGACTTTTTTCAGGATGAGCACATTGTTTTAAGATCATTGACTACAGAACGAAAGAAAGTCTCCAAAACTACGGAGAGTACGGCTGAACCTGAAGAAGAGGTGATGGCCAAGACAATTAATCCCGAGGTTTTCTATATTAAGATCGGCAGTTTTGCCTATGAAAATATCGCTCCGGTAAAGGATTTAATAGTCAAACATAGGGAACAGATTGAAAATAGCAAGGGCTTGATTATCGACATCAGGAATAACGGCGGAGGAACGGATGATGTATACCAACCTATTTTACCTTATGTCCTGACCAATCCAATACGGATTATGAGTGTTGAATTTTTTGCCACCCATACCCTGGTTAACGGCCTACGGGACTATGCCCTTAAAAATATGAAACCGGGGACGGACTCTATTTCAGAAGCGAAAAAGATAGAGGATGATCTAAAAGAATACAAAGATAATATCGGAAAATTTGTGCTCTATGGTGATAAAAAAGTACTTATCGATACGATCGCACTCCATAAGAAAAGCCCGACCCAAGTTATTATTCTAGCTAACAGAAATGTGGCCAGTTCAGGTGAAAATTTCTTATTCAGCTGTCGTCAAAGCAAAAAAGTAAAGATCATGGGCACGCCCAGTATGGGTGCACTGGATTATGGATCGATACGGGAATTTAAATTCGGCTGCGATAATTATCAACTGCTGTTGCCAACATACAGATCAGCTCGCTTACCACAATATCCTATCGACAACATTGGCGTACAGCCCGACATCTATTTGGACGAGTCCATCCCCGACTGGATAGACTATGCTGTTCATTATATTCAAGAATAGTAATACCTAAATAATCAGAACCTAGTAGATCATTCAAAGGTAATTATGAAGCATATTTTTAAAATGGGAATTATCAGCACATGTATAGGTTTGTTCTTTTCCTGCAAAGAGCAGGTCAGTCCTTTGTCTGAAGACTACTATAAAAAAAATGGAGCGATCTATTTTATCCCCGGAGGCAATGGCTTTGAACGTGGTTCAAGAAAGACGGAGGCAGATGTAAATAGCTTTTCTGTAATCAAAGGAATCTATGCACGTGATAAAGACAATATCTATGTTATGGGCTGTCCACAACAATTTGTAGACACAAAAACTTTTCGATTGAAAGGAAATATTCCCGTCGATCAGTCTCATGTATTCGTTTTCGATGGTTCGACGACTTCAACTACACGAAAATGTAGCGAGCAACAACTCATCGCCATTACAGATGCTGATCCCGAAACGTATATTACCTTGTACGATACGATCGCATCCCTATCGAAAGATAAATCACATTATTTCTACAATGCCCAAGCATTAGCGGTCGACTATGCTTCATTTAAAATTTTGAATGAAAATTTTATAAAAGACCAAAATAGGCTTTATGTAGTCACGCAGAAAAGTATCAATCCGCTCAATTACACAACGGATAAGATTGATGTGCTCAACGATGAATACATCATTTTGGATGGCAAAAAATTACTTTATTACCAACCCTATCAGGGTATCGGTGTGCTCGAAACGACTCTACCTTCAACCAATAACATCAAATTACTTGATAGAAAAACGGTAATCATTGATCAACTGGTTCTCATTGAAGGAAAGAAATTTGAATTCATGGATGTCGATGCCGCCAGTTTTAAACTATTGGAAGGCATTGGTGGAAACTCTTTTTGGTCTGGTGACAAGAATCATATCTATTATAACCAACAGCTATTTGCGGAGGCCGACACAAAAACTTTTGAAGTCCTTAGACGCGCTGTCGCCAAAGACGCCAGGCATATTTTCGTCGGCAATAAAATCTTTGAAGGGCCCGATGTCAAAAGCTTCAGAAGTGTAGATAAAGCAAAAGTAAACCACGATTTTGAAGATGATCTGGGCCACAAGTACTGGTACCGACCCAAAGAAGGAGGTGCAGAACTTATTCCGGTAGACAAGAAATAATGATATCGCTTGAATCTATTATTTTAAAACCGGTCGTCTAACTAAGTATAAGTTCATAACGTACGGATCTTCCAAGCCCAATTTGTTCAAATATACCTTGCTCTTGCAGGTATTGCAGATCCTTTGTTGCAGTAGCTTTTGAGGTCTTCGCAATGGACATATACTTTTTTGCGGTCATGCATTTGAGCCGCCTCTAAACTCTAATCGGATCATCGAAAAAATAATGAAGGAACAAACGGGCTTAATCTGGCTGTCCAGCAACCAATCAAGTCGCTTCATAATCACTGAATTCGGCTATTTTTCCAAAGGCTGTTTTCGCCTACTTTAGCCTCAGGATCCCTGTATTTAACATGAATCCTATCATAAGGCGTCGCATTGGCATAATGAGCCTACAGGAAACTTTTCGTTGCTCTTTTAACAGCGAACGCATTCAATTAAGAAGAAAAAAGATGATCAAATCAATATTAGTAGGTTTAATAACCATTCTTTGTATGACAGCCTGTGCACAAGAGTCCACAATAAATCCATCCTTGAAATCTATCCATTGGGTTCCGATGCAGACCAAGGACAAACAATTCGTCTATGTGGACAGTTCGCTCCGGAAGCAACTGACACAAAAATTCTATGGAGCCGAACCTTTTACCCACACTGGTTACGCTATCGTCTCAAACGAGAAGAACCAGCATGCTTTAATTAATTCAAAGGGAGATTTTATCGAAAATTATTCTGATACTGATCTTGGGTTACAACCACTAGGCCAAGTGACGCTGCTTATGAAACGTCGGGAGCATGAGAAAAAACTGCCCTTCTGGAACTGGGACTGGAATATCATGGGTGGTGGAGTAAAAAAAATAGCGTCCTATGTTAAGGTAGAAATCCGTGTACTTGAAACCGACCAGGTCCTGTTGGACAAAGATGTTCCCTATGACGAAAACGAATACAGTTCGGCGGCATACGATCTAGATGATAAACATTTCGTCCTAAATGGAAACCTTTATGAACTAAAAAACCAGCATCTAAAAAAGCTTAGTACAAAAATTGATATGATTTTGGAAAATGGCCGATATATTCCTCCTGCTGAAAATCGTTTTGAGATCTACGATATTCAACATAAGCGGCCTATTTTTTCCAATCTGGTCGGTGTGGATAAAATAGACTTGCTCTGGAACGGCCAGCCCTTACAGCTGGATTCCATCAATCAGGATCGCTATCAACCAACAGTGCCCAAATTATTAAAAGACAACAGCACAGGCGCCATCTATGTTTTCCCGCAATATGAGAAAGCTTTGCCAAAACAGATCAAACAGGCTACTGTAGCACAGTTGGATTTTCTGAAAGAAGTTTCTCTCGTGTATTCTGTCAACAATTCACCTTACTTTATTTTGGGGAGATTTAATTATGACCATGAGGTCTGGGCTTATGACTGGTTGTATCTTGACAAGGATGGCAATTTATTGGATAAAATCAACGTCAAGGATTTCTTTATTTTGGACCAGGTAGGTTATCTGGTCTGGCCTGATAAGCATATGTTGTTTACAAAGAATACGCTTAAAAACGATTGGAAAACGGGAAAAATAAAATACGTCCATCAAACCGAAGCATTGTACCTCATCAACGTCAAAAAAGGAGAGCAGGATCCAACCATGGGCCTCTGGAATGCCGAGACCAAAATATGGGATCTACCGCCAAATTTTCAGCATATTGATATCTTGGATGGCAAACAACAGATCTTTTCCTTACAGATACAAAAAGATGGCCCTTTTACCTTGTACAATAATATAACGAAACAGCAGGTCGGGACCAAAAGTTATGACACAATAAACCCAAGTGGTCTGGTACGGATAAAAGGCACGGAAAATAAAGATAATTACTATTACATAGACATCTACACCGGAAAAGAGTACAAGGAGTAATGTCAGGTGGAGAAACAGAAGCGGGCTCTTACTTAAGGGATAAAAAAGCCCCGTTGTGATTTGATAAACAAACGGGGCGAAAAGTGTAAAGGAAATTAAAATTTTTACTTCGCAGCTTCCAGCAGCTTATGGAAAATAGCCGTATTATCGTATACCCCCCGGAATAAAAACGAGCGGGCTCCATAAGCAAATACGGGAACGAAAGCATTCGTATGATCGTTGCTGCTAAAATTAACCATTACACGTCCTGATTTACGGTCAGAATCGAGCAATGTAAGTCCGCCAGTTTCATGATCTGCAGTTACAACAACCAGCATCTCTGGATCTTGATCGGCCAACTTTAGGGCTTCTTCGATCGTTTTGTCAAAATCCAATGTTTCCATGACCGAATATTTGAGGTCATTCGCATGACCGGCATAGTCAATCTGCGCAGACTCTGCCATCAGAAAGAATGGTTTATCATCGCGGGACAGAAACTTTATGCCATCCAGCATAGACTGTTTTAAAATCGTTGATCGACCATCTTTCACAGGCTTGAGAAGTTCGTCCGACAGGAACACAATCTGCTTACCACCGGATTGATTGATCTGATCTTTTACAATCGAAACACCAGTATATCCTTCCCAGTCACTTTTCTTCTGCAACCACCCAGGTTTTCCGCCCAGAATAAAATCCATTGTGGAATGTTGAAACTGTCTTAGAATGGATTCACTCTCATTCCGTTCCTGCTGATGAGCATAGAATACTGCGGGAGTGGCGTCAGTAACATCACCGATGCTGATCACTCCTGTTTTCCATCCCTGATCGGCCAGCACCGCAGCTACGCTGGGCAATGGTTTACCGTTTACATCGACAGCAATTGCGCGGTTATTTACTTTCTGCCCTACAGCGATTGCAGAACCCCCAGCAGCGGAGTCGGTATTGTCCGAATTCAATGCCTCGGTCTGTGAAAGTCCTACTGTTTTGATCTGTGTCATATTGAGCGCGCCACCATTGGCCAGTGTCGCCGCTTTTACAGCGGCCATCCCCATACCGTCTCCAATCAAAAGCAGAATCCGCTTCACCTTACGGTCCTGACCGTCATATTGAAAACTCGGTGTATAGATCGCCTGTGGTTTTGCCGACTGGAAAGATGACCGTTCACGCTGATCAAGAAATAATTCTAAGGTCTTGGGATGATCGGTATTGATCCAATACACGCCGAGATTAATCAGCTGCTGCCAGGCATTGGGACTGTCGTGTGTTCCATAAAAACGAAAACGAAGTCCCAGTGAATCAGCTTTGGCGACCGCCTTTTTGATGGCCGGAATATTTTCGGGTAATCCCTTACCGTTCCAATCCGTATAATCCTTTAGATCAGCACTGATCAATCCAGTCTGCGCTAGGCTCGCTGCATCATAGCTCCAATTGACTTCCCCGTCAAAAAACAACCATTTGGGATAATCCTTAAATCCATCTGGTTTAGGTCTCCCACCTGTTACGATTACTTTAATGGCATTGGCATTTTTAAGCGGATTGAATAGATCGCCATATTGTTCAAGCGCCTTGACAAGAATAGGCAATACCTGTTTATAGTTTTCCTTGATATCAATCAGCAACTGCATTTTTTTTGCTTTGTCAGCAAATGCTGTTCCGTCATTTCTGCGATATAGTGCAGCCACAGGATCCAGATAAAGCGCCTTGAGCGTATTCTCCGTTTTGATTTCCTTTGCATCATGCGCAACCATAAGTTTACCATTGCGCAGGAAAACATCTGCTTCAATGGATTGCATTCCCGCGTAATAGGCCGTGTAGAAAGGTTGGCTCTGCCAGTAATCGTTATGACTATGCCCAACATAGTGGATCGCCCCCGCCTGTCCTTTTTCACGGTTGAACATCAGCTGCTCAAATTTTTCATTGAGTGTTTGTGCGGAAGACCCTAAAGGTCCTCCACACAAGCCAGCGATTATCAATAATCCCCCCAATTTAGTTTGGAAGACTTTTGGAACTTTTACCATCCTTGATTTTGTTTAATCAAACCTGCACTATTATCCACTTCTCTACGCGGTACAGCCCACACATGGTGAATTTTCGGATCAAATTTACGGCCCGCAAACTCAACAGGCATGCCTGAACCATTCTTCATCGCATAGGTATGAAGCGGCTTAGCATAGGTATCCTGTGCATCACCCCAGCGCACCAAATCCCGGTGACGGTCTGCAAACTCACCTGCCAACTCATTACGGCGTTCGCGTTTCAGATCAGCCAAAGTCATCCCCGTCTTTTCAATCAGGTTGGCACGTTTACGGATCATATTCAATTCTTTATCTCCAGCTCCGCTACCATTGAGCATAATTGAAGCTTCGGCTTTAATCAGTAATATTTCGGCAAAACGGATCAAAGGCACATTCAGATCCGTGGCCATGTGATTTCCATTTGGACTCACATGTTTACCGACTGGATTTACATGCGAGAAAGGTTCCATATACTTGTTGAACTGCATGTCACAAGTCGCGGAACTTGCCGGAGTAAATATCCGCTCGCTACCGAAGAACGTAAACTTATCCCCTGGCTTCAAGATTGTCGCCTCCCTACGTGCATCGCCTGTTTCATACGAATCATACAACTCTTTCGTTGGCATATAATATCCCCAACCATTGTATAACCCCCAGGCACCATTGGTAAGCATAACACCCGGTAAAATCGATCCCCAGCCATCCGTACCTGCAGCTGTACTTGTGACAGACCAGATATATTCAGGCCCCCAGTTATTTGCCGCTTTGAAGACATCTGTAAAAGTAGGTTCAAGCCCACGTTTACCCTGGTTGATAATCATATCTGCATAGAGAATGGCATTTTTGTAATCTTTTTTATACAGGTACATTTTGGAAAGCACCGCCCATGCCGCTACCTTATGCGCACGGCCATAATCCGCTTCTCCCAGTTCATTGAAAAAAGGCAGTTGATCAGCAGCCTCTTTCAGCAGCTTTTCTATATGACGATAATTTTCTTCGATATTGGCCGCTCTAGGTGTGGCCTTTTCGTTGTCCATATTTTCAACAGTAACAATAGGTACTCCGGCGCGTTCATCTGCATAGTTAGCAGCTAACTGAAAGTACATGTAGCCTGCATTAAAATTGGCTTCACCTAGAATACGTTTCTTTAACGCCTCATCCATGGAGATCGAAGGGACATAGCGCAAGATATCATTGGCCTGTTTGATAATGGCATAGCGCATTTGCCATTGTGATTCCGTGTAGCCGCCGCCGATGTAATTGCTGTTAAACGTACGGATATTCTCTGCCTGTGCATTGTTTCTTCCGGTGACCATATCGTCGCTGGCATTCAAAAACCAGGCAAATCCACGGCCATAGAAATCCTCCTCATCATAGAGGTAATAAAGCCCATTAGCCCCTTTTATCGCATCTTCTTTCGTTTTCCAAAAACTTGCCTTTGACGGAGCTCCCTCCGGCAGGATATCCAATTTGTTGGTACAAGATTGAAAAGACATTCCCATGCTTCCTAAAAGCAGGGCAAAACATATATTTCGAGTTATTTTTTTCATTGGAGTATTTTTTAAATATTCACAGGACAATCAGGTTTAATCATTCAGTTTCCCGATTTGAAAAGCTATATCATCCTTTATTTTATCCAAATTTGAGATTAAAAAGTGACAGCTGCTCCTAACATAAATGTACGCGACTGCGGATAACGACCCGCATCCACACCATAATCGTTCATCCCGACCTCAGGATCCATTCCCGTATATTTCGTCACGGTAAACAGATTGGTTGCTGAAGCAAAGAACCGTAATTTCTGCACTTTATATCTTTGTGTTAGTTCTTGTGGTAGCGTATACCCCACCGCAAAATTCTTTAAACGGAGATACGATCCATTTTCCACATAAAAATCCGATACATTGGAGAAGTTACCATTCGGATCTTTCACCGATACACGCGGTATATTGGAGTTTGGATTGCTCTCTGAATATGCATTCTTAATTTCTTCAAACATATTGTAAGGTTGTCCTGATGCTGCATTTAAACCTGTATATTTCAAGGTATTGAACAATTTATTCCCTTGCACCCCCTGGAAAAAGATATTGACATCAAAATTCTTATAGCTACCATTAAACGTCAATCCATAGTTAAAATTCGGGTAAGCACTTCCCAAGAATACACGGTCTTTATCATCAATTACGCCATCTCCATTTTGATCCACAAATTTCATATCCCCAGCTTGGGCGTTAGGTTGTATTTTGGTTCCAGTACTGCCTTTATACTGCTCGGCCTCCTGATTAGACCTAAATAGACCCGCAGTTTCCAAGCCATAGTACGAATACAGTGGCTGCCCCGGTTCGGTCAATAAAGGTTTCAGGATACCACGATAGTCAACCTGCGAGGTTATTTTTGGAAATTCGTCAATTAAATAGTCTACATTATTGGAGATCTTATTGACTGAAGCGCTTAAATCATATTGGAACGCTGCGTCTGATTTGCTGCTATAGGTCACAGCAAGTTCAATTCCTTTGTCCGTAACGCGTCCACCATTGACAGTTTTGGTCTGTAAACCAGTTGTCCCGGCTAGTGCGATATCCATCAACATCCGATCTGTCCGCTTAACGAAATAATCCGCATTCAGGGTCAAACGGTTATTTAATACACCAATATCTAATCCAATATTTGTCTGGTTCGATTGCGCCCAAGTCAATATAGGATTGCCCATGATTCTTTCAATGTATCCAGGCAACAACGCTGGTGTTTTACCAACCCAATTGTCCACACGCTGTAATAATGGACTTACAGCCGTAGAACTCAACGTTCCTAAATTACCTAAAATGCCATAACTTCCTCTTAATTTCAAAGTATTGATTACTTCGGAATCCGAAAGAAATGCCTCACGATGGATTGCCCAGGCCCCGGATACAGAACCATAGTTCTGGAAACGATTGTCTTTTGCCACTAATGAGGTACCATCCCGACGACCGATCAAGGTCAACATATAACGGTTGTCGTAGTTGTAGTTTGCACGCAAAAGGTACGATATCAATGCCTGCTCAAGCTTCCCATCAACGACTGGCTGAATGCGTCCAGCATTGACCAAGTAACGGTAGTTTTTAGCCTCGTCATCAAAGTTCTCGCCGATAACATTATGATAGCTATTTGTAGTTTTTTGATACATATATCCTGCTAGGGCGTCGAAACGGTGCAGACCAAAATTCTTTTCGTAGGTCAATGTCTGCTCAGCCAAGATATCTGTCAGACGATTGGTATTAACGGCGAGGGAATTGGACATATTGGGTTTTCCAATTTCCGGAATACGTGCCGTAAACTCCTTAAAATCGGTGAATTGCTTTGTATAAGCAAAATTTGATTTAAATTTCAAGCCCGGAAGCAATTTAAGCTCAATATAGGGATTGATCAATAAGTTATGTACGGGATTGTTAACATCCAACCGGCTTAGATAAGCGACCGGATTGATGACATCACCATAGGTACCCGGACCATGGTCCGACGGTAGTCCTGAAAACTTACCTGCGGCATCATATACAGATACATTTCTTGGGTAGTGAATGGCGGATAATACAGCCCCCGTATAGCCGGAACTTGTATTGGCCCCCTGCCCATTGGTAAAGGAGTAGGAAATATTTTCACCCAATTTCAACCAAGGGGTCACCTGTGTCTGTGAATTTACACGGAAATTGTATCGTTTAGAATACGTATTGATCAATATACCTTCGGCATTTCGGTAGTTGAAGCCGGTGTAGAAAGAAGACTTCTCATTACCTGCACTTGCTGATAGATTATAATCCTGTACGCGCGCCGTTCGGAAAATTTCGTCTATCCAATCGGTACGGGTGATCTGTCCATCCGGATATTTACTTGCATCAAAAGCCGGGTCACGTGCCACGCCGGCATTATCTGCCGCCTGATTGGAGATCATGGCACGATCTGCTGCATTCAGCGCTTTGATCAAGTTGTGCGCTTTTTGTACACCATATTTCGCTTCAAAATCAATTTTCAAATCACCACTCTTGCCACCTTTTGTTGTGATCAAGATAACACCACCCGAAGCACGCGCACCATAGACTGCGGCTGCGGCATCTTTCAGCACACTAATATCTTGAATATCATTCGGATTGAGCTCCGGAGCCCTTGCCTGGAGTACACCATCGACAACGTATAATGGCTGCTCACCATTGATCCCCCCCATACCACGGATATTGATACTCGGTTTAGACGTGGGATCACCACCCTCGGCAGTTACCGTAACACCGGGCGTCTTCCCTTGAAGCACTTCTCCTATTCCTGCCATTGAACGGCTGTTTGTTCCTTTCAAATCTGTTGTAGCAACAGCACCAGAGACCGTGCTCTTCCGTTGCGTACCATAGCCAACCACCACTACCTCCTCCAATTGACTGGAATCTTCGGCCAAGGTAACTGACAGGCTATTACCTGTCACCTGTTGATCCAATGACTTGTACCCTACAAAACTAAAGCGAAAGGTTTCGCCTTGCTTGGCGGACAATTGAAATTGCCCTCTCGCATCAGTTACTGTTGTTTTTCCTGATTGAACGTTTTTAACTGTTACTCCTGCAACAGGCACGCCATTATTCGCGACAACTGTTCCTTTAATTTGGTCTTGAAAGACGCTGCTTCCGATGATGGAAGAAAAAGGCTTTTTTGCGGGGGATGCTTGTCCCTGATAGACAATCCCAAGCGCGAGTGGTAGAATTAGAAATTTATTCATATGATTGATAATGTGTGGCGAAAGTAGAAATTACGGGTTATCACAATTTTAATATCGTGTTAACAAAATGTGAACCCGTCTTCAGTTTATTTAATCGGTATATTTTTTTTGGTTTTCATAAAAATATAAATTTTTTTTATGTCTGCAAATGTATGTACATAATAAAAATTCGATTTAGCAAGTGTTTTTTTTTACTTATCTTGTAATCCAAACAACAACAACCTTTATGATACCACAACTCAAAAGAACCGCGATCTTATGTTTGTTACTGATCAGCGCTTCCATACGACTTTTTGCTCAGGACAATGGAAAGGCTGATTGGTTTAAAGATGCCCGTTTTGGCATGTTTATCCACTGGGGCTTATATAGCGCTGCTGAAGGTATGTGGAAAGGTGAACCTCTAAGGTATATGAATAATTACGCGGAATGGTTACGCTACCGCAACCGTGTATCGAAAGAAGAATATGGCAGCTTGGCCAAACGCTTTGACTGGAACAAGATAGATCCAGAACAATGGGTACTCCTCGCAAAGGAGGCCGGAATGAAATATATGATCATCACGACCAAACATCATGATGGTGTGGCACTATGGGATACCAAAGTCGGAACCTATAGTTTGCCTAAACTAAGTAGCTCAAACCGCGATGTGATAAAAGAAATCGCAGCTGCCTGTAAAAAACATGGCATGAAACTCGGTTTCTATTACTCACACTGGATCGATTGGGAACATCCTTATGGCTGGAATCATCAGCAAGAATTGTCCGGACACGTAACCGATGCCCAATACAATCAGTATTGGCAAGAGAAGGTAATACCACAGCTTCGTGAACTTATGAGTAACTACGGCGATATTTCGCTGATATGGTTCGATATGTGGATCCCTTATCAAAAATCTATCATCAAAAAAGAACAGTTACTTCAGGTCGTAAAATTAATCCGCGAGCTGCAACCGAACTGTCTGATCAATTCACGTCTAGGCCTTCCTACAGATGCCGAAAATGTAGATTTCGAAACCCTTGGTGACAATCAATTTGGCAGCAACTATATTGCCCACCCTTGGGAGACACCGGGTACCATTGCCCACTCTTGGGGATATAACGGTCAGGAAAACGAGTGGAAATCAACAAGCCAGATCTTCCAATCATTGATTTCAAATGTCAGTCTCAATGGCGGATTCACCCTAAATATTGGTCCTAGGGCCGATGGAACCGTTCCCTACGAAAGTGTAAGCCGCTTACATGATGTAGGCTCCTGGTTAAATACCTATGGCAAAAGCATCTATGGTGCCACTGGCCTTTCTTTAAAAAACAACCATTTTGACTGGGGTTACTTGACTACAAAAACCGAACAAAATAAAACAGTTGTCTATGCGCATGTATTTAACTGGCCTTTGGATCACAAACTTCGTATTACAGGTATCAAATCCAAACCGTCCAATATAGCAATGATGAAAGGTAGCAGTTTGACTCCCCTGAACTATGAGCAGAAACTAAGCTCAATCCATATTAACCTACCTTTGGATCAACCGGATCCTTATGTTTCGGAAGTAAAATTGACCTTCGATGGTCCCCTGGAATTGGACAAAAATACCGTCCCTGAATCCACTTTTGGTGGTTTTTCCCTAAAATCAACCAATAGCCTCAACAATGACCTGAAAATCGTACGTTATAATGGCAAAAATCCGACCCATGCTGTCCTCACGGGAAATACGAAGATCGACTGGGAAGTAACGGTTACAGAGGCAGGAACATATGCGATAGATTTCTCTGCTCACAATCCCAATAAAGAAAATATTCTCTTCGAAATTAGTGTCACTAGCCAACAACTGACCGGAAGTTTTGAACCGACTAACAAAATGGTTGTCGAACCAAATGAAAACAACTACACCGAAGAATTTGTAGAAAAACCTGTCGGAGCATTAAAATTTGATAAACCGGGAAAATATATTCTAACGTACAAAAGTCAACAACAGCTTCCTCTCTGGTTTAATTGGTTATGGCTGGAAAAAACAAAAAATTGAGCTGTCTAGAACAATAACTATTAAAAAAAGGACTTATGATGCTTTGTCTTCATAAGTCCTCTTTAATAATTGAAAACTGTTTCATATTCTTTTCAAAAAAACCTCCCTCAACAATTTAAATCAATATTTTCAAATCATTTTTGATTTGATTAATCGTACAAAGGACTTATCTAAAACCCTCCAAAACCTTTTATTCTTTTCCCTGTTACACATAATAACCTACCTAGCAACTCGTTATATAAATATTACCTATTTTAATATTTTTTTATTATTTTGTGTTAAAAGTTACCAATTTTGTAAATCGAGACCAGACTAGTCTCATATCGTATAAATGAGTAAATTAATCCTAAACATTGTCGGATAATGCATCTGCAACGGAACTCTTTATCTACACCTTCCGCTCAAACGCAACGTTCGGGGTTAGAAGGATTGATTACAACTTCGGAAGATGGAACCATTTTACATCTTAACTCACGCGCATGTGAACTTTTAGCCTTAGACGATAATGAGTCCAAGGGCAAAAAGCTACATGAATTAATCACATTCTATTCATCCGAGGATGCATCCGCTCTCAGCGCAGAAAACTCCCCCTTCAAAATCGCTCTTAACAACAATCAAGGCCATCAGGAAACAATCCTGGGAATCGCAATAGAAGACTCTTTTAGGTGGTTTGTATTTCATATTACTCCATTCACCGAAGAAAATAAGAGCCGCCTGCTGCTATCTTTCATCGATGTCTCCAAGCTTGTCAATCAGAATCAGGCATTAAAAGATAAACAACATCAGCTTCAATTACTGGTTGCCTCGCTCAATGATCTTGTTTTTGAAGTCTCCGATATGGGGGTATTTAAAAACTATTGGACAAACGATCCGAATCTGCTATTCTATCCGCCAGAGGAATTTCTGAATAAAAGTCTGATCGAACTTTTCCCGGCAGACTTAGCCGTACCAACAATTCAACTGATCCAAAACTCATTAAAGCTTGATCGTGAGTTTAAAATGGAGTTTCAGTCTCCTTCCGAACAGCATAAAGACAGGTGGTATAGTTTACAGATAAAGCCTATTCACCGAACACAAAACCGGGTCGCATTGGTCATTTCAGATATAACTAAACAGGTAGAATCAACAGAAAAAATAAGATTTAACGAGCATAAATTCAATCAGGCATTCCATTTCTCGGGTTTGGGTATGGCATTGACAAACCTTGACGGCTCTTGTATTGAGTCGAACAATACATTGACAAAAATCGTGGGTTATACCCAGGAAGAAATGTCGAAAATGAAATTCACCCAAAAAACACACCCAGATGACATCGAACGCGATATTGAGCTTCGTAAAAAGCTTATTCAGGGTGAAATTGATAGCTTTACCGTACAAAAACGTTTTCGACATAAACTAGGGCATTTTGTATGGTGCTCAGTCACCATTGCTGCAGTTTTTGATAACGCCAATATGCCATTGTTTCTGATTGTTCAGGTCCAGGATATTTCCGAATCGAAGAAAAATATCGAGATATTAAAGCGACAGAAAATAGAATCTGATTTGGTTAAAATTGATCTTGAGACCAAAGTCAGGCAACTGGAGGAGTTTGCCAATATCCTGGCACATAACCTAAAGGGGCCCTTGAGCAATATGCCAATGCTCATCGATGAACTCAAAATTTCGAAAGATGAAAAGGTAAAGGCTGATTTTTTAGATCTTTTAAAAATTAGTAGTGAACAACTTACCGAGACCTTACACGACTTGGGCGAGATCCTTGAATTGCGTTCAAATAAATCGCTTGTATTCGAAAATTGCAATTTCAACGATGTATATCTGAAAGTAAAACAACAGTATATTGAAGAAATACAATTGAAGAATGCAACGATTTCAGTAGAATTCAATGTAAAACATATTCACTACCCCAAAATCTATCTGGAAAGCATTCTGAGCAATCTCATTAGCAATTCCCTCCGGTTTACAGCCCCTGACAAAGCACCACATATTGAAATCAGTACTTCCATGGTGGAAGATGGCACATTGCTAACTGTAAAGGACAATGGACTGGGCATCAATCTACCAAAATACAAATCCCAGCTTTTCATGTTTAAGAAAGTTTTCCATCGTGGATTTGAGAGTAAGGGTATCGGATTATTTCTCACACGCTATCAGGTGGAGTCACTGGGGGGTAAAATAGATGTACAAAGTGAACCGAACGAAGGCAGTGTCTTTTCAGTCAAATTTTTAGAAAGAACGTAATGAATCAGGAAAATAAAAGAAAAATCATCCTCATAGACGACAATGCGATATTACGCACTATTTTCGGCTATATGCTCCAGGGATTTTCGGACTACCCTATTGAATTTCACCCTTTTAAGAATGCATTGGATGCATTGGATTTTTTAGGCACACATGATATCAGTGCATCTTTAGGACAACCCCTATTATTTGTTGATATCAATATGCCTTTTATGACGGGGTGGGAACTAATGGACGTTTTAGAAGATAAAAGCGATTTCATTAATCAAACCAAGATTTTTATTATCAGCTCTTCTACGAGTAAAAGTGATCAGGAACAACTGGAAAACTATCCTTTTATAAGTGATTTTATATTGAAGCCTTTTGGTAAGGAGTTGTTATATGAAATTTTGAGACAGAGCTATTAAAAGATCTTCATGCTCAATAGAAGAAGCATTGGTTGCCTCCATACGTTTAAAACAGAATGTTATTGACTTGCCCGAATATGCTATCAAACCGTTAATATAAGTAACTCATCTTAGTTAAATCAAAAAATAGGAACCTGTATCTTGCAGGTTCCTATTTTTATTTACATTATTAGATCGCCTTACATTTTTCGGCAAGCCAATTCTTTTCTTCACTTGAAAGATGCGTTGATAACTGATCAAATACCCATTGATTATAATTATTCAACCATGCAAGATGTCTTTTTTCCAACAGGGATTTCTCAATCAAGTCTGTCGCAATATAACATATTGTCAATGTCTCAAAATCTAAGAAATCACCGAATTCCGACGAACCCGCTTTACGAGTCAACACCAAATTCTCGATACGAATACCATGCTTACCAACACGATATAGACCAGGTTCAATGGAGGTAATCATACCGGGTTCAACAGCAACATCTATCGCCGCAGCATTAAATGTCTGCGGTCCTTCATGTACATTTAAGAAAAATCCAACGCCATGACCTGTGCCATGACCATAATTGCGCAAAGTCTCCCACAGCGGGCGGCGGGTAATAGCATCGATTTGATACCCACGGGTGCCTACAGGAAAAATTGCCTGCGACCCCTCTATTGTGCCTTTCAGCACCAAGGTATAATCTTCTTTTTCCTCCTGGGTAAGTCCACCGAGAGAAACAACGCGGGTAATATCTGTTGTTCCTGTTTTGTATTGACCACCAGAGTCCACTAACAATAAGCCCTTTGGGCGTAATGTATAATTGGATTTTTCATTTGCTGAATAATGTGGTAATGCACCATGGTCCAGGTAGCCTGCAATTGTCGTGAAAGAAACATCAACAAATCCCTCTTGGCTCTCACGAAATCCACGTAATTTATCTGCAATGGAAAGTTCAGATAGCTCTTCGCTGGTAACGTTTTCCTCCAACCATTTAAAAAACTTGGTAAGCGCAACACCGTCTTTTACAAAAGTATGTCTGTTATTTTCAACTTCTACTTTATTCTTAATTGCTTTTAAAGTCGTAGAAGGGTTTATTTTTTCGACTATTTTAACGTTTTCAGGAACGCTATCAAACATCGCAAAGCAGGTGCGTTTTGGATCAATTAAGATAGCCTTTGCCTGCAATGCCTCGATCGTCTCATAGATATTGTCGTATGCAGCGATTTCAACGCCATAACTTGCTAATTCAGCAACGGTTTCAGCGTTCAACTTTGATGGTTCAATGTAGAGTGTTGCAGTATCAGTTGTGATCAATACGAATCCCAAAACGACTGGGTTGCAAGGTACATCCTGCCCACGGATATTAAGTAGCCAAGCAAGATCATCCAACGAAGATATTAAATGTGCATCGGCCCGATTTTTCTTCATTTCAGCCCGTACAGCATCAATCTTCGCCACAGTAGATTGTCCTGTTGTACTTTCAGGCAACAAGTAGGCCTGTGCTTTTGGCAATTCTGGTCTACCTGCCCATAAATCAGCTAGTAAATCAACATGGCCATCCACCTGAATATCCAAGGGCTCCAACACGCCTTTGACAGATTGAGCCACCAAAAGTGACGCCAGATTTCCATCAAAAGCAACTTTCGCTCCTGCATTCAATTTCTCTCCTAACCAATCCGCATACTCTGCCGCTGCCTGGACTTTCAGTTTAACCAATTCAAAACCGGTTCCTTCCAATTGCTCCACTGCCTGGACAAAATAACGGGAATCTGTCCAAAGACCTGCAAAATCTTGTGTGATTGCCAAAGTACCTGCAGATCCTGTAAACCCTGATGCCCAAGCAATACATTTGTAACGTTCTGGTAAATATTCACTGATATGAGGATCTGATGATGGGATAATATATCCATCGATTCCTTGAATCTTCATAGCCTCACGAATAGCAGCTAATTTTTCGATATGCTTCATGTCGTCTATACAATTTTATGCAAGTTAGGATTTTTTAGGGTCGAATGCCTAACTTTAAGCCAAATAAAACAAACGAATCAAAGTGTACGTGCATGCATTAAAGTTATACGCACATCTCACCAAATATAGAATATCAAATAACCGGACAACATAAGGTCCGACGAAATTACATGTTAATGAAAAAATTTGCATTATATTCCATTGCACTATCGACCTATGCACTTACCGGCATGACAAGTTCTTTATTTGCACAGGATATCCGAGCCAAAATCCAAGACGCATTCAATCAGTTTCAAAATCAGGAAAACGTAAAAAATGGTATCAGTTCTTTAACGGTATTTGACGGAAAGACAGGACAGACTATCTATGCTGCCAATGAAAATATCGGGCTAGCTACAGCTTCCACCATGAAAGTGATTACTGCGGCTACAGCATTGGATTTTCTGGGCAAGAATTATCAATTTAAAACAACCTTATACTATACTGGTACCATAGATGAAACCGGCGTCCTGAATGGTAACATCATTGTAACGGGGACTGGAGACCCTACCTTGGGCAGCGACCGCTACCCGGAAACTAAAGCAGCTATCGTGTTGAACAAATGGATCGCAGCTATTCAAAACGCTGGGATACGAAGTATCAATGGAGCAGTTATTGCCGATGACCGCCTCTATAATGGCAATCAACTCCCCGGGGGATGGATCTGGACAGATATGGGGAATTATTACGGTGCCGGCATTTCATCACTCAACTGGCATGAAAATGCTTTTGGGATTGATTTTAGTCCAGCAGCCAAAGTTGGTGCAAAAGCTGAAATTATCCAAGACACGACACGAGCTCCTTACCTGAACATTATCAATGAAACCACAACAGGCCGAGCAGGCAGCGGGGACAATGTTTATGCCTATGCTGCGCCTTATTCTACGAAGATATTTGTCCGCGGTACTTATGGCCAAGATTTGAAGAAAACCATCGAGCTCGCTTCTCCTGACCCGGCATACGATCTGGCTTTTCAGCTGAATGAAGGTCTCAACAAACAGGGCATCCTTGCAATCCAGCCACCCGCAACAGGTGCGAAGATGGATTCAATAGACGTATCCCAGAAACAAACACTGGATGTGCATCTGTCTCCCACCATGGATAAAATTGTCTATTGGTTTAACCAAAAAAGTATCAACCTCTATGGGGAAGCCCTATTAAAGGCTATTGCCTACACCACTGCAGGAAAAACAGGAACGGATGATGGAGCCAATTACATACAGAAGTATTGGAACGCAAAATTAGGGATCAAGCCAAGCGAACTCAACAGTATGGACGGTTCGGGACTTTCGCCGCAAAATAGGGTCACCACACTCGCCATGAACAAAATCATGCAGTACGCACAAAAGCAAAATTGGTATCCTGTATTCTACGCAAGTCTGCCGACTTACAACGACATGAAGATGAAGAGTGGAACAATCGGTGGCGTACTGGGGTATACGGGCGTTCATACCAATAAAAATGGACAATCATTTACCTATACGCTATTGGTCAATAATTATTCGGGATCAGGGTCCAATATGCGCAAGCAAATGTTTAAATTGCTGGACATTTTAAAATAACATATTATTGTCTATTTATAATAAGATATTGGCAAATATTTCCAAATATCAAAAAGAATGATAGATTTGTAGCCTTAAATTAATAAAATCGTAATGAGTAACACTAATCGTAAACAGGCAGCGTTAAATTTACCACTCAATGGGTAGACCTGGAAAAATAGCTGTTGTTCCGACAAAACCAACAAATTCGCAAAGAGACTTATCATTAGCATATTCTCCTGGCGTAGCGGAGCCATGTTTGGCTATTGCCGAGAATAAAGAAGATGCTTATAAATATACCGCAAAAGGGAACCTTGTTGCTGTTATCAGTAACGGTACAGCTGTATTGGGCCTAGGTGATATCGGCGCTCAAGCAGGTAAACCTGTCATGGAAGGAAAAGGTTTATTGTTCAAAATTTTTGCTGACATCGATGTATTTGACATTGAAGTGGACACCAAAAATGTTGACGAGTTCGTTAAAATTGTAAAAGCATTGGAACCAACTTTCGGAGGTATCAACCTGGAAGATATCAAGGCTCCTGAATGTTTTGAAATTGAGCGTCGTCTGAAAGAGGAAATGACAATTCCCGTTATGCACGATGATCAACATGGTACAGCGATCATTTCAGGTGCAGCCTTAATCAATGCCTGTGAAATTATCGGAAAAGATATCTCTAAAGTAAAGATCGTCGTTAATGGCGCTGGCGCTGCTGCGATGTCCTGTACAGCAATGTATATTTCTGTAGGCGCAAGCAAAGAAAACATTGTAATGCTAGACAGTAAAGGTGTTATCCGTACAGATAGAGAAAATCTGGATAGTATGAAAGCACAATACGCTACTGATCGCGATATCCATACCCTAGCAGATGCTGTAAAAGACTCTGATGTATTTATCGGGTTATCAGCTGCGGATGTCATGTCAGCAGAAATGTTGTTATCAATGGCTCCTAATCCTATTGTTTTGGCGATGGCCAATCCAAATCCGGAGATTGCATACGATTTAGCGATGGCTACTCGTAGTGATATTATCATGGGTACTGGCCGTTCGGATTATCCAAATCAGGTAAACAACGTATTGGGTTTCCCTTACATTTTCCGTGGTGCTTTGGATGTACGCGCAACAGCAATTAATGAGGAAATGAAAATTGCCGCTGTACGTGCTATTGCTGATCTGGCAAAACAACCAGTTCCGGAAGAAGTCAATCAAGCTTACAATACCAACAACTTAAAATTCTCTGAAGAATATATCATTCCTAAACCGACCGATCCACGTTTGATCACAGAGGTTTCTATGGCTGTGGCAAAAGCAGCGATCGAATCTGGTGTAGCGAAAACAGCAATCGACGATTGGGATAAATACCGTGATGCATTGCGTAAACGTCTGGGTAAAGATGATGCGATCATGCGCAACTTAACGATGGCAGCTAAAAGAGATCCTAAACGTGTTGTCTTTGCTGAAGCAGATAATTACAAAACATTACGTGCCGCTCAAATCGTAAAAGAAGAAGGTATTGCACGTCCAATTCTTTTAGGTAAAAAAGAGAAAATCCAACGTCTGATCCAAGAATATGCTTTTGAACTAGATGGCGTAGAAATTATTGATCCAGTTGCTGAGGTTGATGGTGAAACAGAGCGTTCAAAAAAATTCATCGAGCACCTTTATAACAAAAGACAACGTAGAGGAATCTCTCGTTACGACGCGCGCAAACTGATGTTTGACCGCAACTATTTCGGCGCTTCTTTGGTTGAGTTTGGCGAAGCAGATACATTGATTTCTGGTATGACCAAAAATTATGCAAACACCATTCGTCCAGCATTGCACGTTATCGGCGCTAAGCCGGGCAGCCGTGTAGCAGGTATGTATATGATGTTAACCAAAAAAGGTCCTATTTTCATGGGCGATACGACTGTGAATGAAGATCCTACTGCACAAGAGCTAGCTGATATCACATTGCTTTTGGACAAAGCTGTTAAACGCATGAATATCCAACCGCGCATTGCTTTATTGTCTTACTCTAATTTTGGCTCCAGCGAAGGAAAAACACCGACCAAAGTAAGAGCAGCAGCACAGATTATTCACGACCAACATCCTGACATCATTGCTGACGGTGATCTACAAGCTAACTTCGCCTTAAATAGCGATATGTTGACTGACAATTTCCCATTCAGTTGTTTAAACGGACAATCGGCAAATACGCTCGTTTTCCCTAACCTGGAATCGGGTAATATCGCCTATAAATTATTACAAGAAGTCGGTGAAGCGGAAGCTGTAGGGCCAATTCTTTTGGGTATGAACAAACCGATCCATGTACTACAATTAGATAGCTCAGTACGTGAAATCGTCAACATGGTGACTATTGCCGTAGTTGATGTTCAAGCTCATCTTAAAAATTTATAGAATCGCTTAAAATCTTCCTATATTCGTATTACTATGTACGAATATTTCAATGGAAAATTAGCATATAAAGCCCCCACTCATGTTATTATCGACGTGAGTGGGATTGGCTACTATGTTCACATCTCTCTTTATACCTTTTCCCAAATCAAGGATCAGGAAAACTGCAAATTATTTATTTCGCTGCAAGTCAGGGAGGATTCCCATACACTTTATGGCTTTGCCACGGAAGGCGAAAAGAAGCTGTTCGAGAATCTGATTTCGGTTTCAGGCATCGGTCCCAATACGGGTCGGATGATACTCTCTTCCAATACACCTGATGAAATACAGTCTGCCATTGTCAATGGTCAGGTTGCTTTAATCCAGAAAATTAAAGGAATCGGCCCTAAAACAGCACAGCGTCTGATCCTAGAACTTCAGGATAAATTGAAAAAACAAGGCGTGGAAACGCTCTCGACAACAATTCAATCGCAATCCATACCAGACGAAGCTTTGTCTGCACTGGTTATGCTAGGTTTCAACAAAGTGGCAGCTGAAAAGGTATTGAACACCATTTTAAAAACAGAAAGCAACCTTTCTGTGGAGGATATGATCAAATTAGCACTAAAGAGGCTATAAAATGGGATATCATGTTTAGCGATCCTCTGACGAACACTCTGTTGATCTGATTCATCGCTAGACACACACAGAACAAAATATATAGCTCATACTATAAAAGGAACTTTCGGGTTCCTTTTTTTATTTTCTCAACAGCCGTCTTCATTCGAATCCCGCGTAGCTATACTGTGTTTCGAACAGCGAACTCCTAGGTAACAATGTATGAACTGAAAGTAGACTAACAGGGACTTCATAGGGACCTTATACGGACCTCATTCGGACTTCATTCGGATAAACACGCATGAAGTCCGTTTTATCTCTGCCTAAGATAAGTGTTAAAAGCATAGAAAAGACGAAGAAGAATCAAACTTGCCCTCTCCTTAACACGAGCTTATTCGCTTCGATAATTAAGTGATCCGCTTATATCTATGTAGAACCGTGAGATGATAGCAATTGAAATAAAGGTTATCGGATTACAAGTACGGTTATGAGTTTAATAATTACAGTACATCTTCAAGAAATAACACAAACGTTTGCTCCAAAAAAACAAACACATAATCAGCTAGTTACAAAAACACACAAGAACCTTCCTCCGCGTTGCTACAGCCTATTTGTTACAATCCGGCGTTGCTAAAACGTATTTATTACCTTATTTTTAGCACTTCGTATTTCAGTTATAATCTCACACATGAAAAAACTATTTTCACTTGCGCTCGCTTTAAGTTTAGGAGCAGCAGTATTTGCGCAAGAAAAGAAAGACATCACGTTGAACATTGTTCCTCTACCGCAACATGTTCAGATCAAAAATGGGTCATTTAAAGTCAACGCAAACACTAAAATTGCATTTGACAGCGACGAGGATAAAAAAGTTGCCACTTTATTCCAGGATTTTCTAAAAAGTAACTACAAGCTCAATCTAACTTTAGTTAAGTCACCGGCTAAGAATAGCATCTATTTTTCGTCCAAAAATGCAAAATCCGCAAATACGGAAGCATACGAACTTAAAATCGCCTCGGATCAAATTACGGTCAGTGGAAAAGCATCAGGTCTGTTTTATGGCATGCAATCGCTGATCCAGTTACTACCTGTCGATAAA
>RCUL01000119.1_pt1 | contig 76670 bp, 74 predicted proteins | sample 2167521 | NCBI WGS metagenome assembly RCUL01 (sample SAMN09932745, study PRJNA488358) | compost metagenome | feature: garden; material: soil; isolation source: compost soil in acetic acid-enriched culture | place: Germany: Experimental Botanical Garden Goettingen | collected 2016-01-27
GACCAACGGATTATGAGTCCGCTGCTCTAACCAACTGAGCTATAGGCCCTATAAGCAAGAAAAGCTTTTAATCTCAAGGCTTTTCAGTGCGTGCAATACTAATCAATTTTTTAATTAAACACAAGTCATTTTCTAAAGTGGGCGCATCGTAGCCCAAAAAATATTGTGTTGTTTTGGTTAAATATTACAAGCGATAGTGATTCTAGCGTATGAGTACTTCGCGAGTAAAGTGAACTAAGTTATTTATCGATCAATTAGAACTTATTCCAGTCAGCAACTTATAGTGGTAGAGGCTTAATTGTCTTTTCGATTCGAATTATTAATTCTTTTAAAATATATATTGTTTGAAATATAGCCAAGTTATGGGAGGTTATTTGAATAATGTTGACAAGATTAAGTTAGATAAGTTTACCGAAAAATAGTAGAGCACAACCTGGTTTGTACATATATGTATCGCGTGCAATTTATAAATTTAGGATTAATTATTTTTAGAACCTATAAAGGACTTTTCCTTCAATTTTTGGAAGTTTGGATATAATCGAAAAATTACTAATAAAATATTGAGAGTCAAAGTGTTTAAAAATAAATAATCTAATATATAGGATGAATAAAGCTTTAAAGACGAAAAACAAAAAGAGATGAATAAAAGTGAGCTTATTTTAAAATTAAGGGCTTTATCTCATTTTATTCAAAACATAGAACTTTTAAGTGGAAAAGTTCGAAATTTTTATCATTGAAATTTCTTTCTTTTCCTAATGTGTTTTCTATATAAAACTTAAAGTGTGATTGCTTTCACATGGAATACAAATGATTGTATTTTATTAATTTTATTCTTGACTAAGATGCTAGGTTTTAATAAAGTATAAATGTATTTTTCCAAAATAAAAAACTATTGCTTAGTCCTGAAATACAGTAAGAAGCCTGCTTTTTAAGTAGGCTTCTTGCTTTGTATAATATTGACGGAAATATGGGCTGAACAATAGGGTAAATCTTTAAAGCAAGCATATTTAATTTGAAGTAAAACTATAAAAAGAGATCAGATGTACTCGGAATTAAAGTATAAAAAATTATAAATTTTCTTGAATAATTTGGATGAGTTCTCGAGCCGCTTTAGATAATGGGCGGTCTTGAAGCCAAATTAAATAAATGGATAGAGGTAAATGATTTTTGGTATTTTTAAAATTTAAAAGAACTAAATGACCTTGATCGATTTTTTCTTGTACTAATGATAAAGGGAAATTTCCCCAGCCGAGTCCTGCTTCAACCATATTAATTGCTGTTTGTAGACTATTCGTTTTCCAGTACATTGCACCAATAATTGAACGAGAATCTGTCATTTCATGGTCACTACTCGCTACTACAATTTGCCTAATATTGATTAACTCTTCAATAGAAAACTGCTTTGTTTTTTCTTGTAGAAGACTATGACTAGACGAAATAGTGGCAACTACTGTTTCAGTCATTACCAATTGCAGATTTTCACGCATTTTTATATTTAGGTCTGATCCCGCTAAGCAAAGACTAATTTCTTCCGTATAAAGTAAATTGACGATGTCATCTTGAGGGGCAGTAATAACTTCTATATTAAGTAATGGGAACTTATCGGCTAATTTTTTTATTGAATAGAATAATAATTTGGTATTTACATCAGAGACAACACCAATACGTAATTTACTTTCAAGCCCTAAAGAAAGTTCATGGGCATGAGTACTAAATAGCCTAAGCTGTTCAGAAATAATGCGAGCCTGGGGTTCTAAGGCTAATGCTGTAGAGGTTGGAATGACCTTTCGATGGGTTCGTTCAAATAAAATATAACCCAATTCTGCTTCCAAATTAGCAATGGCCATGCTGACTGCTGAGGGGACCCGATTTAGTTTACGAGCGGCCGCAGAGAAAGATCCCGTATCTAGTACGGTGATGAAGAGTTCAATATTTTCACTGTTAAAATTCATTTTGATATCAGTCAAACTGAAAGCTATTAACTTTATATATGATTTTAACTGAAATTAAAATATAAAGAATTAAGCAGAGTTTATTGATTATGCAAGGTGTAAAGCGTCGAATCGTATATGTTTCTTCTTATGAAGTGATTGGAATGATTATTTCATCAGTTGGGTTAGCTATTTTGGCAGGTGATAGTGTGGAACATACTGGGCCTCTATCTGTCATGATTACGACCATCGCTGTAACTTGGAATTTTATTTACAATGTTTTATATGAGAAGTGGGAGGCTAGGCAAAGCAGTAATATCCGTACAGTCAAACGTAGGGTTGGGCATGCAATTGGTTTTCAGCTTACCTTAGTTTTATTTTTGATTCCCCTTATTGCATGGTGGATGGATATTTCTCTGATTGCTGCTTTTTGGTTAGATGTAGCCTTTATTATCATTATTCCCATCTACACTTTTATCTTTAATTGGGGCTTTGATAAATTATTTGGGTTACCTATTTCAGCACAGGGTAAAGCACTACAAGAATAGCTTTTTATCAATTTCAATAAGATATCAAAGTCATACTTTGATATCTTATGTTTGGGCTTTACTTAACTTGTTCGAGAGGTAACTGTTTTACAAACTTTAGTTGAGCTCTTTTAGCAAAAAAATAGTAGATCAAAGCTGTAGAGATAAGTCCCACTAGCCATGATAGATCTATGCCTCCCAACATTGCCGCGATTTGACCTGTATAGAATTTACTATCAATGAATGGTAGTTGAATCAAAATACCTAAAAAGTAGCAAGTAATCCCAATCCGATTCCAGCGACTATACTTGCCATTTGGATCATAGAGTGCATCTACATCACATTCTTCTTTAGAGATAAAGTAGTAATCAACCAGATTAATTGCGCTCCATGGAATAAAAAAAGTAAGTAAAAACAAAATAAATGCTTTAAAAGCACTTAAGAAAGTGTGCTCGCCAATAATTGCTATAAAGGTCGAGATCACAACCATAGCAAGGACAATGAGCAATCTTGTTATTTTTGAGATTTGATTTGTCGATTTGAAACTGTTCCAAACCGTAGCAACACACATAAAACTACCATAAGCATTTAAGGTCGTCAGAGTAACTTTGCCAAAGGCAATACTAAAATATAAGAAGGTAACAACTAAGGCGATGGGGTTCATGCCAACCACATATTGAACCTCATTTCCAACAAAATTGCCGTTTGCAACTTGAGCAATCAAAACCCCTAAGGTCATAGAAATTTGTGAACCCACTAAAGAACCTAAGCCAACGGCCCAGAAAACACGAGATGAAGAGGTTTTAGTTGGAAGATAACGAGAGTAGTCTGCAACATAAGGTCCAAAAGATATTTGCCAAGAAGCAGAAAGTGAAACTGCTAACAAAAATGAAGACCAACTAAAATGACGTACTGCTAAGAGTTCAGAAAAATCAGAAAGAGCTAAAATTTGAGTCAGAATAATTACAAAAGCAATCAAGCCAATAATACTGGCTACTTTACCTACAACATGAATTAAGCGATATCCAATCGTTGCAAATAAGATAATAAAGCAAGCATAAATTAAGATGCCAGTTGTATTACTAACATGTGCTAGATGTGCAATTGCTTTACCCGCGAGTACCTCACCAGTTGCAGTAAACCCCAGATACATGAGGCAGACGAGTATGATTGGAATACACGCACCATATACACCAAATTGGACACGACTTGAAATCATTTGGGGAAGGCCAAGTTTTGGACCTTGAGCGGCGTGTAGAGCCATGACAGCAGCACCAAAACACTGTCCCACAAATAAACCAATAATCGACCAAAAAACATCCCCACCTAATACAACTGCTAGAGCACCCGTCACAATGGCGGTGATTTGTAAATTGGCACCAAACCAGAGGGTGAATTGAGCAAACACTCCGCCATGTCTTTCATTCTCTGGAATAAAATCAATACTTCGGTTTTCAATAAAACTACTATTTGGTTTCTCAGCCGATGAGTCCATTACACTTTCCTTGTCCTTTAAGAGTCCACTCTATTTTTATTAAGTCCGCATTTGTACAAACAAATACAAACATGTATATACAAGTAATTTTAAAAAGAATCAAACACTTTTTGAGGGTGTAGAACCTAAAAGTGGCTTAAATATTTCATAGATAAATAAAAAAAATAATTAGACTGATTTTATTTTTTAATAGATTTAAATGATAGAAAAATAATATATAAAAAAGCCCTCTATTGAGGGCCTGACTTTATACATTCGTGTCTAAGATAGCTTGAAAAAAAGTTGGAAGTTCAGAAAATTGGACGAGTTGGGTTTTATCTTCTTGTTTATAATAATACTGATAGTTTGGAGCTTCTGAATGATTATCGAGATATTGAGTTGCATCGGTAAATTGTGCTTTTGCAACTGGTTTGTCTTTTTTAAATTTCACAATAATAGGATTTACTGAATTTAATTTTACCGGTACACCATTCTCAAATTTAGCAGTTTCAATTAATAAAGAAATTTTAAAATTTCCGAATGTTACGCAACAATGACCTCCATTTTCTGTTTTAATTTCTTGATCATGAAAAAGCTCTTTAAATAAATTCTTTAAAGATTCTCTATGCTTATCTAAAGCGATTTGAAAATCATGATCTTGTTGTCCAATTTTTTCTTGCTCTTTTTGCAGCAATTGGGCTTGCTTTTCAATGGTTGTGAAATCCAGCTTCATTTTAATATCTCCTTAGATTGTTTTAAAACTATATATGGCAATCTTTTATTAAGTTTTAAAGAAACATATATTATTTGTTACAACGCAATAATTAAGATGAGCTTTTGTGATAAATAATTGAAAATGTAAAAATATATTTTTAAAAAGAAAACTTATAAAATTAAAGAGTTTATTAAGTAAATATTTTTTATTTGAAAATGCTGCTACATGATAAACATATGATTTTTAATGTAGCAGCATATTTTCTATTTTGTACAATGTTTTACTATAAGAGGCGTGCTTTTAATTTTTAAAAAACCTCCGCTACTCATTACACCAAACATTACTAAAGCTGTTCCTATTAATTGCCAGATATTGAGAGATTGCCCTGTAAGTAGGGCGATGAGCATACTAAATACAGGTACAAAGTTAAAAAAGACGGAAGCACGCCCGGCTCCTAACTTTTGTATGCCATTAAACCAGAATAAATAAGCAATCATTGTAGAGCAGATAATGACATAACCCATGGCCAGATGGGCATTTACAGGCGCAGAAGTGATGGCTGTAAGAGGATCTTCAAATATCATACTCAACACGCCAAGTGTTATTGCCCCGAACATCATAGAAAAAGTCGTTGTTTCTAAAGGCGTGGCATTTTTTACATAGCGGCGAGATAGAACGTTTGCTAAGCAAAATCCGAAAGCCCCTAATAATATAAATAGATCTCCAATGTCTATTTTCAGGTGAAGTAAAGTTGTTATATGCCCCTGACTAATGACGAGTAATACACCACTTAAGCCGAATAAAACACCTAAAAATTTACTAGGGGTAAGTTTTTCACCGTCCAAAATAATTGTCATTAATAAGGTCATCAACGGTGTGGTTGCCATAATTAAAGCACCATTCACGGCAGATGTAGTCTGTAAGCCATAAAAACAACCTATGTTGAATCCTGCAATGCCGACAACCCCAATAATAAGATAGATAAATAAATTTTGACTTAAGGCTGCCCATCTTAGCTTGCCTGTTATTGAAAAGATCAGAAGTAAGCTTAGGCTTGCAATTGAAAACCGTTCAGATGCGGCAGATAGCGGAGGCATATGTTGAATAATATAAGACATTGCATTAAATGCTGATCCCCAAAAAAACATTGTTAATACAACACCAGCATAGGCATAAGCCACCGTTCTGTTCATCGACAGGCTCCCACTAAGAAAGGTTTTATTCTGGGCAATTATATAAAGGTGTACAATTCCGTATTAATACACTTCTAATGTGAAAATTTGCACAATGATTGATTGGGAAAATTTACATTACTTTTCAGTTTTTACCGAAGAGAAGTCACTGTCAGCTGCCGCAAGAAAGTTGGGGGTAGACCATGCAACTGTATCCAGAAGAATTGCTCAACTAGAACAAAATTTAAAACTCAAATTAGTTGATCGTAGACCACGCACATACATACTTACCCCAGATGGGGAACGTCTTGCACAAGTAGTTGCTCGTATGATGGAAGAAACGTTTTCTATTGAACGTTTAACTCAGGCTGGTCAGCAAGAAGTGATGGGTAGTGTTTCTATTAGTATGCCTCCTTTAACGGCTGCGCATCTCATCATGCCTCATCTGGGGAGGTTTTATCGTCATTATCCCCAATTAAAATTACGTGTACTCGGTGATGTTCATTATGTTTCTTTGCAGCATAGTGAGGCTGATATTGCTGTACGATTTGGACGTCCTAAAGATGAAAACTTAGTTGCTCGTAAAGTAGGCGAAATTCCTTTTGGGATATATGCTGCTCCAAATTATTTAGCTTCAACTGATTCCGAAAGTTATGAATGGATCAGCGTAGAGGTCGGGGGTGTACATGGTCAAAAACAGCAGAAGTTAAAAGAAAGATTAGGCAATAAAGAACCTGTAATGGTTACAAATCATCCTGAACTTCAGTGGAGAGCAGCATGTGGCGAAGCTGGGTTAGCTGTGTTACCTGATTTTTTAGGTACATTGAGTAATTTGGTAAGATTGCAAGATGATCACCCCATGAGTGCTGAAATCTGGTTGGTAACCCATGAAGATCTACGACATAGTCCTGCAATACGTGTAGTAATGGATTTTCTGGTGAGTTGTTTCGAGTCTTTTAGAACTTAAACTTGGTTAGTTAAATGCTAACTCTTAGACGTCTGTTTAAAGAAGCTGCCATTTTTCCGCAGCTTCTTTTGAATTTAGTTAGATCAATACGTTAGGTCAGACTAACTTCTATACCTTCACGTAAATTAGATTGATCTTGACGAGAGTTTAAATCAATTTTGGCAAAAGACTTAGAAAGTAAACGTCTAGCAGCTGAATTAATAGGTTTTTCTACCCATTTAGGTAATTTTATCCCTAAAGGATTAGTTTCGGTTTTAGATTCTTCGGTAGTTACTCTTGTGCCCATAATATAATCAAACCAAGGTCTGGTAACGCACCAATTCGCATTCTGATTACTTGTCATATGGTGATCATAATGCCAAGGAATACGTTTTTTTGCATATTCTGGGTCTAAATGAGACTTGGCATGCACACGCCAATAATTCCATAAACCATAATAGAGTCCAGCTGTAAAAAAAGGAGCTACAGGTAAAAAAATGGTAGCAGCACCTGCTAATCCAATTAAGGCTGTTTTTTCATTATAAATTTCAGCATTTTTAAGCATAGATTCGGCATAGCCTTCGTCATGGAAGCCATTTAAACGGGCACGTTTATGATGTGCAATATGGGTGAAAAATGGGCTATTACGATACTGGCTTGGAAACTCATGCAGCCAAACTTTATGAAAGTACCATTCCAAGCCATTGGCTACAAAAACACCTACAGGGAATCCAAGCATATGTGTCACTTCTTCTTAATTAGAATTTAAAGCCATTTTAAAATAAGAATGTTTTATCCCTTTGACCTAATAGGCAGTAGACCAATTGCCTTTAGAATCAATTTGATTGTTTTTGTTTACGTTGTCGATAAGCACTTGGAGTTTCATTGGTCCATCGTTTGAATGCACGTGTGAATGCAGAGGGCTCTGAAAAACCGGTTAAATAAACAATTTGATCAATAGTTTCTTGTGTATTAGCAAGCAAACGTCTGGTAAGTTTTTCTCGATGTTGATTTAGAATCTTTTCATAATTTGTATTAATAGCTTGTAAATCAGCGCGAAGAGTACGAGGGTTGCGGTTTAATTGTTCTGCAATCAATTTTTGATCAAATTGCCCAGATTCAAGTAATCCATTACTAAGCAAACGTTCAATTGCATGAATGAGTTGATGCTTTTCTAATGTTAATAGCTGTTGTTCCGCAAGAGTTTCATGGATTTTTAATAATTCTGGCTCAGCAGCTGGCGAGGTCTTATTTAATAGTACACTAGGAAAAACTATAGCACCTTTTGTTTGGCCTAAAATGACGGGGCATTCCCATATCTCTTGATAAGTTTCAGCCGAGGCACCTTGTTGATAAGGTAGAGTAATATGACTAGGTCTGAACTCATTATTAGTAATATATTTAAAAAAATTAAGGAAAATACCAATCCCACATTCTAGATAATGCCTTACGGGATGCTCAAAACCCGATAATATTGCTTGATCTTCATTAATGGTTAAGGAAAGGCTAAATACATCTGTAAGTAGGGCTTGATATCTTATAGCGCGCTGCAATCCTTCACCAAATGTAGAGCTGCTCAAAAATAGATATTCAATGACCAAACCCCGGAAAGGGGGCATTTGCTTACCTACATGTAAGCCAATATCAGGATCTTGGCTAATTTCTTCAGCGGCTGTCCAAAACCGTTGTTGGGTAGAATTATCTCTACGAATATTTTTATCGGGTGGTTGATTGGGCAAATTTACACTTGCAAAAATAGATGCTGCATCTAGGCCCATCTTTTGCATAGTCTGGTAAGTCATCCATAAAAAAATTCCAGCGTCTGAAGAATTTTTAGACATAATTTGATGACAACCCTATAAACTATAGCGCATATTCAATCATGATTTTATTGCTGATTCTATATCTCAGAAACTTATATTAGTTTAATTATCAGGAAAGAAACCCGCATCTTCACGTGCTTGTTTTAAAGCTAAGATAAAAGAGATTAATAAAAGCAAACCTATAAAAAAAAGAAAAAGATCGATGTTACTAATCGCAAAACCTATACTTGTAGCACCTAGACTTAGTAATAAGATACATAATATTTTCCAAAAAATGAGCATGTTACGTTCTGATAAAAAGTCTAAAGATATTATTGGCAATTGAAGGGGATTTCTAAATTTATTTATGTTTTTTTTATTATAAATTATGTAATTCTGTAAAATTTAGTTTTTGATGATTTTGGCCTAAATATTTGAAGTTAAAGTAAATTTAATTTTATTCGACTTGACGAGTGTCTTTTAATTTTTCTTAAAATTAAGTTTTTATTAATTATATAGAATGATAATTCTTTAGAAGCACTATAAAATAGTGTTTATAAATTAAATTTATTTTTTTAATTTATTTAAAACAATATGTTATGGTGGTTTTTTAAATTTTTGTTAAAAAAAAGACTTGATCTTTAAGCCGAATTTTGAAATTATACCCATGCAAATTGTGATCTATTTCCCACAATTTGTATTTCAGGTTAAGTGGTTATCACTAATGCTCATTTGCTATTTTTGCTTATGAGCATTTTTTTATGTGATTTTTTAATAGAACTACAAAGTTCCAAAAAATTATCCTTTGAGTTCTCTTGGTAGTATTAAGCTTATTTGTTTTTAGTAATTTTATAGATAGTAGTTAATCATATTGAATCGTCACCGTTGCTGTGGCTTTAACCTCACCTGCGGTCACATTGGTGGCAGTCTGATAGTAACGAGCAGTTAAAGGAATATCATATTCAACAGTTTGGTTGGAACTCACCATACCTATATTTAGTTTGCTTGCTTTTTGAATCGGCTGATTTGCTCCATTCATATTCCATAACAGTTCAACACCCACACCGTTGGCTTTGATTGAATTCGCGGCACTGTTGTTAATCACCTGATTATTGGAGGTATCAGAATTATAATCAAAACTTAAGCTGATCGTATTGCTCGTAGCGATACCAGAGTTGTTTTCGCCACCATTACATAAGATCGATAAATTAAAATTCTGTTCCCCTTGGGTTGACCCAATTGCTCTAAAGCCTGATTTCATCACGGTTGGAAGTTGAACTGGTGAATCTACACCATTTTGAATTTCACAAGATGAAGACGCAATAAGAATAGGGGCATTACTTAATACGGTAGTGGTTAAAAAAGGGCGGTTCTGTTGTCCTGATACGTAATAGGTACTGTAACGGCCTGCGACTAGTGCTCCAGAGCCTGTTGTCATGGCAGTTTTAATAACTTCCATAACAAAATACCCAGGGGAAAGTGTATATGTTTGATTGGGTGTTAATGTACGTCTATAAGGATAATATCCTGAAAAATCTGAAGCATCGGCAGCTTCGCGATAAAGTCGAATACCAATACCCGGAATATTGGTGGCATAAACATTATTACCTATAGGACTAATTGGATAATTTAAGGGGAGAGCTGCAATAATTTGATCACTCGCGCGATTACAAGTCGCAGTCGAATTATTAGGAGATACTGTAAAAGTATTCTTTTGTAAGATCGTTCCTATTGGATCATTTGGTTTTACTACGATTTTACCTATATTCATCGGAATATCGACGGTAGTAAATCCTTTACTTAAATTACAATTTGCATTTGTATGGCTATAAGCAAATAGACTCACTGCCAAAAATCCAATTTTTTTTAAAATATTATTCATTTACAGACTGCCTTTGTCATAATAATTGGTTGGTTGTTATGCTTTATTTGATCCGCTATATCGTATTCAATTTCGCATTTTTCAGTACTCGTATTTCCCCATTTCACATATAAACGGTCATGGGTTAAGGGTGTTCGTAAATAAATGCGACTGCCTTGCGCGACAATACCTATTACTTCGTTATTCTGGTTGTATACCTGTGCGGCAAAAGGTAGATGTGAGCCATCTAATGTTGTTGTACTAATAAAAAGTGCATAACCTTTTTTTGTTGAGAATTGAACTTTAGTGATCGAACCTGCATAGGGGGCAATCCGTAAACTGCTCTCACCAAGTTCAACTTGTGTGGACATGTTTTGCGGGTCAAGACTGATGTCATTCATACGGTAAGGCGTAACATAGGGAATAACTGCATATCCCTTTTTGTTAATACTGAGCCCTGGTGTATTACCGACTTGTGTTCCCGTAGCATCCGGTGCATAGACCAGCACCATGGTTTGAGCCTGATCTGGCCCAAACAGAATTCCTTGGGAATGTGCAACAACATTGCCACTTAAGTTAAGCATTTCTTGTTGGTATGAGTCTGCGTGACTTAATGAAGCACCAAGTGTTGTATAGTTTGTTTTATAGGTACCATTAATATTCAGGTTAGTTTGACCATGATCCTGATTAGAAATTGATGCGCCGTAGTTTAAGCGACTTCCTGTAAAGCCACTGAAACTTAAAGTCTGGCTATCCTCACCAATAACACTATTAAAAGTCAGAGAATTTTTCTTAAAATCTAATGGAAAAGATAAAGAAGCAAGGTACTGCGTATCTTGACCTGTGCGGGTGCCGCCTTCATCAACTTCGCTGCTAATTGCGGATAAACTATAAGTTAAATCTTTAAATTGATTGCTATAACCTAATTGGAACTGTTTATTGGTCGTGGGTTGATTCCAATAGTTTGTCCATGAACCCACTAAATAAAAATTTCCCCATTGCTTGGGAAGAACTTGATTTAAAGTAATCTGGAATTCACTTTTTTGTTTTCCTACGGAAAAGCTATCAATATTTTGTTGTTGTAAATCTTGAATTAAAATTGCATCACGCAATTTGAGGTAGTTCTCTGTTGAATAGCGATAAGTAGCTAATGTTAAATTAGTATTTGTTGGAGAAAATAGTCTACTGTAACTTAAGCGATAACTTTGACCTGTCATTTTAGATTGATGATCAAACTCAGCTTTTGATTGAGTAGCATCAAAAGAGACAGCTCCAATGGGTGTTGAAAAAGCTGTACCTAGTAATAATGAGAGATACTGCTGGGTCGCTTGAACCGCACTGTAAGCTGTGAGGTAATTATTAATTCCCCGTTGATACTTACCCTGTATCAGCCATGGGGTTAGGCTAAGGTTTGAATCTCGAAACTGCCCTAAAGTAAAAGAGTATCGACTCATTTGAGGGCGTAGCATTTCGACGACAGAAGCATAGGGAATAGAGAATTTTTGAATTACTCCATTAGATTCAATTACCGAAACTTGTAGCTCGCCTCCAAACCCCGTTGGGTAAAGATCATTAATTTCAAAGTTTCCGGGTGGTACCGTTGTCTGATAAATTAAATTGCCTTGTTGCCTAACCTCGACTTTCGCATTGGTTTTTACATAACCTCTCACTCTGGGAGCGTAACCGAGCATACTGTTTGGAAGCATTCGGTCATCACTTGAAATATTTACCCCGCGATACGGTAACGAATCGATAAAATCACTATTAGTAAAATAATCGCCTAAAGTCACAACGCCATGAATTTTCGGAAATGCTTTTTGTATATATGTATTCGTTGAAGTATAAGAAGAATTATCAGTTTGAAAATCAGTATGGTCTTGCCATTTCCATTGTCCATTATGGCGAAATTGCCAATTCGCTAAATTTGCTCCAAGATTCGTCCCCATAAAAGCATATGTACTTTCATGTTGTTCGTTAACTATCCGATAAGCAGTCGCGTTATATGTCAAAAAAGCTGCATTAATACCTCGATCCCAAAAATGTGGGTCGATATAGCCTTGTGCATTTTTTTCTAATGTGGCTTGGGGGATAGAAATATCAATTCTTAAACGGGAGCTGTCAAATAAATAAAAAGCATTATCTATCCAAGTCCCTAGTGCGTCACAAGAAAGAGACGATGTATGAGAGTGTTGGCTAAGCACCTCAGCTTTTACGCCATATTCTAGTAACATGGTTTCTGTGAAACAGGTTTCGGCATTTGCATTGGGAGTGTGCGCGTTAAAGCGCATGCGTCGTTTACCCAGCCATTGACCATTAATATAGACATCTAAGCTATATTCACCAGCTAAGATGGGGTTTCCATATTTGAAACGACCAATATCAATTTTTTGCGCATTACCTACTAAAAAATTACTATCAAACTCTGCTTTTGAGAAACCTGAAACATCGGTACTATTTTCGGCATATGCAGCTAAAGGCATAAATACCGCAATACTTGAGGCCACATAACAAGTAAAAGGGCTTTTTAAACATATATAAGGTATAAACCATTTAGACATAGTTTTAGAGCCTATTCATGATAGGTATTTAGGTTTTCTTAAGTAATACAGTAAGGTTAGAACTTTATTGGGTGCTCAACTCTTCCACCATAATCATTGATATATACAAAGCTCATATCTGCTAAATTTTTATTTTTTAGTTTTATTTTATCTTCGGAAAAAGGGGCAACCATTAATCCTTGCTGTAATAAGTCTGTTTTATGGCCTTCACTTCCTTGAAAAATGGAGCTAATAGTCAGGAAAAAGGGTGTCGGGTTCTTCACTACTAGATATTGATCATTCATTTTCCATTGAACTTTCTCACTTAGTTGCTCAATATTCTCTTTTAGATTTATAGGGCGATAAAAAAATTTAATGCGCGAACGAACAGCAAGCTGTAAAAAATTATTAGAAATAGAAGTGTTTTGGTCTTGTTGAGTTTTTCCTTCCGGTTTTGGAGGTATATCTAAAACATTAAGCCAAAAAATAGATTCTTGTTGCTGATTTAATTGAGAAGTATTAGGCAGAGCTGTAATTCTTAAGGTCTGGCCTTTATTCGCTTCTACTCGTGAAATCGGGGGAGTAATAATGAAGGGCACATTTGCTTCATCGGGAGTCAACTTTGCATTTCCATCATCGATCCAAGCTTGAACAAGAGAGGGAGCTGTACCGTTATTACTCAGTTGCAAAGTGATCTCACGTGCATTTGAAGGATAAATGATACGAGTTCCATGTAAAACAATTTCAGTATGCCCTGTGGTAGTCAGTGCTACCTGTAGACAAACTAATCCCCAAAAAAACTTACGACCACGAGAAAGCATGAGTCATATTCTCAATAATGAATAATAGATAGGAGATAGCTTCTATCTTTAAATAGAAGCTTCAATTTTAATTTTATTGATAAATAATGGTGTATTTTACTTGCGATGTTACCGTACCCGCAGTAGAAGCACCTGTAGCATAGTATTCAGCATAATAGTTAAGGTCAGCATCACCACCTGCCGAAACATTCACCCATTGTGAGTTGGTCTGAGCTGCATTCGTGCCTGTAGCGAGTACAGGGATTACAGCATTATTACTGCCTAGCAACTGGATATTCACGTTTGTTGCGCCGCCTGAAGTTGCTTGGTTTAATAAACGACCAGTATTAAAGTCAACGGTAGCACCCGGCTCAAAATAAGTTGCTACTTTACCAGCCGAAGCACAGTTCGTTAAATTAATTTGAAATGGGGTGCGACCAGCTACATCACCTGCATTTTTTAAGGTTTGAGATGAAACTGTAGGCAGGCTAATTGTTAGATTTTTATCTCCAGTATCAATCGTACAAGTATTATCTGTGACAAGACCATTAATAGTAATTGTGCCATCTGCAGCTTGCGCATTTGTTATATTTAAGAGAGAAACCGCCGCCATAAAAATAAATCTTTTCATAAAATCCCCAGAATAGTCTTTTAAAATAAAGTCCATTACTTTTCAGCAAGTTTATTCTGCTTAAGTAAGGCGAAGGAAATATATCACTTTTCAACTAAAAAACAAGAAAAACATTATATTTATATGTATTTTGATTAGTTGTTTTTATTAATGAATATTTTGGAAATATATTTTTTATCAGTTGGTAAAATATTTTGTGATTCATTTTTAAAATAAGATGAAAAAACTCGTAATATTTAAGTAATTGTATTTTATTAAATTAATATAACTTTAAAGAATTTAAGATGGGATTTGTCTATATTTTTTGATTTAACTTTATGTTTTTTAACAATAAAATTATTTTTAATTTATCTTGTGAATATATTTGTTTTTTTAAGAATTTTTTAAGATTCAATTCCTACTGTTTTAGTTGTAATTTAATAAAAGATAATCTGGAGTTCCGTTCCATGAATAGTATGAAGTATAGCTATAAACCTAATTACTTTTTCTTTGCTCATAAGCTAGTTTTGTTTTTAAAGGATTATCTCATTAAGCATCCAACTGAGCAGGAGACAACGTTTAACTTACAAACGATTTATGACATCTTTAGTCATGATCTTGCTTCGAGTACAACTAATCTTGAGGGTATCTTAAATATTGCAGATGAATACGTCTTTGAAACAGAAGAAGGTTTACTTCCATTGATCAGTAAGCACTCTGTTAACCTCAAGAATCATGTGCTTTCTTTGGAATTTTCACCACAAGCTTTGACAAGCTTATTGTCAGGTCGTTCTTTAGTGAACCCTAAAGCAGCTTAGATTCTCTTTTAAGGTAGAGTTAACTCATATAAAATTCATAAAATTTATTTTTAAGAGTTGTTTATGAGTAAAGACTTTAAGGCCTTAACTTATATTGTGGATGATAATATAGCGGATACAGTGACTTGGCTCTTACATCATCAGGATGTTTTTGATGCTTTTAATTTTGATGTATTGAGCCAAGAGTTGTCTGTAACACATGCAGCAGGAAAAGACATTATTCGAGTAGGGACATTTCTTAATGCTACTTATGGAATTTTAGTTACTTCTGTTTAAATAAAAAAGCCCTGAAGAATCAGGGCTTTTTTATTTTACTGCCTAGAGTTATGCGCTCATGGCATTTACTGATAAGTCAGCAACTGTTGGTTTTGGTTTTTCTGCGGTTAAGCCGAGTTTGTTAAACAACGCTTGGTCTTTACCTTCACCTGCATTTGGTGTGGTGAGTAACTTATCACCAGAGAATAATGAGTTTGCGCCTGCCATAAATGCTAATGCTTGATCTGAATCACTTAATGACTCACGACCAGCAGATAAACGAATATAGCTATGCGGCATAATAATGCGCGCAACAGCAATAGTGCGGATCCATTCAATTACATCAAGCTTTTCAACATCAGCTAAAGGCGTTCCCTCAATTGGAACAAGCATGTTAATTGGCACAGATTCAGGATGAATTGGTAGGGTAGCTAATTCATGTAATAAACCAACACGGTCATCACGGCTTTCGCCTAAACCTACAATGCCGCCGCTACAAACTTTCATGCCAGCTTGGCGAACATAATCTAGGGTATTTAAACGATCATCAAAAGTACGCGTGCTAATGATGTGTGAGTAGTACTCACGAGATGTATCTAGGTTGTGATTGTAATAATCTAAACCAGCAACTTGTAGGCGCTCTGCTTGAGATTGGTTAAGCATGCCTAAAGTCATACAGGTTTCCAAACCTAAAGCTTTTACTTCACGTACCATTTCTAAAACATAAGGCATATCGCGCTCATGTGGGTTACGCCAAGCTGCACCCATACAAAAACGTGAAGAACCTGAATCTTTTGCAGCTTTTGCTTCGCTAATCACTTTTTCTACAGCAATACGTTTTTCTGCTTCTAGTTTTGATTCGTAATGTGCTGATTGTGAGCAGTACTTGCAATCTTCAGGGCATTTACCCGTTTTAATCGATAAAAGGGTGCTGACCTGAATCGCATTGGCAGTGAAGTGCTCGCGATGTACTTGCTGAGCCTTGAAAACTAAATCCAAAAAGGGTTGTTCATATAAAGCTTGGATTTCTTCACGATTCCAATCATTACGTAGAGTCATTGTCATATCCATGATGATGGCATTAATTCACTACACATAATCATACAGAATTCGTATTAAAGCTATAGGGCAAAAAACATCATTTTTTTAATTTCATGACTGAAGTTGATTAAGTTGTTGTTCAATTGCCCAATCAATATGCACGTTGACAATATCATCATGCAAAATCTTGCCATTTTGTAGTTGAGCTACAATTTCCTTTGAATAAAGAGCATTTCCTAAACCGATAGCAATATTACGTTTAAATGATTGATAACCTGTCCGGCGGATTGGGCTGCCTTCCGTATTTGCCAAAAACGTAGCTTCATCCCATTGCCAGATATCGAGTAGGCTGATGTTGTCTAATCCATTTCTAGGATTGAAATCACTAATGGACGCAGTTTTGGCAAAACTATTCCATGGACAGATTAATTGACAGTCATCACAACCAAAAATTCGATTACCAATACCGGCACGTAATTCTTCAGCAATAATTCCTTTATATTCGATGGTTAAATATGCGATACAACGCCGTGCATCGAGCATATAAGGTTCTACAATTGCTTGTGTGGGACAAATATCAATACAAGCACTACACGAACCACAGTGAGAGGTCGTTGGGCCATCAAAAGGTAAATCGAGTGATGTAAATAGTTCACCCAATACAAAAAAAGAACCTGACTTTTTGTGAATGAGCAAAGTATGTTTACCCGTCCAACCCATTCCAGCACTTTCAGCCAATGATTTTTCAAAAATAGGGGCTGAATCAGCGAAAGGACGTGATTCAAAATCACCAACTTTTTCACGAATTCGTGTGGCTAAAGTTTTCAATCTACCACGCATGACCTTATGGTAGTCTCGACCACGTGCATAACGGGCGATAATGGCAGAGTTCGGTTCAAAAGGTACATAACGTGGCTTTGGTGATTCGACCAGATAGTTCATGCGAACGCAGATAATACTTTTTGTGCCAGGAACTAATAATGTTGGATCAGCCCGCTTTTCTAGATTTTCCTCTAAATAGGTCATATCTGCATGATAACCACGTTCAAGATACTCTAAAAAACGCGGCATTTGCTCTTGAGCATCTGGTTTTGCAATGACACAATCAGCAAAACCCAAGTCTAAAGCTTGAGCCTTGATCCATGCTTTTAATTCATGAAGATCAAGTTGTTGCACCGTAATGCGTGATGTATCAGAAGATGTCATAAACCAAAACAGAAGAGGATAATAATATGCAGACGGTAGTTTACCATAGCGATGATATTCAAGCATGGGAGCAACGCTGGTTTGCTGCGCAAAACTCATCATTAGGTTTAATGCAACAAGCGGCTTGGTCAATTGCTCAACAGTTAATTGAACTTTTTAAAGAGCAGTCTATTAAAAATATTGCTGTTTGGTGTGGGCAAGGCAACAATGCTGGTGATGGTTATTTTATAGCACCTTATTTAAAGCAAGCAGGTTGGAATGTTCAAATCTTTGCATCCGAAGTAGGGGCTTCAGCAGATTTACATCAAGCTGTGCAATTTGCAAAAGATCAACTGGTACAAATTCATCAAGGTTTTGAACTCGCAAAGCATTTTGATTGCCATATTGATGCTTTATTTGGTATTGGTTTAAATCGAGAATTAAACATTCATTGGCAACAGGTTATTCAACAATTTAATGGACAAACGGGCCTAAAAATTTCTGTTGATATACCCAGCGGTTTGCAGGCAAATACAGGATGTACTTTACCTTGTGCAATAAGGGCTGATCATACATTTACAGTTTTAGGGCTTAAAGCTGGATTATTTACAGGTCAAGGCAAAGAATACACAGGTGAGCTTCATTTAATTGATTTAATACCTATAGATCAAGGGCTGAAACCGTTAGCTTATTTAACATCAACAAATATTAAACTTCCTAAGCGTATGGCATTTGGTCATAAAGGGAGTTATGGGCATGTTTTAGTCATTGGTGGGCATGAACAAATGGGCGGTGCTGTAATTATGGCTGCCGAGGCTGCTTTTCATGCAGGAGCAGGTAAAGTCACGGTGGTTTGCCATCAAAACCATCATCAGGCTATTCTGTCTCGTTCACCAAATATTATGCTCCGTGATATTAATGCCTTAACTGAAAAGTCTATTAAAGATATTTTATCTCAGGTTGATGCAGTATGTTTTGGAATGGGGTTGGGGCGTGATGATTGGGCACAGCAGATCTACCGACAATGGTTTAATTTATTAAATCAGAGTGAACATCTGGAAATTGTTTTAGATGCAGATGCTTTATGGTTTCTAGCAAAGCAACCTCAAAAATTGAATGCACATATTTATTTAACACCTCATCCTGGTGAAGCTGCAACATTGCTTGAGTGTTCCACTACTCAGATTGAGAATGACCGAATCTCTGCGATTTATGCCTTACAACAAAAATATGCAGGGCAGTGGGTGCTTAAAGGAGCGGGTAGTCTGATTTTAGAAGATGCTCTTTATATTTGTACGCAAGGTAACGCAGGTATGGGCACTGGAGGAATGGGCGATGTACTAGCAGGCATGATTGCAAGTCTAAAAGCACAATTCCATAAGGCAATTGCATTACATGAAATTGTTACCCTCCACGCTCAAGCTGGTGACCAACTTGCAAAACAAGGTATGCGTGGTTTACAGGCTTTTGAGATGAATCAGGCAATTACACAAGTCGTGAACTAATAAAGCGTTAACGTCTGCGACTGCTAGAACGGCTTCGTCCACGGGCCATACCACCTAAGGCATTAAGGACCGACAGTTTGCTCATACTTCCAGATGCATGAGCATGGCAAATTGCTGCTGCTAGTGCATCTGCCGCATCTGCTTGGGGCTTAATGGTCAGGTTAAGTAACCGCATGACCATCATTTGTACTTGTTCTTTGTCTGCGGCTCCATAACCTACAACAGATTGTTTAATTTGGCGCGCAGTATATTCTGCAACTTGCAAATCTAAATTAACCAAAGCGGCTATTGCTGCACCACGTGCTTGACCAAGTTTTAGAGCCGAATCGGGGTTTTGAGCCATAAACACTTGCTCAACGGCAGCTTCAGTTGGACCATGAAATTTAACAATACGTTCAATACCAGCAAAGATACGTTTTAAGCGTTCGGGCATTTCCTTAGTTTCTGTGCGAATAGTACCTGCATCGATAAAACGTAGTTTGCTACCATCTTTTTCTATGATTCCATAACCTGTTAAGCGTGAACCAGGGTCAATCCCAATAATCAAAGACATGCGAAGGCTTACATAAATAATTTAAAGGTATTGTTACATACCAAAATATGATCTGCTTGAGTTATTTAAGCAAGTTACTTATGAATGGTTATTTTTCGTTTTTTAAATAGATTCTATTTGGGTTACTACAAAGAATAGTTTTTCAAGATTTCTCAAAAGAGAAAATTCTTTAATAATTGACAGAATTCTAGTTTAGTGGAATATTTATCTATAATTTTGGAAGCGAAGTTTGTGGGTGTATGGAAGATATTAATATTCGCATTGCACAGCAAGTACGTGAACTGCGTTTAGCTCGTGGATATACCCTGGATGTTCTTGCTACACGATGTCAGGTGAGCCGTTCTGCTATTTCATTAATTGAAAGAGGTGAGGCCAGCCCAACAGCGGTTGTCCTTGAAAAGCTAGCAAATGGTTTAGATGTACCTTTGACTCAACTCTTCGCTAATCAACAAGGTAATCAATCACCTCAGCCTATTGTTCGGCGTAGTCAACAATCACAATGGAAAGACCCGGAAACTGGCTATATTCGCCGTCAAATTTCACCTCCAAATTGGAAGTCTTCATTTCAAATTGTTGAAATTGAATTTCCCCCTCACTCACGAATTACTTATGAAATTAGTGAAACTTCCAAGGTGGTACAACAGCAACTTTGGGTAGTTGAAGGGAAAATTGATATTCAATTAGGTGAATCTTCTTATGCTTTAAGCACAGGGGATTGTTTGGCAATGCAACTAAACCAGCCCGTTATATACAGTAATAATTCATCTCAAGTCGCACGCTATATTTTAGTCGTCTCTAGTCAACTCGTCTCTGCCCTTAAGGAATCTTTATGACCTTTTCTCTCAATTCCAATTTTCGTTTAATTGATTGTAATGAAGCAGAACATTCAGGGGCTATATTAGAGATTCTGAATGAAGCAATTATCAATTCTACCGCTCTATATGACTATTTACCGCGCTCTGAAGAGTCGATGAAAAATTGGTTCTCGGTTAAAAGACAAAATGGTTTTCCCATCATTGGTATTGTTGATGAGACTGACAAGTTATTGGGTTTTGCGAGCTGGGGAACCTTTAGGGCTCTTCCTGCCTATAAATATACCGTTGAACATAGTATTTATATTCATCATGAGCATCGTGGTAGCGGACTAAGCAAAATTTTAATGCAAGAGCTGATTCAGCGAGCTCAAGAGGCCGAGTTACATGTATTGATTGGTTGTATTGATGCAACCAATCAGGCAAGCATAGGTTTACATGAAAAAATGGGCTTTACTCATGCAGGTACTTTTAAACAAGTCGGTTTTAAGTTTGGGGAATGGCTTGATGCTGCTTTTTATCAATTAAATTTGAGCACACCATTTCATCCAATCGATGGATAAATAAAAATATCACTTTCTAAAAAACAGAATAATAGCCCAGTCTATGCTTGGGCTATAGAGTTCAATTTATAAGATACCCAGTTGTTCTAAGCCTTTATAAGCAATTTCTTTGCGAATAGAGCTAGGAGTTCCTTTTTTCATTTCTAAATTAAGTGAGAATGCCACAATTTCTCCTTGTGGTTGAACGACCCAACCTGTTAACCAACCAACTTGTGGTTCAACATCCCATCCCCAACCACTTTTGGCATAAATCTTACTTCCATTTTTTTCCTCTATGAACACCATTGATTGAACTTGTTCTTGTACATCTTTGCTAAATGGAAGCGTTTTATGGGCTAATTGATAAGCAAATTGGGTTTCTTGTTGAGGCGTAATTTTTAGAGGGCCAACAAGCCAAAAATTATCTACTTTTGAACCAATGTTAGCATTACCGAAACCAATTCTTTTTACCTCTTTAGACATAAGGTCAAGTCCAATTCGTCGGGCTAATTCTTGGTAAACTGGAATTGCAGAAGCTTTCATCGCATTACCCAGTGTCATGTCCTTTTCCCAATCAGGAAATAAACGTTTTTGGCCATCCCATTTAAATACTTCAGTTGTAGTTGCCTTATGATGTTCAAGTCCAATTAAAGCATTTAACATTTTAAAGGTAGAGGCGGGAATATAGGCGGTTGATGCTCTTTTAAGATCATTGCCATAAATTTCTTCTGTTTTCCCTCGCTTAATTACCAAAACACCCGTGGTTTGTGCTTGATCAAACAGTGATTTAATTTCTTCTGAATTTTTATTGGCAGACATAGAGTGTATTTGATGTTGTTTTACTGAATTAGAAGAACAGGCGGATAAAAATAGGATACTTGTTGTAACGATAAGCGCTTTTTTATACATAATCTGACTAAGTTTAATTTGAAGTATTGCTAATTAATTTAACTTGAATAGAACTGTCTTTAGATAGGTAAAATGTTAAGCTATCTAGGAAAGTTGATATGGCGGTATTACTTTTAAAGTCTTCTAAAAGTAAAGCATAAACAAAGGAATGCTCCTAACTTTGCTAAGCAAATAAGACTTTATTTGACTAAAGAAGTGCTTTTTTGAACGAATTCTCACTTAAATAGAGTAAAAAAATTAAAATCTGATTGAAGTGGCACTTGATAAAGTTGATACAGCACTCATTAATAATAAAGCATGTTTGTTTTTATCGAGTTAAAATCAAATGTACTCCAGTATTGCAGACTCTTGCTGATGCGATAGTTTTTGTTAATTTTTAGAAATTAGGCAGAACAATCCGAGCTAAGAGGAATGCTTAATCCTTATTTGTAACTTAGATAAGGTTAGGTCAAATAAAACTGCAATGAATTTTCTTTTTGAGATAGATAAAGTTTTACATGAATTTACTTCTTATTGTAGTTCTGGGCGCGATTGTTGAAATTGCCGTATGGATTGGCGTAGCACAGTTCATCAGTGGATGGTATGTGTTCTTTTGGTTCATTATTGCTTTCTTTATTGGTTTGGGGCTTATTCGCAGAAGTACTGCCGGTATTATGCCTCAATTACAGCAAATGCAGATGACAGGCCAGCTAGGTAGTGATCCAACAGTAACTAAAAAACTTGCTTATGCTTTTGCAGGTTTCTTATTAATGTTGCCGGGTCTTGTATCTGATGTTTTGGCTGTTTTAATTTTGATTCCGGGTGTTCAAGCCGCATTTCGTAATATAGCGATGAGAACTCTTGCAAAACGCCAGCAAGCTATGATGAATAAAATGATGGGTGGTATGGGCGGTAATGCTTCGGGACAAAACCCATTTGCTGATTTAATGCGTCAAATGCAAGATATGCAGAACCAGCAGGGTGGTGGTCAAGGCCAGTACCATGATTCAAACATTATTGATGGTGAAGCGCGAGATGTTACCCCAGACCATAAAAAAATAGAGCATAAAAATAAAGATTAATAAGTGTGTTCTGAATATGAAAAAGCTTAAACCTCATGGGTTTAAGCTTTTTTTATTTTTAAATGATTATTTATTCTGGCAAACCGAAGTAGATGAATCACTATCGTCTATTTCTAATTTAGTTTCTTCTTGTGGTTTTGACTGCGGTTGATATTTATTTGAAGGTAGAGCGGTTTGCTTGTTTTCAGATTGTTGATAACCTCGACTTCGGTTGGCTCTTTCGCGAAAGCCACCTTTATTAATGAGCTGTGTATCTGACATACATTGACCTAAAATGTGAGATTATTCGCTTATTTTAGCAAATTTGACAAAATATCAAAATAAGAAAAATAGTGCCAAAAAAATAATATTTAACTTATCTTTTTGTATTTTAAAAATATTTTTTAATTGACTCAATTGTTCATTCAGATTGAATTATCTTTTCATTTCACATAGGATAAATATAAAGGATGTATAAATTAAAAATGTAGCAAACCTATTAAAACAACAACGGTTGAAATGAGGGAAGGAGGGTTACCTATGCTATATCAATACCATTGTGCGTGTTGCGACAAAGTTGTGGCATCAACTGATAAATCATGTCCACATTGTGGTTCACAACATATTCGAAGCCCGTATGGTTTGTGGATGTTTTGTGTGATGGCTTGTCTAGCGGTTGTTGTCGTATTTAAAGTTGTCCATATTTATGTACAGAACCATCAAGATACGCCAATGCAGTCAACATTACTTGATGTGCTAAATCAGGATAATAAAACGACAAGACAATAATTTTGTTCACAGTTACAAATGATATGGCATCAAGGATGGTTGCTAGAAGAGTAAACCCGACATACTATAAAATTTAAACTATAAATAAAAAAGCCCGCTTATTGGCGGGCTTTTTTATGACATTATATTAGAGGCCAGCAGCATCTTTAAGGGCATCAACTTTATCAGTTTTTTCCCATGTAAATGCAGTGTCTGATCCTTCGCGACCAAAGTGGCCATAAGCCGCAGTTTGTTTATACATTGGCTGAATAAGATCCAGCATGCGAGTAATACCAAATGGTCTTAAATCGAAATGATCACGTACAAGTTGAATAATCAGCTCATCAGAAACTTTTGCTGTACCAAATGTATTAATTGAAATTGAAGTAGGTTCTGCTACACCAATTGCGTAACTCACCTGAATTTCACATTTGTCAGCAAGACCAGCTGCTACAATATTTTTTGCAACATAACGACCTGCATATGCAGCAGAACGGTCAACTTTAGATGGATCTTTACCAGAGAAAGCACCACCGCCGTGACGAGCCATACCACCGTAGGTATCTACAATAATTTTACGGCCTGTTAAACCACAGTCACCCACAGGTCCGCCAATAACGAACATGCCAGTTGGGTTGATATGGAACTTAGTAGCAGCATGGAACATTTCAGCAGGAATGATCGGCTTGATAATTTCCTCAATGATCGCTTCTTTAAGCTGGCTTTGAGTAATTTCAGGATCATGTTGAGTAGACAAAACGACAGCATCTAGACGTACAGGCTTGCCATTTTCATATGCAAAAGTAACTTGGCTTTTTGCATCTGGGCGTAACCATGGAAGTGCGCCTGAGCGACGAAGTTCAGCCTGACGTTCCATTAAACGGTGTGCATAAGAAATCGGAGCAGGCATTAACACGTCTGTTTCACGGCTTGCATAACCGAACATCAAACCTTGGTCACCGGCACCTTGATCTTCAGGTTTTTGACGATCTACACCTTGTGCAATCTCTGGTGATTGTTTACCAATCATATTGATTACAGCACATGTTGATCCATCAAAGCCAAGATCAGAGTGGTGGTATCCAATACCGTTAACGGTATGACGAACAACAGCTTCAACATCAATATTAGCAGTCGTTGTTACTTCACCAGCAAGTACAACAGCGCCTGTTTTTACCAGTGTTTCACAAGCAACACGTGCGTATGGGTCTTCTTTTAAGATTGCATCCAAAATAGCGTCGCTAATTTGGTCGGCCATTTTATCAGGATGACCTTCGCTTACAGATTCCGAGGTAAAAACAGCGTACTCGCGCATGAAAGTCCTATCTTGGTTATTTCAAAAGACATAATATGTTACATCGACTTGAGCTTGAGGACCAGTTCATACTGACCAAAAAGCATGAATTTGTTTCATTTATACTGTGTTTTAATTGATAAGTGTATTAGTAAAATTGATATAAAGAGTATTTATTTAAAGTATTGGTATTTTAATAATTTGTTATTAGTGCGTTTTTTAGACATATGACTTAACAAAAAGATGATGCCTTACAAGTCGGATTTTAAAGAAAAGAAACATGATCGATCTAGATAGAGATTTCAAAATATTTTATCTATATATCAAAGTCTAATAGAACTGCCTGCTCGCATATTGGAGTAGTATTTAAGAAATGAGCACTGTTTTGTATAACTTAAAGGTGCAAATGTTTTTTGTGTAACCAAGAAACGGTTAAAAATAAAGAAATATACTATGTTGGGGTTTACCCTCAGCCTTTTTTTTAAGACAATATAGCGGCATTGAATTGTTATTCATCTTCTTCTTTTCATCAATCTATTAAAATTGGATTCTGATCTTATGGCGACCCCTTTAAACGAACGTCGTATTGCAAATGCAATTCGTGTATTGGCAATGGATGCTGTGCAACAGGCAAACTCAGGGCATCCTGGTGCTCCAATGGGGATGGCAGATATTGCTGACGTCGTCTGGCGCGAGTTTTTAAATCACAACCCAACTAATCCACAATGGGCAAACCGCGACCGTTTCGTTTTATCAAACGGCCATGGCTCAATGTTGCAATACGCTTTGCTTCATTTAACAGGTTATGATCTTTCAATTGAAGATTTAAAACAGTTCCGTCAATTACATTCAAAAACTCCTGGTCACCCTGAATATGGTTATGCACCAGGTATCGAAACAACGACTGGTCCTTTAGGTCAAGGTATTGCTAATGCTGTTGGTTTTGCATTGGCAGAAAAGACTTTAGCTGCCCAGTTCAATAAAGATGATTTAAAAGTTGTAGACCATTTCACTTACTGTTTCTTAGGTGATGGCTGTTTAATGGAAGGTATTTCTCACGAAGTATGTTCTTTAGCAGGTACTTTACAACTTGGTAAATTGATTGCTTATTATGATGATAATGGCATTTCAATTGATGGTGAAGTAGAAGGCTGGTTCAGCGATGATACGGAAGAGCGTTTTAAAGCCTATGGTTGGCAAGTTCTTCGTGTAGATGGTCATGATGCTGATGCGATTCGTCAAGCAACAATCGAAGCAAAAGCTGAAACTCAAAAACCAACCATTATTATGTGTAAAACTATTATTGGTTTAGGTTCACCAAATAAACAAGGTAAAGAAGACTGTCATGGTGCGCCATTAGGTAAAGATGAGATTACTTTAACTCGCGAAGCATTAGGCTGGAAAGAAGAAGCATTCGTTATTCCTGCTGATGTATATGCTGCATGGGACGCGAAAGCAAAAGGTACTGAATCTGAAGCGGCTTGGGATGCGGTATTTGCACAGTATCAAGCAAAATATCCAACTGAAGCAGCTGAGTTACTTCGTCGTATTAGCGGTGACTTACCAGCAGAATTTGCAGCGCAAGCAGATGCATTCATTCGTGAAACAAATGCGAAAGGCGAGACAATTGCAACACGTAAAGCAAGCCAAAACACATTACAAGCATTTGGTCCTTTATTGCCTGAATTGCTAGGTGGTTCTGCTGACTTAGCGGGTTCTAACTTAACGCTTTGGAAAGGTTGCCAAGGCATTCAAGAAAACCCAGCTGGTAACTACGTATATTATGGCGTACGTGAGTTCGGTATGACTGCAATTGCCAATGGCGTTGCATTGCATGGTGGTTTTGTTCCTTACGTTGCAACATTCTTAATGTTTATGGAATATGCGCGTAATGCAGTACGTATGTCTGCATTGATGAAACAACGTGTAATTCATGTTTATACACATGACTCAATTGGTTTGGGTGAAGATGGTCCAACTCACCAACCAATCGAACAAATTGCTTCTTTACGTGGTACACCTAACCTAAATACATGGCGTCCTGCTGATACTGTAGAAACTGCTACTGCATGGAAATCTGCTTTAGAGCGTAAAGATGGCCCTACAGCACTCATTTTCTCTCGTCAAAACTTACCATTCCAAGCACGTTCTGAAGAGCAAATTCAAAATGTTGCAAAAGGTGGTTACGTTCTTGCTCAAGAAAAAGGCGAATTAAAAGCAATTATTATTGCAACTGGTTCTGAAATTTCTTTAGCAATGGAAGCTTATGCTCAACTTGACGGTGTGCGTGTAGTTTCTATGCCATGTGCAGAAGAATTTATGAAACAAGACGCTGCATATCGTGAAGCTGTATTACCAGCTCATATCCGTGCGCGTGTTGCAGTTGAAGCTGCTCATGTTGACTACTGGTGGAAGTTTGTTGGTCTTGATGGCAAAGTAATTGGTATGACAACTTATGGTGAATCTGCACCAGCAAAAGATTTGTTCCAATTCTTTGGTATTACAACTGAAGCTGTTGTTGCTGCAGTAAAAGAATTAACTGCTTAAATATTGAAGTAGTGTAAAAAAAGCGTTCCATAGGGAGCGCTTTTTTTATATCTGAAAGGTTAAATGCTAAGTTCGGTTTGAATATTAATTTGAGAAGTGAGTAACTTATGAATGGGGCAGTTCTCGGCAACTTTTAATAAACGCTTGTGTTGGTCTTCACTGAATTCACCTTTGAGTGTGATTTTGCGTTCAATATTATTTTGGCCTTTCTCTGGTTCACCATTTGGGTTTAATACTAAATCAACTTGAACATGATCAAGCTTAATACCTTTAAGATTCGCATACATCTCTAATGTGATGGTGGTACAAGCGCCTAAAGCAGACAGTAAGATTTGAACTGGGTTTGGAGCAGTATCTAGACCACCTTTGTCTGTAGGCTCATCAGCAAACCATTGGTGACCCGAAGGATCGGTCAGAGTTACTCGATATGGAGTGGAAGTACTTTGTGCTTGAGCAGTATTAGCCATGTTTTACCTTGTTATTAATCAATAAAGTCGAAGTAAAAACGAATTAATTTGAGAGTTCGGAAACGGTATGACAACACCAATATCATATAATATTGTTTTTAAATAATAACTGTAACGCTTTTATTGTTGCATGGATGAAACATATCGTTTTATAAAGAATAGTGAATTAAATTACTTGATGTATACACTAACGACTATATCAATAAAGGATACGAAAAATGCATCTTAAAACACTAAGCTTTGGTTTGGCAGTAGCATTGGCTAGTTCAGTTACTTTAGCTGCGCCAGTGGACTACAAAATTGATCCTACACATACAGCTACTGTTTTCTCGTGGAATCACTTTGGTTTCTCTACTCCAAGCGCTAATTTCTCGGATATCCAAGGTGTAATTAAAGTTGATAATGCTAAACCAGCAAACTCATCTGTAAATGTGACGATTCCTTTAAGCAGTGTAAATACAAACGTTCCTGCTTTGGATAAAGAGTTCCAAGAAGAAGCTTGGTTTAATGCTGCTAAATATCCAAACATTACGTTTAAAAGTACTAAAGTTGAAACTAAAGACAAAAAGCACTTTAAAATTACTGGTGACTTAACTGTTAAAGGTGTAACTAAGCCTGTGGTACTTGATGCTGTTTTAAACGCGCAAGGCGAACACCCAATGGCAAAAGTTCCAGCGATTGGTTTTAATGCTACAACTTCATTCAAGCGTTCTGACTTTGGTTTAGGAAACTATGTGCCTAATGTTGGTGATAAAATCACTGTAAACATTACGACTGAAGCAAAAGTTGATAAAAAATAAGTTTTAAGTTTTCTAAAAGCCCTCATATTTGAGGGCTTTTTTATTAAATTGGTTCTTTTTTATCTGGATCTATAAACACTAAGGGGACTGAAGGATCAATATTCCTTTTTTCAGATTTTTCTCTAAGAAATTGATAAGTAGGGACCTTCATTTTTGCCTGATCACGCAATTTCTTTTTAATATAAAGAACAAGAGCAAAACATGTCGTTGCAACAGTGAGCATCATCCCATTCATATAGCTCATGATTGAACTTACATAACCTATGGTCGTTAATCGATGCATCATACGTTCAACTTGGGTGCTACTTTCGATTCCGGTAATTGCCCAACTACATAAATGTTCACAGTTATTAATAATTAGATGGTAGTGGTTTTCATGCATACGTGAACGCATTCGGCGCACGACAGCTCTTCCTTTATAGCGGGGCGTATCATAAGAGCGAACATGTATTTTTTTGCCATGCGAGAATGCATCTATTGAGGTAATTTCAATGGGGCGTTTTTTGATGAAATGCGCTAAGCCTGAATAATGGATAACTCGACCTCTCCCTGCGTATATACCATGATGGCTATAGCCGAGATGCCTTACGATGAGATGAGCCCCTAAAGGGTAGCGCTTATTCGGTTGTTGCATGCTTACGCTGATCCAATAAAGTGTAAATGGCTTTTATTGAAAAGCTGCTCATCATTATAACCAATATAGACCTTTTCGAGTGTATTGATTACGTCGAATGGGTGAGTTTGGTACATATCCAATTATAATTGTGTTTATTGTATCTAATTTAAAGATTTAATATGAAGAAAAAATGTCATGTCTGGTGGTATTAAATGAAATGGTTGATGTGGTGCTTAACTATATATGTGCTTTTGATTCAGTCTGTCTATGCGATAGAACACCAACAAGTTAAAACAGCAGAAGGTGATGAGTTTGATGTAGTTTCAATTAGCAATTTAAAACAGTTGCGCTTGTTCCTTAAGAATTCTAATAATCAACAGTATTACAAAAGCTTTAACAATGTTCAGGAACATTTAAAGCAATGTGAGCGACTTTCTTTCGCAATGAATGCAGGGATGTTTCATTCGGGATTTTCTCCAGTAGGACTGTATGTTGAACAAGCTAAGGTGATTCAGCCACTAAATAAAAGTAAAGGATTGGGAAATTTCTTTTTGCAGCCTAATGGGGTGTTAAGTTGGAATAAAAAGCAGGCCTTCATTTTAACAACGCAGCAATACAGTCGCCGAGATTTCAACGTTGATTATGCGACACAATCTGGCCCGATGTTAGTGATTGATGGAAAGATAAATTCCCTTTTTTTACCAGATTCTCAATCAAATAAAATTCGTAATGGAGTCGGTATTCGAAATAATAAACTCTACTTTGTAATATCGAAGAATAGTGTGAGTTTCTACAAGTTTGCTCAGTTCTTTCAAAGAAATCTTAAGGTAGAGCAGGCTTTATATCTTGATGGTTCTATTTCTAGTTTATATGTTCAAAAAGACAAGCGTAATGATCAACAATTTGAAATGGGACCAATCATTGGTTGGGTAGATCAGGCAGAGTGTAGATTAAAGTGAAATATAAAAAAGCCAGTACAAGACTGGCTTTTTAATTAATGGATAGATGGTTTTTGAGTGAGTTCATTCAACTCTTTTCGGCTATAACCACGGGAAATAAGAACTTTCTTTATTCCCTTAATGACATCTTCATCTGTTGCTAGTGCAAGAGCACTTAGAAGTTGTTCATTTGTTTTACATGAGCAGTCATTTTCAACACAAGCAGTTTGGTTTTTATGCTCGTTATGCTGTTGATCTGCTAAGAACAGCTTTTGCCAAAAACTCATAGAGCCTTCATATACAATCTAACATAGCTCGAAATATAGCCAATTTAAAATAAAATACAAGTCTCTATAAGTGATAAATCCACCAATTGAACTCGAGAATTTTCGATAGGAATGCGTGAATTAAACGAAATTATGACGGATAGATGACTTGATATTTTTTGAAAATCTAAATAGTTAAATAAAAAAACATTAAAAAATAAGGAGGTATGTAACCTCCTTTGATTTTAAATTTACAATGAAAGATTTTGTTTAAATCTTCTCAAGTAATACACCTGACTCAACATGATGTGTATATGGGAACTGATCGAATAATGCAAACTTGGTAATACGATGAGTTAAACCTAATATTTTTAAGTTCTCATACAGTGTATCTGGGTTACATGAAATGTAGATAATACGTTCAAAACCTTGTAAAAGTTTTAAAGTTTCATCATCAATCCCTGCGCGTGGGGGATCAACAAATACGGTATCAAAGTCATAACTTTGGATATCAATATTCGCTTCTTGTAAGCGGCGGAATTCGCGCTCACCCTGATAGGCTTGAGTAAATTCTTCAGCTGAAAGACGGGCTACTTGAATATTATCAATCTGGTTTTGCTCGATATTCCATTGAGCAGCATAAACGGAAGATTTCGCAAGTTCTGTTGCTAGAACACGTTCAAACTTTAAAGAAAGAGGAAGAGTAAAGTTACCATTACCACAATAAAGTTCTAATAAGTGTTTTTTCGATCCTTCAGCTGCATCACACGCCCATTGCAGCATTTTTTTGCAAACTTGCGCGTTCGGCTGAGTAAAGCTACTTTCGATTTGTTTGTATTTAAATGAACGATTTAAGAGTTCAAATTCTTCTACGACAAAGTCATCGCCAATAATAATTTTTTGACCACGACTACGGCCCATAATCTTAATGTCTAACTTCTCAGCAAGCGCTTTAGCTGCTTGTTCCCATTCTTGATCAAGTTTACGGTGATAGATTAATGTAACTAACATTTCCCCGCTAAGTGTTGCAAGAAAATCAGCTTCAAATAAACGGCTAGAAAGCTTAGGTTCTGCTTTGAGCTCTTCCAAAAGTTTTGGCATTAAATCATTAATGCTTTGGTCTGCAATGGGGAATTCATCAATGCGTACAACGGTTTTTTGCTTGTCATCATCGTTACGTTCAAACATGGCATAGAACATGTCATTTTCTGTATGCCATATACGAAACTCAGCACGCATACGGAAATGTTGTTCAGGTGACTCAAACACTTCTAATGTAGGTGGAGTAAATTCAGAAAATTGCGCAGTAATGCGGTCAATTTTAGTTTGAAGTTGTTGATGATAAGAAGAGGTCATAGACAAAGAAAATTTAGACAGAATCAAATAGTGAATGGTATCAAAAAAAAGGGGGGTACAGGAGCCAATTTTAGCTAAATATCAATAAGCAAGACTACGGTTAAAATTAAGGATGTTTCAAAACGTGATTAATAAAATCTGATTTTATTGCTCTATATTGATCGTGATCTAAATGACTACACTCTAATTTTAATTGATTATATTCGTTGACTAGAGCTGGAGAATCCATAAGCTTATTTCTAAATGTTAAGAAAAATGTGTAAATTGAATCCGTTACTACAATTTGAAATGCAACCTCATCGTTATTGAGTGACTCGAGCATGCAAAGCTCATGTGTTCTTAGCGTATTTTGTTTTTCGATAAAGTTGAGCGTTTTTAACCGTTCAACTGCCATCTCAAACTGCTCAGGCTTAACTTCAACGTAAATATCCAGATCACCCTTTGAGACCGCATTAGGTATGGCAGATGAACCAATATGCTCAATTTTGGCAAATGGTAGTAGTGTGGAAATATCTTTTTGGTATAAATTAAAAAGCTGAGCGCATTTTTGTTGATATTGTTCTGGTTCTAAAAAGATCATTATTAGAATCTCGAATTGATAAAATTTATATATTTAAGAAAAGATTATTTCATTATATAAAAAAGCCCAAATACTAAGATTTGGGCTTTTTTTAGAAACTTACGTATTAATCAGCCATTGTCATTAAGCTTGCGTTACCACCAGCCGCAGCTGTATTCACACTAATTGCACGTTCAATTACTAAACGTTCAAGTGGAATAGTCTCATTTGGCTCAACATGTGTAATACCCACAATTGCACCATAACGAGTAGCAACTTCTTGCTGTAATGAGAAGATTTCTTCGCGGTTACCATGATGTAAAACTGCATCAAAATCATCTGAACTGATGTTTTTAACCGTAGTAATTGCGGCAAGCACATCTTTCGGCAAGGTTTGTTTATATTTTGCCAATAATGGACTATTTGGCATTACGGCCGCTTGGCTACCAACTGCAAAAATTGCGAGTAATTGATGTAGTTGATTTTGTTCTGTGTCAGCGATTGAAAGAACACGGTGACGCGGCAGAATAATATATTGGTTACTTTCCCCAGTAGGACCTTGTAACTCATAAAACTTACCAACGCCAAATGGTTCAATATCACGATTTGCTTGCGGTAAATGCTGTTTCGCCCAATTTTGTAAGCTCTGATAAACCTCTCGGTTAAAGCCTTCAAAAGCAGTTTGTTCATTTTTCATGGCAAATGGTGTTGCCAATACTTTATTTGAACAATGTTGCATTAAGCGGTACATGTAAAGAGGGCCGCCAGCTTTTGGACCTGTACCAGATAAACCTTCACCACCGAATGGTTGAACACCAACAACAGCACCAACAATATTTCGGTTGATATAAAGGTTACCAACTTCAGCATGTTGAATCACTGTTTGGATCGTTTGATCAATACGGGTGTGTAAACCCATTGTTAAACCATAACCTTTGGCATTAATTCGCGAGATGAGTTGCTCAAGCTCGCCATACTTATAGGTAATGATGTGTAAAACTGGACCAAAGACTTCACGTTGTAAATCATCAAGGTTAGGTAACTCAATTGCTGTTGGTACAACAAAAGTTCCTTTATCTAATTCATTCTGGCTCGTTGCACCAAACATTAGTTGATGTACTGGATAGCCCTTAGACTTCATTTTTTGGATGTGCTGATCAATCGTCTGTTTTGCTTCAACATCAATAACAGGACCAATATCAGTTTTTAAAATCGCAGGGTTACCTACGCTCAACTGTTGCATTGCACCTTTAAGCATTTTAATTACGGTTGCAGCACTGTCTTCTTGCACACATAAAATACGTAAAGCAGAACAACGTTGACCAGCGCTATCAAAAGCTGAACTTACAACATCAAGTACGACTTGTTCAGTTAAAGCTGATGAGTCCACAATCATTGCATTTTGACCACCAGTTTCTGCAATGAGGGGAATTGACTGGCCATTTTCAGATAAACGTTTTGCAACAGTCTTCTGTAAAATTTTTGCAACTTCAGTTGAACCTGTAAACATGATGCCATCGATACGACTATCTTGGCTGAGTTGAGCTCCAACTGTTTCACCACGACCTGGCAATAACTGCACAGCGCCATGAGGAATACCCGCTTCCCATAAAATTTGCACTGCTTGAGCTGCAATTAATGGAGTCTGTTCGGCAGGTTTAGCAATAACACAGTTACCGCTGACTAATGCAGCCGCGATTTGGCCTGAGAAAATCGCAAGAGGGAAGTTCCATGGGCTAATGCAAAGTACAGTACCTAAAGGCTGAATGATTGTATTAGCTGGAAGATTCTCAACTTGAGTTGCGTAGTAACGTAAGAAATCTACAGCTTCACGAACTTCAGCAATCGCATTGGCATAGGTTTTACCACTTTCACGGCAAAGCAATACCATTAACTCTTCAATACGGCTTTCCATCAGGTCAGCTGCACGTTTTAAGTATTGAGCACGTTGATCTTTAGGTGTATTAGCCCATTCAGACTGAGTTTGTTCAGCTGCATTAAGTGCAACTTCTACATGCTTTAGATCAGCTTCTTGTACATGCCCAACAATTTCATCATTTTGTGCTGGGTTTGTAATTGCAACAGAATTACCTTGTTCTAAAGAACCGTTATCTGCCAATAACGGATGGCTTTGCCAGATACGGTTACGCAGTTGTTGAGCTGTGCTGTCTAAAGCTTCAAGTGGAGCATCATTAGCTAAATCATATCCTTTAGAGTTTTTACGGAGCGAGCCATACATGTCTAAAGGTAACGGAATAGATGGGTGTTTTAAGCCAACTGAACCTTCAAGTTTAGCTGCATTGCGAATATCGTAAATTGGAGACTGAATCAGATCTTCAACTTTAAGTGTTTTATCGGCAATACGGTTAACAAATGAAGTATTTGCACCATTTTCAAGTAAACGACGAACTAAGTAAGCTAACAAAGTTTCATGGTTACCAACTGGAGCATAAATACGGCATGGTACGCCTAATTTATTTTGCTCACGTGGGCCAACAACTTGTTCATAAAGTGGCTCACCCATACCATGCAAACATTGGAACTCGTACTGACCAGCATAATATTTGCTTGGATCAGCTAAATGATAGATCGTTGCTAACGTTTGAGCATTATGAGTTGCAAATTGCGGATAGATGAACTCTGGTGCTGCAAGTAATTTTTTAGCACAAGCGATATAAGATAAATCCGTATGCACCTTACGAGTGAAGACAGGATAGTCATCCATACCGTCGATTTGTGCTTTCTTGATTTCGCTATCCCAATACGCACCTTTCACAAGACGGATCATGAGGCGCTTTTGGCTGCGTTTAGCAAGATCAATAATATAATCAACTACGAAGAAACAGCGTTTTTGGTATGCTTGAATAACGAAACCAATACCTTTCCAGTTCGCAAGTTCCGGTTCGAAGCAAAGACGTTCAAGTAATTCAAGAGAAATTTCTAAACGTTCTGATTCTTCTGCATCGATATTTAAACCAATATTGTACTTTTTAGCTAAAAGAGCGAGTTCAAATACTTTGCCGTAAAGTTCTTGATGAACACGTTCAATTTGCGCACGTTGATAGCGAGGGTGTAAAGCAGAAAGCTTAATTGAAATACCTGGGCCATCATAAACGCCTTTACCGTTAGACGCTTTGCCAATTGCATGGATAGCTTGTGTATAATCATTGAAGTAACGTTCAGCATCATGTTCGGTTAGAGCAGCTTCACCCAACATGTCGTAAGAATAGCGGAAACCTTTGTCTTCAAGTACTCTTGCATGGTCTACAGCTTCTTCAATGGTTTCACCAGTAACAAACTGTTCACCCATCATACGCATTGCAACATCGACTGCTTTACGAATAATGCCACGGCCACTACGTGCTAAAAGGCCAGTAAGTACACTTGAAAGACTAGTTTGCTTTGGTGTTTCCATCAGCTTACCAGTCAGCATAAGGCCCCATGCAGCAGCATTTACAAACATTAAGCTGCTTTGGCCAACGTGTTCTTTCCAGTTGCCTTGATTGATTTTATCTCGAATAAGTAAATCACGTGTTGCTGAGTCTGGAATACGAAGCAAAGCTTCAGCAAGACACATTAAAGCCACGCCTTCTTGTGAAGAAAGGGAGAATTCTTGTAGTAACCCTTGAACAATACCTGCTTTACCCGAAGAAGTTTTACGTTCACGTAAGTTATGGGCAAGATTAAAGGCAAGGTCATAAATTTTATGATCTAAATCATCAGATACCGCGGCAGCTTGTAATAGCTCTTCTACAGCTTCTGGTTCAGCACGACGCCAAGCTGTGTTAATGCGTTGTTCAAACTCACTTTTATCGTTGAATTCGGTGATATAGCCTTGGTGAGATTTATCCATTTGATGAAAAGTATCCATTGTATTCATATCTGTTTCCGCCAACTAGCTCTCGTACTATTTATCTTGAGTAGAGAGGTTTAGATAATTTATCATTACAGAAGAAACACCGAATAACTCACTATATTTATCCCATTTTTTAGAGGAAAATTCAGATGAATGGCCCATTATTAAGCCTTGATCGCACTGATTTAAAAATTTTGGATATTCTTCAAACAGATGGGCGTATTTCGAACAGTAAATTAGCCGAACTTGTGAATTTATCTCCAACTGCTGTGATGGCACGAGTTCAAAAGCTAACGAAGGATGAATTCATCTTGGGATATGAGGCTAAGTTAAACCCTGTTAAGTTAAATGCTAATTTTTTGGTGTTTGTTGAAGTATTACTGGATAAAACGACGCCTAATGTTTTAGATGAGTTTATTGATGCTGTGGTGCATTATCCGGAAATTGTTGAGTGCCATATGGTCAGTGGGGGCTTTGATTTTTTAATTAAATTACGAAGTGCCAGTATGGAAGAGTTTAGACGTATTGCAGGGCAAGTGTTATGGCAGTTACCTGGGGTAAAAGAAACCCGTAGTTACCCAGTAATGCAAGTCGTGAAGGATACTTCAAAAATTAAAATCAAAACTAAAAATAAATAAAGGGGCCGAAGCCCCTTAGTTTATTTAGATGGATTATACGCTTTCTTTGTAGAGTTTATCTGCTTGTTCAAAGCGTCCAGTTACTGTCGTATTTGGCGCTTTAGTTAAAAGACTCACAACAACGATGCTGATAAATGCAAGGATAAAGCCAGGAATAATTTCGTAAACACCAGTGTCTGCGAAAAGATTTTTCCAGCCAATAACCACAACTGCACCAACGATCATACCCGCTAAAGCACCTTGTAAATTCATACGTTTCCAGAACAATGACAAGATAATAAGCGGACCAAATGCAGCACCAAAACCAGCCCATGCATAAGCAACAAGGCCAAGAACTTTACTGTCTGGGTTACCTGCAAGAACAATTGCAAGAACAGCAATTGCAAGAACCATGAGACGACCAACCCATACAAGTTCTTTTTGAGATGCATTTTTACGAACGAAGCCTTTGTACAAGTCTTCAGTTAGCGCACTTGAACATACTAAAAGCTGGCAGCTTAACGTGCTCATAACAGCAGCTAAAATTGCAGCCAAAATAATACCCACAATCCATGGATTGAATAAAATTTTAGTCAATTCCATAAATACAGTTTCAGGGTTTTTACTTACAACTGCTGCTAATTCAGGGTGTTGCTCAAAATAAGCAATACCGAAGAAACCCGCACCTACAGCTCCGATTAAGCATAAAATCATCCATGTCATACCGATACGACGTGCAGCAGGAATAGATTTTACTGAATCAGCCGCCATGAAACGCACAAGGATGTGTGGTTGACCAAAGTAACCAAGACCCCAGGCCATGGAGGATAAAACTGCTACCACACCAAAATCTGAGATGAGATTAAATGCATGCGGACGTGCAGTTTCAATGAGGGTAACAAAATGAGTTGTGTCGCCGATCGCAAGGTAAGTCACGATTGGTGTTAACAACAGAGCAAAAATCATCAAGCCAGCTTGGAATGTATCAGTCCAGCTGATTGCTAAGAATCCACCGATACAAACATAACTGATGGTCGCAATAGCACTAAGCCAAATTGCAGTGTTGTAGGACATTCCGAATAAATTTTCAAATAAACGGGCGCCAGCTACCATGCCTGAAGCACAGTAAATTGCGAAGAAAACTAAAATAATAACCGCTGAAAAGATACGAAGTATTTTTTTCTGGTCATCAAAACGGCTTGTAAAATAATCTGGCAAAGTTAATGCATTATTTTGTATTTCAGTATGAACGCGTAATCGACCAGCAACCAGTAGCCAGTTAAGCCAAGCACCGATAATAAGACCAATTGCAATCCACGCTTCAGACAAACCAGAGAGATAAATCGCTCCTGGTAAACCCATGAGCAGCCAACCACTCATGTCTGATGCGCCTGCGGATAATGCAGTAACGAAACTGCCTAAACTACGACCACCAAGAATATAATCTGAGAAGTCGCTTGTAGCACGGTAGGCAAATAAGCCAATAAGTACCATTGCTAAGATGTACACCATAAACATGATGAGGGTGGGATCAAAATAACTCATGATGGATGTGTGTCCTTATATCCATAATCCGTGATTGTAACCTAATCCAGGTCGCTGTTTTCTTGTACGGCATTCAAGAGGTTGAGATTCAACCACAAAAGAATTTTTTTGCTCTGTTATTTTTATATTATATTTTTGTATCATTGTGTAAGTGAGTGTAGTTTAAATTACAATTAAAAAAATATATTATTAATCATTGACTTATGTTTTTTTAATATTTTGTCTTTTTGAATTATCTTGAGAAAAATAATTTTTTTAAAAAAATAACTCTATATTCGGTTACAAAGAGAGTGGAAGGCAAAATTTTATTGCGCGAAATTAGAGCAATGTTAGAGAATTTTATCCAAAAAAAATAATTTTTATTCAAATTAAATTTATTTGGTACTCAAAAATAGCAGTCAATTAGTTAAATTCTTAAAAAGTTCATGCATTCCTTGAGTAGCTGACATCTTTAACAATTCGTATTGTTGGGGAACACGCACATGATCTGCCTGAGGATCTATATAGTAAGCTTTACATTGATCTGAAATTTCATGCACTAAACCTGCAACTGGATATACGCTTAATGTCGACCCGATTACAATAAAAACCTCTGCACTTTGCACTAACCTAATTGCTTCCTCATAAGCCGGTACAGCTTCACCAAACCAGACTACATGTGGGCGAAGGGGATATCCATCTGGGCAAAGGTCGTGTCCTAATTCTAATTTCCAACCCTTAATCTCATAAAACTGAGTTGTGAATTGTGCCTTTGGGCCCGAGCTTTTTGCTAACCGAATGTTTCCATGCAAATGCAAAACGTTGGAACTTCCTGCGCGTTCATGCAAATCATCAATGTTTTGAGTAATAACTTGTACTTCAAAATAATCTTGTAGTTTGGAAATATATTGATGAGCTTGATTAGGTTGAGATTCTAAAATATTTTTGCGTCTTTCATTATAAAAGCGTTGAACTAAAGCAGGGTTCTTTTGCCATGCTTCAGGTGTGGCAACTTGCTGAATGTCATAATTTTCCCATAGACCATTACTGTCACGAAAAGTACTAATTCCACTTTCGGCACTCATACCTGCGCCAGAGAATACAACAAGTTTTGTCATATAGGTCACCGAATCAGATAACTGATTTTAAATTAACTGCATAAACAAAGAAAAAAACCAGTCTAAATCTAAACTGGTTTTTATTAAATCTTGAAAACTATACCTATCTTATAGGCCAGCTTCATATTCTGCATTTGTTAAAAGTTTTTCAACATCTGCAATATTGTCTGGTTTGATTTTATAAATCCAGCCTTTGCCGTATGGGTCGTCATTTACAAAATCAGGATCATCTTCAAGGTCAGTATTTACTTCTACTACAGTGCCTGAAACAGGAGCATGGATGTCTGAAGCAGTTTTCACTGATTCAACAACTCCAGCTTGTTCGCCAGCTGTAACTTGACTACCAACTTCAGGAGTTTCGACGTACACCAAATCGCCAAGCTCATCTTGTGCGTGGTCAGTAATCCCTGTAATAACAAGATCACCTTCAATTTTTACCCACTCATGTGTACGTGCATACTTCAGTTCCGAAGGGTGATTCATGGTAACTCCTTAAGCTTGTGTCCAATAGTTTTAAACATTATAAGTATGGGTCTTTACGCCAGTTGCTTGGGCTGCGGCCGCTCCAGCGTTTAAAAGCACGGCTAAAATTTGCTACGTCCGAATAGCCAAGTTCATCCGCAATCTGTTCAAGACTATAATCTGTACGCGAAAGCAAAGATGTTGCATGTCGATAGCGTACTTCATCAACTAATGTAGAAAAGGAAGTTCCTTCTGCTGCCAATTGACGTTTAAGCGTGCGGTCCGACATATGTAGGCATTCTGCTACATTTTCTATGCTTAAGTAATGTTGTTCAGAATTACTTAAAATATCACGAACTCGCATTGCTAAACGTCGGCGCTCACCCAAAGCGGAAAGTTCAGCTTCACATTGGTTAATCGCAACTTGACTTGCAATAGGGTCTGCGTTAACCAATTTAAGTCCTAAATACTTTTTATCAAAACTTGAAATTAAATGTGGTTGGTTAAAGCGAATTGTGCTGCTTAGTTTATTTTTATATTTGTCAAAACCTTCTGGCTCTGGAAAATCTAAGTCTACATCTCCAGCTAAATCTTCAATGCCAGTCATAGCTTTCGCCATGCTCATGATACCAATGGTTAAACCTAAAACGATTTCTGTACGTAAAGGCTCAAGTTCAATATCACACTGTAATTGTAAGGTCGCCTTGGGTCCAAAAGTTGAGAAATATAATTGTAAAAAGGGCAAGCGTAGCTGAATAAAGCGTGCCGCGAGTGCAATTGCTTCTGTAATATCTTTGGCTGTCATAATTGCATAGCCAATGAAACCATGAATTGAAATACGCATTTGAGTACCAAGATGGTAACCCAAAGTAGTTTCACCAGTTAGTTTAAGAGCGTGTTTCACAAGTTCATTTGCTACAGGTGTAGAAATACGATAGTCAGGGTCAGCTAGTTGCTCGCTTGTAAGATGAAATGGAGCAAATAATGTTTCATCGTTGTATCCCCAACGTGAAACGACATCTAATAGCAATAAGCCATAGACACCCGGAATACCCTGATCTTGACGAGCTGAGGTAATTTTCATATGCGTTCCATTGCTCTCATCAATTTTTCACATGCATTTCTTACACATCTTGTCATGAAATATAATCTGAGTTTATAAAAACTGTTAGACAATCATATCAACCATTTTTAAACATTCTTTTTAAAGACAACAATTTTTGTTGTTGAAATAAGTAAAACATCCCCATGTTGATTTAAGGCTTGTGTAACGTAACTTACAATACCACGATCTAATTTTGTTTTGGATGGGGTGATAGCTGAAATTTCAGTTTCAACATGAATTCTATCACCCGGTCGAGTGGGGCGTGGCCACCGCAAACTAGATTCTGAACCTATCAAGCCTCCATGAATAGGCATGCATTCTGTCCATAAACGCATAGTGATGGCAGAAGTGTGCCACCCACTGGCCGCAATCCCTTGAAAAATAGGATCATGCTTAGCTTGCTCTTCATCTATGTGAAATGGTTGAGGGTCATAGGAATTTGCAAATTTTTTGATTTCATCTAAGGTGATTTCATATTCACGGCTAATAAAACGATCACCAATTTTCAAATCTTCTAAATAAAGCATTAATCTTGACCCTGTAAAACTTTTTGTTCAATTAGGAAGCCACCTGTTTGACGTTTCCATAATTGTGCATATATTCCGTTTTGCGCAATTAACTCTTCATGTGTTCCTTGCTCAGCAATTTGACCTTCATCAAGAACAATTAAACGATCCATTTGTGCAATAGTAGATAATCGGTGTGCAATTGCAATAACAGTTTTATCAACCATAAGGTCATTTAAACTTGACTGGATAGCTGCTTCAACTTCTGAATCTAATGCACTAGTGGCTTCATCTAAAATGAGAATAGGGGCATCTTTTAAAAATACACGTGCAATCGCAATACGTTGTCTTTGACCACCAGAAAGTTTTACACCACGTTCACCTACTTGAGCGTCATATCCATTACGACCCTTTAAATCTACCAATTGAGGTATAAATTCGGCAGCTTTTGCTTTCTTTACAGCATTTTTCATGTCGGCATCAGATGCATCTGGACGCCCATATTTAATATTTTCAGCTACTGAGCGATGTAATAAAGACGTATCTTGTGTTACCAAAGCAATATTCGCTCTTAGACTATCTTGAGTCACATCTTCAATATTCTGCCCATCAATTAAAATTGCACCTTGCTTAAGATGATAAAAATGTAAAAGCAACTGAATAAGCGTAGACTTTCCTGCTCCAGAGCGTCCAACAATTCCTATTTTTTCACCTGCTTTGATTTTTAAGTTGAAGTGATTAATCACATTTTTATTGTTATAAGCAAAGCTTACATCTTTAAATACAATCTCGCCTTGGCTTACTTCAAGTGTTTTTGCATCAGGTTTGTCTTGAATATTAATTTTTTTACCTAATGTTTGCATACCATCTTGAATCGTTCCAACATTCTCAAATAACGCGGACATATGCCACATCATAAACTCAGCCATACTATTAAGTTTTAAAATCATGGCAGTAGTCGCTGCAATTACACCTAATGCTGCTAAACCTTGAGTCCATAGCCAAACTGAAGTACCAATAACGCCAATAAATAAGACGGCTGATAGCATGTTGATACTTATTTCAAAAAGAGTGCCTAAACGCATCTGAGCATAGACTGTTGTCATAAACTCTTTCATTGATGCTTTTGCATATTGGCTCTCACGTCCCGCATGAGCAAATAATTTAACTGTTTGAATGTTGGTGTAAGCATCGGTAACACGGCCAGTCATAATTGATCTAGCGTCGGCTTGCTGCTGAGATACTTTACTTAAACGTGGAATAAAGAACCAAGCACTTAATAAGAATAAGGTTAACCAAACTAAAAGTGGTATTAGCAAAATTGTTGAAATTGAGCCCAGAACAATACTAACGGTAATAAAGTAAATAGCGACGTAAGCCAACATATCGCCCAAAATAATCCAGAATTCACGGATGGCCAGAGCCGTTTGCATCACTTTTGCAGAAAGTCGACCAGCAAAGTCGTTATGGAAAAAATCTAAGCTTTGTTTTAATAAAAGATTATGGAAACGCCAACGCAAACGCATTGGAAAAGTACTATATAAAATCTGATGTTTTACAATAGATTGAATATTTACAAAAAAGATATTGGTAAATAAAACACCAATTAAAAGTAGTAAATCAGTCGTGTGCCGACTTAAAAAACTTTCAGGGCGACTACTACTTAACCAATCTACAAGTTGTCCAATCTTTGAAAAAAGTAAGGCTTCAAAGCTTGCCGCACCTGCTGTAAAAAGAATAAGTAAGAATAAGTAAGGGCGTAAGCCTTCCGTTGCTTGCCAGGCAAATGGAAAAAAACGAGTTGGTAAAGGTTCATCCAGACCTTTTGTTGGGTAGGGATCTACAAGTTTTTCAAACCACTTCAGCATGAATTACTACCTTTAAGACAAAAGCCACTTAATTAAGTCTTTGCAATTAAATTTACAAAAAAGTCAGTTAGATCAATATCACTTCGGTTTTCGATCTTTTGAATATGCGCAAATACACATGAACTGATTATGTTGTACGTCATTCATTCGTACATGACGTAAATTTGGATGCCTGAAGAAATCTTCAAGAATGTCGCGAAGACTTAAAAAATTATGATTTATTATATCGGGATTAATAGATAAAGTGGTGAAGGAATTTATTCTTTAAGTACTTTTTCTTACTATTTTGAACAATTGTTAAATTAATACTTTTTAAACCCATTTGAAAAGGGCCTTTATATTTACATTATAAAGGCCCTTGTATGTGTTACCACATTAAATCATCAGGAATAACATAAGCTGCATATGGATCTTCTTCATCTGTAGTCTGTTCATTGGACTCAGCATTGTTCAATAAAATAAAACCTTTCATCTTCTGATCAATTTTTTCAGCTAATGCTTTAGGTAAGTAAGCATATTGATTTTGATCTTTAGCAATGACTAGACTGCCTGAAACAAGGGCATTATATACTTGCTGAGAAATATATACCTTCTTGATCTTACTCTCATCAATAAATTGATAAACACTATCACCATCAGTATTTGAAATTTTATGATGTTTAATCATTTGAATGATTGATGCTTTGAGGGCTTTTTCCTCAAGTTGTTGTTGTTTTTCTAAGTTTAAAGCCTGATCTTTAGCTAACTTCTCTTGTTGAGCTTTTTCAATATTCGCTTTGATTTCGGCCTCATTACTTTGGCCGATACGTTGTTCGTGATGAGCTTGTTTTGTTAATTTTTTTGCTTTTTTATTATCCACTAACCCAGCTTTTAGTAGCTGTGCTTGTAAGGCATTTTTAACCATGACTTAATCCTTATGTGAAGTTGAAGGGCTATAGAAGTAAACTACCCAGTAAGAAATACTTAAGACTAAGCTTAAAGTTGCTGGCAATAAAAATGCTTGTAACTTTAATTGCGGATGTACCAGCGCGGCGAGAATTCCACCCAGCAGAAAACCTGCAAAAATTAGTAAGTGTAAAACTATACGCCGGTTTTCTACCTGTAAGCCTCTAGCTTTATATCCAAGTGCTAAACCAATATCTGTTAAAACGCCAGATAGATGGGTAGTTCGAATAATGGTTCCTTTATAATGGCTAACCATTGCATTTTGTAGGCCCATCGCTGTACAAGCCCATAATAATCCATAGCGTGGAAAATAAGGAAGTAATAGCCAACAAAGAAAAATGAATAAAGCAACAAGACTCAAAGGTAAGCCATAGCGTCGACCTAGACGAAAATGGCTGCTGCCTAAAATAAAACCACTATAAAATGAACCGCAAACATAACAAATGATCACCAGAAGCAAGAAAATGATATGTTCTGGTTGCCACTCTACCAAACTCATAGCTAGCATACTAACGTTGCCAGTCATGTGTGAAATTGATTGATGCAAAAGGGTAATTAACCCTAATACATTAATCATTCCGGCATTGAATGCCAGTAAAAAGGCTCCAAGTTGGAACCAGTTTGGTAGACGTTGAAATGGCATTTCGTTTAGGAAGCTTGTTTCGAACGAATATCTACAGCTGCGGTAAATAAAACGTCTGTAGAAGAGTTAAGCGCTGTTTCTGTAGAGTCTTGCAATACACTGATAATCATACCAATAGCTACAACTTGCATCGCAATTTCAGTTGAAATGCCAAATAAACTACAAGCTACTGGAATCAGAAGTAAAGAGCCACCAGCTACACCGGAAGCACCACATGCTGAAACTGTAGCAACAACTGATAAGATGAGCATTGTTGCAAAATCAACATGAATTCCAAGCGTATGAACAGTTGCTAGTGTGAGTACAGTAATTGTCACTGCCGCACCAGCCATATTTACTGTCGCACCTAATGGAATAGAGACACTTGCTGTAGATGGATTAACACCTAAACGCTCTGCTAAATCTAAGTTAACTGGAATGTTGGCTGCTGAGCTTCGTGTAAAGAAAGCAGTAATCCCACTTTCTTTAAGGCATTTAAACACGAGAGGGTATGGGTTCCCACGTATAGTAAGCGCAACAAGAATTGGATTGATAACTAAAGCAACAAAGAACATCGTACCTAACAGTACTACTAATAATTGCGCATAACTTTCAAGTGTTGCGAGACCCGCATCTGCAAAAGTTACTGCAACCAATCCGAAAATACCGACAGGTGCAAAAGCAATTACTTTATGAATAATAGCACTAACAGCATGTGCAACATCCTGCATGACTTCTTTTGTGGTGTCTGAGCTATGGCGCATCGCTAAACCAAGGCCAATTGCCCAAGCTAAAATACCGATAAAGTTTGCTTCACTAATGGCTTGAACAGGGTTAGCAATAAAGCTTAAAAGCAAGTTTTTCAGAATGTCAGCTAAACTGCCTGGTGCTTGCAAATCATTGTGTGAAACAGTGTTGAGGAACAAAGTACTAGGAAAAGAAAGACTAACAATCACGGCTGTGAAAGCAGCAAGCAACATTCCTACTACGTATAAAATCATGATTGGACGTAAATTCGCACTATGGCCCACCTGGAAGTTGGCAATAGAAGAAAGTACTAATACAAAGACTAAAATAGGGGCAACAGACTTTAATGCTTTAATAAAAAGCTCACCAAATAAACTTAAATATGGCGTAATGTCTGGAAATAGTAATGCAACGCCAATACCTAAAATAATGGCGATAATAATCTTGGCTACCAAGCTTAATCGAGAAAGGAATTCAAGCATATAAAGACCTTATTAACCTATTCATGGCTAAAGGTTGAACAAGCGGAGTATTTTATACTTAAGTTATGGGAATCTTAAGCTTTTTTATGCTAACTAGAGATTTTTATAGTAGATGGTAATATTAAGTCATTGTTTTAGTTTTGGTTAATTTTAAATTTTAAATTTTTTTATTGGAGGCTTTGCTTGTTAATTGTTCGTTAAGTAAATGAATTATATCAAAAGGGGTGAAAGTGCCGAATGAACTCAGGAGAAATAAATTGATAACAGACTAAATGGTATCGGTGAGGCTTTGGAAAAGCTACGCGAATTTTCAAAACTTTGTGCTTCGACTAGGCTCTAAGCTTTCAAGCTGAAAAATCGCATATTTCAGGAAATTACTACTATTATTATAAATTTATAATTTAAAAATATTATTTACTTGCACAGTACAGCTGATGAAGCGTATTTAAAATTGAATGCATATTGTCATCCTTAATAGAGTAAAAAATTTGCTTACCATCACGACGAGTTGATACAACATCACTTTTACGTAACATCATAAGTTGTTGTGAAAGAGTGGGCTGTGTAATTTGGGTCTTCTCTTCAATCTGTGAGACATTTAGCTCCTCGTAAGCTAAGTGACATAAAATTAATAAACGATCTGTATTAGCCAAAGATTTTAGAATTCCCACGACTGAATCAGCCGCATTTTTCATTTCTTCAATTTGGAGTCCATCTTTCATACTTTATACCTATATCAATATAGCGGGCATAGTATAGATTGATCTTGCTAAAATGAATGTAGCAAAACTAATCAATCCAATTGTTTTTGTTGAAAAGCAATATAAGGGGAATTGATAAATAAGTAGTATTTTTAATTAAAAACAGTTGTTTGTATTTCTTTTGTGTTTAAAATGTTGCGTTGTGTTATAAGTTTGATTGTTAAGTATAAGTGAATTGAAGCCAGCATGAAATAAGCATTATTTCATTCCGATAAATAGTTAAATCTAATTTATCTTTGAATGAAACAAAAAAAATGATTGAGTTTTTATTTTTTAAATATATAATCTGTTTTGTACAGACAGGTCTGTATATTTTGGTTTAGTAAGGTCGAAAAAAACGTCTAATTTTGAACCAAAATGACTTTCAGACGCAGCGTGATAGATAAGAAGAATATTAATATAAGAAGAAGAATGTCACGCTTTATTTTTAAGCTGCTCTTTCAAAGTCGATTAATTTTTCAACTCGATTCCAATAGTCATAAATTTTTATTGAGCCATGCTCGACCTGAGCTTGAATGGTCATACCTTCCAATATATTAACGAGTAGTAAAGATAAAGGGCCTGGTTCTTTTACATCATATTGGTTGAGAAGGTCTTGCATGAGTTGAGTCAACCAAGCTTTATACAAAGTGGCAGGTTGATGTGTTGATGGATATTGTTTTAAAACCTCTTCCAAAGCTTTTTGAAACATACAGCCATTAAAGTCTTCACTATTAAACCAGTCGGAATACCATAAAAATACTGCTTTAATTCTCGCAAGAGGGTCTAACTCATCATGTTTTGATAAGGCCGAGGTAAGAGAGTTCTGTAAAAGTGTGTTTCGTAGAAGTAGACATTCTTCAATTAATTTTTCTTTTGATGGAAAATGCTTGTAGAAAGTCATTTTTGCAACGCCAGATTCATTAATGATGCGATCCACACCTATAGAATTGTAGCTATACGAGTTAAAAAGTCTTAATGCGGTGTTAATAATGTCATCTTTCTTCGACATATTTTTAGCCTCTCACAAATGAATTGCTATTAGCTTGTGAACTGTGATCTGTATTAATGAAAATCTGGATCTTTAATTTTACAAGGTATTGTTTGTTATTGATAGAAAAAAGATATTATTTTTTTAAACTGTAACGTTTAAATTTTAAGGAAAAAGTAAGTAAGAAATATGTTGTTTTTTTAATCATGAAGCTTTTCTATTTTTAATTCTCATTTCAAGATTTCTTTAAAGTTTAATAATCTTAAACACGCACTATTTAAGATTTTTTAGATAAATTTAACGAATAATAATAGAATGTATTTTTGAGTTTGCTTGCTAATTTAAAAAGTAGGTTTCTCCACTTTCATGAAAAAACCTACTTTTATTAAAACATTTACTCTGCAGGGGGTAAAAGCATCAGAATAGATTCATTTAATAAGTGAGCAACGTTTTCTAGTGTTTCGTCATCATTAAATTGGCTATCAAATGGCAGGCTTTCTCCATTGGCAATCGCTTTTAATTTTTGCTCAAAGGGTTCAGCTATAAATAGAACTTCACCATTTCCCCAAAAGTTTAGGGTTCCGTTTTGTTCTGTATAAAGTAGTCGAGAGGCTGGCTCTAAAAGAACTTCGTATCCTTCATGTAAAATTTCTTTCAAGTCATCGGCTTCGATTTCATCAGCTTCTGGAATATTATCCGGATATTTAGGTTCACTCATATAAGACATAATAGCGGCATCAAGTGCTGATGAATCTTTTAATTGAGCTAAAACTAAGTCTTTTAAGTGGCTCAGTTCAGTTGCGTTAATTTCACCAATTTGCCCCATCTGTTTGCGTGTAATGTCTACAACAGGATTTTGTAATAAAGTATTAGCTGAAAATTGATCACTAATACGTTCCATCATTCCTGCAACGTTTGGCATACGAAAACCAAATGAGAAAGTTAAGCAATCATCTTCGGCAACGCCATAATGTGCCATTCCAGGCGGAACATACAGTAAATCACCTGGTGCTAGAACTTCATCAAATTGTACGTCTATTTCTGGTAAAAGTTTTAATGGTTGATTAGGTACAAATGCAGTATTTATATCGCACATTTTTCCTATCTGCCAGCGACGATGTCCGTGACCTTGAACTAAAAACACATCATAAAAATCAAAATGTTTTCCAACTGAACCGCCTTTAGGTGCATAAGACACCATAATATCGTCACGGCGCCATTGAGGAATAAAAGGAAATTTTTTCCAAAGCTCAGAAAGGTCAAAAGAGTAGTGGTCTACTGCCTGTACTAAAAGAGTCCATAATTTTGGTAGCTTTTGAAAGTCACCTTTGGTTAGAGGTGAAGACTTGACGTGCCATTCATTTGGATTTCTATCTTTTTGGCGAATGAGTCGGGCACTCGCATGTTCTTCCAAAGCAAGTTCTTGCACATCTTGCGGTTCTAAAAGACCTACAATCTCTGGCAATCCGTTACGTACCAGCAAAGGTTTTTTCTGCCAATATTCTGCTAAAAATTGTTCGGCAGTAATACCGCCTAAAACTGCTAAAGGTTCTGTCATGGAAATAACCTATTTATAAAAATATCTAAAATTAAGGAATTTGTAGGCCAAGCTGCCTTAAAATATGGCAAAGTTGAATCATGGGTAAACCCATAAGAGTCGTCTGGTCTTGGCCTGTCATTTTTTCGAACAAACTAATTCCTAAACTTTCACACTTAAAGCTACCAGCACAATGGAATGGTTGATCTAATGCAATATATCGTTCAATTTCAGCTTGATTTAAGGTTCGGAATTGAACTTGATAATGTTCAACAAGCGTTTGTTCAAAATTCCTGTCAAGCCATTGCACACTGAGTGCGGTACTGAAGTAGACAGTTCGACCTGAGTTTTCTGCTAACTGTACTTTGGCATTTTCAATGGTCATCGGTTTACCAATAAAGTCATTGGGAGCATGTTCTCGCCATGCGACTTGATCGGAACCGATAATAATTGCATGTGGGTTTTTTGCAGCAATTACTTGAGCTTTTGTGAAAGCCAACCTTTTTGCAAGTTCATCCGCATGGATCTCATCCCGAGGGCTCTCATCAATATCTGGACTAACACAGATATAGTTAATCCCTAAGCGGTCCATTAAGGCTTTGCGCGTTTGACTGCTTGATGCCAAAATAATTTGTGGCTGTACCATTACACTGCAAATTCCATTAAAACATCTAAAGGCACATAGCTTAATACAGCTTGATGACATGCATGTATTTTGATGGGAGGGGCTTGACCCGCTTGATAAGCTTCTACCCAACGAGTTACACAGATACACCAGAAATCACCGGGCTTTAGGCCAGGGAAATCTACTTCTGGTAAAGGGGTAATAAGATCATTCCCAATTTTTTGTGAAAAATTTAAGAAATCAGAGGTCATTTGCGCACATACAGTATGCTGACCAAGGTCTGTGACTGCTGTGTGGCAAAAACCATTTCTAAAATAGCCAGTAATAGGGTCGAAACAACAACTTGCTAAAGGTTCCCCTAAAACATTTAAACGATTGATTTGTGGATCTGGATGAATAGACATAATGGATGAAATATCAAATGACTATCTCTATCATAATCAAAACTCGGGCTTTCTACAGCTTTTATGCAAAAAAACTAACCTTTTTTGATGTAATCATTTAAAATTGGCGCGTTTTTAAAATCATAAAGAGAGCTTTACATGAATTTTCAGCGTATGACTGACCTTAACTTAACAGGTAAACGTGTCCTTATTCGTGAAGATTTAAACGTTCCTGTCAAAAATGGTGTGATTACCAGCGATGCTCGCTTGCGCGCGGCATTACCAACTATTAAAGCTGCTTTAGAAAAAGGTGCAGCTGTGATGGTGTTTTCGCATCTAGGTCGTCCTGTTGAAGGTGAACCAAAGCCAGAACAGTCACTTGCACCAGTCGCTGCTTATTTAACAGAAGTATTGGGCCAAGAAGTTAAATTGTTAACAGATTACCTAGATGGCGTAGAGGTTGAAGCTGGTCAAGTCGTACTGCTTGAGAATGTGCGCTTTAACCATGGTGAAAAGAAAAATAATCCAGACCTTGCACAAAAATATGCTGCATTATGCGATGTATTTGTTATGGATGCATTTGGTACTGCTCACCGTGCAGAAGCATCTACTGAAGGTGTAGCTCGTTTTGCTCCTGTTGCAGCAGCGGGTCCTTTATTGGCAGCTGAATTAGATGCTCTAGGCCGTGCAATGCAAACTCCTGAAAAACCTATGGTTGCAATTGTTGCTGGTTCTAAAGTTTCAACTAAACTTGATGTTTTAAACTCACTTTCTAGTATTTGTGATCAACTTATCGTTGGTGGCGGTATTGCAAATACATTCTTGGCAGCTGCTGGTTTTAATGTTGGTAAATCATTATACGAAGCTGACTTGGTTGAAACTGCAAAACAAATTGCTGCGAAAGTAAGTGTTCCACTACCTACAGATGTTGTAGTTGCTGATGCTTCGCAAATTAATTTTGAAGATTTCTTAGGTTCGTTAGCAGCAGCGCAAGCAGTTGTGAAGAAAGTAGAAGATGTAACATCAAACGATATGATTTTAGATGTTGGTCCGGAAACAGCTAAAGCATTTGCAAATATTTTAACAACATCAAAAACGATTCTTTGGAATGGTCCTGTAGGCGTATTTGAAGTTGATCAGTTTGGTGAAGGTACTAAAGCACTTTCTCTTGCTGTTGCACAATCTGCTGGTTTCTCGATTGCTGGTGGTGGAGATACTTTAGCTGCGATTGATAAATATAACGTTGCTGATCAAATTGGTTATATTTCTACAGGTGGCGGTGCATTCCTTGAATTTGTTGAAGGCAAGACTTTGCCAGCAGTCGCTGTTTTACTTGAGCGTGCTTAATACTGTTATCTAAAAAATAAGAAGGGATTGGGTTACCAATCCCTTTTTTCATGGATAGGTCATTAAACTGTCATATATCTGCAATAAAATAGCGAGCATTAAATCACCAACTGTGGACAATAGTGATGAATTTAAAGCTTACATTTGCTGTTCTATTAATTGTACCGATGATGTTGACTGCTTGTGCTAAGAAAGATGAAGCATCTCAGGCTGGACAAGAATCGGCAGCTTCTACTGCTGTTTCTGAAAAAGTAACACCTGAGCAACAAGCAGCAATTGATGCGATTGATAAGCCAGTTTTAGATGAAAAGAATACCGATGTGGTTGAAGGTAGTGTACCAAGTGAGGCTGCTGCTTCAGAAACACATTAATTTGTTGTTTTTTGTTAAAAAATCCCTGCATATGCGGGGATTTTTTTTGAAATACTGTGATTTGTTGCTGAATTGAAATAAATGAAAGGGTAGAATAACCCGCACTACCTGGGAGGATATTATGGCACTCATTTCAATGCGCCAGCTCTTGGATCACGCTGCTGAACATAACTACGGCGTACCAGCATTTAACGTAAATAACTTAGAACAAATGCGCGCAATCATGCTTGCCGCGGATGCAACCAATTCACCTGTAATTGTTCAAGCATCAGCTGGAGCTCGCAAATATGCAGGCGCTCCATTCTTACGCCATCTTATTTTGGCTGCAATTGAAGAATGGCCACATATTCCAGTGGTAATGCACCAAGACCATGGTACAAGCCCTGATATTTGTCAGCGTTCAATTCAGCTTGGCTTTAGCTCAGTAATGATGGACGGTTCATTAGGTGTAGATGGTAAAACACCTACATCTTATGAATACAATGTTGATGTAACTCGTAATGTTGTTGCTTTAGCACATGCATGTGGTGTTTCTGTCGAAGGTGAAATTGGCTGTTTAGGTAGCCTTGAAACTGGTATGGCAGGCGAAGAAGATGGTGTGGGTGCTGAAGGTGTACTTGACCATTCTCAACTTCTAACTTCTGTTGAAGAAGCGACTCAATTCGTTGCTGATACAAATGTTGATGCACTAGCAATTGCAGTTGGTACTTCACACGGTGCGTATAAATTTACGCGTCCACCTACAGGCGATATCTTGGCAATTGACCGCATTAAAGAAATTCATGCAGCATTGCCAAATACTCACCTTGTAATGCATGGTTCGAGTTCTGTTCCACAAGAATGGTTAAAGGTAATTAATGAGTTCGGTGGTAATATCGGCGAAACTTATGGTGTACCTGTTGAGCAACTTGTAGAAGCAATCAAACACGGTGTACGTAAAATCAATATTGATACTGATTTACGCTTAGCTTCAACTGGTGCGATTCGTCAGTTTATGGCTGAGAATCCATCTGAGTTTGATCCACGCAAATACTTTGCTAAAACAGTTGATACAATGAAGCAAATTTGTATCGATCGTTATGAAGCGTTTGGTACAGCTGGAAATGCTGACAAGATCCGCCCAATTTCTTTAGAGAAAATGGTTGATCGTTATAAATAATTCCCGTTAGGGTTTAATTTATAGAAACCGGTTATTTATATAACCGGTTTTTTATTAGTTAAATTTTATTCATAAAAAAAACCTGTGATAAACACAGGTTTTGATGAGGTTAAAAGAGCTTATTTTTGTAAGTTCTTTTTGTCTAGACTTGGATCTTTGATTTCTACATATGCATTTGCACGTACTTCACGCAACCAGCTGTCGATTTCAGTGTTAAATTGGCGTTCACCTAAAATTTGACGTGCCATACGCTCTTGATATTCATGAGTCATATCTTTTTCACGTTTTTCAGTTACTTGTAGGATATGCCAACCGAATTGAGTTTGGAATGGTTCGCTGATTTCACCTACAGGAATTTCCTGCATTTTTTTATCAAATTCAGGCACCATCATGCCAGGAGTTACCCAACCTAGGCTACCGCCATCGCGAGCTGAACCCGTATCATTAGAATAGGTAGCTGCAAGTGTTGCAAAATCATCGCCAGCTTTTAAGCGTTTATAGATGTTGTCAATAATTTGCTTGGCATTTTCAAGGCTAACCACTTCAGAAGGTTGAATGAGAATATGGCGAGTTTGAAATTGAGGTACTAATGCTTTTTGCTCATTTTGTTTACGTTCAATAAGCTTTAAAACATGTACACCATCACGTACTGAAATTAAGTCAGTTGTTTGGCCGTCTTGTAATGGAGTAATACGTGCTGCAAGTTCAGCAGGGATATCTGAAAGTGGACGGAATCCCATGTCAGCACCCTCAACTTTTACATTTGCAGTTGAAAGTTTTTTCAATGCGTTTATATCATTACTTTGTGCAAGATTTGAACGTACTTCTTGAGCCACAGATTGAACTTCCTGTGGATTTTCGCCAGCAATACGCATATGAATTACACGTACTTGATTACCTAGCGCTGCTTGTCCCTGAGGTGATTTTAAGAAGTTTTCTACATCTTGATCACTAATTTTAATACGAGACATTACTTGTTGTTGGCGTAAACGGCTAATCGCTAAATCCTCAGCGATTCGACCACGTAAACTTTCATAAGTCCCTGGCGCCATAGCATCTAACTTTTGTTGGAAGGCTTCTAAGCTTTTAGTTCCAGATTGACTTGCTACTTTTAATACAGCTTCATTTAAGCTTTTTTCATCAGGTTTGATACCATATTTTTTAACTTGCTCAAGTTGTGCCTGACGCAAGATTAATTGATCTAACACCTGAAATTGTAGATATTGCTGAGGTGGAACCTCTTTTTTTTGTGCTTGTAGTTCGTGAGCGGCCTCAGCCATTCCTTGTTGAAGATCGCTTTTTAAAATTACGCTATTGTCCACAATTGCCACAACTTCATCAGCGGGTTGGGCAAAACTATGCATTGATGAAGAGATTAGGGCAGCAAGTGTTGTTGCTTTAAAAAACTGTTTAAGATGCTTTGTCTTCATTAACGTTGTGTCCAAGATTGATTAATTTTGTTAAAACCTAAAACGCGATTTTCAAGTAAAGACGCGAGTTTATTGTTTAAACCACCTAAACCTTTTAGCGTAATTTCGGCCATAATGGCGCGTTTTTCACTAACATCTGGAGATTTTGGATCGTCTAGATCGTTGTAATATGAGCGGCCATAGACTGAAATACCCCAGCAACATGATTCATAGTTAACCCCTAATAAGAGCTCACGGGCAACATCATTGTCCATGTCGTATTGTACGTGGCCCATAATACGCCAATTGTCTTTAATTGGTTGTATAAACGATGCAACGACCTGATCGTAAGTGTCTTGGCGTCCTTGAATATCTTTGCGATAGAAATAGCCTAAGTTATATAGATTGCCTTTATCTCCAGTATAATAAACCTGAAAATCACGCTGAGCGTTGTCACCATTCGACATCCATGCTGAGTTAGCTGCGATAGTGAAGTTTTGATTTAACTGGCTTGTTAAACTTACAACCGGACCAGTATTGCGTTCTGTATCAATCTCGTCTTGTTGCTTTAATGTCACACGGCGGTCTTCAAAATAATAACTTTGACCAACACTTGCACGTAAACGTTCTAAGCCTACTGTGTCAAAAAGACTATAACTTACGCCAAGTGATAAAAAGTTGTTGTCTTCAAGACGGTCATGCCCATAGAAGCGGTAAGGGTTAAATAATTGATCGTAACTTACTGATGCTGAAGTTGAGTCAAAATTTGGAGAACTGTCTTGGTTTTTGTATGGAGCATAGGCATAAAATGCACGAGGAGTAAGGGTTTGTAAATACTTGCCCTCACGTTCAAAATTCAGTCCAGTGTCCAATGTAAATTGAGGTACAACTACTGATTTATTTTCAGAACCGCCATCTAAACCCTGAGATGCGATACTATCCTTATCATAGAATGTTTGAATAGAACGTACTGAAACTTCAGGTATTACAAATGCTGCTGGTGTGCGGTAGTTATAACGCGTAGCAAACTGGTTGTAGATACGTGTACCACTACTTTCTTGAGCAGAATCATCATTAATCGATTTCTTGAAATAGGCTGTATCGTTATTAAATTCGTATTGTAAACCTAGTGGATTACCAGTGACGTAATTTAATAAGAATTGTGGTAAACGGGCATAAGGTTTATCTGCATCTGCAATTTCTGGGTCAAGCGTTTGGAAATCTTCAACTTTAAGCTGAGCTTTTAACCCCGGAATGCCATGTTGGTAGTTAAGTTCCCATGCTCTACGTAAGTTTAGGTCTGTTTTAGAGTTAGGGCTGCTATCTAAATCTGAGAAATAATCTTTATCTGAAGCGTAATTATATTCGAGATTAGTTGACCATTGATCGTTGATATCCCAGTTATGTAAAAAATGGAAATCTTTACGATCTTTATCATCGTATTCTTTGTCAGATGGCAACATGCCACCCCACATTTCACCGGCACCAAAACCATCGGTTAAATATCGAAAATCACCTTTTAGCATTGCACCACGATCTGCCAAATAACGCGGGGTCAGTGTCAGATCATAGTTAGGTGCAAGGTTTAAATAAACTGGAACAGAAAGCTCAATACCACCATCGTTTGAGAAACCAAACTGTGGGTTGAGAATACCTGTAGTTCGGCGATCATCAATCGGGAAGTTAAAGTAAGGAACTGCTAGAACAGGAACGTCTTTAACATACAGTTTTGTTCCGCGAGTTACACCACGCCCAGTTTCTTGATTTAACTCAATTTTATTTGCCTGAATTTTCCAGCCCGGTTTTTGGCCCGGTGGGCAAGTCGTATAGGTTGCATCGTTAAGAACCATAACATTTGGCGATGTTCTTTTGATTTTTCCTGCATGACCATGGGCATGTTGCTGTTCAGAAATATAAAAACTGTTGTCTAAATTACCAGTCTGGTTTTTCAGGTTGTAATTAATTTCGTCACTCTGTGAAATCAACCCACCTTGAGCGAGTTGTACTCGGCCTTGTGCATGTGCAAAGGTTTGGGTCTTATCAATCGTAACCTTGTCAGCACGAACCGTGCGTCCTTCCTGATCAATAACCACGTCACCTTCTAAAACAGAGTCACCGGCAGGATTATAGTGTCCATAGTTAGCCGTAACGACAGAAGTCGTTTTGTCGGCATCTAGTGCTTTGGTCTCAGGGTTAATCGGTGTAACCCATGTACCCTGGCAAAATGCCGAGCTTAAATATTTATTGTCACGAAGCTGTGCCTCAGGTGCTGATTTATCAACATAATACTGTTGAAAGAATTCTTGACCCGGGTAGGCTTCTTTGATGCTCGCTTTAAGTTGATTATTGTCTATATTGGAGACAACATCAGCTGACTCAGCATAACTTGATTGTATGGAGCCACATAAGAGCGTAAAAATAGCTGTCGCTAAAGGATTAAATTTAAACTGATGCTTCATTGTCTCATTAACCAAGTATGCTAATTCACAATTAATTATTGTCGCATCATAGAGAAAAAGTTTATAAGTGGCTACACTTAACCCTTCAAAAATCTCAGCTTGTTTTAGATTTTATTGCAAATGAATACACAACGTGAACAATTGATATATACATGGCTTACATCTGTTCTTGAAAATGATCAATTTAAGATCGCTTTTTTGGCAGGTGATGCAAGCTTCCGCCGTTATGCGCGTATCCAGTTACAAAATAAAACGTATATGCTCATGGATGCCCCTCCAGAAAAAGAAGACTGTGTTCCGTTTGTGACCATTGACGAATTTTTTGCAGGCCATGGTGTACGCGTCCCTCAGATCGTCGCGAAAGATTTAGCTCAGGGTTTTCTGTTATTAGAAGATTTTGGTGATGTGCTGTTGTCGACATTATTAAATGATGAAACAGTCGATAAATATTATGAACAAAGCTTTAAACAGCTGATTCATTTGCAGTCTGTGAATGGTCAGGAGCAATTTCCAGCATACTCCTATGATAAATTATTAACTGAAATGAAGCTGTTGACTGACTGGATGCTGCCATCTTTGCAGATTACTCCGAATGCGAACCAGCAACAGGTAATTGATGATGCTTTCAATGTATTAGCAAAAACTGCATTGGCTCAGCCGCAAGTGATTGTACATCGTGATTTTCACAGTCGTAATTTGATGAAAATTGCAAATGAACCAGAGCTTGGAGTTATTGATTTTCAGGATGCGGTGATTGGTGCAGATACTTATGATCTAATCTCGATTACTCGCGATGCTTATGTTCAGTGGAATGCAGAGCGTGTTTACCAATGGTTTAGAGTCTTTTATGACTTATTACCTGATTCTGCCAAACAGAACCGTAGTTTTGAGCAGTTCAAACGTGATGCAGATTTAATGGCTATTCAGCGTCATATTAAAATTTTGGGCATCTTTGTGCGTCTGTTTGAGCGCGATGGTAAATCAGGTTATTTAAAAGATTTACCGCGTGTAATGTGGTATTTGATCGAAGAAAGCCGTGGTTATGCTGAACTTGATGAGTTTATGTTATTCATAAATGACATAGTTATGCCGAAGTTTATCGAGAAATATGGTAACTACGAGGTAGCAGCATAATGAAAGCAATGATTCTTGCTGCTGGTTTGGGTAATCGTATGCGTCCACTTACGCTATATACACCAAAGCCTTTGCTTGAGGTAGGTGGTAAGGCGCTTATTGTGTGGCATATTGAAAAACTTAAGAAAATTGGTGTGACCGAAATCGTCATCAATTCTGCATGGTTGGCCGACAAGCTCATCAGTAGCTTAGGCGATGGCTCTCAATTTGGTGTTGATATCCGTTGGACACGAGAGGATGAAGGGCTAGAAACAGCTGGTGGAATTATTAATGCTTTGCCACTGCTTGGAACAGATCCGTTTATTCTGGTGAATGGAGATGTATGGACCACAATGGATTTTGAAGCTCTACGCCATATTAAGCTAAATGATGATTTAGCACATCTTGTGTTGGTTGATAATCCTAAACAGCATCCTGAAGGCGACTTTACATTGTTCGATGGACGCACTTTTACATTCGATCAAGATGTCACGGGTGAGAACCTTACTTTTAGTGGTGTGTCTGTTATCCATCCTAAGCTTTTTGATGGATTGGAACCTGGTAAACGTCCTTTAGCTCCATTGTTGAAGCAAGCGATGCAGAATCAAAAAATATCTGGTGAAAAACTTAAAGGTGCATGGGTAGATGTGGGAACGCCTGAGCGTTTAATGGAGCTAGATTTGCAAATTCGTGAAGGCTTCTACGATTAACTGTGTAATCCCTAATCGTTAACTAGTGTTCCACGATGCATAAATGGGTATACTTTGTTTTAAATTTTACTTAGATGTTATCTGTTTATGCATCCGTTTTTTCAAGAGTTACAACAGGGTAGTCAAAAATTAGGTTTATCGCTTAGCGATGAAGCTTTGGCATTATTGTTAAAGTATCAAGATGCTTTGGTACTTTGGAATAAAGCATATAATCTGACAGCAATTCGTGATCCGAAAGAAATGTTGGTGAAGCATTTGTTGGATAGTCTAAGTATTTTAAATGACTTACCTGAAGGTAGACTACTTGATGTGGGTACAGGTGGTGGTATGCCTGGCATGATTATTGCTCTTTGTCAGCCACAACGCCAATGTGTTCTTTTAGATTCTAATGGTAAAAAAATTCGTTTTTTGAAGCAATTTATTGCTGATCTTAAATTGAGTAACGTTGTGGCAGTACAAACACGTGTTGAGAATCAAGATACAATTGATGAGCTTGGCCAGTTTGACGTCATAACAAGTCGAGCTTTTGCTTCTTTAACGGACTTTGTAGATGCGGCTCAGCCATACCTTCATCAGAGCAGTATAATCGCAGCGATGAAAGGTGTAGTGCCAGTTGAGGAAATTGAGCAGCTCAAGCAGGACTTTTCATGTAAAGTGATTGAACTGCGCGTACCAAGACTTGATGAACAACGTCATTTACTTTTACTTCAACGTATCTAAATAAAAAGTATTAAGGTTACCATGGCTCAAATTATTGCGATTGCAAACCAAAAGGGTGGTGTTGGTAAAACAACGACTGCAGTAAATCTTGCAGCGTCTCTAGCTGTATTAAAAAAACGTGTATTACTTGTAGATATGGACTCACAAGGTAATGCTACGATGGGGTCTGGTATTCAAAAGAACGATCTTTTGTATTCAATTACAGATGTTCTTCTTGGCGAAGTTCCAATTGAAACAGCCATTCAAAAAGCAGAAGTTGGATATAAAGTTCTAGGCTCTAATCGTGAGCTTTCAGGTGTAGAGCTTGCTATTGCAGAGCAAGAAGGTCGTGAATTCATTCTAAAGAATGCTTTGAATGAAATCAGAAACTCATTTGACTATATCATTGTAGATTGCGCTCCAAGCTTGAGTTTGATTACTGTCAATGCTTTGGCAGCTGTAGATAGTGTAATTATTCCAATGCAATGCGAATATTATGCGCTAGAGGGTTTAGCTGATTTAACTCAGACCATTGATCGTATTCAAAAAGCACTCAATCCCGATTTAGAGATCATTGGTGTACTGCGTACGATGTATGATGCACGAAATGCTTTAACACGTGATGTATCTGCAGAACTAGAGCAATATTTCGGCAAAAAACTTTATGATACTGTTGTTCCACGAAATGTTCGCTTAGCAGAAGCACCGGCACATGGTTTACCTGTTATCTATTTCGAAAAAAGTTCTAAAGGTGCAGTTGCATACTTAAATCTTGCAGCTGAGATGTTAAAGAGAAGTAAAGTGAAGAAAGGAAGTAAAGTATGAGCATCAAAAAACGCGGATTGGCTAAAGGACGTGGTTTAGATGCATTACTTGGTTCAATTCAAAAAGAAAAACTACAACTGGAAGCACAGGCTTTAGACCACGGACAGTTAAAACAAGTTGATGTGAATTTACTGAAACGTGGTGAATATCAACCACGTCGTTTTATTCATGAGCATGATTTACAAGAGTTGGCATCGTCTATTGAAAAACATGGGGTGATGCAGCCTATTGTCATCCGTCCAGTTGATGATGAAACTTATCCATTTGAAATCATTGCGGGTGAACGTCGTTGGCGTGCAGCACAAATTGCGGGCTTAACTGAAATTCCAGCAATTGTTCGAGATTTAAATGATCAGGTTGCGATTGCTTTAGCGTTAATTGAAAACATTCAGCGTCAAGATTTAAATCCAATTGATCAAGCAATCGCTTTACAGCGCTTTCATGATGAATTTGGTCTAAGTCATCAGGAAATTGCTGACACGGTAGGGAAAGCACGTACTACTGTGAGTAATTTATTGCGATTATTGAGTTTAGCTGATGATATTAAAGATTTCATGCAGCAAGGCCAGCTTGATATGGGGCATGCTCGAGCAATTTTGACATTGAAAGGGAAAGATCAATTAGAAGTCGCTAAAATTGTAATTGAGAAAGGATTGTCCGTTCGTCAAACAGAGCAATTGGTGCGTGATAGAAGTGAGCCTAAACAAGAGAAGGAAAAAACGACTGTAGCACCAGATATTGAACAATTGACACAAAAATTATCAGAGCGTTTTGGCGCTAATGTGAAAATTGATCATAACCAAAAAGGTAAGGGTAAACTTGTTATTCATTATCATACCTTGGATGAGTTAGATGGCATTTTAAATATTTGTTTGCCAGAATAATTTGCAGTTGGGTCATGTATTTTTAATTTTATATTCTTGGGGAAGAACATATGTGGGAACTTGTGAGAGCGGGTGGCTGGTTGATGCTGCCTTTAATTCTATGCTCGATTTTAACTGTTGCGATCAGTATTGAGCGTTTTGTTCGGTTAAGACGTTCACAAGTTCTACCCGAAGCATTAAGCGGTAAGGGCTCTTTAAGAGCTGAAGATGTCGTGGAAAGTTTGGAACAAAATGTAGAAGTGCAAAGTAGTGCATTGGGACACATTTTAAAAGCAGGCTTTGAGCATCGCGAGCATGGTGAGCAATTTGCTCGTGCGCAAATGGAAGTAGCAGCTTCTCAAGAAATTTCTTATTTGGAAAAAAATATTAATTTTTTGGGCACTCTAAGTGCTGTAGCACCACTGTTAGGGTTGCTTGGTACTGTAGTGGGAATTATTGAGTCATTTCTTGTTATTGATTTTGGATCGGCTGGTAGTCCAAGTTTAATGATTCCTGGTATTTCTAAAGCATTAATTACCACAGCTGTGGGGATGTTAATTGCAATTCCTGCTTTGATTGCTTATCGCTATTTTCAAAGAGTGGTGCAAGATTATATTGCCGAATTAGAACAGCAATCGACCTTATTTCATGCCTCATTGTTCTATAAGCATTCTTCGTCTGTAGCTGAACACCGCCGTGTTGGTTAGGAGGTGAAAGCCAGATGAAATTTAAACGTTCTCAGGTTGAAGACATTCATATCAATTTAACGCCTATGATTGACTGTTTGTTATTCATTTTGGTTTTTTTATTGCTGTCGACCACTTTTAATCAGCCAAGTCGCATCAATCTAACATTACCAGATGCACAAGGTGTTCCACCAAAACAGTACGATCACAAAATTGAAGTCGTGGTAGACTCTGCTGGTCATTATGCTGTGAATGGTCAAGCACTTTCGTCTAAAGAGGTTGCTGATCTGAGTACTGCGATTAAGCAAGTTGCTCAAGAGCACCGTGATTTTATGTTCATCATTGCTGCGGATGCCAAAGCGTCTCATCAGGATGTAATTCGTGTTATGGATGTGGCAGGACAACTCGGTTTTGTTAACATCAATATTAGTACCAAAGTTCCTTCTAGAGGTTTTTCTGAGTGAATCAAGATTTTAAGGTTTATAAGCGTCTCATAGCCTATTTAAAACCTTATTGGGGCGCGGCCTTATTAGTACTTATCGGGTTCGGTATAAACTCAGCAACAGAAGTTTCCGTTGCTAAATTGATTAAATTTATTATTGATGCAATCCAAAACAGCAGTAGAGCAGATTTGGATTGGTTCCCGTTATTAATTATTTTATTAGTATTCTTTCGCGGCTTAGGCCTATTTATGGGTGGCTACTATACTGCGGTGATTTCACGCAGTTTGGTTTTTAGTATTCGCCAGGAAGTTTATGCGAAACTTTTAAAACTCCCAGCACAATATTACTTAGATAATTCATCTGGCCATATTACTGCCAAAATTATGTATAACGTTGAACAGCTTACGGCTGCTTCTTCGGAATCATTAAGAACCATCGTTAGGGATGGGATGATTACTCTGGGGCTATTAGGCTATCTGTTTTATACCAATTGGCGTCTTACTTTATGTATTTTTGTATTTTTACCTGTGATTGGGGTCTTAGTACGTAAAGCTTCGAAACGAATGCGTAAGCTTTCGTTACAGGTTCAAGATACCATGGGCGACGTCAATCATGTTGTTCAGGAAAGTATTAATGGTAATGCTGTTGTAAAAAGTTTTGCGGGTGAAGAATCTGAACAAAAACGTTTCTATAAGTCATCGGAAGAGAACCTAAAACGCGGCTTAAAAATGGTAATTGTACAAAACCTGAATAGTCCAGTTGTTCAGGTGGTAATGGCTTGTGCTATGGCCCTTATAGTATGGTTAGCTTTACGACCTCAGATTTTAGGCACTACAAGTGCTGGTGAATTTGTAGCTTACCTTACAGCAGCTGGTCTGTTAGCAAAGCCAGTTAAAAGCTTGACTGATGTTAATGAAAAGTTACAACGTGGTTTAGCAGCAGCTCATTCTGTTTTTGAATTACTAGATTTACCTGAAGAGCAAAACAATGGTCAATTGAAACCCAAATTAAATGGGGCAATCCGTTTTGATCATGTGACATTAAATTATGCTGATGACGTAGCAGCTATTAAAGATTTTTCTTTAGATATTCGTCCAGGTCAAACTGTGGCATTGGTTGGTCGTTCAGGGGCGGGTAAAAGTTCATTAGTCAATATGTTGGTACGTTTTCAAGAAGTATCGAGTGGACAAATTTATTTAGATGATTTGCCAATTAATGATATTGAGCTTTCTAGTCTACGTACGCAAATTGCAATGGTAAATCAACAAGTTATATTGTTTAATCGTACTGTTCGTGAAAACATCGCATATGGTCAGTTGGAAGATGCATCAGATGAAAAAATCTATGCAGCGGCAAAAGCAGCATATGCACATGACTTCATTATGAATTTACCAAACGGTTATGACACTGTTTTAGGTGCACAAGGTCTAAACCTATCAGGTGGTCAGCGTCAGCGAATTGCAATTGCTCGAGCAATTTTAAAGAATGCTCCAATTCTAATTTTAGATGAAGCTACCAGTGCTCTCGACAACGAATCTGAACATTTTATTCAGCAAGCATTTGATGAAGCGATGCAAGACCGTACAACGATCGTTATTGCGCACCGTTTGTCAACAATTGAAAATGCTGATTGTATTGTAGTGATGGATCAAGGGGAAATTGTTGAGCAAGGTACTCATCAAGAACTTCTTGAAAAACATGGTGCTTATTATCAATTACATCAGCGTAATTTTGAGGATAACTAAGCATGTCATTGGCCCAGCTGATCCAGAATGCATGGAATAAGCAATCGAGTTGGTTGATTGCTTTACGCCCATTATCTTGTTTGTATCGTGCTGGGTTTCTATTAAATCGTAATTTTTATACAGTGGGTTTAAAGAAAGTCTATAAAGCACCTGTACCTGTTATGGTTATTGGCAATATTACGGTGGGTGGCAGTGGAAAAACTCCATTATTAATACAACTGGTGAATTATCTACAACAGCACAATGTCAAAGTTGGAGTAATTAGTCGGGGGTATGGTGGTAGTGGCCCTTTTCCAATGTTGGTTACTTCGGGTGCTCAAGCGACTCAGGTTGGAGATGAGCCTGCATTAATTGTTCAATCGACGAGCGTACCAATGGCAGTAGGTCCTAATAGGCAGGCTGCAATAGAGCTGTTGGTTGCATCAACACCACTAGATTTAATTATTAGTGATGATGGTTTGCAGCATTGGGCATTGGGGCGACAAATCGAGTGGATTGTACTCGACCAAAATCGTGGCTTAGGTAATAAAAAACTATTACCTGAAGGATATTTAAGGGAACCAGTTGAGCGTTTAAAAACTGGAACAGTAATTGAACATGCGTATAAACCTGCTACAGAATTAAATATGCATCTCGATACAGGGCGGCCATATTTACTCAATCCATCCTCAATAGCCGAACAAGATTTCAATCCTCAAAATAGTTATCATGCTGTAGTGGGTATTGGCTTTCCACAGCGTTTTTATCAAACACTTAAAGATTTAGGCCTGAAACAATTTCAAGAGCATGCGTTTCGTGACCATCATGATTACACAATCAATGATTTAATTTTTAATGATGAACTGCCACTTATTACAACTGAAAAAGATGCAGTTAAATTATTACCGTTGCTTGAAAAACATCCGGAATTTAAACAGCCTATTTGGGTTGTTCCTGTTAAAGCTATCCTGTCTATAGAGTGTTATCAGGTTTTAAAACAGCAACTGCAAAAACTTGATATCCAATTATCTTAGGAAGAAAAAATGAAACACATCGTCATTCCAGCACGCTTCTCAAGTTCGCGTTTGCCAGGTAAACCATTGTTGCTTATTCATGACCGTCCTATGATTTTACGTGTAGTCGATCAAGCCAAAAAAGTCGAGGGCTTTGATGATCTATGTGTGGCAACAGATGATGAGCGTATTGCTGAGATTTGCCGTGCAGACGGTGTGGACGTTGTGCTTACGAGTCCTGATCATCCGTCAGGAACAGACCGATTAAGCGAAGTTGCTCGTATTAAGGGGTGGGCAGCAGATGATATTATTGTGAATGTTCAGGGGGATGAACCTTTATTGCCAGCTCAACTTGTTCAACAAGTTGCAAAACTCTTGGTTGATAAACCAAATTGTTCAATGTCTACGTTGTGCGAGCCTATTCATACCTTAGATGAATTTCAGCGTGATAGCATTGTAAAAGTAGTCATGTCTAAGCAAAATGAAGCATTATATTTTAGCCGGGCAACCATTCCGTACAACCGTGATGGGGCTGCGCAGGCAGAGCCAAGTTTACATAACCAAGCATTTCGCCATTTAGGTTTATATGCCTATCGAGTGAACTTATTACAAGAATATGTGACTTGGGATATGGGTAAACTTGAAAAGTTAGAAAGTCTTGAACAATTACGTGTTTTAGAAAATGGACATCGCATTGCGATTGCTGTCGCTCAAGCAAATTTACCTCCTGGTGTGGACACTCAAGCTGATCTTGACCGCTTAAATAAAATGCCTGTCGAATCTTTTGAATAAGCGTTAATTTTTAATGAATCCGAATGTAACCTCAAAGGTTTATCCTTGGCAAAAAACAACATGGGATACCTTAACAACAAGGTTTCCCAATATTGGACATGGCCTATTATTTTATGGCAAGCAAGGCTGTGGGAAACATGCTTTTGCTAAGCATTTTTTGGCATGGGTGCTTTGCCTTAATAAGCAGCCTCATGGCGCTTGTGGTGAGTGTAGCAGCTGTCAATGGTTAAAATCAGACACTCATCCCAATTATGTCCATATCACAACAGATGAAGAAAATAAAAAGCAGAATGCAAAAATAAAAATCGAAAAGATCCGAGATTTACTGCCTTTCGTGCAACAAACGGGAGAAGGCTGGCGCGTTATTCTTATTGAGCCTGCTGAAGCTCTTAACTTGGCATCCTCAAATGCGCTACTAAAAACTTTAGAAGAACCTGGTGAACGCGTTGTTTTAATTTTATTGGCTGATCATTACCTTAAATTACCAGCCACTATTCGTAGCCGATTGCAGCATTTTGCTTTAGATCGTATTTCATATGAACAGGCTACTTCATATTTGGATGAGCATTTATCTGAACTTGCAGAAGTACAACCTGATTTATTACTTGGTCTATCTAATGATATGCCTTTGCAAGCCATAGAAATTGCAAAAAGTGATTGGTTTGCTAAACGACAGATTTTCTTAAATGACTGGCTAAAAATTGTAGCTCAAAAAAATATGCCTCTATTTTTCTCAGGAAAATGGCAAAAAGAATTAAGTTTTAATGATTTTATCGTACTTTTTGAATACTTGTTGGGAGATTTAATTTGTGTCAAGCTAAATCAGCCACAAAAAAATACTGATTTAGATTTTGATCAATTAAGTCCATATTACGATTTAGAAAGCTTATTTAATATTTATAGTGAAGTACAACAAGCAAAAAAGCTTGTTGAGCAAAATGTACAAAGTCAACTTATTATAGATCAATTGTTTATAACGTTAATGAATATTTAAGGGGAAGATTATGCAACCGCAAATGGGGGGGATTATTCAGGTAAATATTCCTGATAGAGCTACTTTGCAAGCAAGCTATATGGGATATGTGCAAGGTGGAGGCCTATTTGTACCATCAAAACAAAAGGTAAAGATGGGACAAGAAATTTTCATTTTAGCTACTTTGCCTGAGCAGTCTCAAAAAATTCCTCTCACTGGTAAGGTGATTTGGATATCGCACAAGCAAAGTGGATTTAAACCTCAAGGTTTTGCTATTCAATTAAGTGGAGATAAGGGAATTTACTATAAAGCTGAGGCAGAAAGAGTTTTGGCTGGTAGTATGTCTCTAGATCGTCCAAGTTATACCATGTAATCAAATAGGATAGAAAAGTGTTTGTTGATACGCATTGCCATTTAACGATGTTAGATTTAACGCCTTATAACGGTGATCTGGACCTTGCGCTCGCTGCAGCACGAGCAGAAGGAGTGTCTAAATTTATGGCAATTTCCGTTGATCTTGATGACCATATTGCACTAGCAGAAATTGCAAATAGACATGAAGACGTTGGTTATACGGTAGGTGTGCATCCTTGTGAGGATGTAGATACGATGGCACGTGCAACAACCGAACATTTGATTGAATTGGCTCAATCAGAAAAGGTATGGGCTCTGGGTGAAACTGGACTGGACTATTATCACAGTACAGATTTTATTGAAGAACAAAAGGCATGTTTTGCAAGACATATTCAAGCTTCGAAAATTGTAAAAAAACCAGTCGTAGTTCATACGCGTTCAGCAAAGCATGACACGGTAGATATTATCCGTGCTGAACATTCCACGCATGGAATTTTGCATTGTTTTACTGAAGATTGGGAAACAGCTAAGGCTGTGCTGGATTATGGTTATTACATTTCTTTTTCAGGTATTGTGTCATTTAAAAATGCACAAGACTTGCGTGATGTAGCTAAACAAGTTCCGCTTGATCGACTTTTAATTGAAACAGATAGTCCTTATTTAGCACCTGTTCCATACCGCGGTAAAACAAATGAACCAAAATATGTGCCTTATGTAGCCAAAGCGCTCAGCGATGTATATGATAAATCAGTTGAGGAAATTGCAATGATCACCTCACAAAATTTTGAGAACTTGCTAAAAGCGATTTAAGTTATAGAAACTATATAAGAGAGTAATTGCGTGAAGATGGATCGTCAGGCTCAGTTCCGAGCAAGAGAAGTATTAATATTTCAGGTTGCGGAGCAATTATTGCTAGAAAATGGCGAAGCCGGAATGACACTTGATGTCTTGGCTGCTGAGCTTGATTTAGCAAAAGGAACTTTGTACAAACACTTTCAAAGTAAAGATGAATTGTACATGCTATTGATTATTCGTAATGAACGTATGTTACTAGAAATGGTTCAAGATACTGAAAAGGCCTTTCCGGAACACTTAGCCTTTTTTATGTTGCATCATTTACATCATCCTGAGCGGACAGTTTTATTTCATCAAATTGAGGAAAAACTTTCGATTACAGCTCAAGGCGTACATCACCTTTTTAATGAACTTTATCAGGTGCGTAAACAGCGATTACGAATTATTATTCGCATGACAGATCACTATTTAGAATCTATCCAAAGCAATATACCTACTCGAGATTATCTGGCATCTATTTGGTCATTAACTCATGGTGCAGCAGCTATTCTTAACTCAAGTTTTTACCAACGGTATTTAGGTTCAAGGGACACGTTAAGAGTGGCTTATATTAATCAGGCATTAGCCTTACCTAAACAAGCTGTTGAACAATATGCTTAATAGGTCGATATGAAATCTCAATCACCGCCTAAATCACAAAAAGGTTTTACCCTCATTGAAGTGATGGTGGTGATTGTTATTATGACGATTATGACCTCTCTAGTTGTACTTAACATAGGCGGGGTTGACCAAAAGAAAGCGATGCAAGCAAGAGAATTATTTTTGCTTGATGTGCATAAAATTGGTAAAGAGTCGCTTGATCAATCTCGTGTTTTAGCTTTATCTGCTCTGAGTGAGACTGACGTTTCCCCATTTTCCTATGAACTGTATGAATACCACGATCAGAGTAAATTACAGGTTCAGGATTTAAAAAACCGCTGGCAGAAATACCGAGAATTTACTACGCGCCAATTGCCTAAACATGTATCGTTTACAATACAACCTCTAGATGGGCAGAACTATTCAAAAGCGACGAATACCGATTTAGTTGGAGGACAGGCTCCTCAGTTAATCTGGTTTGGAAATGGTGAAGCTAAAACAGTTAAAATACAGTTTTACTTTGAACAAAAACCAATTGGTTCAGAAATACAAATTGATCATTTGGGTAAAATAAATGAAATCTAAAGGCTTTACTCTATTAGAAGTAATGGTAGCTTTAGCAATTTTTGCAGTAGCTGCTGTCGCGTTAACTAAAGTGGCCATGCAATATACCCAATCTACCTCAAATGCAATTCTTAGAACAAAAGCTCAGTTTGTGGCAATGAATGAAGTAGCCTTAATGGAGATAAATCAAGAATGGCTTCAAGGCACTCAAAGTAAGCAGGTTACTTCTCAAGGGGAAACTTGGCAGATTGATAAATCAGCAGAATCCACAATCAGCCCGAATGTTCAGAAAGTAGATTTGCAAATTAGCTTATATGATTCTGATAAAGGAAAAGTTCAAAATGGTATTACCCATTTGGTGTTTTTTAATTATCCAATGAAAGCAAAATAATGATAAAAAATAAATATTTTTACTCTCGAAGCACAGTTTCCCGTCTTGCGGCACGATCGGAAATGATGAGGGGCTACTCCGAGTGGAGCTCTTCGTCTTGCGCTCGGACAAAGCGTTGCTTTAAAGACTCTCACACTCGAAACACAGTTTCTCATCTTGCGACACGATCGAGCAGTGCTCGATTAACTCGTGCCTCAGGATTTACTTTAGTTGAGCTTTTAGTCGCAATTGCAATTTTTGCTGTTCTATCTTTATTAGGTTGGAAGATTTTTGATTATTTATTAAAAGTCCGTGATCGTAATGCTCAACATGAAGTGCAGCTATTTGAATTACAAGATGCATATCAACAAGTTTTGCGAGATACATTACAAATTATACCTTTATCGGCAAATCAAGGGGGACAGCTTCATCCAGCATTAGAACTTGATAACCAAGTACTCTATTTTAGTAAGGCTGGCGTTACTGACCCTTTAAAACAAGGTTTATCACCTTTTGAGCGTATTGAATATCGATATGATCCTGATCAAAAAAAGCTTTATCGTCTTAAATATAGCAATTTAAATACTTCAAACAGAGAGCAACCTTTATCTAGCACTTTGTTGACTCAAGTTGAACAGTTTCAAATTATGGTGTTAACGCCGCAAGAAGTGACAAAGTGGCCAGAAATTAATATTGATCCCACAAAGCCAGAAGAGTTTAGAAAACTGCCGAAAGGAATAAAAATACAACTCACAGTTGCTGGTGTAAGTTATGAGTGGATTTATAGCTTAAACCAAGGGAATTTATCGCTCTCCAAACAAGGAGGAGCATAATGTTGCACTATAAAAAGAGCCAGCAAGGCGTAGCTTTGCTCACAATTTTGATTATGGTTGCATTGGCTACAATTTTAGCTGCCTCTATTGCAAAGCATCAAACCAATACGATGGAAAACACTGGTTATTTAATGCGTCAAAATCAGTCATTATTATATGCCAAAAGTGCAGAAGCTTTTTTTTCTGAGTTATTAATTCAAGATGCAAACAATGCAGGTGGCGTTGATCATTTAAAAGAAACATGGGCACAACCAATGCCACCTTTTTCAATAGAAGATGGATCTGTATCAGGGCGTTTAATCGACGAGTCAGGCAAATTTAACTTAAACAATTTAACAACCAATGAAGGTAAGGTAAATGAAGCTGCCAAAAGCTGGTTTGAGCGCTTACTTGTACGTGTAGGCTTGCCAGCAGAGTTAAGTCAAGCAGTTATCGATTGGCAAGATTCAGATGACGAACCATCTGGACCTATGGGAGCAGAAAGTAGCTATTATGAAGGCCTTGATCCTAGCTATTTAGCTTCAAACGCTAAATTTCATCGCATTGAAGAGTTGAAATTAGTAAGAGGTTTTGACGGCAAGAAATATGATTTAATTGCCCCTTATATTTCGGCATTACCCGAGAATACAAAAGTGAATATTAATACTGCTTCACCATTAGTCTTAGCGAGTATTGATGAAAAATTAGATGTAGGAGCGGTAGAAAAAGAACTTCAAATGCGCCAACAAAATTTAAAATTCTTTCAAAATGTTGATGAATTATGGCAATTGAATGCTTTTTCAACAGTCGATACTCAAAAGAGAACTGAGGTGAATAGCCTGTTAGATGTAAAGTCGAGTTTTTTTCAAGCACAAATTGAGGTCATGCTTAATAATAGAAAAAGACAATTTACAAGTGCACTCATGCGTAATGATAAGCAGGTTTATGTTTATTCTAGAAATATGTCACCATTTAACTAGTTGAAAAATTTTAATTTATTTGTTTGGGTTATGTCATTGAAAAGTCTTTTTTATGAATTTCTCTAATGGACATAATAGAATAAATATAAATTTTCCATATGTTTATCTTCAATATTTCTTCACAAGTCTTATCATACTTTTCGCTAATTGTTTCTAATTGAAAAGTGGTGCGAAGTTTTTGTCTTTTGCTTTATAATAATGTTCTTAGAAGGAATGATCGATTTGGCACATGTTAATTCGCAAGTTATTTAAGTTTGAAAATGCACATGTTGTACGTAACTGTACATCGGATCGTTGTAAGCGATCAATTCATGGACATAGCTATAAAGTCGAATTATTGCTTAAAGCTTCGAAATTAGATCATGGACAAATGGTTTATGATTTTGGGCTTTTAAAAGGGGTAATAAAAGACCTTATTGACAGCTTTGATCATGCAATCTGTTTTTGGGAAAAAGATGATTCTCAATATATTGATGCTTGTCAGACTTTTAGTGCTCGCTGGATTTCTTTACCGGTTTCACCCTCAGCCGAACAGTTCTCTCGTATTTTCTTTTATTTAGCTCAGCAAGTTTTGCAATCAACAATCACTCAAAATGGGGAAGGTGATGTTGAGGTTTATTCAGTTATTGTTCATGAGACCGATACTGGATATGCTCAAAGCTTTATTGAAGATATTCAAAACGAACAAATGGGGATCTTAAGTCTTGATGGAATTGTTTTTTCAGAACAAATTCAGATAGAGTGGGCAAATCCGCAAATGTATGAAGACTTGAAAAAAGGGATGAAATTTAATAATCCTCAAGTTGATTTACAAGTCGAAGTGTAAATCGAGTTACTCTATTTGTAGAATTGAAAATTGATCTAGGATGACATTAATGCAATTAACTGAGCAACAGCAAGATAAACTCAGTAAAGTTCAATTAGAAGAAAGCTGGAAAATATCTTTAGCACCTTTTTTATTAAGTCCTCAAATGGATAATTTGCGCGATTTCTTATTTCAAGAGAAGCAAGCACAAAAAATAATATATCCACCGAGTAAACAAATCTTTAGTGCTCTAAATACGACACCATTGGCTGATGTGAAGGTCGTTATTCTAGGACAAGATCCATATCATGGACCGAACCAAGCGAATGGATTAAGTTTCTCTGTTCAAAAAGGTATTGCATTACCACCATCTTTACGTAATATTTTTCATGAATTGCATACAGATTTGGGTATTCCAGCTCCTCGCCATGGTGACTTAACGAAATGGGCTAATCAAGGGGTGCTTTTACTAAACAGCGTGCTTACTGTTGAAGCTGGGCAGCCAACTTCACATCAAAAGCAAGGTTGGGAAGCATTTACTGATGAAGTCATTGATGTTTTGAATGAGCAAAGAGAACATGTGGTATTTATTTTGTGGGGTGCTTATGCACAACGCAAAGGACAACGTATAAATAGAGATAGACACTTGGTTTTAACCGCCGCACATCCATCACCTCTTGCTGCAAATAGAGGAGGTTTTTTTGGATGCAAAGTGTTCTCAAAAACAAATCAATATTTGAAACAACATGGCATTGAGCCCATAGACTGGCAATTGGACGCATGATGAACTCTCCCAATGTAAATAACTATCACCCGGACTTGGTGGTTGAAGAAGCAAAAAACGGCTGGCGTATAGTACGTTTGAATCGTCCTAAATCATTGCATGCTTTAGATGAGTCAATCGTAACGGCATTATTACGTGTATTTGAAGATTTTCGTGATGATGAGAGCGTTAAAGCAATTTGGTTAGATTCAACTACACCAAAAGCTTTTTGTGCAGGTGGGGACGTTAGAAAATTACGTCAACTTGTTATAAATCAAGAAGTAGATACTGCGAATAAATTTTTTCAGCAAGAATATGCTTTAGACTTACTCTTACATAATTATGCTAAACCTGTGGTTGTTTGGGGCGAAGGCTATGTTATGGGTGGTGGTTTGGGCTTGTTCATGGCAGCACCATTCCGTTTAGTAACCCCATATTCTCGTTTGGCAATGCCTGAGATTAATATTGGTTTATACCCAGATGTCGGGGCGAGCCGTTTCCTGGCAGATCGTGGTCCAGTAGGTTTGTTTACTGGTTTAACTGGTTCAATCATGACAGCCGCTGGAGCATATAGCATCGGTTGGGCAACACATATTTGTGAAGCACAGCGTGATAATGTTTTGCAAAAAGTTTTAAATATTAATTGGGCTCATTATCCTGCAGGGGATTTCCGCGCAATTGATGATACTTTAAATAGTTTGCATCGTCCTGTTGCTGCAGGTCCGTTGCAAAACTCACTAGATGTGATTCATAGCGTTTGCCGTGGTTTTAATTTTGAACAAGATTACCAAGCTATTGTTAGCTTGCGTGATGCGAGCAGTGATTGGCTCCGCCAAGCGAGTGAGAACTTGCAAAAAGGATCTCCTAGTACTGCGGCAATTACTTGGTTGCTGTGGCAATGGGGTAAACAAATACATTCTTGGGATGAGGTCTTTGATTTAGAAGCTCAAATTTCTGAGTGGAAAATTCGTCATCCTGACTTTGTAGAAGGTGTTCGTGCACGCTTGGTTGATAAAGATTTATCACCAGAATGGAAACCATGTGAAGACCTAAGCCTAAGAGGCATATTAGCTGATTGTCCGCCAGTTACCTCAATAGATAGCTGGAATGCTTTGCTTAGACAACATGGTGTGATCACTTAAAATACATGACTGAATATAGTGATGAATATTGGATGCAGCTTGCTTACGAGCAAGCTGAATTAGCCGCTCAGCAGGGTGAAATCCCAGTTGGAGCGGTTGTGGTGAGCCAAAATAGAGTGATTGGATCGGGATATAATGCTCCAATTAGTTTGTTAGATCCAACTGCACATGCAGAAATTCAAGCTATCCGTGCAGCATGCTTATCATTAGAAAATTATCGATTACCTGAAGATGCAACTTTATATGTCACTCTTGAGCCGTGCACAATGTGTGTAGGCGCATTAGTACATGCAAGAATCAAACATGTGGTTTTTGGTACAACAGAACCTAAAGCAGGTTCATTGGTAAGCACTCGTCAATTACTACAACATGGTTATTACAATCACAGATTTACCTTTGAACATGGTTGTTTACAAGAAAAATGTGCCCAACAACTCAGTCATTTTTTTAAACAAAGACGTGAGCAAAAGAAACTAGAAAAACAACAAAAATCGTCCTTAAATGATTAAAAAGTAACATAAGCTTATGGCAAACTAACGCGATTTTACTGCCATGATTCTATTTAGTAAGGAATATTCAATGCGTAATGTAATTACCGTAAAAAAAGAATTTAATGCTCCACTTGATGATGTATTTAACTTGCTCTCTAAACATTCAACTTATAATACTGCTTTTGCACCGTTACAAGTTGTACGTGTAAAAGACTCAGCAGATTCTAAAAGACCTGATGGGTTGGGCTCAGTTCGTCGTATGGGATTTGGTCCAATCAAGCCACTTAAAGAAGAAATTACATTGCTTGAAGAAAATAAAAGCATTGAATATAAATTAATAGACAATCCTTTGATTAAACACCATTTAGGTCGAATCGAGTTTTCTGAAATTACCCCATATATAACTTTAGTTACATACCGCATCGAGTTAACAGCAAAAGCTCCAGTGGTAAGTAAATTAATCCTTGCACAGCTAAAACTAGCCATTACACTAGGCTTTTCGAGATTAGCTAAAGCAATTGCTTCTTAGTGAGAGTTCAATGACAGTTCAAATTATTACTATTGATGGTCCGAGTGGTTCGGGTAAAGGAACATTGGCCGCAAAACTTGCAGCACATTATCAATATCATTTACTCGATTCTGGTGCCTTATATCGTTTATTAGGGTTGTCATTACATAAACACGATTTATTAGAGAAATTAGACAGTCAGCTTGATGAATGCATTCAATATGCACGTCAACTGGATATTAAATTTGAAACTTCCGAAGCAGGGATTTTAGTTTTTCTAGATGGCGAAGATGTATCTCAAACAATTCGTACAGAACGCGTTGGTGAATATGCATCGAAAGTTGCCGCAATTCCAGAACTTAGACAGGCATTATTTGAGCGACAAAGAGCTTTTGCACAAAATCCTGGTTTAGTTGCAGATGGCCGTGATATGGCAACAGCTATTTTTCCAGAAGCAAATGCGAAAATTTATCTGACTGCTTCGGCTGAGTCGCGTGCTGAGCGAAGAGTAAAACAGTTGCAGGGCATGGGCCTAGATGCTAAAATAAACGACATTTTAGCTAATATACAGGCGCGTGACAAAAGAGATATGGAGCGAGAAGTTGCTCCACTCAAGCCAGCCGAAGACGCTTATATCATTGATAGTTCGGAATTAACGATCGATCAGGTATTTAAGTTGATGGTTGAGTATGTCGATAGCCGTACCATTTAGCAAATAGAATTATCAGTTGACGCATAGCTTGATCAGTCTATAAAGACTATGTTGATACTTAACTAAACCGGCCTTGTCTGATCCAAGACCGCGGAATTTATCAGGTATATCATGACCGAATCTTTTGCAGCCCTCTTTGAAGAAAGTGAATTAAACCTCAACGTTGAAAAGGGTGCAGTCATCCAAGGTGTTGTTGTAAACATCGATAGCGACTGGGTAACTGTTGACACTGGCCTAAAGTCTGAAGGCATTGTTGACCGTGCTGAATTTTTAAATGAACAACGTGAACTTGAAGTTCAGGTTGGTGATACTGTTGACGTAGTTGTTGAAGCTCTTGACAACGGTATGGGTCAAACAGTTTTATCACGTGAAAAA